>Ga0126381_100009030_pt1 | contig 11180 bp, 9 predicted proteins | sample PanSoiMetPlot_28_FD_96465 | JGI IMG/M metagenome (GOLD analysis project Ga0126381, IMG submission 96465) | Tropical forest soil microbial communities from Panama - MetaG Plot_28 | ecosystem: Environmental > Terrestrial > Soil > Tropical forest > Bulk soil | place: Panama | collected 2016-02-17 | reverse complement strand
CCAGATCGCCAGTAGCTAGCCACGCATCAGACGACTGCCTCATCCTACCGCCCTGCCAAGTCGAAGTAGAGACCATATCACCGCGCACCAGAATTTCACCCTCGTCGCTGATACGAACCTCGCGCCCCGGCAGTGCTTTTCCAATCGTTCCTTTGCCAATCTTGAATGGATGATTCAACGTGATAAGCGCCGTCGTTTCCGTCATTCCATATCCCTGAATCAACGCAAAGCCCAGAGTGTTCCAGAACGTTTCAAGCTCCGCCGGCAATGACGCGCCGCCGCATATGAAAGCCCAGAACTTCCATCCAAGCAGTCTGTGAACTTTCCTGAAACGCCACCATCTCCGCCACACCGATTCACCCTGCGCCTGCTCTATCGCCGCCGGAAGTCCCGGATCATCAGCCAGTAAATACGCGCGCAGCAGGTCTAGCACGCGAGGAACAGCAACGAGCACAGAAATCCGTTCCCGCCGAATCGTCTCAACCAGCCGCGGAGCCTGCAATCGTGACTCGAAATGAACCTCCGCACCCAGCAGCACAGGAAGCCACAGCCCCATAAACTGCCCGAAGACATGACTCAGCGGAAGTGTATGCAGGAATCGTAGTGGATGCACGAATCGTTCATAGCGCAGATAATTCTGCATCTCGCGTTCAAGCGGAGCAACGCTCGCAAGCACATTGCGATGCGTATGCACCACACCCTTCGGCTCTGACGTCGTGCCAGATGTAAAGAGAATCTGTAATGGAGTATCAAGATCGAGCGAATCTGTTCTGGCCTCAGCCTGCGGAGCGACAGGCAACTCACTCGCAAGATCATCAAGCACAAGCTGTGGAATCGCATCCGGCAGAGTAGCGATCAACGGCTGATCGCCTACAATCAACTTGGGACTCGTATCAGCAGCAACCCGTCTTGCGAAATCGCCCCCGCCACCCGCATCCAGCGGAACTACAAGAACGCCTCGCAAGATACAGCCAAAGAAAGCGCCCATCCACTGAGCGCTGTTTTGCCCCCAAAGCAAAACACGTTCACCTGGTTCGATTTCACGCCGTTTTAACTCCGCTGCGAACCGCTCTGCAAGCGTGGCAATCTCGCCATAGCTTGTTCTAATCCGCCGGTTGCCGCGATATGTAACAAGAGCAGTTGCATTTCCAAGACGGTGAAAGTCATCGACAAGAGTGGCAAGGTGTGGGCGCATTCTAGGGACTAGCTCCGGGCGAAGTCAATATATCCTCGTTCCGGGTCGGTGTGTACGAGCTTCACATTGATCTTGTCGCCCACATCCACGCCCTTCTGTCCGCGCACCAGCATCCCTTCAACGTGAGGACGCGTAGTTCTCACAAACGAACCATGCTCATTCACGCCGGTCACGATGGCTGTAAATGTTTGTCCGATGCGGCTGCGCATCACAACCGCGGCAATGCGTTTTCTCATTTCGCGCTCCACCTTGCGTGCAGCATCTTCCTGCTTTGTGCACTGTTGAGCGATTGCTTCCAATTCTCCATCCGAATAGGGAGAACTCCTCTTCGCCAGCATCGCTTTGATCAGGCGCTGTGTCACCAGGTCGGCATAACGCCGATTAGGCGCCGTGGAGTGGGTATAGTCCTGCACCGCAAGCCCAAAGTGTCCTTCTGATGATTTGCCTACACGTTCCAGAACATATTCCCCCGAACCAAGCAGCTTGATCACAGAAAGGGAGAGATCCGGGAAGTGATCGGGATCTGCCACCCGCTGCTCGCAGAGAAAATCGTGCAGAGCCTTGGAATCAGGAGCCCCCGGAAGCTTCGTCCCCAATCCCGCGGCAAGTTCAACAATGCGGTCCCACCGTTTTGGTGTTTTCACCACGCGCCGGATAGAAGAGAACCCTGCCTGCTCCAGACTCTTCGCAACCACCTCGTTGGCTGCAATCATGAAGTCCTCAATCAGGTCGCGAGCTGCGTTTCGGTGTTGAACCTCAATGTCAACCGGCTCTCCGTCCATCACCAGCGGATGGGTTTCTATCGTTTCAAGATCAAGAGCGCCGCGGCGATAGCGCTCCTTTCGCAACATCTTCGCCACGCGATTCTGCAGAAGCAGCTGCTTCTGCAACCCAAAAGACATTGCGACCTTTGATGGAGCACCGGTTCCCGACTGCAGCCATGCACCCATCGCTGGATAAGCAAGCTGAGCGTGATTTCTCACCGAAGCGCCGTAAATGCGGCTGGCGCCGACACAACACCCGCCTTCCACCGAGAACTCGTACACAATGCTCAACCTGTCTTCGCCCTCGAGCAGGGAAGTGAGCCCCGTTGAAAGCTCATCCGGAAGCATCGAAAAGTTATGCACCCCGGTGTACACAGTGGTCGTCTGTTCCGCTGCGTGTCCGTCGATCGCTGACCCTGCCGGAACATACGCGTCCACGTCCGATATCGCAATCTGTACGTGGACACTGCCGTCTCTTACCTCCTCAGCAAATTCAATCTGATCCAGATCCCGCGATGTGTCGTTATCGATGGATGACCACAGCACCTCGCGTAAATCAACGTACGCAGTAGCCTGCCGTGGTGGCACATGGTGTGTTGATAAAGACTGGACTTCTTGTTGCGCTGCCTTCGAGAAATCCGGATGAAAACCATGGTCGAGCATGCACTGTCGTGCAGCTGCCTGCAGATTAACGCTATGTGGGTCGGTCATTGGCTCAAGTCAAAAGTACAGACATGAGATGCAAATTTGCAAAAATGCAGTCAGAAGATGAAACCTGCGGAGCATTCATAAATCCGCTGGAATAAAAGTCGAGCGCAGAAAAACCGGACCGTTCCTGTTGGATTTTGGAACGGCCAGGTTGCCATTATGCCGTCTTGCCTTGCCGCTCCTTAAGATCTCGTAGCAGGCCTTCGATTTGCTCCTCCCGCTCCAAAGCAGCAAACCGATCCTCCAGTGAATCGTCTCCAAGAAGCTCATGATTGGCTGCATTCTCCGATTCAGCGCCGGCCACGCGCAGTCGCAACCGATCGATCCCCGCGCCATTTCCTGCCCCATGATCTGCGGCAGCGATCTTCTGACGAACCTGGTTTGCCTTGCTGATAACCCGGGCACGCCGGTGCTGCGCAATCAGCATCTCGCATCGGCTGCGCGTCTCCGTAAGCTTCTGCTCAAGCTTCCGCAAAGCCGTGCGCAGCGATTCGGCCTCTGTCGACTGATCCTCAATCTGTTGTCCGAAACCAGATGCCATCTGCTCATGACTCAGTGCGCGCTCAAGTGCGGCCCGAGCCAAATCATCTTTGCTCTTGCTCACAGCAAGCTCAGCTTTCTTCTGCCACTCTTCTGCAGAGCTGTCATGCTCCTTCTTCTTTTTCTCCAGCAGATGTTGATCCGCAATCGCAATCGCTACCTGCGTTTTTACCTGCAGCAATTGGTTCTCCATATCGAGCACGAGTTGCTTCAGCATCTTTTCGGGATCTTCCGCTTTATCGATCAGGTCATTCACATTAGCGCGCAGCAGAGCTGCAACGCGTTCCAGGAGTGCCATATCTCTTCCTCCTTTTTGAAAAGTAAGTGGGCGGAGCTTTGCAGCTCCGCCCGGATTCAGTGTTACTTGCCGTCCACAGTCGATGCTCCATTCGGACGGGAACGCATGCTCTTCACGTTGTTCATCAGCTCATGCATGTCCATTCCGGAAAGTGCTTCAAACAGCGCCGGAACCTGCGCAGCGATCTTCGTAATGTCGCCCGTTAGTTTGCTTGCTCCAACAGCGGGCTCGTTTCCGGTGGATACAATCGTGATCTTGTCCACCTTCGCCAGCGGCTCAGCCATCGCGCGCACCACTTCAGCCATATTGCTGATCAGCCGGTCGACAACCGCAGCCTGGTTCCATTCCTGGTAGGCTTCAGCCTTCACGTTCATCGCCTTTGCCTCGGCCTCGCCCTTCTGGTAGATGATCGCGGCCTCAGCCTCACCCTGCGTGCGAATCGCAGCCGCGCGGCCTTCAGCTTCAACCGTCAAGCGTGCTTTCTCGGCGGCAGCCAGGTTCTCCACACGCTGACGCTCAATCTCAGCCTGTTTCAGCACCGTCGCAATCAGTTCCTTTTCATGACGCAGAATCTCAGCCTCCTGCACCTTGATCTGCTGTTCTTTCTCTATCTGCTCCACCTTCACCTGCTCGGCGATCACCTGCTGCTGCATCACATTCGTCTGCAACTCATAGGCTTTATCCGCCTGAGCCTGTTGTCTCCGGCTTTGCTCCGCAAACTGAGCTTTCTGAATATCGAGGTCGCGCTGCGCAGCTGCCTGCTTGGCCAGCGATGCCGTCTCAGCAATCACGCGCTCCTGATCTGCAGCCGCCTTGGCAATCGCAGCTTCGCGCAAGGCATTCGCTCTGCGAATCGCTGTATCGCGTTCTGCTTCTGCTGCGGCTACGTCAGCATCGCGCCGAATGCGAGCAACATCCGGTCGCCCCATATTGGTGATGTACTCGTTCTTATCGCGAACCTCCTTGATCGTGAACGAAACCACTTCCAGGCCCATCTTGCTCATGTCATCAGCGCATGTTCCGCGCATACGATCGGCCACCATCTCTGGCTCTTTCACAATTTGCTCCACCGTAAGCTGGCCAATAATGCCGCGCAGATGACCTTCCATCACCAGCCGAATCAATCCCTCGCGCTGCGGAGGCGTCTTCGTCAAAAACTGCTCCGCCGCTGTAAGAATCGATTCCTGGTCCGACCGCACCTTGATCTGCGCGACAGCCTCCACTGTCACAGCAACACCCTGCTTTGTGTAGAGATCCTGCTGTGGAGCCACATCGAACGACATCAGTTCCAGCGAAAGCTCACGGCAGTTCTCAATCATGGGGAAGATCACCGTGCCGTGACCCTTGATCACACGCGGCCCACGAAATCCATAGACAATGAGCGCCTCGTTCGGACCAGCCTTGCGAAACATTTTCGCCAACAGGCCCATCAAAACGATGATCGCCAATAAACTCAACCCAACAATAATGATGACTGTGTTTGTCATAGTGATCCCAGCCCTTTCCACTGGGAAAACCGTGTTCGTTAAGTTTCAAACCGCGCCTTGGGAATTAGTTCAAGGACCTACTTCAATTCGTCCCCAACTTCATCCCAGCGGCGCACCCAGGCGATGCCCTGCTCATAGCGCATCACCACTACTTCCGTATCGCGCGGAATCGGCAGCCCGTTTTCGCTGCGGGCAGCAGCAAACCGCCGGCTGCCATTCTGCGAAAACAAAATCTCTCCCGTCCCGTGATCGCGAATCACCCCGCTCACGCGGCCCAGCATGCCGATTGTCGCTGTCTCCTCTGCTGTCAACGCGTGCTCATGTGGCGCAAGCACATGCGCCATGAACCAGAACAGCGAAGACGCTCCCGCAATTCCAGCAATCGTCGCCAGCAGCAGAACCATCGGAACAACAAATCCGCCGTACCGTTCTAGCAAATATCCGGCTCCGCCAAACCAGCAGAGAAAAATCACCAGCGTGAATCCGTTGATCGGGCTAACAGCGTTGCTGTTTCCGCCATGCCCTGCTGTATGCACATGCCCCGCCTTTCCCAGATGCAAGTGCATATGGCCGATGTGAAAATGCGAGAAGCCGCCCACGAATGCAACTGCGCTGAGACAGAGCCCCAGAGCAAAGCAAAACAGGTAGAAACCTTCCCACGTCATGTCCGACTCTCCTTTCCGGACAGCTTCTTCGCCGTCCGGTCTTTCACGCGCGTCATTCCAACGCGCTCCGGTCGCAGCACCTCCAGCAGCCTTTCCACCAGGCCCGGGGTCTCCATCACCGCTTCCAGCAGCAGGAGGCACTGCCTCGTGTCTTTGTGCCGCGCCAGCGCCAGCAGCGCCTGTCGCAGCGAAGGATCGCGACGGAATCGCTCGGCGCCGCTCACCAGCCACAGATCCAGCTTGTCCTCAAGCGTGCGCGCATCGCTCAACAGTTCAGGGTGGTATCCATCCGGATCATCCACCAGGTAACCCGGATGCACCTTGAAGAACTTCGCCAGCAGTTGCCGCGTCGTGTTCGTCAGGTGCGGCCGCGCTCCGCTCTCAATCTGCGACAGGTACGACTGGCTCATCGAAGCCCCAAGTTCGGAACGAATCGCCTTCAGCAGTTCCTGTTGTGTCATGGCCCGGTTCAGGCCACGCAGATTGCCTTCTACCTCGCGCAGATAACGGATTTTCTCGCCGAGCTTCATATTGCAATTCGCAATATTTATATCGCAGATTGCAATATAGAGCAAGAGAATTTGCGATGAATTGTGGAAATCCCTGATTTTATTGGCAGTAAGTCTATGACAATAAGCAGGTTACGAGAGCAGCTTCATTACCCGCTCATGCAAGCCTAAAGCATCGAAAGGCGCGCGTACCTTAGCATCGTTATCGAAATAGACATATACATCCCGCGCGTCCCGCTCAGGAGCCACCACAGAACTAACCTTCTCGTCCGTAGACTCACCACCGCGTGCCCATGCCGCAATGCGCTCTGCCCACTCGTCTAAAGCAGCATCGCTGTAACCGCTAGCGTAGAGTTCCTCCGAGCCATGCAGCCGACAATAAACAAAGTCAGCAGTCACATCGAAAATGCGCGGCCACTCAACCGCGTCAGCACAAACAACCGCAACATCATACTTCCTGAGCAACTCAATAAACTCAGGTACCGCAAAACTCTTGTGACGAATCTCCATCGCATGACGCATCTGAGTCTTGCAAACAGGCTCAGTCAGCGCGCGGTCCTTCATCCACGGATCATGGCTCTTGGCCAACATCGCCGCTTGCATCGTGTCCCGCGGCAACAGTGCAAAGAACGCCTCAATCAATTCCCGATCGAATTTGAACGTCGGTGGAAGTTGCCAAAGAATCGGCCCAAGTTTCTTGCAGAGATTCAACAGCCCCGAAGCGTAAAAATTAGCAAGTGGAATCTCCACATCGCGCAGCTTTCGATCGTGAGTGATAAATCTCGTCGCTTTTACTGAGAACACAAAGTCATCCGGCGTTTCTTCCACCCATCGTGCGAATGAAGCAGGACGTTGCAGCGAATAAAACGTCCCGTTAATTTCGATTGTCGAAAATTTCTCCGCCGCGAATGCAAGTTCCTTTTTCTGAGAAAGCCGCTCAGGATAAAACACGCCGCGCCATGGCTCATATGTCCACCCCGAAATTCCGATACGTACTGTTCCGTGCATTCTCATCTGCTATGCTGGCCACTCCTTAATGGTTGCCTTGCGCATCTCCAATATCTTTTTGTAACCGCCTCTGTACTGAAGCACACATCTCGCATCTCAAAAAGACGTAAGCTGCACGTTCTCTCTTCGAGGAGCAAACATCATGAACAAGAGTAAGCAGTATAAGTTTCTATCTGGATCGGTTGCGATTCTAGCTGGTGCCTTGATGGTCTCCGGTTGTCAAAATAAACCCGCCCATCCCGATGAGAAGTCGGCAGTCACCAACGCAATGAGCAGTAACAATTTCGGTAGTGTAAACGTCTCGCAGGACCAGGACAAAGGGGTCATGACACTTACCGGCGACGTCGAGTCCGCGGATCAGAAAGCCCAGGCCGAAGCCCTCGCAAAGCAGGCTGCGCCCGACTACACCATCGCAGACCAAATCGGCGTGCGTCCTGCGGGCGCTGAAGGTCAGGCCAAAGCAGTAGACTCAAATCTCGACAGCGCGATCGAGGACAACTTTAAGGCGTCTCTCAAAGCCAACAAACATCTTGACGACCAAAGCATCGACTATTCCGCCAAGAATGGAACGCTTGTTCTGAAAGGCAGCGTAAAGACAGCCGCTCAGAGGACTGAAGCGGGCAAGCTAGCCAAGCAGGTGCCAAATGTCCAGCAGGTTGTAAACGAAATCGAAGTTAAGCCTGGCAAGCACTCGACCTCACAGTCGTAAGTGGCAAGCCATGGCGCGGGAGCCTTCATTGGCTCCCGCATTGTTTTTAACCAACCTTTCCCTCCTGTAGCATCAGAAGATAAACACTTATCTCTGCGCATAAATCTCATCAGGAATATAGATATGAACCGCTTACAGGGGCGCGTTGCAATCATTACAGGAGCAGGTTCAGGCATAGGTCAGGGCATTGCAAGGCGTTTTGCGGCAGAAGGTGCAAATGTCGTCATCAATTACATTGGCCCCTCGGATGGTGCGAACGAAACCCTGAAGATGGTTGAAGCCACCGGCGTTCAAGGCATCACTGTGAAGGCAGATGTATCGAAGATCAGCGAAGTCGAGTCGCTGATCTTCGAGGCATGGACAAGGTTCGGTACAGCAGACATTCTCATCAACAACGCAGGCATCGGCTTCGAACCGCCATTCCTCGATGCCAGAGAAGAAGACTTCTACCGTGTCATCGATGTAAATCTTAAAGCGCCTTTCTTCGCCACCCAGGCGTTCGCACGCAGGCTGGCAGCTGAGAAAAAGTCTGGCCGCGTCATCAACATCAGTTCAGTGCATGAAGATATCACCCTGCCCGGCCACACCTCCTACTGTGCAAGCAAAGGTGGCCTGCGCATGCTAATGCGCAATCTTGCTGTTGAATTGGCCCCGCTCGGAATCACGGTCAACAACATTGCTCCCGGAGCAATCGCCACGCCAATGAGTCAGCCGTTGCTGGACGATAAGCCAAGACTCAATGCATTACTTCAACAGCTTCCGCTCAATCGCATCGGCACCACTGATGACGTAGCTGCCCTCGCATCCTTCCTTGCTTCAGATGAAGCAAGTTACGTAACCGGAGCGACCTACTACGTAGACGGTGGTCTCTCCCGCTATTACAACGAATAAATACAGAGACGAGAGATGCATCCATTTAAAGTCTGGGCGCCCAAGGCAAAAACCATCGGCGTCAAGATCGGGAACACCATCCATGCAATGAAAAAAGCAGATGGCGGATGGTGGCAGGCAGAAGTAACCGAAGCCGGCGTCGGAACAGACTACGCCTTCATCATCGACGGCAAAGAGCCTGCTGTCCCTGATCCGCGCTCAAGGTGGCAGCCTCACGGAGTGCACAGCCCATCTCGCATCCTCGATCACACAACATTTTCGTGGACTGACAAGCAATGGCAAGCCTCGCCATTGTCCTTGGCCATCATCTATGAACTGCACATCGGCACATTCACTCCGGAAGGAACACTCGACGCCGCAGTGCAGAGTCTTGACTATCTCAAAGATCTCGGGATTACTCACATCGAACTCATGCCAGTAAACGCCTTCCCCGGAAACCGCGGCTGGGGATACGACGGCGTCGACCTCTTCGCTCCACACGAAGCCTACGGTGGCCCCGATGCATTAAAGCGCTTTGCCAACGCCTGCCACCAGCATGGCCTAGCAGTCTTACTTGACGTTGTTTACAACCACCTCGGCCCATCTGGAAACTACCTCGGCAAATTCGGCCCGTATTTCACGCACCTGCACAACACACCCTGGGGAGGCGCCGTTAATCTCGAAGACGCAGGCAGCCATGAAGTCCGCCGCTTCTTCTGCGACAACGCCCTCATGTGGCTGCGCGATTACCACTTCGACGGCCTGCGCCTCGATGCTGTTCACGCCTACATGGACCGCTCGGCCATCCACTTCATGGAGCAACTCTCCACCGAAGTCCGCGCTCTCGAAACCGAAACAGGCAGGCAGTACGCCGTCATCGCCGAAAGCGATCTCAACGATCCCAGATTCGTAAAATCCTTCGAGGCCGGCGGCTACGGCATGGACGCGCAATGGAGCGACGACTTCCACCACGCGCTCGTCACCGTCCTCACTGGCGACCGCAGCGGCTACTACTCCGACTTCGGTTCCATCGCCGACCTCGCCAAATCCCTCAAGTCGGTTTTCGTATACGACGGAATCTATGCGCCGCATCGTGACCGCATTCAAGGGCGTCCCGTTGAAGGCATACCCGCCTGGCGTTTTCTCGGCTACTCGCAAAATCACGATCAGGTTGGCAACCGCGCGAAAGGGGAGCGTCTCTGTCATCTCGCCAACTCGGAGCGCGCAAAAATAGCAGCAGCACTCGTCTTCACCGGGCCCTTTGTCCCGATACTCTTCCAGGGCGAGGAATGGGCCGCATCCTCCCCCTTCCAATATTTCACCGACCACGAAGACAAAGAACTGGGCCGACTCGTTTCCGAGGGCCGCAAAAAAGAGTTCGCCGCCTTCGGCTGGAATCCCGACGACATTCCCGACCCACAGGATGAGCAAGCATTCCTGCGCTCAAAACTAAATTGGAACGAGCAAACACAGCCTAGGCACGCTGAAATGCTGGACTGGTACAAAAGCCTCATCGCGTTACGCAGGTCTCAACCGGATCTGACAAACGGCTCACTCGAAGCGACCCAAATCGATTACAACGAAGAAGAAAAATGGCTCGCTATGCAACGAGGCACAATCGAAGTAGTTGTAAATCTCAGCACCAATCCGCTGAAGCGGAATGTTCCAACCGGAGCAACCATGTTACTGACCTCTGTCAAATCAATAACGCTGGTGCAAACAGATCTGACTCTGCCGCCAGACTCGGTAGCTATCCTCAGAATCAGGTAAAACCCGATAAGCGCAGCCCATGTTGTAGGCTGATTCTTCAACCATGAATACGGTCGAATTTTCTGGCTGGATCTTCTGCAGTTCAATACTCGCCGGCCTTCTCGGCGCACTCACCGGCCTTGGTGGCGGCGTCGTCATCGTCCCGGTTCTTACCGTCCTCTTTCACGTCGACATCCGCTACGCCATCGGCGCGTCCCTCGTCTCCGTTATCGCAACTTCGTCCGGAGCAGCCGCCGCATATGTTCGCGAAGGCTTTTCCAACGTCCGCATCGGAATGTTTCTTGAAATAGCAACCACGATAGGTGCGCTTGTAGGAGCGTATCTGACGGCAATCGTTCCCACGCGCGCCATCGGAATCATCTTTGCACTTGTTCTGTTCTATTCCGCGTACGAGTCGCTGCGCAGTCATTCTCTGGAGGTCCACAAGGAGCCGAACGCGCTTGCCTTGAGGCTCAATCTACTGGGCAACTATCCCGCTTCAAACGGATCAGAAAGTTACATCGCACAAAATGTGCCAGGAGGCTTCAGCCTCATGTTCGTAGCTGGGGCCTTATCCGGACTGCTCGGCATCGGCTCGGGAGCCGTGAAAGTTCTCGCCATGGACCGCGCCATGCGCTTGCCCTTCAAAGTCTCAACCACAACCAGCAATTTCATGAT
>Ga0126381_100009029_pt1 | contig 11180 bp, 11 predicted proteins | sample PanSoiMetPlot_28_FD_96465 | JGI IMG/M metagenome (GOLD analysis project Ga0126381, IMG submission 96465) | Tropical forest soil microbial communities from Panama - MetaG Plot_28 | ecosystem: Environmental > Terrestrial > Soil > Tropical forest > Bulk soil | place: Panama | collected 2016-02-17 | reverse complement strand
CTCTACGCTTCCTTCGGACCCCGCCTCGCGACGACGCCCTTGCGCTTCGCTAATCCTTCGCCGCCATCAGGCTGGATAGAGGACTCACACCTCCAAGCTGTCGATCATGCTCGGCACACAAAACGACGCCGCGTCGTGAGACGCGGCGTCGTTTCCTGTCTTGGTCTCGCGTGGTCGGCGAGCGGCCGTCAGTGGTGGCTGCGGTGACGCGGCGCACGGACCACCGGCGCCTCGTCGCCGAAATATTGCGCACGGGGGCCATAGGCGCCACGCGCGGCCTGATGGCTGACGGCATTGCTCATTTCGTCGTCGGTCGCCTGCTGGTCGTAGGCAAACGCGGTGGGCAGACCCCCGAGCACGCCGATCACGGCGATCGCCGGCAGGAGCGCCCAGCGCACCGGGCGCCGGACCGAGGAGATGACACGGGCTTGCATTGGTATTCTCCTTGTCGAGATGGCGCATGCGGAGAAGCGCCGATCGGGTTGTCCGCATGCGCCCCATATGGACGACGCCCCGTGCGACTTCTTGCTTGAAATTGCTGCGCCTGGGGCGTGCTTGCCGGATTGCGGTTCACGCGCGCGTGAGCGCCGGCGCGACCGACCGCCTCATCCATTCGTATGAGGGCGCGTCTTCGCTGCGCGAGAGGAAACGGATCGTTAAACCGCATCATGAGCGGCGCGCGCGCCGCTCGCGATCGTGACGGCGCGCGCGGCGCGCGCCCGTTCCGTCTCGCGCGGGCTTGCGGACCGGGCCGCGGCATGCTTTGGCCGAAGGTGAGCCGCACCGGAGGACGCCATGATCCGCACATTGATGTTGGTCGCCATGCTGACGGGGCTCGCCGCATCCGCGCGCGCCCAGGACGTGCAGGGCATCGAGCTGTGCACGCCCGAGACCAGCATGGACCGGCGCACCGGCTGCCTGCAGAGCAACATCGGCTACCTGCAGAGCGTGATCGCCAAGAACGCCGCCGAGGCGCGGCAGAAGCTCGCTGCGGCGGCGGGCGAGATCGGCGCGCTGAAAGGGGAGGTGGCTGCGCTCAAGGGCGATGTCGCGGCGCTCAAGGCGGCCCTTGCGACCGTTCAGGCGCATCTCGACAAGCTCGAGGCGGCCGCGAAGCCGGCCGCCAAATCCGACACCAAGTCCGATAAGCCGACTCCTCCGGCGAAGTGACCGGCAATCTGCATCCGGCGGGCCGGCGCGACCGTCAGGCCTTGGTGCCGACGGTCATCCGGCGCAGCACCGTGTTGCGCTTGATGAAGTGGTGGCGCAACGCACCGAGGATGTGCGCGCCGAGCAGGGCGGCGAGCGCATAGGCGAGATACTTGTGCGTATCCTCGAGCGGCCCGTGCAGCGCGCGGTCGGTCACGAACAACGGAATGGGGATGTTGAAGACGTCCTTGTCGAACGGCGTGCGCCCAGTGCCGGCCATGGCCCAACCGCTGAGCGTCGTGGCGAACATGAGGAGATAGAGACCGAAATGGCCGAGATGGGCGGCGGCGCGCTCCCACGGCTTGAGGTCGGGCGGCAGCGGCGGCACCTGGTTCATCCAGCGCCACAGCAGGCGCAGCACCAGCAAAGCCAGGAAGTCGTAGCCGAGCGCCGCGTGGCCGGCGTAATGCGCCAGGCGCTCGGGCCGCGCTGCGAAATGCGTCATCCACCAGCCGTGACCGAGCAGCAGCAGGATGAGGAGAGCGCCGAGCCAATGCAGGAGCTTGGCGGGCCAGCCCCAATCGTCGAGCGTGTTTCGCACCATTCTGCAGGTCTCCTGACGGCCGGATCGGGGGCCGCCGGGCATGCCACGAATGCGACTGTTCGCCAAGCGGCGAGCCCCGAGGGCTGGCCGGCTGGACCCCGGGGCGCTTCCACCGCCGTGCAAAATGCGCAATACCGGTTCCACATGCGCCGGAATCGCCCATACGGGGCCATACCCTCGCCATACGGATTTTGGAACTTTTGCGCGGGGTCGGCTTTAACGCTTACCACCGGGATCTGGGGAGAAATCATGCGCAAAGTCGGCCAAATCCTGCTCGCCGGCACGGTCGTGTCGGCGCTCGTTTCGCCAGTTGCAATCGGGCTCGCCAAGGCCGAGCCGGAGGTGAAGCTGGCGCAGGCTAACGCGCCGCCACTGACCGAGGAACAGAAGAAGAGGCAGCAACAGCAGCAGCAGCAACAGCGGCCGCCGGCGCCGCCCCCGCAACGGCAAGCGCCGCCTCCGCCGCCCCCGCCGCAGGCTGCCCCGCCCCAGCCGCCGCGCCCGCCGCAGGCGCCGGCGCAAACCCAGCCGCCGCCGCGCGTGCCACCGCAGGCGCCGGCGCAAACCCAGCCGCCGCCGCGCGTGCCGCCGCAGGCGCCAGCTCAGACCCAGCCGCCGCCGCGCGTGCCGCCGCAGGCGCCAGCCCAGACCCAGCCGCCGCCGCACGTGCCGCCGCAGGCGCCGGCTCAGGTGTTGCCGCCGCCGCAGCAGCCGCCGACCAACGCGCCGGCGCAGAATCAGCCGCCGCGGCGGCAGCCGCCGCCGCAGGCGCCGGCCCAGACCCAGCCGCCACCGCAACAACCGCCGACCGCGCCCGCGCAGGTTCAGCCGCCGCCGCGCCAGCCGCAGACGGCGCCGACGCAGGCGGCGCCGGTCGCGCCTGTCCGGCCGCAGCAGCCGCCCACCGCCAACGTCGCACCGCCGCCCCCGCTGCCGGCGCCAACGCCGCAGCAGGCGCGGCCGCTGCCGGCAGCCTCGTCCGGGCCAGCCGCTATCGTGCTGACATCGCCGCAGGGCCAGCCGGTCCGCCGGGTCGACCAGCTGCGCTCCGAGCGGCGCGAGGTGGTCGAGGGCAACCGCACCATCATTCGCGAGCCCGATCGCGTGATCGTGCGCGAGGCGAACGGCGTCGCCTTCATCCGCCACAGCGACGTCGACCGCTTCCGCTACGGCGCTCGCGACGTGCGGGTCGAGACGCGCGGCCGCGACAACGTCACCACCGTGGTGCTGCCGAACGGCCAGCGCGTCGTCACCGTGCTCGACGCCGACGGACGGCTGCTGCGCCGCTCGCGCTGGGTGGACGGCCGCGAGATCGTCATCATCGATCAGCGGCCGGTCGCCCCCGGCTTCAACTACTTCGTCGAGCTGCCGCCGCCGATCGTGCGCATCCCGCGCGAGCGCTACATCGTCGATCTGGAGGCGGCGCCGCCGGCGCTGGTCTACGACACGCTGATGGCGCCGCCGGTCGAGCAGATCGATCAGCCCTATACGCTCGACCAGGTCCGCTACAGCTACTCGCTGCGCGAACGCATGCCGAGCATCGACATCGACACCATCAACTTCGAGACGGGTTCGTGGGAGGTCTCGCCCGATCAGGTGGACCGGCTCGCCGGCATCGCCGACGGGATCAATCGCGCGATCCAGGCCAATCCGAAGGAAGTGTTCATGATCGAGGGCCACACCGACGCGGTCGGCAACGACGTCGACAACCTGTCGCTGTCGGATCGCCGCGCCGAGACGGTCGCGCTGATCCTGTCGCAGCAGTTCAGCGTACCGCCCGAGAACCTGGTGAGCCAGGGCTACGGCAGGCAGTACCTCAAGATCCCGACCGACGGGCCGGAGCGCCGCAACCGCCGCGTCACCGTGCGCCGCATCACGCCGCTGCTCGAACAGCAGGCCGGCGGACCGCCGCCGGGGCCGCCGCCGCGGTAAGTGGCGGCACCTTCGCGGCGACGCCGCCATCGTGACGAATGCCGCCGGATCGCCGAGAGCATCCGGCGGCTTCATTTTGTGCGCTCGGTTGCGCCGGCGGGGCGACCGACCTATCTGCCGACAGTACGGCGCGCGCCGCGCAATCGACGAGAGGAGATCACCCGATGGGTAATCCGTTCGTGCACTGCGAGTTGATGACGACCGACGTCGCCAAGGCGAAGGCGTTCTTCGGCAAGCTGTTCGACTGGCAACTCGACGACATGCCGATGGGCGACATGACCTACGCGATGATCCGCGTGGGCGAGGGCACCGGCGGCGGCATGATGAAGAACCCGATCCCGGGCGCGCCCTCGATGTGGGTCCCTTATGTGCTGGTCGACGACCTCAAGGCCGCGTCGGCCAAGGTGACGTCGCTCGGCGGCAAGGTGATGAAGGACATCACCGAGGTGCCGGGCGCCGGCTCGTTCGTCATCATCACCGATCCGACCGGCGGCATGCTCGGTCTGTGGCAGGCGAAGAAGTAGCAATCAGCCGTATGACGGCGAGCCGGTCTTTCCTGCTCAGCCGTCGCCGCCCATGATGATGCGGTGGACCGAGATGACGCGGCCGACCGGGAACTCCAGCGTCTTCCTCGGGTTGAATTGCTCGAGCCGCAACGCGTGCGCGTCGCGCGCGACGAAGCGCTTGATGTAGGCGTGCGGCGGCTCGCCGTCCTCGACCGCGATCTGCGCCACCACGAAATCGCCGCGCCGCACCGGCAGGCGCGGATTGACGAACACCGCCTCGCCGGCGAAATAGCGCGGCTCCATCGAGTCGCCGACCACGTAGACCGCGTAGGCGTCGGGCACGCCCTGCAGCGAGGGCGGGGCGAGGACGTCGACGATGCGGTTGCCGTTGAGGATGAACTCGCCGTCCTTGCCGCCGACCGCCTGGCCGTAGGCGGGAATCCGCCCGCCGAAGCGGACCGGCCCGGCAATCTCGGCATTGCCCGGCGCTTCGGATGCGGTGGTGGCCGGAGAGGTCATGTTGCGCCTTCTACGCCTTTCGGTTGCAAACTATGCAACACGAACGGACAGCGAATGCAATAGCGTGACCGGCATTTTTGGCAGTGTCTCGGTTTGAAAATAATTCGGGTCGACGGGTGGTCGCACTCCTGCCGCTATCCGTGTCATGCTTAGCGCAAAGCAGGAGGATTGAATGCCGCTCAAGCCGCTGGAACTGAGAGAGATGACCCCGGAAGAGAGGGAAAAGCGTGATCTTGCCATCAAGCAGGCAAGAGAATCTGAGAAAGCAGACGCTGCTGAAAAGGCGGTGAAGCTCAGGCCATTGCCTGCAAGGAAGAAGTGACGGCGGCGATGCCCCGAGGTTCCAAAGGCGAGAAGCGCCTCGCCAATGCCGCGCGGCCCCCTGCAAGAAGAAAAATTCAAACTGAGACACTGCCGCATTTTTCGACGGCGAGCGCTTCGCCGCGAAATACGCTAGGTTGGGCAGACGCAATCATCGAACAGCGAGGGGACGATGGCCACTGCGGACAGCGCACGCGGCATGATCGCGGTCGACAAGATGGGCGGCAAGGTCCTGTTTCTCGATCCCGTCACCTACAGGACCGAGTTGGTGATCGACGGTTTTCCGCGCACCGTGCACGAGCTGCTGATCGTGCCCGAGACCCGGCTCGCCTACGTGCCGATCTTCGGCGACGGCGTGCACGGCCGCAATCCCAATCCGCAGCACTTCCTCTGCGTCTTCGACCTCGACAAGCGCGCCCATGTCGGGACGATCGACCTGCGCCCCTACATCGCCCCGCATACGCTCAAGCTCGGACCGGACGGCCTGATCTACATCACGTGCGAGAACAGCGCCGTGGTGGCGGTGATCGACCGCACGACAAACAAGGTGGTCGAGGCGATCGACTCCGGATCGACCAACGGCCATCGGCTGATCATCGCGTCGGACGGCTCGCGGCTCTACACCGAGAACGAGGAGGATGCGACCGTCTCGGTGATCGACCTGCCGGCGCGCAGGCTCATCGGCAAGATCAAGACGCCGCGGCCGCTCGCCGGCATCGCGATCTCGGCCGACGACCGCACGGTCGTGGCGGTCGACGATGCCGAGCCGAAGCTCATCCTGATCGACGCGCAAGCCGGCCGCGTGCGCGAGGAGGTCCTCCTCGAGGACGTGCCGAAGCCGGCGCAGATCGCGCGCTACGCACCCGACAACAGCCTGATCGGCGTCACCAGCCTCAACAGCGATACCGTCAGCCTGATCGATCCGTCGTTCACCGAGCAGACCGCCATCAAGGTCGGCAGCCAGCCGATGGACATGGCGTTCCGCGGCGACGAGCTGTTCGTCGCCTGCCAGGGCGACGGCTCGGTGCACGTGATCGACATCCCCAACCGGCGCGCGAAGGGAAGCTTCCAGGCCGGAACTGGGTGCGAATCGCTGGGGTTTTTCTAGCGCGGGATGGGGGGCGACGCCCCGGCTCACCCCATGGCGATCAGGCTGCGCCGATCGCGCCGCGACGCGACCTCGACGCGGTAGGTGACGAACGCGAACAGCGCCCACCCGGCGTGGAAGACCACGCCCGCCGCGACGACCCATCCGCCGTGGATCGGACCGATGGCGGCCCGTTCCCAGATCTGGGCGAGGGTGGTGAGCGGGGTCGGATGGATCGCGAGCTTGCCGTAGTAGGCGATCGCCTGGATCGCGAAGATCCAGGCGTAGGTGCGGCGCAGCCGCCGGCCGATCGCACGCGCATAGCCGATGTGGTAGTGCGGATGGCGATAGTCATTGGCCAGCAATTCGGTCCAGCGCGGGTCTCGCGCGGCGCCTTCGCCCCGCAGCATGGGGGCGTAGAAATCGGTCTCGAGCAGCCGCGCGCGGGCGCGCCAGACGTTGAAATAACGATAGCGGCGCGCCTCGAACAACAGAAAGACGGTCACGAGAAGGCCGACCAGCACCATCGGCAAGGGCGAAGCCTCCGCGCTCGAAAAGGTCGCCGACAGCGCGATGCCGGTCGTGACCACCGCCCAGTTGGTGGAGCTGTCGAGGCGCGTGCGCCACACCGTGCTGCGGTAGACCTCGCCGCGGTAGAGGTGGGCGAGCGCGCCGATCTCGGCGGCGGTGAACTCGGGTTTCGGGGTCGTGGCCGGCGTGCGCTCGAGGGTCTCGGTCGGCATGGGGCGGTTTCCCGAACGGCTGGTGGTCAGATCTCGACTTCGACACCGACCTCGACGACTTGGGCCGGCGGAACCCCGAAATACGCGGCGGGAAGATTGGCGTTGAGATGCATCGCGGCGAACAGGGACTTTCGCCACGCCGCCATGCCGGCGGCCCTGCCGCTCGGAATCACCATCACGCGGCGGAAATAGTAGGTGATGTTGTGCGGATCGATGCCGCTCAGCTCGGGCGCGCTGCAGACCTGCTTCAGGCCTTCCATCATGTTCGGAGATTCCATGAAGCCGAAATGGAAGAGGACGCGGGTGATGCCGGCGCCGACCGGCACCAGCTTGATGCGCTGCTCCGCCTCGACGCGCGGCACGTCCACGTTGACGGAGGCGAGCAGCAGCACGCGCTCGTGCAGAACCTTGTTGTGCCGCAGGTGATGCGTGAGGCCGAGCGGGATGCCAGTGCTCGCCGCCGTGAAGATCGCCGCCGCGCCCGGCAGCCGGATCGGCGGATTCTCCAGCACCCATTCGATGAACTCTTCCTCGCGCTGGCGCAGCTTGCCGCGCTCGAGCTCGAGGAGCCGCCAACCGGTCCGCCAGGTCAGCATTAGGAACGCGACGACGCCGGCGACCAGCAGCGGGTACCAGCCACCCGAGTCCAGCTTCGTCATGTTGGCGCAGACGAAGACCAGCTCGATGAGGAGGAAGAACCCGTTGACCGCTACGACCATCAGCGGGTTGTAGCCCCATTTCAGGGCGACGAGCGCCGCAAGCACCGTCGTGAACGCCATCAGCAGCGACACCGCGATGCCGTAGGCGCCGCCGAGCGCGTCGGACGAGCCGAACGTGAGCACCGACACGAGCGTGCCGACGGCCAGAAGCCAGTTCACCACCGGGATGTAGATCTGCCCCTTCTCGTGGCTCGCCGTATGCCGCACCCGCATGCGCGGCAGGAAGCCGAGCTGCATCGCCTGCTGAGTGAGCGAATAGGCGCCGGAGATGATCGCCTGCGACGCGATGACGGTGGCCACGGTCGCGAACGCGACCATCGGATAGTGCGCCCAGCGCGGCGCGAGCAGGAAGAACGGGTTCTCGACCGCGCGGGCGTCCGCCAGGACGAGGCCTCCCTGGCCGAGATAGTTGAGCATGAGGGCGGGCATCACGATCGCGAACCAGCCGAGCTGGACGGTCCGCCGGCCGAAATGGCCCATGTCGGCGTACATCGCCTCGGCGCCGGTCAGCACCAGGAAGGCGGCGCCGAGCACCGCAAAGCCGATGCCGGGTCCGGCATGTGCCAGATAGGCGACCGCATGGTGCGGGCTCAGCGCGCCGAGGATCGCCGGGCTGCGCACGATCCCGCCAATGCCGAGCAGGGCGATCGCGACGAACCACACCAGCATCACCGGCCCGAAAATGCCGCCGACGAACCCGGTTCCCTTGCGCTGAACGAAAAAGAGGCCAACCAGGATCGCGATGGTGACGGGAACGATCATCGGGGCGAGCGCGGGCGCGTCGATCTGCAGACCTTCGACGGCGCTGAGCACCGAGATCGCCGGCGTGATCACGCCGTCGCCGTAGAGCAGTGCGGCCCCGATCAGGCCGACGACGAGCAGCGAGGCGCGCCAGCTCCCGCGCGGCGCATGCCGCACGTCGAGCAACGCCAGCAGCGCGACGATGCCGCCTTCGCCATGATTGTCGGCGCGCAGCACCAGGATGGCGTATTTGAGCGCGACGACGAGGATGAGCGCCCAGATGATCAGCGACACGATTCCCATCACGGTGTCGGGGGTGGGCGCGCCGCCGGCGTGGACGGCCTGCTTCAATCCATAGAGCGTGCTGGTGCCGATATCGCCGTAGACGACGCCGAGCGCGGTCAGCACCGCGAGGGCGGGTCGCTGGGGAGTGTCCTTCTGCGGCAGTGCGGCGGTCTGAGGGACCTCGGGCATCCGAACCTCCCGCCATCGGTCCCTGAATTCTGCACGAAAACGGTGTCGTGAGAAGCCAGGGAAGCGATCGATGCCTCCGGGCGAGCGAAGCGCGCGAGAAGGGTCCGGCTCCCTCGTCTTGCGGGGTTGGCTGCGTTTTTCGGCCGCTCAGCGAAGGACGGCCGGTCTGCCTACGGCGGGATCTTCGGATTCGGCTTGACCTCGACGCGCACCGCCATCGAGGTCGCGGCGTGCAGCGTCTTGCTCGGATCAGTGCCGCAGGTCTCGGTCGCGGTGGTCGCAAGGGTGAACGGATAGGTCGCGGGCACGACCTTGAGCGGCAGCGGGAAGTCGGCGCCGAAGCTGCCGCCCTGGTCGAACGCGCCGAGCGGGATCGCGCCGCCGCTCGTCGCCGTGCCCGACACGTGCCAGCTGAACTTGTCGGGATCGGGCGCGAGGTTGGTGAGCGTGTAGCCGTAGGTCTGGCCGGCGCCGCCGGCGAGGTCCTCCTGATAGCCCTGGATGTGGCTGCTGCCGTGCACCGCGAGGACGACCATGGACTGGTCGCGCGGCGCGATGGTCGACGTGCCGGTGCCGATGATCCCGCCGCTGTCGGCCCCGAACGATCTCCAGTCGGGGATCAGGACGGGGAAATCCGGAACCGGCAGCGGAATGGGCGGGATCGCCGTGTTCTTGAAAGGAACGCGCGACGGGATGCCGGCGACGAGCGGTCCGGCGAGCCCGTCGACCATGCCGGAGATTTTTCCCACCGCGAAGGAGAGAATGCCGAACGCGGCGCCGAGCGCGAGGCCGAACAGCGGAATGACGAAGCCGATGAACCAGTCGAGCAGGCTGCCGAGGCCGGTCGAGTGGCTGTTGCCGATCACCGCCGGCACCATCTGCGGCGGATTGGCGCCGGCGAGCGGCACGATCCCCAGCACCTCGGTGATGGTCACGCCGAAGCCGATGCCGAGCGGCAGCGAGCCGGTGAAGCTCGTGGTGACCGAGCCAGGCGCGCTGGTCTGCGCCGTGATGTGCTCGACCGTCACGTTGTTCTGCGCCGCCGCCGCCTTCACGGTCGGCGCCACCGCGTCGAGGAAATGCTGGAGCGCGGCGAGCGGGATGCGCAGCGCAAACGACGGCCCCGGCAATGTCGGCAGGCTGCCCGGGTCGACGTCGGGCGGGGTTTGCACCGGGACGGTGGCGAAGCCGGCGGCCGCCGCCGGGGCGGAGAGACGCGGCAGGGGGAAATCCGGCGGCTGCGGCGGCAGCACCGGGAAGCCGGAGTCCTCGATCCAGATGCCGAGCCGGGTCACGGCGCGACCGAACGAGTCAGTACCGGTGGCGAGGTTCGGGCCGGCGACGATCTTGCCGATCGAGGCGAGCGCCGCCGACAGCGGCTGCAGCCCGTTCTGGATATCGCTCACCCATCGGTTGACCCGCGCCGCCGTGGTCGGATCGTTCAGGTTGAGCGGAAACGGGAAGAGCAGGTCGGCGAGGATCGCCGGAGCATCGACCTGGAAGATCGGTCCGGTGAAGACCTGCCGCGTCTGCTTGACCGAGATGTTGCTGTCGTTGGTCGCCGTGATGGTCACGGTGTGCGGGTCCTGCCCGCCGGTCACCTGGGCGAACGCCTTGAACGAGTAGAGCGTGATCGTCCGGTTCGGAATGTGCGTGAGCTGCGCCTCGATCACCGGTCCGTTGTCGACCTGGACGGTGACGGAGTCGATCGTTGCGGGCTCGGGCGGGCCGCGGTCGGACGCCTGGCCGGTAACCAGGAACGGCTGGTTCGGCTGAACCATCAGATTGTTGGGCGGCTGGAAGACGGTCAGGCTCGGCATGCCGCGGCCCTCCTATTAAGGATACGGCCGAGCCGGCAGCGTGGATTGCGGGCTGCGAGAATGCAACCAAGGTTCGGTAATGGCGTGCCGGCGCCGCGTAGCGGTGCGGGCGCGAGAGGTCCGGATTCTCGATGCTGACGACGTGGCGGCCGGCCGACCCGATCACCCGCGTCGCGTGAGACGGGCTGGAATTCCTCGGGCATATGGTCTTATTCGGGTGCCCGAGCGGCAGGCAAAAGCCGGTCGCGCACGGCAAATCCCGCCGCGCCAACAGGACTGATCTGCACGATGAACGTCGACATCCGTGATTGCCTTCCGCCCGTCCGCGACACGCGCAAGCCGAGCATCGTGCTGCCGCGCGGATCGATCGATACGCACGTCCACGTGTTCGAGCAGCGCTACAAGCTCTCGCCCGGACGCGGCTACAATCCGCCCGACTCGACACTCGCCGACCTCAAGAAGCTGCACGCCACGCTCGGCATCGACCGCGTGGTGTTCACCCAGCCCTCCGTCTACGGCACCGACAATTCGGCGATCCTCGACGGCATGGCGGCGCTCAACGCCG
>Ga0126381_100009028_pt1 | contig 11181 bp, 7 predicted proteins | sample PanSoiMetPlot_28_FD_96465 | JGI IMG/M metagenome (GOLD analysis project Ga0126381, IMG submission 96465) | Tropical forest soil microbial communities from Panama - MetaG Plot_28 | ecosystem: Environmental > Terrestrial > Soil > Tropical forest > Bulk soil | place: Panama | collected 2016-02-17 | reverse complement strand
TTGTCGACGAAGACGCAGGTCAGCCGATCGCCGATAGCGCGATGCACGAGCACCGCCGCAACTGAGGAGTCGACGCCGCCGGAAAGAGCGCAGATGGCATGCCCGTCGCCCACTTTCTCGCGAATTGCGGCGACTGTGGACTGGATGAAGTGCTCGGGCGTCCAGTCCGGCTTGGCCTTGCAGATGTTGAAGAGGAAATTGCGCAGAAGTTCCGTTCCGCGAGGCGTGTGATGGACCTCGGGATGGAACTGCACCGCCCAGATATTCTTTTCTGGATTCGCGATGCCCGCGACAGTGTTCGAGGTTTTGGCAATCAGGTGAAAACCAGGTGGCAGATCGAGCGCCTCGTCGCCGTGGGACATCCAGACCTGCAGATTGGCCGGTAATCCGGCGAAAAGCGGAATCGCGGGATCGACGATGGACACTTCAGCGTGTCCGTATTCGCGCTTGTCGGCAGATCGCACCTTGCCGCCAAGGTGATGCGTGATGAATTGAAGTCCGTAGCAAATGCCGAGTATGGGTTTCTTGAGGCCAAGAACTGCTGGGTCGGCGTTGGGAGCATCGGCGTCGTAGACCGAACACGGACCTCCGGAGAGGATGATGCCAAGCGGTTTATAGCTTTCAATTTCTTCAAGCTTTGCCGTGCAAGGCAGGACTACGGAGAAAACATTCTGCTCGCGAATGCGTCGTGCAATGAGTTGTGTGTATTGGGAACCAAAATCAAGAATGACGATCGAAGATGTGTCCACTTACCAGTTTACCGTCAAAATCGGCTGGAACCGTCTCATACTACCGTTTCATAGAAGAGTCACTCTTAGATTAAGGGCACGGTTCAGTGGGGATTTCCGGGTTTCTCTGCCACGCCCATACGCCGCAAGGTCCAAAGGATTCCAATTCGATGTCCATGATGTCGAGTGGATAAAGCGAATGCGTCGGCATTTTTTCAACGGAATACTGTAAGAAAGGTCTTTCGGAGAACAGGTCCGCATATTTTGCGTAGTCCACCTGACGGATCGAACGATCCATATTGAGTTCAACAATCGTCGACGTACCCTTCAGGAATTCATGGGGATGAGCAATATCTTTCATCCCCCGAAGGATAGGATTTGCTATCCATTGAAAGGTCGGTAGCGCGATCACTACGAGAACAATCGACATGCCGCGCGTCGGCGCAGGCATTCTACTGGACGCGATCCAGCACAGCACAAATGCAGGAACCACATATCCGCGCATGCAATAGTTGTTGGCGTGTGAAAAGCCTATGAAATAGGTGGAAACAATATAGAGGATCGCAATACCAGCGAGGATGCCTTCGTTTCTGGAAAAATTTTTGCGTTGAAGGAGCATGACGTAGGTGAAGTAGGCAAACTGCAACGAGACGACAATGGCAAAGAGCAGAAGGCCACTCCAAAACCCATAATGAAGATCCATGCCGCCAAGCATCCGGGGCAACTGAATGAGGCGTGGATGTTGCTCAGGAAGCTCAAATGAAACCCCACCTGGTTTGCGAAGAAAGAGCCAGAATAAGGGGAAAATGAGAAACGAAGATAGTACGCCGACCGCGATGGCTTCCGCCGCACGAGCGCGGAGTGAGCGCAGCCAGAAATAAACCACAAAGGGAAACCCGCCGAGGAAGGCGAATACGCTGCTATAGAACGCATAGCAAAGAAGAAAAGAGACGAAGAGAATGCATTTTGCTCCGCGAAAGCGATGCCATATGTATGTGCAAAGCAGCATCGCTACGGCGGACGAAAGGTGGTGGTTGGTAATCACTGTGGATTGCGCGTATCCGGCAAAATCCAGATGCAGCCCTAGTTTCATTAGCCAGAAGGCATTAGGGACGAGCGGATGTGTGAGAATCATCAGCCAATCGAGGCCACACCAGAATCCGCCAAGATAGATGGCCCAATAAATTTGGCGCCTGCTCTGCGCAGATTCAAACACGATGTAGGACAAAGCAAGAGGAAAGAGAATTGCGTAGATCGCATTTCCCAGAAAGAGTACTGTCTTGAAGGTGACGAATGCGAAAGGAAGTGCTCGATAGAGCGCTACCGGAAGCATCCATGCCGCGTAATACATCGAGAAATAATCGGACAGAGTGAAGCTGGATTGCGCTGGATAGTGCAGTGAATGGATCAGCGAATTGAGTTCCTGCGTATGCGACGCATCATCCTCAATACCCAGAGCCAATCGATGTAAAACAGGTTCTAGCGGATACTGAAATCGTACGCTGGCATAAAGCACTCCCATGACAATTACTCCGCAAACCAGCCAGATCGCTTCGCGCTGCGGAAGAAGCTCTGTCAGTCGGGTAGTTTGTGGAGTGGCCGATCCAGCGGCCCACCACAAAAGTGCAAGAAGCGGAAAGTAAACCCATGGCTGGAGCCCTGATGCAAGCTTGAAAACATTCATCGCAAGCATCGTCGCAAAGTTAGTGCAAAAGATAGCAAGAAGCGTGCGGAAGGCGGTTGCAGGAAGCGAGATCAGTCGCACCATTCTACCTTTCTGTACGTAGTCTGGGTTCTCAGCGAATGATATTTGCACTATAAGATGCGGCCTGCAAAGATTCTGACGGAACCTTCGACAGACGCCAAAACTGCGCAAAAGCAACTAGCCTAACTACCTGGAAAAAGTCTGACGCTGCGAGATAAAGCAATGTAACGAGGCACCACCAGAGGTAAAGTGGGAGTCCCTGCATGACGGATTCAAATGGAAGTGGAGTTGCAGAAAAAACCATAGCGAGCACGATGAGTGCTAGCTTGATGATTCCCATTACGAGATTGATTTCGACCAGTTTCCCGGTCAGTGGACCAAGACGCAGGCTACGGTAGAGACTTGCGCGGATTCCGCAATTTTCGAGCAGGAGTAGAAGGGGCGCAATGGAAAAAATCCAACTCAACAGAGCCCAAAAAGTGAAGATTCCGAGTGAGAGACAGATGACCAGCGCGCAGTAAAGCACCAGATTTGGCTCGCTTCCTGAGAGCGCATAATTCGCGGCCCAGCGAATGGTGAAAAACCATCCGACAAAACTGCCCCCCAGCGCGATGACACGTAACAACTGCAGAGCGAAGAGTTGCAAGGGTTTCATCGGCAATCCGGGATCATAGCGCCGTAGAACGAGGTTTCGGCCGATACCGGAAGCAATCGACCATCCAATAGCAAGAAGTGGTGCGAGCCAGATTAGAGTATGCAGGATCGGAGTTTTGAGTACAGCAAAGGCGTCAGCGATCATGACCGCACCGCGCATCGGATCTTGTAGTGTGAACTGATCAATCTCCGTGGCTTTGAGTTGATCGGCGGTTGCGGCGATTATGCGAGCGGCTTGATAGTAGACCAGAAGCAGGGCTGGAATACCAAAGAGCCAGCGCCATGTAACTTCCAGTACCAGCAAGGACGAACGTGACCAGCAATCTGCCACAGTATGGACGAGCGATTGTGTGCCGCGGAATTTCTCTACCATCAGCCCTTCACGACAATATTGACGAGCTTGCTGGGCACAACAATGACCTTGACAATTTCCTTATCCGCAATAGAAGCTTGCACCTTCGGGTCATTCTTCACGGCTTTCTGCATGGCCTCCTGATCTGCATCCTTAGGAACCTGAACGACCGCACGTAACTTTCCGTTCACCTGGACTGGAATTTCAATCGTCAACTCGACCATCTTGTCTGGATCAGCCTTCGGCCAAGGCTCTTTATTGATGACTGACGTACCGCCGATCTGGTCCCACAACTCCGCTGCTAGATAAGGCGCAAACGGAGAAAGCAACAACACAAGATTTGTGATGATGGCTCTTGCTCGGGCGTCGGCTTCGACGGCGTTCACGATTGCGTCCTCATGCTCAGAGAACAGATTCAGCATCTCAATAATTGCGGCAATCGAGGTGTTGAAATGCCAGCGTCCGGCAAAGTCCTGGGTAATCTTATGAATTGTCTGATGAAGCTTGCGTTCCAGAACGGTCGCTAGGGCAGCGTCGAGTTGATTCCGTTTTGCTGTAACCGGACCGCGCATTCCAGGAACTGCTTTAATCACAAACCGGTAAACACGTCCAAGGAATCGGCTGACACCAGCAACTCCATCCTCCTGCCAGTCGAGATCGCGGTCAGGAGGCGCAGCGAAGAGTGAATACATGCGAGTGGCGTCGGCGCCGTAGCGGGCGATCATATCGTCGGGCGAAACCACGTTGCCCTTTGATTTCGACATCTTGGCGCCGTTCTTGATCACCATGCCTTGTGTAAAGAGGCGCTCGACGGGCTCATCATTTTTGATGAGGCCGAGGTCGCGCATCACCTTCGTCCAGAAGCGCGAATAGATCAGGTGCAGGATGGCGTGCTCGACACCGCCGATGTACTGGTCGATGGGGAACCAATACTTTGCCGCAACCGAATCAAACGGAGCCTTGTCATTATTCGCGTTGGTGTAGCGATAGAAGTACCAGGACGAATCGACGAAGGTGTCCATCGTGTCCGTTTCGCGACGCGCCGGGCCTCCGCATTTCGGACAGGTGGCATTCACAAATTCCGGTAGCTTGGCGAGCGGTGAGCCACCTTCCTGCGTAATTTCGACATTATCTGGCAACAGTACCGGCAATTGATCGTCAGGAACTGCAACGATGCCATCTTTTTCGCAATACAGCATGGGGATAGGTGTGCCCCAATATCGCTGACGGCTCACTCCCCAATCTCTCAACCGGAAAGTGACTTTGCCTTTGCCGAAGCCCTTTTCTTCAGCAAACGCGGTCATTTTTTGCTGTGCTTCTTTGTTGCCGAGCGTACTGAATTCACAGGAATTGATCAGCAGACTGTCCTCTTCCGTGTATGGAAGCATTGACTCCTGCTCGCGGTTGCTATCATCCTCGTCCGTACGTCGGGGAAGAATGACGACGCGCATTTCTATCCCGTATTTTTGGGCGAATTCGTAGTCACGTTCGTCATGCGCAGGAACCGACATGATTGCGCCTGTGCCGTATTCGGCAAGGATGTAGTTGGCCACCCAGATCGGCAGATGTTCGCCGTTGAACGGGCTGATTGCATAATGTCCGGTGAAGACACCGTGCTTCTCGATTTCGCCAATATCGCCGGATTCGCGCGCCTGTTTTTGTTGGTCTATAAGTGTGTTGACCTGATCGGCAAGCTCGGAGTTTGCAATAGCAAATTCCGTTACCAGCGGATGCTCAGGTGCGAGTTGAATGCTGGTCGCGCCATAGATCGTGTCGATGCGCGTAGTAAAAACGGCGATCTTGCTGCCGATCGCTTTAACGCCTTCGACAGCCGGCAGGACGGCTGTGCCCTTGTGGCGCATGTGTTGATACTCGTCATCGGGCGCATGTGTTGCGTCTTCAACAGCAAACTCAATTTCTGCCCCCTCACTACGGCCGATCCAGTTGCGCTGCATCGTGCGTACTTTTTCCGGCCAGCCCTCTAGCTTATCGAGGTCATCGAGCAATTCCTGCGCATAGTCTGTGATGCGCAAGAACCACTGCTCAAGATCGCGTTGCTCCACGATGGTGTCTTCGTGACGCCAGCAGCGTCCATTGATGACCTGCTCGTTAGCGAGAACCGTGCAGCATTTCGGACACCAGTTGACTTTGCTCTTCTTTCGGTAGGCAAGGCCGCGCTCGAACATGCGGATGAAGAACCACTGGTTCCACTTGTAGTAGTCCGGAAGGCATGTGGTGACTTCGTTGGCCCAGTCATAGCTCAGGCCAATGCGGTTCATCTGCCGCTTCATGGCGGCAATGTTGGAAAGCGTCCAGGCGCGCGGCGGCGTATTGTTTTTAATGGCCGCGTTTTCCGCGGGAAGGCCGAATGCGTCCCAGCCCATGGGATGGAGCACGTTATAGCCCTGCATCCACATATAGCGGGCCAATGCATCGCCGATGGCATAGTTGCGGACATGGCCCATGTGCAACTGGCCCGATGGATATGGCAGCATCTCAAGCACGTAATACTTGGGCTTGGAGCTGCTTGCCGGCTCAGCGGCGTATAGATCAGGCTGGTCGGCCCAGCGCTGCTGCCAGCGTGGCTCAATTTCAGCCGGGGTGTAGCGGATTTCGGGAGAAGCTCCGCCTGTCGCTGCCATTGCAGCGGTTTCTGTGGGCTTGATGGACGACATACTACTATTATTTTACCGATTGTCGGGGAATCACCCTATTTGTGGGTAGTTGGGTTGCTTTCTCTTCCTGAATGACAAGAGAGTTGAGGAGGGCGACGTTCTTTCGGTCATCATCGGGCTGCTCGACAGGAATCTCTGCGATAAAGGCACAATGTGCGAATCGCTTGTCATTAAGCAGGCGGCTAAAGGCACCTAAGCCAATCGTTCCCCGTCCGATTTGTTCGTGGCGGTCGAGTTTGGACCCGCGTGCGGCTTTGGCGTCATTGGTATGCCACACTCGAACTGTTTCTGCCCCGATGGTTGCTTCAATCTGGCGCGCAGTTTCAGAATAGCCTTCCTCGGTAACAATGTCGTACCCGGCCACGTGGGTGTGGCAGGTATCCAGGCAAGCGCCGACAGGAGCAATATTGCGGAGACGATGAATGAGTTCAGCTACCTGCTCGAAGCTGCTGCCGAGTGAGAATTCCGCTCCGGCAGTGTTTTCGATCAGGATCTGGAAATCAGTGACTTGGGGATCGATGCCGTCCAGAGACTTTGCAATCGACTCTGCTGCCAGACCAAGGCCGTCTTCACGGGTGAGGCCGCGCCACGAGCCGGGATGAAGGACCAGGTACTCAGCTCCGAGCGCCAAAGCTCGCTCTACCTCGCCATGGAACGCCACTATGGATTTGCCGCGGACCTCGGCTGACTGGCTGCTGAGGTTTACGAGATAGCTGGTATGGATGACAAGTGGCCAGCAGTCGTATTTCTTTCGTAACTCTCGCACCCGTTCGCAGTGCGCCTCTGCTAGACGGGCCGGTCGCCACATACGTGGGCTGGATGAGAAGATCTGAAAGGTATTGGCTCCGATCTCTTTGGCGCGTTCAGCCGCGTTGAAAACTCCACCTGCCGTAGAAAGATGCATGCCAATGCGTGGTTTGCTCATGCTGTTCATAGTGTAGAAATGATCGTGGACTATACAGCTATACAGGTGTATTGTCTTTCGAGAATGAGAAGTGTGTATGCATAGAGTGATTACAGCTGAAAAGCTGCTGACCCCGGATAAAACAATTCGTCAACCGGTTGTTGTTGTCGAGAATGGAGTCATTGCCCAAATTACGTCGCGTGTTGACGAAGCATTACCCGCTGGCGAGGTAGCAGACTATCCCGGCGCCACCCTTGTTCCGGCCTTCTTTGACGTACACATTCACGGCAGCGGCGGCGCCGATGTGATGGAGGCCACGCGCAGCTCACTTACTACCGTTGGGCAATTTCTTGCGCAACACGGTGTTGGATCCTATCTCGCGACTACTGTGTCGGCCCCTGTTGATACCACGTTGAAGTCGCTGAGTGGCCTGGCGAAATTGATTGGTTCTGATATCGACGGCGCGCGACCGCTTGGAATTCACCTTGAAGGCCCTTTTATTTCTCATGCGAAACGAGGCGCGCATGCCGAGCGTGATCTGGTTCTCCCAACTGTGGGCCTGTTCAATCGAATGTGGGAGGCGGCGGAAGGGCATGTACGCTTGATGACCATTGCGCCAGAACTGACAGGCGCGGATGAAGTGATTGAGCGAGCCGTTAAGCTGGGCGTACGCATCAGCCTGGGACACAGCAATGCTGGAACGGAAGATGCTTTGCGAGGCGTTAAAGCAGGCGCCACCTCTGCCACACATACCTATAACGCGATGCGGCGCTTCGATCACCGCGATCCCGGGATTCTGGGTGTTGTCCTTGATCGCTCCGATCTCTTCGCTGAGATCATCTGCGACGGTCTGCATGTGAACCCAACGGTCATTCGCATGTTCTGGAAGGAAAAAGGAAGTGAGCGAGCGATTCTCGTCACGGATGCGATGAGCGCAACCGGCATGCCTGATGGGAATTACAGGCTCGGCGAGCTTGAAGTTAGAGTGAAAGATGGCAAGTGCATCGTGGGCGAGGATACGCTGGCGGGCAGTACCCTGACCATGAACCGCGCGGTGCAGAACTTTGCGCGGTTTACAGGGATCGAGTTCGGCGAGGCTGCAGCACTCGCCACCAGAAACCCGGCGCGCATGACCGGCCTGGATTCACAGGTGGGAAAGCTCGAAACCGGGCGTGCCGCAGATCTGACTGTGCTGTCGCCAAAAGGCGAAGTGATCGATACGATTTTGCGCGGACAGTGCGTGGCTGTAGAGTAACGATTCCCTAGCTCTGCGGTATGCTTTCATTCAAATTTATTCCTGACCGGCGAGTTAATGAAAAAATCAAAATCGACCTTTCTGTTGATTCTGGTCTTCTGTTTGTCGCAGGCTGCGCATGCGGCATCGCAATGCATCGACATTCCAAATGCCGATCATCCGAAGGCTGTGCTCTCAAATGGAGATGTCGAGGCGGTAGTTTTTCTGCCGGACCCACAGCGCGGCTACTATCGCTCGACACGATTCGACTGGTCGGGAGTGATCGGGTGCGCTTCATACAATGGGCATGCGTTTTGGGGTGAGTGGTTTTCGAAATACGATCCACTCATCAACGATTCCATCACCGGGCCGGTTGAAGAATTTCGCTCGCAGGACGGAGCTTTAGGCTACGGGGATGCCAGGCCGGGTGATCCTTTCGTGAAGGTAGGAGTGGGCGTTCTCCGCAAAATCGACGGCTCGCCTTACAAGTTCGGCACCTTCTATCCGATCGTCGACACTGGAAAGTGGACGGCACATACCAGCAAGCGGTCGATTACATTTGAGCAGAAGCTTCAATCGCCCATTGGTTTTGCCTATATCTACAAGAAGACGCTCGAACTGGATAAGACCGGCGCAGTGATATCCCTCAAGCATCAACTGAAGAACATTGGATCGAAGCCGATACAAACCGATGTTTACGACCACGACTTTTTCATGATCGATGGACGGCCAACCGCGCCAGGGATGACGGTGCGTTTTCCATTCACTCCTAAAGTTCAGGATTCGCCCGATACTCACTTCGACCCATCGATGGCGAAGGTCGAGGGCAATACTATTTCGTATTTGCAGGAACTGCAGCCTCACCAGACAATCGCGGGCTACATTACTGGCTATTCCGACAAGGCATCCGATTACGACATCACGGTCGAAGACCAGAACATAGGCGTTGGGATTCAGCAAACATCTGATTCGCCCATCGCAAAGTTCTATCTCTGGTCAATTCGGACGACGATTTCGCCGGAAGCATATATTCATCTCGACGTAGCGCCTAATCAGACACAGAGCTGGACGATCCGCTATCGTTTGTTCGTCAAGTAGATCTAGCGGACGCGGTTGCGGGCCCTCCATAAAGCGCCTATTACCGGATCGACGGCCTCCGGCAAGACCTTGACGGCCGGCAGAGCGCGGCGGATGGTCTCTACCATGCTTTCGCGAACGAAGGCGACGCTCTTCAAAATGCCACCTACATACGCAATACCCGGCATTCGCGCGTCGGGCTCAAGTTGACGCAATCGGCGAATAGCGTGAACGGCGTTTTCGCCGAGCATCTGGCCTCCGAGCTGGAGAACACCAAGAGCGACGGCATCGCCCGCTTCCGCGCATTCCACGACTATAGGCGCGAGAAGCGAGAAATCTGGAAAAGGTGTCTGGTTACCGATGTTGGCCAAATCCCCCAGATTGGCTGCACTCCAGAACCGCATCACCCTATCAACAATCATGGTGGGCTGTTGAAAGTCATGCGCCCGCAGCGCTCGCTTGAGTCCTTCGTGGCCGATCCAATAGCCTGAACCCTCATCACCGAGCGCGGAGCCCCATCCGCCTACATTAAAGGTTTCGCCCGTGCTGGTTCGTCCGAGGATATTCGAGCCGGTTCCGCCAATCACCAGCACACCGGCCTGTCCTGGGAATGCAGCGTCTAGTGCGGTGGTCTCGTCGCCGCAGACAAGGATCTCGCCGCCGGAATAGCGGGAAATGATTTGCTCCATCCACTCTTTTGTCTGCGGGAAGCGCACGCCTGCCGTACCCACACAGGAAACGGTAACCTGCTTTAGATCGACTCCGCTTTGTCGTCCGATCTCGTCGAGCAATGCGCGCATATTAACTTCGGCTTGTGCCGCGGAGACACGCAGTGGCTTGATGCTGCCATTCTGTGCCCGGGCCAGAATGTTGTTCTCGTCAGCGAGTGCGCAGTCGGTTTTAGTCCCACCTGCGTCTAATCCAAGATAAAAGGCCATCGTTCTACTTTCTGATTATTCCCGAGCGGCGTCGGTAAGAGCGCTGGAGAGAATGTTGAGGCTGCCGTCGGTGAGGGGCGCCTGCAGCTGAAGAATCTTCGCGATAAAAGGATAGACGTTTATGTTCTCAAAGGGCTTGAGAGTAGTGCCAGGTCGTATGTCAGGACCGGCGGCAAAGAAAATGGCCTTCATTTCGGGCATCTCACGCGGGTCATAGCCGTGAACGCCCATATTCGGAGCGTGGTCTTGTTCGCCCTCTGCCGGGCCGTGGGCTCGAATGGCATAGGGGCCTTTGTTGGCGACGACAATGGGGTCGCCGGCACGCGGGTTGCTGTTGTAGTGCAGCCATGAAGGCATCTGGGCGCGACGGTAGACGACGAATTTGCTGTCTGCCGCTTTGAGCTTCTGGTATGCCTTCTCCACGTCAGCTTCAGATTTTCCGTAGAGCAACGATCCAACAGTCGTGAAATTAGATAGGTCCGTATATTGATCGAGGTTGACCCATGGACCTTCTTCGCGGGCCATCCCGTGATCGCTGACCACGATCAAATCAACGGGCATGTGCAGGGCGTCCAGGCCTTCGTGCAATTTTCCGATAAGCGTATCAACGTGCTTCACGGCTTCAACTACCTGCGGACTGTTGGGGCCGAATTGATGTCCGGCGTGATCGACATTTGAGTAATACAAAGTAATGAAGTGCGGGCGCTTATCTTCCGGCAGCTTGAGCCATGCCAGCACCTGTTCGATGCGCTGATCGTCAGGAAACTTGTCATCGAAGTGCAGGTAAAAGCTGGGGCGGACATCCTGAATCGCGGCCTCGGATCCCGGCCAGAAAAAACAGGCGGAACGCATGCCCTGCTGCTCGGCCAAGACCCAGAGCGGAGTACCTCCATACCATGTGCCATCGCTGCTGG
>Ga0126381_100009027_pt1 | contig 11182 bp, 7 predicted proteins | sample PanSoiMetPlot_28_FD_96465 | JGI IMG/M metagenome (GOLD analysis project Ga0126381, IMG submission 96465) | Tropical forest soil microbial communities from Panama - MetaG Plot_28 | ecosystem: Environmental > Terrestrial > Soil > Tropical forest > Bulk soil | place: Panama | collected 2016-02-17 | reverse complement strand
TCCTGCCCAGAGACTTCGAGTTCCCGCTTGCACCGAAGGGGGTGGAAGTGGTGACCACCATAGCGGCAGAGGGGCAAAACCTGGACGAACGCGGGGCACAAGTTCTTTTGGCTATCGGGCGATTACAGCCCGGGTTGAGCTTCGCGCAAGCACAGGCTGATTTGACCGCCATCACCGACAATCTGGCGCAACAATATCCTCAATACAGCCGCAACACTACCGCCTACCTCGTGCCGGTCGAGGAGCAGATTGTCGGGCGCGATGTGCGTCACGCTCTGTGGCTGTTGCTCGGAGCTGTGGGATTCGTCCTTCTAATCGGCTGTACAAACATCAGCAATCTACTGCTGATACGCGCTACTGGCCGGCAGAAAGAGCTTGCACTAAGGGTTGCGCTTGGCGCCGGAACGCGGCGGATCGCTTGTCATCTGTTGACCGAGAGCCTCCTGTTGTCGTTGCTGTCGTGTGCTGCGGGATTGGCTGTCGCTGCGTGGGGACTGCAGGCGACCAGATACTACGGCGCGAACCAACTGCCGCGACTGAGCGAAGTGCAAATCGACGTCCGGGTACTTGCCTTCACGCTGGTGGTGTCGGTATTAACCGCCGTCTTGTTCAGTCTGATTCCAATTTGGAAGGCCGCCCGTCCAGACCTCAATGAAGCGTTGAAGGCCGGGGCGAAGAACATCTCGACCGGCAGATCACTTCGGTGGTGGCGCGATACCCTGGTGGTGGCCGAAGTCGCATTGGGGCTGGTCCTGCTGATCGGCGCCGGGTTGATGATTCGCAGCCTTGGGCTGCTAATGAACGTGAATCCCGGCTTTGATCCGAAGAATGTGTTGACCGGGCGCGTCAGCCTGACCAGAGCGACGTATGAGAATACGGAAGAGCGGGTCCGCTATGTTGAACAAGCACTGGCTAGACTCCGAAGTCTGCCCGGCGTAGAAAGTGCTGCATTCATTGCGCCGATGCCATTCAGCGGTGGCAACGTGGGCGGGGATTTCAGGATCGAGGGCCACCCCAAACCTGAACCGGGACAAGAGCCCGGAGCTAACGTGCGAAGCGCAACGCCGGAGTATTTCCAGGCCATCAGGATTCCTCTACGGAAAGGCCGCTACTTCACCGAACAAGACCGGCGCTACGGTCTTTCCGGAGAGGGCGCCTCCGGTGTTGCAATTATAAATGAGACTCTTGCAAGCCGTTACTTCCCGGACGAAGATCCAATTGGCAAATACATCACGAACATCGGGGCTAATCAGAATGACGGCGACCCGGAGAAATGGGAGATTGTTGGTATAATCGGCGACGTACACCACACCAGCCTTACCAGGCCGGCGACGCCCGAACTCTATCTGCCGTTTCAGCAGAATAGCTGGACCTGGGGCACTTTTTTCATTCGCACGACGAATGCCCCAGCCTCGTTCACTGCAAGTTTCATCGATGAAATCCGCTCGGTGGACAAGACGGTTCCTCTAACGGGAGTCCAGCCGCTCGAGCGGGCGATCTCGGACACGGCGGCCCAGACGCGGTTTTACACGATCCTTTTTGCGGTGTTCGGAGCGACGGGGTTGATTCTGACCTTGACCGGTATTTTCGGTGTTATCTCTTATACTGTCTCGCAGCAAACCCAGGAGATTGGCATCAGGCTGTCGCTTGGGGCCCAAAAGTCAGACGTCCTAAGGACCTTCGTCGGTCGCGGAATGGCTTTGACGGCGGTTGGAATCGTTCTTGGCCTGGCAGCGGCGACCGGTCTGACTCGACTGATGGCGAGCTTACTATTCGGCATCGGCCCGCTTGACGCGCTGACGTTTGCGGCCATTGTACTTCTGCTCTCACTAGTGGCGTTGCTGGCTTGCTGGATACCGGCGCGGCGCGCAACAAGAGTTGACCCAATAGTCGCACTGAGATACGAGTAGGAATAAGAAATTCCTACCTAAACGGAAGAGAATGGAGTGGATGCTCGTCTAACGGGTATCTATGGCTCGCGATTGCGCTCAGATTCATGCGAAGTGCCATCCTTGTGTAGGCAATGCCCTCGCACGCAGGGATGCGTGCGATCCCAGGAATCCGGCTCCAGGAGCTTGGCCCGGGGAGGAGGCTTGGTCGCGATAAATACCCAACAGAGGCAGTCATCGGGAGGCAAGGATGATGAAGATTCAAAGACTTCTCACAGCACTGACAATCGTAAATCTAGGGCTGATGGTGTTCGTGCTGACGCAGACTCGAGGGGCAAAGGCGAAGGCCGGCGGGCCGCCGTTGGTTGAGGGGGCCGCGCCAGCCGGCGCTGAAGACGTCGCGCCAATGCTCCGAGGCCGCGGGCTTCAAATCGTGGATGATCGCGGGAAGGTTCGAGCGAGCATCACTATCTACCCCGCAGATCCCAATGTAAAGATGCCGGATGGCACTACTGGATATCCAGAAACCGTATTGCTCAGGCTGATTAACTCCAAAGGCCGTCCTAATGTGAAGATCGAGGCCACCGAGGACGGTGCGGGAGTGGGCTTGGGCGGAGAATCTGACCCAACTTATGTTTTGTTGGGCGCCAGGGGTGGGACGCCCTCGTTGAAACTGACAAACAAAGATGGGCGGCAGCAAGTAGTTAAACCGTGAGGATGGATCGTGTCTTGACTGAAACTGCGGCTGACACGGCGGCGGCATCCTGTGGACCCAAAAGTACTCACGGGATGTGCGAGAGCCGCTGCCCCTGAAACCATCTCCAGGGGCCAGCAGCTGAAATGACAACACAAATTCAGAATCATCGGCGTGTCGTCGATGGAGTCTAGTTGGCCTGCTTCATGGCTGCCTGGGCTCGCTTGCCCATTTCCTCAGGCGTGACATCTTCCTTATGGGTGGCTAGCTGCCATTCGTGGCCGAATGGATCTGCGACTTTGCCGTAGCGATCGCCCCAGAACATATCTTGAGGCGGTTGCTGGGCCTTGGCGCCCGCGTCCACGGCGCGCTTGTATGCCGTGTCTACGTCTTCGAGATACAGGAAAAGTCCAACCGGAGTACCTTTTAGAGTTTCTGGAGACCGCGATCCCATTTGGGGCGATTCAGTGCCGAGCATGAAGCGAGAATTGCCGATTTGGAGTTCGGCGTGAGCAATCTTACCATCGGGTCCGGCCATTCTGAAAAGCTCCTGAGCTCCAAATGCTTTCTTATAGAACTCGATGGCTCGGGGACCGTCTTTGACAATCAGATATGGGGTAATCGTATGATAACCTTCTGGGATCGGTTTTACCTTCGTTGTCATCGGAAAACTCCTTTCATTTGTGCAAATGTGTTCACTCTATTGACTGCCCTCCAGAGAAATGGGCACATCATGGCAATTCTGCGAAAGGATGCGCTCTTTGTACTTAGCCAACACAATTCCAAAGTGAACTCTGAGCGTATGCTTGCAACCTGGGTGTGTACCCTTTTGCGTTTCAAGAATTACGCTCTTCAACTTGCTCTTTCAGCTTATATCTTCAGCTTACATGTTCCAGCATGTGCAAGTTTCATTCCCCCTTCGCGACTCGGGTTCACCGCCAGTGGTCTCTGCCGGTCAAAGGTACGACGTTCAAGGCTTCGAAAATCGACAACCGTTAGAATTCTCGTTTTCCTTCTGGGAATGTGTTCGGATTCATAGTGCCGCAAGTGTCTTCATTTCGGCCTAGGCTCAGTCCGCTATGTGTAATTTTTTCTGAGGCTGCGGTTCTCACTTCGAGGAGCTTAGTACGCGAAGGATTATGCCGCTCGGCAGGCTGGCAGATCTGACCTTCGCCTCCGTATTGCGCTATCCTCTGGCGGATGGAGCGCTCGATGCTGGAGCGTTACCAGGACTGCAGCGGCAGGCTCTCGATCTTCGAATCCTCTTAGGTCCCGGATCGGGTCAGAAAGAGATGCGGAATCCAAGCTGGGCAGCGAACGGAATCCCGACCGTAGTACCGGGGCCAAAGAAATCACCAAGCGCACCGCCGGCGAGCTTGAGTTCGTTCGGGCCGCTTATAGGCCGGGTCGAGCTGCAGTCGGCGTTCAAGCAGATGTGCTGGACATTTGCCAGCTCGTCGGGTGGTACGAAGGGCAATGCCGAAACGTCCCCGACGAAGTTGTTGCCGGGGTTTTGTCTATTCAGCAGATTGAAGAACTCAGCGAAAGGCTTGATCACTATCCGCTCACCTACTCTGAAGTCACGGGATATCCTCAAGTCGATCTGCTGATATGGCGTCCCTCGGAACTGGTCCAGCCGGGTCTGTACACCATTGACTACAGCCCGGTCGTTGGAGTCCAAACCGTCATCATTAATGTCGACCGGGGTCGCGATCGTGAATGGCCGGGCACTCTCAAATTGGGAAACCGTCGTGAGCTCGATCTTATACGGCAGTTCGAGCCTGGCGGCGATGACCAACCTATGGCGCACGTCTTCTCCTGACGGACCATGGTCGCCCGGACCGAAGGGGTTGCGCACATCGGTCACTCCGTTGACATAGTCGAACAGCTCCCCGACGACCGCGCCCCAGGTAGAAGCGCTTGCAAGCGTGTAGTGAGCTGATAAATCGAATCGCTTTGAGAACCTGTGCTGGATGGCGAAAGAGACGCCATCGTATCTGGAGCGATTGTCAGTCCTGAAGACAGATATGTTGGGAGCAGTATCCGGCAAGGTCACTCCGCTGACATATTCGTAGCGGCGGTACTGGTGCACTCCCTGCTGGTGCTCGTAGTGAGCATTCAAATGCCAGTTTTCGCCGAAGCTATGCTCGACTCCAAAGCTCGCTTGAAACGCGTAGGGCGAACGGTACTTGGGATCGATTACGACTCCCTGGTCAGCGGGACCGAGCAGACCGCTGAAGGGAGCGTTGACAGCCTGGAATGCTTCGACCCATCCGTTCTGAGTCAGGTCGTTATAGTACAGTCCGGCGCCAGCTCTTATTATCGTGCGGCCAGAGCCGTCAGGCGAATAAGCCAGGCCCAACCTGGGGGCAATGGCTTTGCGGTAGTCGTGGGGAATCGTGGGCGATAGCGGAATGCCGAGCATATTGAGAGTAACGACGGCCGGGTTCTGATCCTGATTCCGGCCCTCCGCGCGGAACAGCCCGAACGTTGTATCATAGCGCAGTCCGTAATTCAGGCTGAAGTTTGGACGGATTCGCCACGAGTCCTGGGCATAGAATCCGAGTCTCTGGACGTTCTGGGCAAATCCGCCGTCGCCGGCAGGCACGGGCTGGCAATCGACTTCGTCCGAGCTTTCGCCATCGCCAAGGCATGAGGCGACCGCTGCACCAAATAGCTGAGGATTAGCGGCGTAGAAGCTGGGATCGTGAGTGAACTGCAGGAGCGTCTCGGCATCCGATGCAAGCGTGCCGCCCAGCACGGGCTCGTGGATGATATTGACTCCGAACTTGGCAGCGTGAGATCCAATGACGCCGCTGACATCATAACGAAACTGGTACTTGTCCTGCTCTCGCTTGACCGGGAAAGCTGTGATCGGCGTGACAAGCTGATTATCGCCGAAAGTCTCGAATCCCGAAGTAGTATGGAAGTTGCTGCTGAACGGAAATGCCAGTGAAAGTCCCAGGTGCGCGTTTCGCGTCTTGGAATGGTCGAAAACCGAGGCTTGTACCAGGCCATTGCCAACCCAGTGCGAGTTGAACGTGTATTGATGATTCAACAGAATGCTGAAGTAGTTGGAACGAGTGAACGCGCCAGTAGAGGGCAGCGTCGCCTGCTGAATGAGGTCGTTCTCTGTGTGGTTGCGATCAAAGGACCCGCGCAAAAACCATTCAGAGCGCGCCGACTGGTTCCAGTCAAACCTCGTAGTAAACAGCCAGTCTCGGAATGGAACCGGGACCGAGGTGGGGACGTCGATAGAACTGACCCCGGGGATCAAACCCGCCGACGCAAGCCCGGCCAGGGCGTGAAACTCATCGAGGCTGAGCTGGCTGTAGGCAACACTCGCATTCTCATGAACGTATTCGAGCGACGAGAAGAACCAGACGCGTCCTTTCTGTATCGGTCCCCCGAGGCTGAATGTCCCGTTATCTCTCGAGAACGGCTGCTTGGGGTCCGGCTCAGGGTTATCGAGCGGGTTGCGCGCATTGAGCGTGCGGCCTCGGTAGAAGAATGACCCTCCTCCGTGCCATTCATCGTAACCGCGCCTGGTGCTTATTATCACGGAGCCGCCGTTGGTCCGCGATGTGTCGGCATCGAACTGAGATGTTCGGACAGTGAAATCGTTGATGGCGTCAGGAGAGTAGTTCTGAAGAAAGCCGCCGATATAGTCGTCGTTATTATCGCCGCCATCGACTGACAGATCGACATTCAGCCCCGAGCTGCCGGCAAATGAAACCGCGGTGATTCGTGCTTTGGTCGGGTCCGATGGCTCGACCGGCTCGGTCATGGGAGCCAGGTAAGCGATGTTGGCAAAGCTGCGGGCGGCAAGGGGCAGCGTAACCAGATCGGCGGACGAGATCACAGTCTTTTCAACACTGCTGGTCGCCTCGGCCGGCTGAGCGGTCAGCGAGCCTTGCGCGTTGACACTTTGCACTTCACTGGCACCCGCCGGCTTCAGCACAACCGATACACTAATGATTGTACCGACGGAAATTCTCAGATCGGTTACGACCTGGGTAAAACCACTACTACTTGTAGTCAGGCGGTAAAGACCCGGAGGCAATCCATCGAACCGGAATTCGCCGTTTTGGCCGGTGGTTGTTTCGCGTTTCAATCCCGAGCTCGACGATTCAACCTTCATCACGGCCGCCAGTATAAGGGCGCCATTCGAGTCCTTGACGCTGCCGACCACGCCGCCATTGGGGTCTTGAGCCGAGGCGCTGATGTTTGCGGCTTCGCCTAAAATAAGAAAGCTGCCAAAAAGAGCGATAGCGAACGGAATCCTTTGCTTGAATATAGGCATCTAATGTGTCCACCTGATTTCGTTTTTCTGTGGCCTGACTTGCTCAACCGGCGGGTACGCATCCTGAGGTTCCCAACAGAACTTCAATCGCAATCGTTCAGTTACTACGGCGGCGGCGGCCGGCATCGCCGCCAGAGAATTTGTTAGCAACGGTTTGCCGGTGAGTCACGGACTCGCCGCGGCAGAGCCGCGGGAAATACTCATCGGCGAACTACCTCGATATCCAGGACAGGATGCACTTCATACCACTGGTGATCTTGTTTACCGTCGTACCTGCTTACACCATACACGCGGACGCGACTGCCGACCGGAGGCGGCGCAAGTTTGATCGGGCCGATGATTTCACAGACGACGAAAGGCTGGGGCCGCTTCACGTCGTCGACCAGTTTGAAGATCAAATCGCCATCCTCATTGTCGATCCGCACATCGCTCACGTAGCCCTCGGCCACAACGTGGGGCTCGGTGCTTTGCGCCATATCCGATATAGACACGGCGTGAAAGTCGCTCAAGTCCAGGGAACCCGTTACTCCGCTTGTCCTCGAATAATCGATATGCGATTGCCGGTTGAGAATCGCGGTGAGGATCAGGAGCGACAGCGACACTAGAGCCAGCAGCACCGTGGCCAATGAGGCCCACGCCGGCCGGCGCCAACCGGCAAAGTGGACTCTTGTGGGCGCAGGCGACCTCTTCCCGTCGGCTGCTATTAGGGCTTCGATCTCCGCCCATTGATCCGAGGCCAGCGAGCGGCGAGGAACCTGGCTGGCAAAGCGCTGCCCTTCGCGCAGCCGCAATAAGATAGCGCGGCACTCGCCGCAGTCGACCAGATGATTCTCGATCCGGTCTGCTGTGCGACGCGGAACTTCCCCGTCGGCATAGACCGCCAGGCGGCGCCTGGAATACAGGCATCTCAGATTCACTTTGAAGAGTTTCATTTTGACGACCCCTTACTCCTCCCTTACTCCCCATCAAAGAAGCCGCCGGAGCGGCCGCAATCGTTCTTCAAGCTGGCACAGCGCCCGATTGAGCCGTGAAGCCACTGTACCAGCGGAGCATTCCAGAACGTAGGCAATTTCTTTATATGAGAGCCCGTCTACATATCGCAGCACGATCACGGTGCGAAGGTGCGGGGCTAGCGCGAGGAGCGCCTCCCCGACTATCTCGCGCCTCTCATCGGTCAGGTGCAGTTCATCGGGCGGGGCGCCCGCGTCAATCTCTTCTCCTGTGCCCAGGATGGCTTCGAACGGAACGTGTTCGTAACCATGCTTTCGATTTTGATTCTGGCACTCGTTGATGGCTATTCTGTAGATCCATGTCGCGAGGCTCGATTCAAAACGGAAGCCCGCCAAGCCCCTGTAGGCCTTGAGGAACACAATCTGGAGCACATCCTGTGCAGCAGCGCGGTCCCCAACAGCATAATAGATCAAGTTGTAAATGCGATCCTGATACTGCTCGTATATGGCCTTAAATGCAGCTTTGTCACCGGCCTGGACTGCCTGAATCAGAGCACGCTCGTCAATTCCAGACTGTTGGTTCCCTATACTCATTAGCAGTCCGCAAAACGCCCCATAAAGATTAGACACAAGAGGATGGGTTTTTCTTCCAAGCGTTGGGATCTCACCGAAACGCAGGATTACTTAGCCTTAAGGACCGCTCCGGGGGTACGACAGCTCCAGGCGGCCATAGTGACCCGTTCTTCAAGTCCGTGCATTAGTCATGACGGGCCACGGACATCGAGATCGTGAATCAGAATAAAAATAGGCCGCAGATCAGAACAGCATTATAGCGGGGAAGGACTACACCTGACAAAGTGAGCGCCGCCACCCTGGAATGACCGCCCGGCAGTAATTATCCGACAGCACCGGGATCGAGTCCGGTCCGTTGTGCGATGCCATTATCGATACCGCCTCGGTTGTTTCCGAGAAGTCCTAGAATTCCTGCGCCGCCGGATTCGGTATTCCGCAGGTAGCCTGAATGTCCTTTCAGTTCTAAAAGCAGCGATCCTCGGCGCAATTATCCGATACCTTGTCCCTCACTTCTATTACTCACCTCGGGACCCCGGCTGCTTTGGCCTTCGGCTCGATGGTGATTTGGTTGTCGACTTTCCTGACGCCTTTGACGCTCTTGGCAACGTTTGTAGCAACGCCCTTGAGACCGCCGTTCTTGAGCATACCGGTCAAGGTCACGACGCCGTCTTTGGTCGATACGTTGATATTGGCGTCCTTCAGAGAAGGCGTCTTAGAGAGCTTCTCCTTGACGGCAGTCGTAATGTTCGCATCTGTAACGGGAGCGACCGCGGGCTTTGGCATGGCCTGCTTTGAGGCGGCCTTTGCGCCTTGAGCCGCCCTCGCCGGCGTTTGTGTGTTTGGATTTTGTGCCAGAATCCCTCCTGTACAGAGGGCCAGGCCTAACAACAACGATGTTAATATGGTTTTCACGGTTCGATTCTCCTACGGTTGTTACGAAGTGACGGCGTGGCCGAATAAACTCCACGCCCGAAAAACTCCTTACAAGGAAGAGGCTTGATTAACTCACTACCAACAACGAGAAGCTATGCTATTAACACTGTTCTGAAGGCAAGTGGCATTCCAGCACGGCGCAGGCAAGGACGCGAGTCTGTGGTAGGTTGCTTTCAAACTGGCCTATACCCGAGAGGCGGACTGCGCGCGTGTTCCCGGTACAATGGAAGGTGACCCCTCCTGGGTCCACAACCCGTGCGCCTGTTCCCGGGCTATCGACAGCTGACTTAGAAAGAAAGCGGAACGCGGCCCCGCATAAAATGGTAGTAGTTGGCGGAGGTTCGGGTGGTCGGGGCATGCTGCCCTTCCTCCCACTTCCGGTGAAGCCGAAACAACCTGTGGTTGAAGGCGCCAAGGCCTGGCAACGTGGTAACGTCGCGTTGCGGAGCGCCATTGGTGAAGACGGGATTGAAGAGGTCGAGATGTACCTCGGCGGAGCCATCTTCCAACAGTCCGATGTGGAGCGAGGAGAAGGGTGTGTCGTTTTCGATCCAGCTACGCTTCCAGGTCTTGTGGTTCCAGGCGCTCAGGTAGGCGGCGAGCCCTCCGCGCAGGTTTGATCGCATATAGACACGGTCATTGATGGCTTTGGCATTGAGAACGTCCTCGAGAGTGCCGGCGTAAGTGCAACGGGGAGTGAATAAGAACCCGCCATCATAAGGCGACCCGGATATTGGGCCCACCGACTCGAGCCAGCCCTCATGGCATATCTTTTCGACCAGCAACGCCACCGTGCGACGCAATTTGCGCGGCCAGGCATTCCAGCGCTCGAGCGCCGCCTCGTCGTCGCATGAGCCGGCTACGATTCTAGCGGCGTGAAAAGTCAATCCAGTATCAACGGCGGAAACGCTGCGCGATAGCTGCTGCCAGGTTGGGACAGGCGTGTGCTCGTCTGAATGGTCGAGTAGCTGGTGAAAATCGTCAGACAGGTTGATCATCAAGAAGGTTGGCGCGTGGTTCTCAATTCTGTCGCAGCCGGCAGCAACCAAGTATGATGCCTGCTGCGTGATCGCGCGTTGCTTTGCAAGAGCTATTGACCGGCTGGTACTTTAAAGCCGAATTGCTCGAGGGTCTCGGCAGCAGCGGCCGTTTCCAAGAAAGAAACAAATGTCCGCGCCAATTGACCCTGTCGGGAAGAAGCAATAACACAGACAGCCTGGTTGAGCGGATGATGCAGGGACGAGTCGATGGCGATCCACCGGCCGTCAGGCCTGTCGCTGATCGCTCGCGCGACAATTCCGGCTTCGGCATTCCCTGTTTCGACGAATTGCAGAGCTTCCATGATGTTCTCGCCCCGAACGAGTTTCGGCTGCACCGCATCGTAGACGCCTGTCGACCTGAGAGATTCAATGGCCGCTGCACCGTAGGGCGCATGCTCGGGGTTTGCAATTGCTACGTGTTTGACTTCCGGGTTAGCGAGGTCAGCCAGCGAGGAAACGTGGACGGGGTTGTCAGCGCGCTGCCACAGGGTGATTTGCCCCTGAGCGTAGATCCGGCGAGTTCCAGGCGCGACCAGGCCTTTCTTTTCCAGCTCATCAACATACGCCACGTTCGCCGAGGCGAATACATCAAACGGAGCGCCGTTCTCGATCTGCTGTTTCAGGTTACCGCTGGCCGCAAAGCTGAGGACTACGTGAGCTCTGTTTTCGGATTCGAATTTAGCGGCGATCTCTCGAAAAGCTCCTTCAAGATCGGCGGCGGCCGCCACCGTCAACTCAGGTCTATCTTGCCGCCTGGCGCGACCGCAGGAAGAAACGGCCACTGCCGCCAGGATTATGAG
>Ga0126381_100009026_pt1 | contig 11182 bp, 9 predicted proteins | sample PanSoiMetPlot_28_FD_96465 | JGI IMG/M metagenome (GOLD analysis project Ga0126381, IMG submission 96465) | Tropical forest soil microbial communities from Panama - MetaG Plot_28 | ecosystem: Environmental > Terrestrial > Soil > Tropical forest > Bulk soil | place: Panama | collected 2016-02-17 | reverse complement strand
CCCCAGCCGCTCCTCGATCGCCGCCATGCGTTCCATTCGCTCAAAGCCCTTTGGACTCTCGACGTCATGGGTGAGCACCACGCAGCACTTTGCGCCATTGGGCCAGAAGCCGATATGCCATCCGTCACTTAGGCCGAGCCGCTCCAGGCTGCGGCGCAGCCAATCGCGCCGCAGCTCGACCAGCGCGCTCTCGCAGGGCCAGCTTGGAAAGCTGAGCGGCGTTCGTACGCGAATCGCAGCCGAGTTAAGACGATGGCGCACGCGCTCGGGGATCAGGCGCTTGACGAAATAATACGCGCGCATCGCCGATGGCGGATGTCGATCCATTTCGGGCAGATATTGCTCGTGCAGCAGTCGCTCCGCGGCAGCTTCCGAAGGCCCGATTTCCGGCTCCAGCATTGCGCGCCATTGCTCGGGCAGCTTCCAAAAGCTGAAAGCATCGTTGCGCACGCCGATGTCTTCCGCGGAGGGTTGATGATCGCTGCGCCCCAGCGCGGCGCCGTCGATCGGCATTTTGAGGCTCAACGCCATACCGACTCTCTCAGGAGAAGCCGCCGAAGCTGTTCGCGGCGCACGAACTTGATAACCGCAGGCGAAACCGGCCGTGGCGGTCTCCGGATCGCCCCCTCCAGATATCCCGCCATCAGGCCCAGGCCGTTGATCAGCGGCGGCCAACCAACCCCCAGGCGCAAGGCACGCGCGGCGAGGAACAACGGTGAATAGCCAACGTTATAAGCGGCGTATCCCGCAGCTTTGCGTCCTCTCCAATTACCGCCGGCTGCGCCCTGGGGACGATGATGGAAGGCGCAGACGTGCCTGAAATTGCGAGTACGGAGCCCCAGCATCATTGCCCGAACTTCATCGATAGTGTCCCAGCCGAGGCCGGCTTCGAGTCCTCCGATCGCCGCGAAACAGGCGGTGGTGTAGAACTTGGCCGCGCCGCGAGTGTGAAACGAAGGTGCCGGAATTTCGCGCCAGCGCGAGCCGCGCGCTTCGTACAGCGTCGGACCGACAATTCCCAGGCGCGGGTCCTTCTCCAACTCGGCGAGCAACATTTCGGCAAATTGCGGCTGAAACGTCAGATCCGCGTCCAGGCGCAATATGGCGTCGTAACCTTCCCACGTCGAGCGCGGCAAGAACCGCATGATTACCGACTCGCCGCCAGGCGCGCGGGCTCTGTTGCGGGGTAGATGCTGCGGTGCGATCCAGGGGTGATAGCGCGCCGCACGATCGATGATCTCGCGGCTGCGGTCGTTCGATCCGTCGTCTATTATGATCCAACGCTCGGGATGCCGCGTCTGTGCGACCATCGCGCTTAAGAGTCCCGGCAAAAGCCGTTCCTCGTCGCGAGCCGGAGTTATGGCGATATAGCTTTTCATCGACGGCGCGAATGAATCCCCTGCCCTGCTATGCCTTGGCCTGCGCTTGCGCGGGAACGAAGGCGCGCCCGATTAAATCCATTGCGTGGGCTCGCTCCAGCCACAGATAAAGAAGGGCCGCCGGCAACACGCAAGCCACGAGCACGACCGCGTGACTTGAGATCGCGCCGCTAGTCATTGCCAGCGATCCGAGCGTTTTTCCCACCAGCGTGGCAAATGCACATACCAACATGAGGCGCACGGCGGGTCCTGCCGACAGGGCCAGCCGTTCGAGGCTGAGACCTAGGAGGGCGCACGCCAGCCATTGGCCGAACACGCTGATCGCGCCTTCAACCATGCTCATGCCGATACTCACTCCAAACAGTCCCCAGCGTGATAGCCCGAGGACCGCGATGATGAGCAGGGTCAGGCGAACGCCATGTAGGTACAGATCGTACATCGGACGATTTTTGCTGTAGTAAACCGGCCCGATTCCAAGCCGGAGTCCACTCAGGGCGAGTCCGGGCGCCAGCAGTCTCATGGGCAGGGTTGAAGGAATCCACTGCGGACCATAGACCGTGCGCAAAATCTCGGGCGCAGCGACTGCTGCACATGCTGCGATCGGCAGCACAACGCGAGCGATGTAGTCGAAAAAATCCAGGTACGCATGCTCCAGCGCCTGGCTGTCATCCTGGAGCTGGCAGAACGCAGGGAAAGCCACGCGCCCGGCAACGCGATGGAGCCGGTCGGGCACAAAACGCAGCAGGTCCCAAGCCATGCCGTAAAAGCCCAGGGCGGAACTGCCGAGCAACCGTCCTACGAGGAGATAATCAGAATTGGAGGAGAAGATGTAAACGATGCCGCTTCCCCACGCCGCCGTGGAGAAATGAGCAAAGTCGCGCCAGGCTTTGAGACTTGCCCAGCCGCGCGGCACGTAAGGCTCTGCGCACCAGATGACGATCGCACGCAGCGACATGCGAGCTGCCAATCCCGCCGGCAGGCTCCACGCCGGCAGCGAGCGCCAGAGCACCAGCAGCGCCACCAGGATGAAACCCATCTCCGCGACTACGTCGGCGGCAGCGAGCACACTGAAATTGAGCCTGCGCCGCAAGCGGGCATTCGGCACTATCGTAGTCGCGTCGAGGAGCACCGGTATGCAGAGCAGCCGCGCACCCTCACCAAGGCGAGGCATCGCCATCACTTGCGCGATCAGGCCGGACGCTTCGTAGAGAATCGCTGCTGCGCACAAAGCGAGCAGCATGCCGACCCAGCAGGCGGTGGTCTCGTGCGCCGTGGTGACATCGCGACGCTGAACCAGCGCGTCGCTCAGCCCCGTGCTGTTAGTGAGCGTCGCCAGCACGCTGACCACCAGCAGCACGCGGAAAATTCCGAAATCGTCGGGCGTCAATTCTCGCGCGAGCAGCACGAAGCTGCCAAGACGCACCGCCTGAACGGCGAACTCGGCGATTATGTTATCGCGTACGCTGCGCGCGACGGCCCGCCACAGCGAATGTCGCGGCTGCGCCTCCGCCGCTTCCGTTGAGGAGTGCGCTTCAGGCGTGAGCTGTTCGTCATTCGTCCGCGCGGGAGAAGGATTCACATTCCTCCTCCGCGCAGCATCGCCGGGACGGTACGCGCCAGGATGCGCAGATCGCCCACGAACGACCAGCTTTGCAAATAATGCACGTCGAGCCGGACCATGTCGTCAAATGAGAGCTGGTTGCGCCCGCTCACTTGCCACAGGCCGGTAATTCCCGGCGCGCCCTCAAGCCGCCGCAGATGCCACGGCTGGTAAAGCTCGAGCTCGTAGGGAAGGGCCGGACGGGGTCCGATCAAGCTCATCTCGCCGCGCACCACGTTGATGAGCTGAGGTAGCTCGTCGATACTGAAACGGCGCAGCCATCGCCCAAGCCGTGTGATTCTTCGGTCATTGGTCAGTTTAAACACGCGCTCGCCACGGTCGAGGTTTTGCGCGGCACCATTGCCCTGGCTTATCCACTGACGCACATAGTCGCGATGCGACGAATCGTCGGCCACCGTCTGCATCGTGCGCAGCTTGTACATATTGAAGGGCCGACCGCGCATCCCGATACGCGTCTGGCGAAACAGGATCGGACCATGGTCGAAAAGGCGTATGGCGATCGCGCTCAGGGCCAGCAGCGGCGCTGTCGCAATCAACAACAGACCGCCGACCGTCACATCGAAGGCGCGCTTGAGCGCGTAGTTCAACCCTTCGATGTTAGAGCCCCGGGGACTGATGAGGGGCACTACGCCGAACATGTCAACGCGCAACCCTCCGCGCGGCCATTTGGCGACCCAGGGCATCATCCACCAGCGCAGACCCTGCTCTTCGCACATCGCGATCACCCGCTCGTGCTGCTCGCGCGGGGCTTCGGGCAGGACGATCGCGGCTTCGAGCGAGGGATATAGCGACGCGAGTTCACCGAGACGCTCGACGGGGCCGATTACCGGGCATCCACGGTACTGATGAACATCGCTTTCGTCGCCGAGAAACCCGACCATCTCGTACGGAGTCATCTCATCAAGGATCTGGTCGCACAGGTAATGCGCAAACCGATTGCTGCCGATAAGCACCAGCGGAATCGCATTCTTGGGATTGGCGTAAAATCGCCGGATACATTCGCGGGTCGCGGTGCGTTCGATAGCCACCGCGGCCATGCTCAAGACATAGGCGAGACCGACTGTGATGCGCGAAACGCTGACGTGCGCGACGAAGCCGATCAGCAAGGTAAGCATCGCTGCGTATGAGCATCCGCGCACGACCCCAATGAATTCCTTCAGTCCGCCGTTGCGCATCCGGTACAGGTCGCACGCGCGGAACACCAGGATCCACAGGAACACCAGCCCGAGTACGTTGAAGCAGAGGAGGACCGGGTTGCTGGCCAGCAGGCGCTCCTGCATTGAACTCGACGGATCGTGCAGCATCAGCGCTGCCGCGAAAGCCGCCAGCAGCGCGATGCCGTCACAAGCCGCGAACAGGGCCTTTTGTCTCTGTAGCTCGCCTGCGAACATGCTGCCTCACTCACCAGGCTCCGGAGGGAGAGGAGCAACGGCCGGGCTTCGGCGATGCTCGCCGGTGAAGATCACCGGTCGCTTGCGCACCGCCCCAGCAACAACCTCGGCAACCTGCCGCACTTCCGCGTCCGTCAGGTGCGGATGCATCGGCAGCGACAGCTCCGTATCCGCGATTCGCTCACTGACCGGAAAATCCTTGGGCCGATATCCAAGGTCACGACAGGCGGGCTGGAGATGCAACGGCACGGGATAGTGAATTCCGCATTCGATGTTGCGGCTGAGCAGCTCCTGGCGGATCGCGTCGCGCCTGCGGCTGCGAATCGCGAACAGGTGATAGGCCGACGCCAGGCCCTCGGGTTCGAGCGGCAGCGTCAGCTCAGAGCCGTCGAGCAGCTCGCGATAAAGTTCAGCGATCTCGCGCCGGCGACGATTCCAGTCGGACAGCCGTTCGAGCTTGGCGCGCAGTACCGCCGCCTGGATCGCGTCCAGACGCGAGTTATAGCCGTAATCCTGATGCGCGTAGTGGGAGATACGTCCGTGATCGCGCAATATTCTTATGCGTTCGGCGATTTCATCATTGTCGGTCGCAATCGCGCCGCCATCTCCCCAGGCACCCAGGTTCTTACCCGGATAAAAGCTGAAGCATCCGGCCGCGCCCAGGGTGCCCGCGTAGCGCCACCGCTGTCCATCGTGAAAGGACGCGCCATGAGCCTGACACGCGTCCTCGACGATACGCAGGCCGAATTCGACCGCGATCTCCTGAATCTCCCGCATTGCCGCCGGCAGGCCGTACAGGTGCACAGGCACGATCGCACGCAGACCATGCGGTGAACGCCGCCGGCGTTCGGTAAGGTAACGGCGCAGCGCGTTAGGATCGATGTTGCAGGTTTCGGGATCTATATCGACCAGTGTCGACCGTGCGCCAGTCTGACGTATCGCCGCCGCAGTTGCAATGAACGTCATCGGCGACGTGATCACCTCGCTGCCCGGGCCCACACCAACCGCGAGCAGCGCCAGGCGCAGCGCATCGGTGCCCGAACCCAGCGAAATCACGTGGCGCACGCCGAGATAGGTCGCGAATTCCTCCTCAAAAGACTTCACCTGCGCGCCACCGATATAGCCGGCGTCCAGATGAATACGTACCAATTCGCGCTCGACGCGCTCGCGGATCTCTGCGGTCTGCGAGGCGAGATCATTGAACTTAATCTGCATGCGATACTCCTTTGTCAGACGATGCTTGAGGTGTGCCGGAAGCGGTCTCTGCGCGACGGGTATCGCGCACGCGAGCCGGATTGCCAATCACGACCGCGCCGGCCGGCACGTTGCGTGTTACCACTGCGCCTGCGCCGACCAATGCGCGCGCGCCAATCTCGATGCCGCACATAATCACGCTGCCGCTTCCAATTGAAGCGCCCTGCCGGACCACCGTCCGTTCCATCGTCCAGTCCTGCTCCGTCTGCGGCGCGCCGTCATCGGTCGTTGCCCGCGGATTGCGATCGTTGATGAACACAACGCCGTGGCCGACGAACACTTCATCTTCGATAGTTACGCCCGAGCAGATGAAGGTGTGACTGGAAACCTTGCAGCGTTGGCCGATAGAGACGTCGCGTTGTACCTCGACGAAGGCGCCTACGCGGGTGTCGGCTCCGATCTCGCACCCATAGAGATTGACAAACGGGGCCAGCCGCACGCGCGCTCCAAGCCGCACATCGTCGGCCACGCAAGTGAATGGCGCTTTGTTGACTACCTGGGCCATCGCGCTATGCGTGCGGAACTTCCACCGGAACCCGGCGTCCGTGATGTTTCAGCGAGAGATTGGCCGCGTGCAGCACGCTGACCACGCGCGCCCCCGACATTCCGTCGGTGCGCGGGGTTGCCGAATTACGGATGCAATCGGCGAAGTGCTCGCATTCGATCTTGAGCGGCTCGGCTTCCTCGATCCGCGGTATCTGGATGTCTCCGTAGCGATAGGAAAATTGAAAATCGCCGAAGGTATCGTAGTAGCGCTGTACGTCCACGCCCTTGTCGTAGATGCGGATTTTCTCCTGCAGCGCGGTATCGTCGTACACCAGCATCTTGCGCGAGCCCACCACGGTGGTGCGCCGAATCTTGTTGGGGTCGAGCCAACTGACGTGCACGAAGGCGATTACGTTGTTGGCGAAATGCATCGCCAGCAGGGCTACGTCCTCTACGCCTTCGCGGTAATGGCTCTGTCCGTGGCAGCTCACCTCTTCGGGCATGCGGCCCATGACCATCAGGATGATCGAGATGTCATGGGTGGCGAGGTCCCAGACAACATTGACGTCGTGCTGAAAGAGACCGAGATTGGCGCGGATCGAGCTGACGTAGAACACCTCGCCCAGCTCGCCGCTGGAGATGACTTCGTGCATCTTCAAGACGGGCGCGCTGTACTCGAACGTGTGTCCAGCCATCAGCACGCTTCCGCGCCGGCGCGCGAGTCGCATCAGATCCGAAGCCTCGGCCGGCGACATCGCCAGCGGCTTCTCAATCAACACCGACTTCCCCGCTTCCAGCACCCGCCGCGCCATTGGATAATGCCGACTGACCGGCGTCGCGATAATCACGCCCTCGATATCCGGGTCCTCGAGCACGTCCTCGAAGCTAAGGTCGATTTCCGCGCCAGGATACAGACTGCGCACGCGCTCACAGCGGCCGCGGTCGAGGTCGCAGGCAATCACGCGATCGGCACATTGGAGCTGGTAGAAGTTGCGCACCCAGTTGGGGCCCCAATAGCCAAGACCGACCACCGCCATCCCACGCAGGCGCCTTGCGGTCGCCGCCTCGGCACCATCGCGCCCGTCGGTGGCAGGGATTACAAACTCCGCGGCATTACCAAGCTGATTCATCGTCCAAGCAGTCTCCGTATAGGTTTCGCAACCGGGTCGGTCGCATCGTTGAGGACCACGCCGGCTAACGATCGCCGGGCCGCGCGCAGCGCGCTCGCGGTGGTCGCCAGTTCCCGCCGTTCCGTGTGGCCCTGGCGCACCACCATCAGAATCGGATCTTCAGAGCGGGCCAGGGGCAGCATCCGAGCGTCGAGCCGAGTCACCCCCAGATCCACGATGACCGCCGGGTACGTGCTGAGCAGGGCATCGAATTCATCGAAAAGCTGCGCCTGCGAATCGGGGCTCGATACGCAACAGGTCACCAATTCCAGCCGCGGCCACTCGGTGGCGCGGATTTGTAGCGCACCGTCCAGCACCAGTTCGGGTGTGCGGCGGCCGGGATGCTGAAACAAGCGATGCAGCGACGGATGCCGCAAATGCGCATCGACCAGCATCGTGCGCAGGCCCAAACGTTGACTGATGTCGATAGCGATCGCGGTGGCGACGGTGGACGCGCCATCGCCCGGCCGACATCCCGTCACGAGCAGCCGGGTGGATTTCTCGACCACCGCGACCGGCGCGAGCCGCTCGGTCAGATTACGAATCGCACTGGCGCGCGCCACCGCCGAAGGCACGTGCTCAAGGGTCGGCAGCGGTACGAGCGAATGCGCCGGAGCGTTGCTCGCATTGAAGATCGAGGTTTCGGTGCGCGGCTGTTCATCGATCTGGCGCGGCTCCTGGGGACGAGTGATCGCTTCGTAGTATTTGCTCATGGCACGACATCCGCGAGGGCATTCAGGCTACCGGATGGAATCTGGGGACCCGGCAACGATGGAATTATTGCGGGACGAACGGTCTCTCCACCCACTGATGCATGAGTCCGGACCAGCGCGAATCCGGCTTGCGACGACCAAACATAAAGCACGCCAAGCACGACCAGGATCAGCGCCGCAAACGCCAGTGCCGCCCGCGCGAAAGGCCGCGGGCGCAGTGCCCGCGCCGGCTCCTCGCGCCCGGAGGGCCGTGAGCCCAGTAGATTGTCGAACTCGTTCACGGCCGAACGTGCCATCGCCAGTGTCACTCGCTTGTGCCCACCGACATAGCCAAGGAGCATGGCGTTGTGGCAGAGCACGTTAAGTCGCCGCGGTATCCCGCGTCCGTGCCGCACCAGGTGCTGCAAGGCGGTGGGGGCGAAGATTTTCCGCGCGCTGCCGCCCTTCAATCGCAACCGGCAATCGATATATTCGCGCGCTTCGCCCGTCTCCAGCGGCCCGAGCAGCACGCGCGCTCCGATGCGCTGATTCAGACTGACCATTTTCGGACTCGCCAGGTGGTCGATTAATTCGGGCTGGCCCACCAAAATGATCTGCAGGCGACGCTCGGCTGCCGTGTCCTGGTTCGACAGCAGCCGGATATTCTCAAGCGTCTCGTTGTCCAGGTCCTGCGCCTCGTCGATGATGATCGCGACGCGCTCCCCCGGCGCGAGCTCCCGGAGCATCCCGGTGAAACTTTCGATCATTTGAAACCCGCTCTGCCCGGGCGCCGGTCGCAGCAGTTGCACCATGAGCGCCTGCATCATCTGCTCGAAATGGAGCTTCGGATTGTTGATGTAGGCGCTGCGCACGTTCGCATAACCTCGTGCCAGGATCGAACACACGAGCGTGGTCTTGCCCACCCCGCTCTCGCCGACCAGGACGGTGAAGCCGGTTGGCTCGTGGAGCAGGCTCCATTCCAGAACCGCCAGGCCTTCGCGATGACCTTTGCTCAGGTAAAGCGCGCTCGGCGTAGGCGTGAACTGGAAGGGAGCGCCGCTGAGGTTATAGTGCGAGTGGTACATGAGCGGGCAATCATGTCTCGTTGCGCAGGATTGCGATTGTGGATACGCCGCTTGCTTCCTCAACGGCGGCTGCCGAGTAGAGCCGGGGATCGCTCTGTTCTTCCCAGTAGGCGGCGGCCAGGCCGGCGACCATCGCCAAAGCTGCGCCGGCCAGGAAATTCAGCCAGATCACCGGAAAGATCGGCACTAATGGCTGCGTCGCCGGCTGCGCGAGGCTCACGTTAAGAATCTTGTTGAGATTGAGCCCCTGCGCCGCACGCGCCTCTTCACCCTTGCGCACGTAGGCCAGGTAGGCCTCCTTGTCCGTCGCGACCTGGCGCGACAAGCGGTCAATCTCCATGCCGTTATTGACCATTTCAGAAAGCTGCTGATGCATTGCCTCGATCTGCTTGCCTACGGCATCGTGCGCAGCCTTCAAGGATGAGACGTTGGCCTCGGCCTGGGCGAGGTTCTGATCTTCAGTGACCCAAACCGGATTCACATCGGTGCTTGCCTCTTGCACTTCGAGATGGTTTTCGCGGTTGAGGATGCGATGCGCCGCCGCCAGCTTCGCATCGATTTCAGTGATGCGCTTGCTGGTTGGCTGATAGCGGCTGAGCAACTCGGCGCGCTCGGCCTCGAGCTGCATCACCTGCGGCTTGAGCTGTTGCAGGGCCAAGTTCTGAACCGAGCGTGTCTCCTTGTTGATGCGCTCGGGCGTCCCCTTCAGTTGCTGCTGGAGTGCGGCGACCCGCTGCTGTGATGAAGCCAGGGCGGTTGCGTTGCGCGCCTCCTGGATCTGCAAATCCGAAAGGCGAGTCACCAATGCTTGCTTTTGTCCGCTCAGACTGGTGATTCCGGTCTTGAGCTCAAAGCCGCGCAGCTTGTTTTCGGAGTCCTCCAAACGAGCATTGAGCTGCTTTGCCTGCTCGTCGAAAAACCGCGCCGCCTCGGGATCGTGCGAAAGCCCGGCATGATACTCCTGGTATTGATTGATCAGCCGCGCCAGAAAATCATGTGCCCAACGCGGGTCGTGCGCCCTGAAATCGACCTCGATGATGTTGGAGCGCTTGACCACAGAGACACCGAGGCGGCGGGCCAGCTTGAGTGCCCATTGATCGCGCGTATCGACCGCGGGCGAAGCGTGCAGCAAACGATAACCGCTGTTCGGCAGCTCGAGCGCGAGACCGACAGTATCCTGCACAAAACCGCTGCCGGCGATATCGTTGGGTAATGGCAGTCCGGCGATTGCCTCTTTGATTAGATGAATGCTGGTGAGCAATTCGACCTCGGAATTGAGGTCCTGCTCACTCACCGGGTTGGCGACGATCGCTGGGTTTTGCGACGACTCCGTCTGCAAATCAGGCGATACCAGCAACTGCGCGCGGTTGTCCTGCACGAAGATCTTGGCCGTGGACTGGTAGAGCGGCGGCCACAGAAGCGTGCCGAGTACCACCAGGCCAAAAATGATTCCCGCGGTTTCGAGAAAGGCGTTTTTGCGCCTGAACAGCAGTTCGATCCAGTAGTGCAGGTCCCGCCGTATCATCACCTGTCTCCCTAGGCTGCGTTTCCCGAGCGCGGGCTCATAGCCCCGGCGTCAACGAGAAATAAGGCTGGATTGGCAGCAGACCGCGGATGTATTGCTCGACAAACAAGTTCATGTTCGCGATTCGGCTGCGCGGCACGACCAAAACGTCGTAAGGCATTAGTGACGCGTCTTCTCCGTGGCCCGGATTGTCCATCGCGCTGGCTAAATCGAGCCGCTGCCCGGTTGGATGGCCGCATGCGTCGCGCCTGATCAACACCACGCTGTCGTCAGCGGCTTCTTTGGTTACGCCGCCCGCATCCGCCAGGGCTTGCAGCGCCGTCATCCCGGGCTCTAATGGAAACGCCCCCGGCTTATTTACCTGTCCCTGCACGAACACCTGTCGGCCTGGCATATTTTTCACAGTCACCGCCGCATCGGGCGAGCGCAGCTCGCTCAGGTACGACTTGTCGACTACTCCCGCGAGCTCGGCCGGGGTCATTCCCGCCGCGGGAATGGCGCCCACGAGACGTAACGTAATTTTGCCGTCGGGACTCACTGGGACCTGATCGTTGAACTCGGGGTTGAGATAGAAATTGAT
>Ga0126381_100009025_pt1 | contig 11183 bp, 7 predicted proteins | sample PanSoiMetPlot_28_FD_96465 | JGI IMG/M metagenome (GOLD analysis project Ga0126381, IMG submission 96465) | Tropical forest soil microbial communities from Panama - MetaG Plot_28 | ecosystem: Environmental > Terrestrial > Soil > Tropical forest > Bulk soil | place: Panama | collected 2016-02-17 | reverse complement strand
GAGATATTTCGCGACCAGGCGCGCCGAGATGTCGTTGATGCCGCCCGGCGCGGTGCCCACCAGCATCGTGATGGTGCGACCCTTGTAGAACTGCTCGACCGATTGCGCGGATGCCTGCGTCATTGCGGCGAGCCCCAAGAGCATGCTCAAGCCCAATATCCTGATCATCGCTTGTCTCCAGTTCCCAGGCGTCATGCCCGGGCTTGACACCATCAAGTCCGGCAATGACGGCTTTGAATTTGCCTCCTCAAGGCATGGCCTCCAGCAGGTAACCATAGCCGCTGCGCGGCTCGCGCACGGAAAGCCGCTTCTGAATCTCCCAGATGCGCGCCGGCACCGGATGCACCACCGGGACCTGCAGATCCTGCTCCAGGAGCTTGATGATATCCAGCGTGCGCCAGCCCGAGCCCAGCATGTAGATCGCGTCCGCCCCCTTGGATTTCAGGAAATTGCGCTTGATGTGAGCATAGACCTGCTCGCCCGAGAGCTCCTGCACCTTGTTGAACGGCACTTCGATGCCGGCCATGCCGCGCACCTTGAACCCCGCATCCTTGAAGTACCTGGCGAAGATCGCGTTGAGCTTGTCGGGAAAATAGGTGGCGCCGACGAACGACTTGGCCTTGAGCGCCTTGAGTGCGCGCACATGGTTCTGCGCCACGCTCATGATCGGGATTTTGAACTTCTTCTCCCAGCCCGCCACGATCCTGGCCTCGCCCTTGTAGCCATGCACCATGAAGGGCGGCGCGCCGTGCGGATGGATGAGGTCGCAGTTCTGCTCCGCAAGCTGCGCAATCGCCTTCTCGTAGTGCGGCATCATGGTCTCGAACTCGTCCTCGGTGCCGCGCCGGATATTGAGGAACAACGGAATGAGCCCGATGCCTTCCGGCAGGAGCCGGCACACCTCCTCGGTCACGCCCGGCCGCATGGTCGGATTGATCATGCCGACGACGCCGCGCCAGCTGGAGAATGCCATGACTCTTCCCTCTCCGGTCGTCCCCGCGAAAGCGGGGACCCATACGCCGTGCCCCCTCGATCAGCTGCGGAGTATGGGTCCCTGCTTTCGCAGGGACGACGCCGAGGCTGGGGCGAGCGACGTGACAAAAGTTATCCGCTGTAATCCCGCTTCGCGCCTTCGACGGTCACATAGCCTTCGGCCAGATCGCGGGCAAGCGCCGCAGCGTCGCGCTTCGCGGGGTCGCCGTAACCGCCGCCGCCGGCGCTCTGCAGCAGAAAACGCTGGCCCGCCGCCATCTCGATCCGGGCCGAGGCCTTGGTCTCGAACTCGTCCTTCGCGCCGAGCCGGACCACGAAGCGCGCGCGCGAGCCTGCCTGGCCGCCGGCAAGGCCCTGCGGCGGGAAACGGGTTTTGTTGAAACGGCGCACGACCGTGGCATTTTCCAAAAGCTCGTACTCGCGCGCGAGCGCAAGTCCGCTGCGCCACTGTCCGGCGCCACCCGAATCGGGGACGAGATCGAAGCGGGCGATCCGACAAGGAAATTCGGATTCCAGAATCTCGATCGGCGTGGTGTGCAGGTTGCTCAGATGCGTGGCGGTGGCGGTCGCGCCGTCATAACCGACGCCTGCCCCATAGGCGGAACCCGCGATCTCGTATTGCATGGCCGACTGACCCGGACGCCCGCGCTGCCAGGCGATGCCGAGCGCGCTCGAGGCGCCGGAATGGGCGATGGCGCGCGCCGGGTTGAGCTGGCCGAGCGCTTCCAGGATCACGTCGACCAGCATGAGATTGACCATCTGGTAGTTCGAGACCGGGGCAGGGGGCTCCGCGTTGGTGACGGTGCGCGGCTTGAAGACGAGCCGCACGACATCGCGCATGCCGTCGTTGAAATGCAGGTTGGGGCCGAGGCTGCCGATCAGGCAATAGAACACGCAGGCCTCAACCATGGAGGGCCGCAGGTTGATCGGCCCACGCGCCTGCGAATCGCTGGCGGAGAAGTCAAAGCTTGCGATCGCGTTCTTGATCGTGACCGTGACGGCGAGCTTCACCGGCTGATCGATCGCCACGCCGTCGCTGTCGAGATGGCCCTCTGCCGACGCGCTTCCTTCCGGCAGCTTGGCGATCGCGGCCCGCAACTCCTCGGCCGCGCCCCCGAGGATGCGGGCAAAGGCTGCAGTCACGGTAGCGGCGCCGAAACGCCCGCACAGGTCCTTGACACGCGCCGCGCCCATCCGGGTCACGGCGATCTGCGCCTTGATGTCGCCCTGCATCAGCCTGGGCTGGCGGCTGTTGGCGAGGATGAGCCGCTCGATATCGGGAAGCGGCGCTCCGGCGTCCCAGATCTTGATGGGCGGCAGCAGCACCCCTTCCTGGAACATTTCGGTCGCATTGGCGGAGGTTGAGCCCGCCACTGTCCCGCCCACGTCGGCCTTGTGCGCGATCGAGCCCGCGAATGCGACGATTTCCCCGTCCGCAAAGACCGGCGCCACGAAGGCCATGTCGGACACATGCGGCAAGCCGCCCTCGTAGGGATGGTTAGAGACGAACACGTCCCCGTCCCGGATGACTCCCGCGGAGGACGCTGCCGTGGGGCCGTAAAGCTCCAGGATGCGGGCTACCAGGTGCCGGTAGACCGGCGCGTGGAAGAACATCGGCGGCGCCACCACGAGCCGGCCCCCGCGGTCGAGGATCACGCAGCTGAAGTCGCGCGACTCGCGAATGATGGTGGAATAGCCGGACCGATAGAAATGGTAATGCATCTCATCGATCAGGCTGGTGATCTTGTTGCGCAGGACCTGGATGGTGATCGCGTCCATCGGCTTTTCCCAAGGTCGGGGATTCCATCATCGGCGAGGGACCGCCGCACCTGTGGTTCCTATGGATCGCACCGGCGCGATCCGCAAGCGGATTGCAGCCGCATCCGTTGCGCGGCTCGGCTTTATTCGAAGCGCGAGCTCACGATTCGAGGCCATAATAGAGCGTGACGGTGTGCCGTGCCTCGGCGAAGAACAACCATCGCTCGACCAGGATGCCGGGCGCCTGGGCAACGACCGCGAGCACGGCGGTGAGCGTCGCGGCCCCGCCGTCGACCGCGAAGGCGAGCGCGATCGCCGCGAGCGGAATTGCGAACGCGCAGAGCTGCGCGAACCAGCGCAACGCCGCCGAATGCTTGCGCGCGATCCGGTAGCCCATCTCCTTGAGAACGTAGTTCTGCTGGGTGTGCGGCCATTCGATCGATCGCACCTCCCCGCCCGCAAGAGAGGTGGCAGTGCCTGCCGTGGCCGGCAGTTTGAGCCGGTCGTTATGCCGCCATGTTGCCAGCTTCCAAACCCAGGCAAAGCCGATGGCCAGCATCGCGGCGACTTGCAGCCCGCCGTCGGGCAGGCTCCACAACTCGAAAATGGCGTTCAGCAGCACCAGCCCGGTCATGATGGCGAAGGCCAGATAGCCGGGCGTGGTGAAGCGGGTGTTCCACTCGGCGATCGGCTTGAGCGAGGCGTAGATCATCCCGGTGGTGAAAACCGTGCAAGCGGCCCCGGCGGCCATGATTGCGCCGATCACCGCCGTGAGGGCATCGCTGCGATCGAAAACAAGCCAGGCAAGTCCGAACAGGACCGCCGGTATGAAGGTGAGCATGCTTGCAATCGCTTCCCGCGACAGCCAGGACGAACGCCATTGCGAGAAAGCCCGCCACATTCGCTCCGGCCGGCCGAGATGAAACGTGGATGAGATGAGCCCCGCGGCATTAAGCGAGAGCGCAAGACCGAGGCTCGTGGCGGCCAGCAACTGGTCGTGCGGAAGAAGCCCGAGCGCCGCGAGCGTTCCGAGAACGATGAGCAGGCCGTTGCCCGCGCCCGTCGCCGAAGTGAAAAATATGACCGAAAAAGCTGGATGCATCGTCAACGCGAGAGGATGCGGTCGACCCAAGCGAGAAACCCGCCGGTCGGCGGTGCCGGTGATGTCGACCCGGTCGCCCGAGCGGCATGCTCGGAGGATCCGGCAGTGCGCGGGCGCGGCGGCAGATATTTGTTGACCGGCCGATAGCCCAATTCCGGCATCAGGTCGACCCCGCCCCGTTCGCGCGCGAGCCGAGACACCGGCGAATCCGGATCGCCCAGATCGCCGAAGTGCCGCGCGCCGGTCGGACAGGCGGCGACGCACGCGGGAACCCGATCGTCGGGCGTGAGATTCTCGTTGTAGATGCGATCGATGCACAGGGTGCATTTCTTCATGACGCCCACCACCGCGTCGAACTCGCGCGCGCCGTAGGGACAGGCCCAGCTGCACAGCTTGCAGCCGATGCACTTGTCCTCGTCGATGAGCACGATGCCGTCCGCTGCACGCTTGTAGGAGGCGCCGGTCGGGCAGACCGTGACGCAGGCGGGTTCCTCGCAATGCAGGCAGGAGCGCGGGAAGTGGACGGTGGCGCTGCCGCCGTCCGCACGCGAATGCTCATAGGTATGGACCCGGTTGAACCAGACGCCGTCCGCATCGGCCCCGTAAGGGTCGATGTCGGTAAGCGGCGCCATGTGGCCACCGGCGTTCCATTCCTTGCAGCTCGTCACGCAGGCCTGGCAACCCACGCAGGTGTCGAGGTCGATGACGAGACCAAGCTTCTTCTGGGTGGCAGTGGGAAGGCAGGTCATGGGTTCTGCTTCCCCCTGCGGCGGAACTGGGCGCCAAAGCTCAGCCAGCGCGGATTTGGCGATCCGCCCGGAGGATTGGCGAGCGGCGCAAACTGCGGCTCGGTCTCGCACACATCGCTCGCTGCGCATTTTTGCAATCGGACGCGCAGATCGAACCACGCGGCCTGCCCGGTGATAGGATCGGCGTTCGACCGACGCCGGCCGGACGCATCCGCCGGCAGAGCCTCGCAGATGGCATGGTTCAGCAAAAAGCCGCGCGTGCCCTCCGGCGAATCGACATCGAGCGTCGCAGCGCCACGCCGCTTTCCAATCGCATTCCAGGTCCAGACCGTGTCGGGGTTCACGCCGTCGACGATTCGGATCTGTCCCTTGACCTTTCCGTGGCGGCTCTCGATCCAGACCCAGTCGTCATCGCTGAGGCCGTAGCGTGCCGCGGTGTCGCGATGCACGAACAGCCGGTTCTGGCTGGTGATCTGGCGCAGCCATGCATTCTGCGCTCCCCACGAATGATACATGTGCATCGGCCGCTGGGTGATGGCATGCAGCGGGAATGCGTCCGTGCCGGTCGCCTGCTCCTCGAAGGGCGAGTACCAGATCGGTAAGGGATCGAAATACTGCTCCAGGCCATCGCGCTTCTCGGCGGGCGGCACGATGGGCCCATGGCCGCGCGCCGCCAGTCGGAATTTCTGCAGCGGCTCCAGGTAGAGTTGGAACAGCGCGGGCTCCGGCGCCGCCATGAATCCCATGTCGACCGCGAAGTCGAGATAGGAGCGGTTCGCCATCTTGTAATATTTCTGATCGGGCGCGAGCTCATGACTCCAGAAGCCGCCGTTGGCGATGTAGCGGGCAAGCTGATCGACATTCGGCGCGCCCCGACCGCGGGCATCGCCCTTCTCTCCGCGCCAGCCCGCGAGCGGCCCGATGCCGGGCGCGCGTTCGTGATGGACGATGTAGTCGGCGTAGTCGCGATATTTCGGCTGCCCGTCCTTGTCCACCATGCCGGGCAGGCCGAGCCGGGCGCCCAGATCGAGCAGCACGGATTGGAACGGGCGCACGTCGCGATCGGGCGCGACGACCGGTTGCCGGATGGCGTCGGCCGGACCATCCGCGCGGCTGATCGGGCGGTCGAGCAGGCTGATGCAGTCGTGCCGCTCGAGATAGGTGGTGTCCGGAAGAACCAGATCGGCGTACGGAACGGTCTCGGAGAAGTAGGCGTCGACATAGATGATGAAGGGAATCTTGTAATCGCCGGACGCGGTCTTGTCGGTCAGCATGGCGATCGTCTCGGCCGGGTTCATGGCCGAGTTCCAGGCGACGTTCGCCATGTAGATAAAAAGCGTGTCGATCCCGTACGGGTCGCCCCGGGCCGCGTTCGAGATCACGTTGTGCATCAATCCGTGGGCCGCAAACGGTGCATCCCACGAATAGGCCTTGTCGATGCGCAGCGGCGTGCCGGCGGCGTTGACGAGAAGATCCTGCGGATCGGTGACGTAGCCGAGCGGCATTCCGTAGAGCGGCGAATTGGCGCGGCCGCCGTTCTGTCCGCCAGGCTTTGGTCCGGCTGGTGGTGGCTTGGGGAACGGCGGCTTGAACCTGAACCCGCCCGGCACGTCCACGGTGCCGAGCAGCACCTGCAAAAGGTGGATCGCGCGGCAGGTGTGAAAGCCGTTCGAGTGGGCGGAGATGCCCCGCATCGCGTGCATCGCGACCGGGCGTCCCGGCGTGCTGGCGTGGCGCTCGCAGCGCCAATCGGTCCACGGGACTGGGAGCGCGATCGTCTGCTCGAAGGCCACTTGCGCGATTTCGGTCGCGATCCGACGGATCGTAGCTGCCGGAACGCCGCAGCGTCCGGCGACCGCATCGGCGGAGAAAGCTTCGTCGAGATAGCGGTCAGCAATGAGCTGAAAGACCGGCGTGACTTGGCGTCCAGCGACCGTGTAATTGCCGGTCAGTGACGGTTGCGTTCCGGCCGAGAACGCAGCGACCGCGCCGCCCCGCGCGCAATCCCAGGCGAGCGGCCGGCCGTCGCGGGCGCGCAGAACAAGGCCGTCATCGGGGGCGCCGGGGTCGCGAATGATCAGCGCGGCGGCATTGGTGTAGCGGGCAAGATAGTCGAGATCGACGCGCCCGGCCTTGAGCAGCTCATGGATCAATGCCAGCACGAACAGTCCGTCGGTGCCGGGCCGGATGCCGATCCATTCGTCCGCGATGGCGTTGTAGCCGGTGCGGCAGGGATTGATCGAGACGATCTTGGCGCCGCGCGCCTTCAATTGTCCGAGCCCGATCTTGATCGGGTTGGAGTCATGGTCCTCGGCAACGCCGAACAGCATGAAATATTTGGTCAGCTCCCAATCGGGCTCGCCGAACTCCCAGAACGATCCGCCGATCGTATAGAGGCCGGCGGCCGCCATGTTCACCGAGCAGAAGCCCCCATGGGCGGCGAAATTCGGGGTTCCGAATTGCGCCGCCCACCAGCCGGTCAAGGATTGCGACTGATCGCGCCCGGTAAAGAAGGCGAGCTTTTTGGGGTCGGTTGCGCGAATGCGGGCGAGCCGCTCGGCTGCGATCGCCAGCGCCTCGTCCCACTCGATCTCGCGGAATTCGCCCGCGCCCCGCTCCCCGGTGCGCAGCAGCGGCTTGCGCAGCCGCGCCGGGCTCAAGTGCTGCATGATGCCGGCGCTGCCCTTGCCGCAGATCACGCCGCGGTTGACCGGGTGCCTGCGGTTGCCCTGGATATAGCGGACCTGCCCGTCCTTGATGTGAACGTCTATGCCGCAGCGGCAGGCGCACATGTAGCAGGTCGTCTGCCGAACCTCGTCGGACACGATGGGCGACAGGTTGACGCCGTCGGCTTCGCGCGGCGCGCGCGAGTCGGCGAGGGGACGCTGGCTGGGTGCCGCATTGGCGGCGGACCTTCCGCTCATGCTGCCTTGCAGAGTTGACTGCCTTTGAAGTCTGCGTGTGCGTCCAGGCATCAGCCCGGGGCGCGCAAACGCTTCGGCGATCCAGCCGAACAGGCTTACTGAATCTGCCGAGTTTCCGAGGATGAAGAGATCACTGAGGCGACACTATTTAGAATAATATTCCTTTGTCAATCAGGTGCAGTCCCCTGCGCATCAATCCTGCCGCGTAGGATCAGATTGTGACAGCGGTCGACGGTCCCGCTCCAGCCGGGCGGAACGACAGTCGTGGCATCGAACTGCTCCACGATGGCGGGACCGAGAATTGTTGTCCCGATGTCGAGGCGGTCGCGCTCGTAGATCACCGCCCCGACCGGTGCGGCGCCCGACAGATGAACGGGTCGGGCGCCCTTCACGGCCGCCTGGCTGGCGTGCGGCGATGCGGGCTGCTCTTCGCGCACGGGCCGGTACTTGGGCACGCTCACGCGCACGCGCAAGCGGTAGCTTACGATCTCGACGGGCTGCTCGGCGGCGGCATGGCCGTGAATCTGCGCGTGACGCTCGTCGAAGCGCGCCCGCACGGCGGTCAGCGATGCCTGCGTCAGGTGCGCCTCGAACAATCCATCGAGCGGGGTGCGCAGCTCGTAACCTTGGCCGGTGTAGCGCAGATCGAGCTCGCGCGCGAAACGCCCATCGGCTGGATTCATTCCCTCGGCTGCGAGCTCGCTGCGCGCCTTTGCTTCGAGCTCGCCGAAGATCGCCTCGGCGTGCTCGGGCGCGACCTCGAGAAGCGGCTTGAGCTCGGAGCGGATGTAATCGTGCACCACGTCGGTGCACAGGAGCCCGAGCGCCGAGAACGCGCCCGGCCGCGGCGGCACCAGGATGCGGCGCATGCCAAGCTCGTGGGCGACCGCGGCTGCATGCACGGCGCCGGCGCCGCCGAACGGCAGAAGCGTGAAGGCGCTGAGATCGACGCCGCGCTTGGCCGCAAAGACCCGCACCTCGTCGGCCATGCGCATGTCGACGATCCGCTGGATGCCGGCCGCCGCCGCAAGCACATCCATCTTGAGCGGCTCGGCCACATGGGCTTGCAGCGCTGCCCGCGCCGCCGCGACATCGAGTTGCTGCGCGCCGCCCAGGAAATAATCCGGATTGATGAGGCCGCAGACGAGATCCGCATCGGTCACGGTCGGCCTTGTGCCGCCGCGCCCGTAGCAGGCGGGGCCCGGGTCGGCGCCCGCGCTTTGCGGCCCGACATTGAGAAAGCCCCCGGGATCGATCCAGGCGATGGAGCCGCCGCCCGCCGAGATCGAGGTCATGTCGAGCGCCGGCACGTCGATCTGCCGGCGTGCGATCGTGCCCTCGGTCGTCTCGAGCGGCACGCCGCCCTCGATGAAGGCGATGTCGGCGCTGGTGCCCCCCATGTCGAGGGTGACGAGACCTGCCCCATCCCTTCCCTCCCCCGCGAGCGGGGGAGAGGAGGGAGGGGGCGCCAGATGCGCGGCTGCCTGCGCGCCCGCCGCCGGTCCCGAGAACAGCGTATGCACGGTGCGGCCGCCGGCGATCGCGGCCGAAAACGGCATGACGCCGCCGTTCGACTGCATCAGGAAGCGCTGGCGGGTGCCGACCCCGGCCGCATCGAGCCCGCGATTGAGATGATCGATATAGCGGACCAGCACCGGCTCGAGATAGGCGTTGACCAGCGTGGTCGACATGCGCGGCCATTCGCGGATGCGCGGCAGCACCTCGCTCGAAAGGGAGACATGCAGGCCGGGGCACTCCTCCTGGATCACCGCGCGCGTCGCCTGCTCGTGCGCCGGGTTCATGAACGAGAACAGGTAGCAGACCGCGAACGATTCTGCGCCCGCGGCGGCGAGCTCGCGGGCGGCGCGGCGCACCGCCTCGCGGTCGAGCGGGACGAGCACCTGCCCGGCATGATCGGTCCGCTCCGGAATCTCGGAGGTCAGGCTCTGCGGCGCGATCGGCGCAGGCTTGGCATAGAAATAATCGAACAGATTGCCGTCGCGCGCCTGGCTCTGGATTTCCTGCACGGCGCGGAAGCCTTTGGTGATCAGCAGGGCGACCTTGGCGCCGCGCATTTCGAGCAGCGCATTGGTGGTGATGGTCGTCCCGTGGGCGAAAAAGGCGATGCGGTCGGCGGCAATGCCGCGCGCTGCGAGCCGCGCCACGCCCTCGAGCACGCCGAGCGCGGGATTCCTCGGCGTGGTCGCAACCTTCTCGACCATGATGGCGCCGGTCGCGACGTCGAGCAGCACCAGATCGGTGTGCGTGCCGCCAACGTCGACCCCCAGCCGATAATTTTCCCCGTCCGCCATCGCTGCTGAACCTGATATATGCTTGCGTTCCTTGCCGGTCCGCGCCGGCGCCAGTCAAGGAGGCGGCGATGAAAAAAATCCTTGCCGTGCTGCTGGCGGTGCTGTTTGCATCGGGCGTCCGCGCGCAACCCGCCGATTGGCAGAAGATCTGGGACGCGACGCTCACGGCCGCGAAACGGGAGGGCAAGGTCGTCATCGTCGGCACCCCGAAGCCGACGATGCGCAACGAGATCGCGCCGAGGTTCACGGCCCGTTACGGCATCCCGGTGGAGTTCGTCGCCGGCAAGTCCGAGGAGATGGCCGAGCGTGTGCGCATCGAGCGCGCCTCCGGCATCTACTCGGTCGACGTGCAGATGGCGGGACCCGACACCAGTTTCAACGTGCTCTATCCCGGGAAGCTGATCGATCCGCTGAAGCCGTTCCTGCTGCTGCCCGAGGTGACCGACGGCAGCAAATGGAAGAGGGGCAAGCCCTGGTTCATGGATCCCGAGGAGCAATATATCCTGCGGCTCTTCAGCACCGTGGACAGCCTGATCTACATCAACGCCGCCTATGTCCGCCCGGAGGAGATGCGCGCCGCCCGCGACATGCTGAACCCGAAATGGCGCGGCAAGATCGCAACCGAAGACCCCAGGCTCGACGCCGGCGCGGGCGGCGCCAAGGCGGCGTTGTTCTACAGCCAGCTCGGCGGCGAGTTCGTGCAGAAGCTCTACATCGACCAGAACGCGGTCATCAGCCGCGACCGGCGCCAGATGATCGATTGGCTGGCGCGCGGAACCTATCCGATCTGCCTCTCCTGCCCCGCCGACGACGCCGCGCCGCTTGTTGCCGACGGGTTCAAGCTGATGGAGGTCTACCGCCTCTCCGACATGCAGAACTACATCAACTCGACGCCGTTCCTGCTCACGGTCGCCAACAAGGCGCCGCACCCCAATGCCGCCCGCGTGTTCGTCAACTGGATGGCCGGCAAGGAGGCGCTGGAAATCTATTCCCGCAGCTACCAGGCCGCGACCCTGCGGACCGACGTGGACGAATCCTTCCTCGATCCGCGCGCGGTGCCGGTTCCCGGCATGGAATATCCGGACGACGCCGATCCGAAATGGCGCTCGGTGGCGAAACTGGAGGCGGGCAAGAAGATAAGGGAGCTGTTGAGGAAGCCTTGACGCCGGGCTCGGCCTGCTCCCTCTCCCCGCAGGGGAGAGGGTTGGGGTGAGGGGGTTCAGGCATACGAGGTTCAACCGGGCTGATGGTCGACATTTTCGACCGGCATGATTGTCGACAGGTGTTGGGCAGCCGGGTCAATTCCGGTTGCTGGTGTTGCAGGGCGGAGCAAGCCGCTCGCGAG
>Ga0126381_100009024_pt1 | contig 11183 bp, 12 predicted proteins | sample PanSoiMetPlot_28_FD_96465 | JGI IMG/M metagenome (GOLD analysis project Ga0126381, IMG submission 96465) | Tropical forest soil microbial communities from Panama - MetaG Plot_28 | ecosystem: Environmental > Terrestrial > Soil > Tropical forest > Bulk soil | place: Panama | collected 2016-02-17 | reverse complement strand
CGTCACCGCCAGCGCCAGCAGCTGGTCCTCGATTCGGCGCAGGTCACGCCACGCGATCGCGCCCATACGGCGGATGGCGAGTGCTGTCCACGTATCGGTGATGTCTTGCACCGTGGCACCCGCTAGCACGTGCTCCCTCGCCTGCTCTGGCAGCACCGCCTGAAGCGCCCGGATCACGCCGAGCATGGAGTGCGACGTCTCGCGTGTCTGCCGCGCGGCATAATCCAGGTCGATCAGGTCCGCCTGAGCCATTTCGCTGATCGCCTTGCCCGCTGATGGCGGGATCACTCCATCGGCCGCCTGCGCCCGTGCAAGGGCGGCGATGACGTCGAGCCAGCCCTGCAGCCTGCCGTGCTCGCCGAAGATGTCGCGCGTCTCATCGGTACCCCAGAGGTGGCCGAAGAGAACGGAGTCCGCGATTCTGGTGCTCATCACGCAACCGGGAGAACGGCGGAGGCCTCGATGGCGTGCATCAGGCCGACCTTGACCTGACCCAGCGATGCTCCCCACGGCACGACGACGAGTCGGTCATCGACGGTGATCTGATCCTCAAGCAAGCAGCACTTGGTGAGCACTGGAAGCTGGCCGTCCGCCATTATCTCCGATGCCAAGTTGCGCGGGCACATGTCAATGGCTGGCGCCGGACGGGCATAGAACCAGTCGTGGATGGCGCGGGAGCGGGCGCAACCGACGAGCGTCCAGTCGGCTCTCGCGGGAATCTCATCAAGGTACGAGACTGTCGCGTCAGCCGATGCCTCACCGGCCCGGCAGGGAAATAGGTAGTGCCCGGACGGCCGACGTGCGGCGACCTCACGGAGATCCGTGATCTCGGGAATGAGCTCGACCGGAGGCAGGTCTTCGGCCAGGTGGAGAACCCGGTTCGCCTGGTCAACCAGCTTGGCCGGAAACGGGGGTATCACCTCGACCACCCGGATCCTGACCGGCGCGGGGTCGACGATGAAACCGACGTGGCCGTAGCGCCCGCGCACCACCACGCACCGCGCTCGCGGTGCGCTTTCGGCCGCGACCTTAGCAAGGCTGGTAGGTACGCCGACGTCTGCCTCGGGCGCGTCGGCGAATACGGTCTCGCTCGGCCCGGCGATGAGGGTCACGGTTGTGATCTCAGCGAACAGCGGTACGTCCGAGCATTTGGTGACCTCGATGACGGCAAGCGGCCCGGATGCACCGGCCCCGGCCTGCATCACCACGATGAAGCGAGTGCGCCGGTAAGCCGGTCGGCCGAGGAAATGCTCGCGCAAGCCTTTCTCGTCGAGCGGCACATCGACGCGGGCCACGCTGACGCTCCGGTACTTGTCCGGGACGAGATTCATCCGTCGCTCGGTCACGTGCCGCGCGCGGCCAGGCCTCGCGGCGACCATGCGCCGTGGGTATCGGCACGCAGCGACAACCTGAGCGTCTCCAGGCCAAGTACTCCGGCCGGGCTGACGTTGGCGAGATTGACGTCAGGGCCGAACTGCCGGATGAACCACGCCTGCTGGTGCTCGCGGGGCGCCTCGAAAACCAGGCAGTCCGGGCCCGCCGCGCTGGCGATCGCGGCGACGACGTTCTCTCGGACCGAGCCAGATCCCGTATAGATGCCAACAGTTCCGCTTGCCCGGCCTTCCGCGAGCACCCAGGTCGCGCCCGCGTCCAGATCCCGTGCCGCCTCAGCGGCCCATTCAGCGGGCGCGAGCTGGACATCGGGATCCTTGGCCCCCACCTCCGCCAGGACGATGAAGTGCTCGGCAGCTTCAGCGATCAGGCGTGCCTTCGCCGCCCCATCCATCGGCACAGTCCCGGCCGAGATCTCCACGCAGGGAAAACCGGAATCGCGAGCCCAGCCAAGGAACTCCGCCGCCCTTCCCTGTGCCCATGCGATCTCCAGCAGCGTGCCGCCGGGAGAGGCGAGAACCCGGTGCGTCGCCAGCAACTCAAGCTTGGCTTCCAGGTTCGGGTCGAGGTACGCCAGGCCCCAGCCGAACTTCCACACATCGACGAAGGTGCCACACATCTGGAGGAGATCAGCCGCGGCGCCCAGCGGGATGCCCGTGTCGAGAACATGAGTTATTCCGGCTCGGCGCGGTTTTGCCAACCTGGGTGGCAACTCAAGGAAGGCGGGGCCAGGCATAACTGCTATGATAGATATTCCTTTACTTTAGTGCAAGAAGGCATTGGGTGCGGAAAGGGCTATCGGATGGCTGCTGACCTCGCTGACCTGGTTGAGCGGATCAGGACCAGTCCCGGCGTCCGGGGCAAGTCCGCGATCGGAGTGGTCAGCGAGGTATTCCAGAACTCCGACTGGCTAACCGGGCCCGGTGACGACGGCGCGGTCGTGCAGGACTCTGGCGGCTGCCTCGTGGTGGGCGGTGAGGCGATCTTGCCATCGTTCGTGGCCGCCGATCCGTACGGCGCCGGGATCGCGGCGGTACTGACCAACGTGAACGACCTCGCCGCCATGGGAGCGCGGCCGCTGGCGCTGGTGGACACCGTAACCGGCCCTGAGCCGACGGCGCGGCAGGTGCTCGAAGGGATGCGCTGGGCGTCCGGGTTGTACCAGATGCCGGTAGTCGGGGGCCACCTAACCATTACCGAAGGGCCTCCCTCGCTCTCGGCTTTCGGCCTCGGCCGGGCCGAGCGGCCGCTGTCCGCGCGTTTCGCAGCGCCGGGCCAGACCTTGGTGGTGGCCACCTGTCTCCAGGGCCGGATGCGGGCGGACTTTCCTTTCTTCCCGTCGTTCGATGAACGCGGCGAACTGCTGGCCGACGATGTTCGGCTGCTGGCCGACGCCGCCGCCGCTGGCTGGGTGACCGCCGCCAAGGACGTCAGCATGGCCGGATTTATCGGGTCGCTGGCGATGCTGCTTGAATGCAACAAGCTCGGCGTGGAACTGGACCTGGACGCGCTGCCGTTGCCAGCGGGGGTGACGCTTGAGCGCTGGTTGCTCTGCTTCCCCTGCTTTGCGTTCCTGCTGTGTGTGCAGCCCGAGCGGGAAGAAGAGTGCGTGCGGGCGTTCGCCGACCGGGGGCTGACCGCCGTCGGCCTGGGCACACTGGACGGCACTGGCCTATTGCGGCTGTCCTCGGGCGGCCAGGTCGCGACGGCATTTGACCTCAGCACCGAGAGCGTGACCAACCTGGTCAAGCTCGCTGAGGAGCCAGCCCGATGACCATACGCTGGTGCTCCATCCCCGCATAGGTGACCAGGCCGCCCTTCGGCCGCCAGCCCAGCCAGCGGAAGAACGAGACATTAGCTGGCTGGATGAACGCCTCCATCTCCCGCCCGCCGCGCGCTCCCGCCTGAGCTACGGCGAATCGCACCAGAGGTGCCCCGAGCCCGTGATGCCGGTGTTCTGCCAGCACGGCAAGCCGGTCGCCTTTCCACAGGCCCCGGCTTCCCGCCAGCGGATACAACCGCACAGTCCCACCGATGACGCCGTCCGCCAGGCCGATCACGTGAATGGTGCACGGATCGTCATCATGTTCATCGCGGTCGTCGCCCACAGGAACGTCGTCTTGCTCTGTCCCGCTGCCCGGCACCGCCGAACTGGTCAGGAATAGGCCCTGCTCAAGCACGAAGACTTGGTGCCGGATCCGGAAATGCGTAGCCACCTCCTCGGCCGAGCTCGTCGGCCGGCAGACGAGCCGCGGGCGGGCGGCCAGGTCACTAACTGTGACCGAGGACGGGGAGGTATCTACGCTCATTGAGATCGCCGTTTCCCTCGAGCAGGCCCATGGCCGAGCACGCCTGGCAACGCGCGCACCCGGCAGTGACGCCGTCGGCGCCGAAGCCGCGGCGGGCTAGGTACGGCGATACCTGACGATAAAAGGACTCGGTATACGCGGGCGAGGGGGCAGGGAGGTCTTCCATCAGGCTGCCGACTGTCGGGCGCAACGGCACCACAAACGGATACACGCCGATGTCGATGGCTCGGCGGCAACCGTCGATGGTGAGCTGCCGGTCCTCGCCCATCCCCAGGATCACGTACGTGGAGACCTGACCATGCCCGAACGCTGCGACCGCGCGCTCCCATGCCCTGAAGTAACCCTCCACACCGGTCCGGGCCTTGGCCGGCGCAACTCGCGCCAGTACTTCTGGATCGAACGACTCGACGTGAATTCCCACTGACTCGATACCCATGCCGGCGACCTCGTCGATGACGTCAAGATCGGCCGGCGGCTCGAACTGAACCTCGACCGGCAGGCCGGCCGCCTCACGGATTGCCGCCCCGCAGCGAGCCACATAGAGAGCCCCCTTGTCCGGGGTAGCGGTCGTACCGGTAGTCAGTGTGGCATCCACCGCTCCATCCAGGTCCCTGGCCGCTACTGCCACTTCGGCCAGCATCTGCGGTGACTTCTTGGCGATCGTCCTGCCATTCGCCAGCGTCACTCCGATGCCGCAGAAGGTGCACTGGTCAGAATTCCCCCAGTAGGCGCACGTCTGGATGACTGTGCTGGCCAGCGAGTCGAGGTGGAGCAGCGCGATCTTCCAGTACGGTATGCCGTCGGCGGTCTCGAGGTCGTAGTAGCGCGGACGGCGCAGCGGCTCAGCCGACGCGAGCCTGCGGCCTTCACGGTAGATTCCCCAGCCGTCGTCTTCGGCCCGCAGCACATACGGCGAGGCCTGCGCGTATGAGGCTCCCGTCGGCACCGTCGCGGCGACCCCGTCGATCCACAGCATGCCGGCGTCTGCGGGACCGGCGCCGCCCTGTCGCCGCTCTATCGGCACTTCGGTACGCATGCCGTGTCCCTGAAGCTCGGCGATCAGGTGCGCCAGATCGTCCCGAGCTGCGGCACCACGCGGGCCTGCGGCTTCGCGGGCCGTGGAGGAATTCATGGCACCCCCTTCGCCCGCGCCGGACCGGCGTCCGCGGGGCTAGCCTGATGCGGCCTTCGTCATGGGAGACAAACGTTTACCATCCTTGATAGACCTTCAATCCATTCCGGGCAACCCCTTAGCCGGAATTCACCCGGTTGACCCCTCAGCTGAGGCGCTGACGGGCGGTGGACAGTGATTGCTCGAACGCCTGCAAATCCAGGTAACTGCCGATCTCGGGACCGATCGTCAGCGCGCCGCTGGCGACGTCGATCGATGCCTCATCGATGTGCCTGATCGCTCGGCTCAGCGTCTCGTCTGGCCCGATTGAAATGATCAATGCCCGCCCGCTCGGGAGGTGGGCCTCCACCCGCTGATAGGGCAGATAGGGAGCGCGCCGTTCGTCGCCGACTTCCTCGATCACCGCCCAGACCTGGCCGTCCGCGCGGGCGGTGGCCATCGCGCGCAGCCGCCTGCCAGCGGCGCTGCCCGCGACAAGCTCTCGGTAACGCATGGCGCATGCGGCTGCGGCGATGTGGTCTAGCCGAAGCCCGGCGGCCGGCGCGGGCCCGAGCGTATCGGCAACGAGCACGTCGCCACGATAGGCCGCGGCGAGCAGCGCAGGGACGTCCGTGCATTGCTCCCTCAGCCAGCCCAGCAGCTCTTGAACCAGGGCAAGCGACTGCTGGTACTCCAGCGGATTCGCCATGATGAGCGGGAACAGCGCGGCCTCAGCCGCGTCCCAGGACCGCAAGACTTGCGCGGGGACCTCATCTGGCGGCACGCCGGGCGCTGGCGCAGCCGCCGATGTATCACCCGGCAGCCCGGCCATGGAGCTACCGTCCGCCATTGCGCCCTCGCATCGTCACGTTTACTATTCTAAACGGTACGTCACCTATCCGACTCGCCACGCTCTCGACGCCAGGGCAGCAGGATCTCATGACAAAGACAGCGGTGATTGCCCTCGGCGGCAACGCCTTCACCCTGCCGGGCCAGTCCGGGGCGTCTGAGGAAATGCTGTGCCAGGCACGCGTCATGGCTGAGTCGGTCAACGAGGTGATCGAGGCGGGCTGGCGGGTCGTGCTCGTACACGGCAACGGCCCGCAGGTGGGCAACCTGGCCCTGCAGCAGGAGTCAACCGCGCTCGTGCCCGCCCAGCCGCTGGCCATCCTCGGCGCCATGACCCAGGGTCAGCTCGGAAGCCTTATAGCGCTTTCCATCGATCAGCTGCGAGGACCGGGGAGCGCGGCGTCGGTGGTCACTCACGTCACTGTCGACCCGGCGGATCCGGCGTTCCTGAGCCCCACCAAACCGATCGGGCCGTTCTTTGAACGCGAGCAGGCCGAACGTCTGGCCGCCGAACGCCGATGGGTCGTGCGCCCGGATTCCGGTCGTGGCTACCGCCGCGTCGTGGCGTCTCCCGAACCGACGGGCATAGTCGAAATCGGCGCGATACGCGCGCTCGTCGATGCCGGGTTCCTTGTCATCGCCGCAGGTGGCGGTGGCATTCCGCTGGGCGCCGATAGCGTCGGCTTGCCTGGCAGCGGTAATGGCGCTCAGCCGATGGAAGATCTTCACACGCGGCCGAGCCCGTTCGCGGACGCCGTTATCGACAAGGACCGGGCGGCTCGCCTGCTCGCGACGATGATAGGTGCGCAGGCCCTGCTCCTGGTCACAGCGGTTGACCAGGTCATGCTGGACTTCGGCACGCCGCGTCAGCGCGGGCTTGCCAGCATCACCGCCGACGAGGCAGCCCGCTACCTGTCCGAAGGACAGTTTCCGCCCGGCAGCATGGGCCCTAAAGTCGAGGCGGCCCTGACCTTCCTGGCCGGCGGCGGGAAGCTGGCGATCATTACGTCCCCCGGCCTGCTCGCGGCTACGCTGGCCGGCTCGGATCCTGGCTGCGGCACGCGGATCGAGCCGAGCTTGTCGCGAGCCTTGCTAGGTCCATGAGTGCGGCCCGCCTTCGGATCATAGGCAGCGCGTACCGCGACTCGCTTCTGCTGCTGAGCGCGACCAGACAGATGCGGGAAGAAGACGGCGTCGAGTGGGCGGCGGCGGTAATGGCCCTTCCGGGGAACGTGGCCGACCTGGCTGCCGCCGGTTTTTCAGTGCATGATCTCGACGGAGCCGACGCCAATGACCTCGTGCTTGCCGTCAAGGCAAAAGATGACGCGCGGGCGAACGCCGCGCTGGATCGCGGCGGCGCGGTCTTGTTCGCGAAGGCTAGTCCGGCGGGCGATGGAACGGTGCGCCCAGCACCGCGAACCATCAGCGACGCGCTGACCCGGCTGCAGTCCGCCAGCGTCGCCGTGGTGTCCGTTCCTGGGACTTTCGCAGGCCTGGCAGCGCATCAGGCGCTCACGGCCGGGCTACATGTGCTGCTGTTCAGCGACAACGTACCTGTCGAGGAGGAGATCGGGCTTAAGCGACGCGCGAACGCGCTCGGGCGGCTTGTCATGGGCCCGGGCGCCGGCACTGCCGTCCTCGGCGGCGTGGGCCTCGGTTTCGCGAACGCCGTCCGTGGCGGCCGGGTGGGGGTCGTGGCGGCGGCGGGCACTGGGGCCCAGGAGGTGATGACCCTGCTGGACCACTGGGGCCTCGGCGTCTCGCACGTGATCGGCGTCGGCGGCCGGGACCTCTCGGCAAGGGTCGGCGGCCTGATGGCCGCAACCACCGTGCGGGCGCTCGACGCCGATCCGGGCACCGACGCCATCCTGCTCGTATCCAAACCACCCGATCCGGCCGTCGCAGCGACCGTCGTCGAACACGCCCGGAGCAAGCCTCTCGTCGCGGCCTGCGTCGGGATGGCAGCACCTCCGAGTTCACTGCGTGGCGCGGTGATTGCCCGGACGCTCGAGGAGGGCGCCGCCGCGGTGGCCAGACAACTAGGCGTCCGGGTACCGGACCTGACGGCTGACCTCGCCGATGCGGTCGGCGCGGCGATCGGCAGGCTCGCACCGACAAGGACCGCGGTGCGGGGCTTCTATACCGGGGGCACGCTGTGCTACGAAGCACAGGTCGTGCTGACCGAGCTACTTGGCCCGGTCTATTCAAATATCCCTCTCGCGGCCAGGTACGGGCTGCCTGCTCCGGCCGGGGCGCACATCTGCCTGGACGTCGGGGAGGAGGAGTACACGCGGGGCAGGCCGCATCCGATGATCGACCCCGCCGCCCGCCGGGAGATCATGCGGGAACAGGCGTTCGGCCACGACGTGGCGGTGGTGCTGCTTGATGTGGTGCTCGGGTACGGCTCGCACCCAGATCCGGCCGGTGAGATCGCAAGCACCTGCGCGGAAATTGTCGGTGCCGGAGCGGCCGTCGTTGCCTACGTGCTGGGAACCGAGGCCGACCCGCAAGGGTACAGCGGCCAGCGCGCCCGACTGGCCGATGCCGGGGCCATTGTGACCGCGACAGCGGCTAGCGCCGCGCGGGCCGCGGCCGCCATCGCAGCACGCCAGCCTCGCCTAGCACAACTGGCAACTTCATGAGCGCGCAGATTCCCGTCGCGCTGCTCACTTACTCCGTCAAGCCGCGAGGCGGGGTGGTGCATACCCTGGCCCTCGCCGAGGCTCTCCACGCTGCGGGATATCCGGTCCGCGTTTTCGCTCTCGGCGATCCTGCGGCCGGCTTCTACCGGCCCGTGGACGCCCCGGTGACGATCATCCCCGCGCCGCCGGTCCTACCCACGCTCGAGGAGCGTGTGTTCGCCAGCGTCGCCGCGCTGGTGAACTCGCTGGAGAGGTGCGCGGCCGACTACCCGATCATGCACGCCCAGGACTGCATATCGGCGCGGGCCGCGTGCCGCATCCGCGACGGCGGCGCCAATCGGCCCGTGGTCATCAGGACAGTCCACCACGTCGACGACTTCACCAGCGCAGCGCTCATCGAGTGCCAGCAGCAGGCAATCCTCCAGCCCGACAGGGTGCTGGTCGTCAGCGAGCACTGGCGGCGGCTGCTTGCCGAGGAATACCAGGTCCACGCGGACGTCGTGCACAACGGCGTCGACGTGGGCCGGTTTCGGTCGGCGGACGCTGCCCTGGCAGCCCGGCTGCGCCGGCGCGCCGGAGCGAACGCGCGGCCGCTGATCTTGTCGGTCGGCGGCATCGAGCCCAGAAAGGGCAGCGACACGCTGGTGCGGGCGGTGGCAGCGATGCGCAAATCCGGGCACCCTGCAGTGCTGGGCATCATCGGTGGCCATTCCTTCCAGGACCATCGCGCCTATTCCGACCACGTCCTGGCCATGCTTCCGGACCTTGGCCTGACACTCGGCCATGACGTCGTTCAGCTCGGGACTGTGCCAGACGCGGAGATGCCCGCCTGGTATGCCGCCGCGGATGTCCTCGCGTTTCCGTCGACAAGGGAAGGCTGGGGCCTGGCCGTACTTGAGGCGATGAGCGCTGAGCTTCCTGTGGTCGTGTCTGACCTGCCGGTGTTCGCCGAGTACCTGACGCCCGGCCGTGACGCGGTAATGGTTCCCGTCGGTGACCCCGTCGCGCTCTGCCGTGCCCTCACCGCCGTGCTCGGTGACCCCGCCCTGGCCGCCCGCCTCCGCGTCGCGGGCCTGGCCGTCAGCGACCGTTTCACCTGGGCGCGCTCAGCCCGCGAACACCTGGCAGTGTACGACGGCGTTGCCCACCAATGGCGCGTCAGGCGATGACGGTCGATCGGCTGCCGCTAGCCCTGGCCACTGCCCTCGCCGACCAGGGTCGGCCGGCCGGCCAATGTGATGAAGTCCGGAAATGGTCAGCAGAGAAGGAGCAGTTCGATGGAAGGTGATCGGGTACCACGGCAAACAATCGACGGCCACTCGCACATCGGCGCGATGGATGCCTGGAAGTTCTACGACCTCAAGGAGCCGGTCAAGCCCACGGTGTACGAATTCGGCACGGTCGGGGATTACGCCAAGCATATGGATGATCTCGGGGTGGAACGCGCGCTCGTACTCCCTAACTATGGCATCCCAGTCCAGGGCCAACCGTTCTCGCTCAATCCACTCGTCCTCGACGCCGTGACCTCCAACGACCGGATTCGGGGTGGGCTATGGGTATCGTTCCTACCGCAGAACAAAGAGATGACCCTGGAAGCACTGCGGCACGCGGGCGAGCGGGGAATTGTCGCGCTCAAGACCACCTTCCTGCTCGGCGGCAATCCGGACCCGAGTACATGGGACGACGAAACACGCGAGATCGCCGAGGCCTGTTTCGCGGCGGCCCGCGACCACGACCTGGTATTTCACTTCCACACCAGCCCGGGCGGCAGCTCGGACTTGAACAACTTCATCCCGCTGGTAGAGCGCTACGCCAAGGACGTGAAGACCTACCTCGTGCACTTCGGCGGCGGGGTCAGCGGGCACATTAGGCTGGTGCCGCGGTTTCTGGACTGGGTCGAGCAGGGATACCGCGTCTACACCGACACCACCTGGGCCGTCGGATTCGGGGTTCGCTGGTTGCTGACGGAGATTGAGCGGCGCGGCGTGGGCGAGGATCGCGTGATCTTCGCCTCCGACGAGCCGTGGGGTGACTTTTGGGGCGAGTACTACAAGATCGCCGGGCAGCCGGTCAGCGAGGAGCTGAAGAACCGAATACTGCACCAGAATTTCGAGGAGCTGTACGGCGGCAAAGCCTGACTTATGCGGCACGGCCGTGCGCCGTCACGCCGTGTCCACTGACGACGGCGCGGCACGTCTATTGGGTGGCTCAGGTAAGCGTCGCAGTTTTCCGATGCGATGGCTATCTTTCCGCTGCCGACCGGTCCTGTCAGCAGCAGTACACGTATGGTCGCCAAGCCCTCCACCTTAGGCAGGTCCTGGGCTATCTGGCGGAGGCGCTTGCCATGCTCGGCGTGGCTGCGGGCGTGCTGCCCGCATTGCATGACCGGCTTACTCCGTTGCTGACCTCGCCGTCCGTGCCGCGTGCCCGTACGCCGTGTCCCGCTCGGGAGCGCTGATCCGGCGCGGAGCGTGCTCCCGCTCCGCGTCGATCCGCGGATTCCAGCGATGGCGCAGCTCAGGCAGCGTCAGGTCGGCGGCGAGCGTGCCACCGCTGTACCAGACCACTCCTCCATCTGCGTTGGTGTGCTGCGCCAATCCGACCGCGTAGCCGGTCACCTCACCTGGGTTCTTTGTGCTGAACCGCAGGCGCACGAGCACCCCGGCTTCCTTGAGCCGCGCGAAGAACTCTTGCTCCGTGCTGGCCGTCGCCGCTGCGGCGCAGACCTCTTGGATTTCTAATCGCCAAGCGAAACTGATAGGCATCGCGGCGCCGCGGGCGATGTAGGATCAGTCCCGGCTCGGCAACCGGCTTGCAAGCTGCGTGCGTGAGGTGATGCCGAGCTTCCTGAACACTTTGCCCAGGTGGTATTCCACTGTG
>Ga0126381_100009023_pt1 | contig 11183 bp, 11 predicted proteins | sample PanSoiMetPlot_28_FD_96465 | JGI IMG/M metagenome (GOLD analysis project Ga0126381, IMG submission 96465) | Tropical forest soil microbial communities from Panama - MetaG Plot_28 | ecosystem: Environmental > Terrestrial > Soil > Tropical forest > Bulk soil | place: Panama | collected 2016-02-17 | reverse complement strand
GCGGACAGCCGGTCGCACTGATGACTATGTCGGCGTTGAGCATGCACTTCCAGCGGTCGGCAATGGTCGCCGCCGTGCCGCCGAGCTTTTCGGCCATCTCTTCTGCCCGAACTGGCGATTGATCGATCACCACAACCGACGCCGCTCCGTGTCCGATCATGTAGCGGACCGACTCTTCGCACATCTCGTCGGTGCCCAGCAGCAGAACTTTGCGGCCGTCGAGCGATCCGAACATTTGACGCGACAACTCCAGCGCGGCACCGGGAATCGAGACCGCAAGTTTCCCAATCGCCGTCTCGCTGCGCACGTTGCGCGAAACTTCCAGCGCCATGTCGAGCGTCGAGTTCAGGAACGGTCCCGAGGAGCCGACGGTGCGCGCTTGCTTCCAGGCAGCTTCCACCTGTGAGACGACCTGCGGTTCGCCCAAGAAGAGTGAGTCGAGTCCTGAGGGCACGCGGAAGATGTGAACGAGGGCAGCTTCATCCAGCAGGCGATAGAAGTGTTGCCATTCGGTCAGTTTCAGTCCGTACTCGGAACTGAGGAACTGCAGGATGGAACTTGCCGCCAAGGTAGGCTCACCCGCCCATATCAGGAACTCGGTGCGGCAGCGCGTGCACAGGACGATGACTTCTTCAACGCCCTCGGCCGCTTTCAACTGTCGCAGAACTTGATAGCGACGATTTTCTCCAATGCAGAACCGCTCTCTCATGACCAGCGGAGCCGTGCGGTGGTTCAAGCCGATCACCATGAGTGTAGGTTCCACGACAACACCTCGCGCGCTGGTTGCACCCTTGAAATCGCACGCCCGGTGCCAAATAGATTTCGGACCGTAACGTTCCCAGACGTTTGTTTTCAATGGTTTGGGATATATCTGGAGGAATGATTCGCTGTTCAACTTTTCATCAGTGCGGCAAATGACACGGGAGCCGGAGTCATTTGGCGCGATCTGCCTTGCCATCACAGCCTTAGCCACCCACCCAAATCACCCTCCGGCGTGACGGGAATCACTGACCATTTCGGCCCTTTCCATCCAGACTGCTAGACGGTTAATAAGTTCTCATCAAGTCTTGAAGCTCGTGCGCGCCGCGTTAATTCCCCCACGCGCACAAGTTGGCAAGACATGCATAGCGTGAAAGGAATCGCATTCATGAAGATGACGAAGCTTGTGATCCTGATCATGATGATTGCACTGGCGTTGTTCCTCATCCTGCCCGACCTTTCATGGGCCGGCGACGATGGAGCAACGATCTACAAGACCAAGTGCGCGGCCTGCCACGGAGCCGATCTCGCTGGAAAACCAGCAACCAAGATTCCCAGTCTAGTTTCCGACGATTCAAAGAAGGCTTCGGATGCCGACCTGACGGACATGATCGCGAACGGCGGCAAAGACAAAAAGCCGATGCACGCCTTCGAGACCAAAGGCGTCCCGGCAGACCAGATCAAAATGGTGTTGTCTTACATCCGTGAGGTGCAGAGAAAGTAGTTGTTGGGAAGGGTGCGCGGCCTGAAGCCGCGCCGATGACGGTTCCATCGATGATTTGGGAGCTTGAGCCCCCACAACATTGCTGTTCCGGAAGTGCGAGTCGCTACCCCAAACCGGGTCGGGCGACAGACGCGAGAGTGATTGATCCGCTCACCTGGCGTTCTGGCATGGGCCGAACGCCGGATTCCTCTCCGTTCCCTAATCGCACCGGAACCGCCCGCCCGGGTCTCGGTGCTCACCCCCCAGACCCGGGCATTTGCATTCAGCGGTCAGGGGTCAGGGTCAGCGGCAAGGCTGGCGCTGTCGAATTGTCAACCCAACAATCGTTTGTCGTTCCGACCGAGGGGAGGAATCTGCGTATCGCCGGCGACGGCAGGGGTTCCGCTTCGCTCGTGCGGTGGAATGAAAAAGCTGATTCTTACAGCACCCCGAAAGACGCCGATTTGCAGCCTCGGACTTGCAGTCCCATGGTGGGAATTACAACCTAACCCGATCCCAAACCAGCTCAAATGCAACGAGAATCGGCGTTTCGACGTAATCCCGAAGCGAGGCAGCACAGTAACCCTTTGCGGCTCAAGATTTTCGCCGCAAGTGATTGCAGCCCATGGATTCTTTTCTCGATTTCACTGCCCACTGGCCCCTCTCTTTGCGAAGTCCGTCACTCCTCCGTGTGATTTAAATCACAGCCATTTTGCACACCCAATCGTACCCTTGAACTGTCTGTGGGGCTTCATAGCTGTTGCCGAAGGGGGAAATCATGACGGTCGTGGCAGGTACCACCCCGAAAATGGGCCACGTGGCCCATGACTTTTCTCGTAATCCCATGCTGGTCTATTGGGAAATGACCCAGGCTTGCGGATTGGCTTGCAAGCATTGCCGCGCCGAGGCGATGCCATGTGCCCATCCGCTCGAACTCAGCACCGAACAGAGCAGGCGCTTCCTGAATCAACTGGTCGAATTTGGCGACCCGCTTCCTCACTTGATTTTGACCGGAGGCGATCCACTCAGCCGCGGCGACATTTTTCCGCTCATCGATTACGCGAACGGATTGGGCTTGGAAGTTTCAATCACTCCGAGCGCGACGCCGCTGTTAACCAACGAAGCGATCTCGAAGCTCAAAGCACATGGGATTCAGAGCATGGGATTGAGCCTCGACGGGTCCTGCGCCCAGAAACACGATGCGATCCGCGCTATCCCCGGAACGTTTGAGCGCACCGTCGCCGCAGCAAAGCATTGCGGCGAGATTGGAATGCCTATCCAGGTCAACACTCTGGTCGCCGCAGAAACCGCTGACGATCTTCCTGCAATTTACGACCTGCTACGCACCACTTTTCCGGTCATGCGGTGGAGCCTGTTCATGCTGATTTCAGTCGGACGGGGCAAGGCGCTGAACGAGGTTTCGCCTGAAAGAGGCGAGGACATCATGCGCTGGGTATTCGACTTGTCGCAGCACTCGCCATTCCTGGTGAAGACGACCGAAGCGCCGTCGTACCGCCGAATTGCCATCGAGAAGATGCGCTCGTCGCACATGCCGAAGCCCGACATGAAATCGAGTTCGGTCTACAAGGGATTTCAGATCCGCGACGGACACGGAATCGTGTTCGTTTCCAACCTTGGCGAGGTGTATCCGTCGGGATTCCTGCCGCTGCGCTGCGGCAACGTCCGCAACAGATCGCTCGTTGATATCTACCGCAACTCGGACACGTTCCGTGCGCTGCACGCCCCCGATCAATTCCACGGCAAGTGCGGAGCCTGCGAGTACAGCCATATCTGCGGCGGATCGCGCGCTCGCGCATATGCCTACACCGGCGACGCGCTAGGCACAGATCCATTCTGCCCGTATGAACCGGCGCATCCCGAGCTGGCTTTGATCTAAGGAGAGCGACGCTTGGCGGCTCACGTACAAGAAAAAGCGTCGCTCGCGGAAAGGATGGGCGCGCTGGCGAGAACTCGGGCAAACGATTCCGCGAAGCTCGCAGTCCTAAGAAAGAAGCTCGTCCGCCGCGCTGCTACGGACCAGTCTCAATCCTGGCGACGCGGATTTCAACTCGCATTTCTACTGCTGAACATCTGGATCGGCGCGGCATTCTATTCTTGGGTGCGCAGCTTTGAAGCAGGCACGCACCTGCGCATCATGGCCCGTCCCGCCGGAGTCGAGGGCTGGCTTCCAATCGCCGGCTTGATGAATTTCAAATACTGGCTGGCCACAGGAAAGCTGCCGGCGACGCATCCCGCCGGATTTTTTCTGTTCGTCAGTTTCCTTGCGATCGCGTTTCTGCTGCGCAAGGCGTTTTGCAGTTGGCTCTGCCCTGTGGGAACGATTTCTGAATACCTCTGGCGCGCCGGGCGGCAAATTTTCCGCCGGAACTTTCATCTACCTCGCTGGCTCGATCTTCCTCTGCGCGGAGTGAAATATCTCTTACTCGGGTTTTTCGTGTGGGCTGTAGCGATCATGCCCGCTGAAGCGATCGAGCAATTCATGCACAGTCCATACGGCGCGATCGCCGATGTGCGAATGCTGAATTTCTTCCGCGCTCTCGGCGAGACAGCGGCGATTGTTCTCGGGATTCTGGTAGTCGCGTCAGTATTCGTGCAGAATTTCTGGTGCCGCTATTTGTGCCCGTATGGCGCGCTGCTTGGGATCGCTTCCTTCTTCAGCCCGCTGCGCATTCGGCGCACCGCCGATGCCTGCATTGACTGCGCGAAGTGCGCAAAAGCCTGTCCAGCCGCGCTGCCGGTCGACAAGCTGGTCACGATCAAGTCGGCAGAGTGTACCGGATGTCTAGAGTGCGTCGCGGTCTGCCCGTCGGAAGGCGCGCTGCAAATGTCACTGCCGCGATTGATGCGATCACCGAACAACGGCCGAGTACCCGCATGGGCGCTTGCGGCAGGAATTGCAATTCTGTTCATCGGAATCGTCGGGGTCGCCAAGTCTGCAGGTTATTGGAACGGCGATGTGCCAGATTACGTCTATCGGCAGTTGGTGCCGCAGGCCAGTGCGATCGCGCACCCCGGCGAGTGAAACCGGGAGGCGCTAGGCACGAGCTTACGAAACGAACATCTCAGGATTCACGGTCGGTCCGTCGAGGTGTCCGACCAATCGCTTTTCTAGTCCCTCGCGCGCTGTACCAAGTTGCTGCCTCAGGCGAGCCTTCTCCATGTCGGTGAGTGGCGAGAAGGTGCGCGCTGTTTCTACGTTGCCGGCTAGCATTTCGGGATGCGGCATTCCGACGACCGCTGTTGACACTGGCAAGCTCATTGAATAGCGCAGCAAAGACTTCATACCTGCCTTGCCAGCGCCATCTCCTACCAAAAATTCCTGGCCTGTCACTTTCATGGCGATCACGCCGAGGTTCTTCTTGTTAGCCGCGGGAAGAGCAAGTTCCTCGAATCGTCCATTGCGCGATGCGTTAAGGGCCATCTGCACGCAGTCGAGGTCGTGGCGCTCGATGGCTAGAGCCATTATTTCTCCGTTGGTGTGGCTGGTCATGCCCGCAAAGCGGGCCATCTTCTGTTCTCGCGCTTCCATCAGGCCCTTGAGAGCGCCGTCTTTCGCTTCGATTTTCTCCAGATCGTTGGCCTGTCCGAGACTGTGGATATGCACGAGGTCGACGTGATCGGTTTGCAGGCGCTTGAGGCTCGCTTCGAGGCGACGGAGGAATTCGTCTCGCGTGCGGTCGGGAATCTTGGTAGCGAGCCATACATCCTTGCGGCGCGTTGCCATTACCCTGCCGACGCGAGTCTCGCTCTCGCCGTCTCCGTAAGCATATGCAGTATCGAGATACGTGATGCCGAGGTCGATGGCGCGGTTGAGGATTGCCGTCGCGCTGTTCTCGTCTTTGTACATCAGGAAGCGGCTGCCGCAGCCGAACGCGAGGATAGAGACCTTCGCGCCTGTTCGGCCGAGAACGCGTGAAGGGAGTGCGTTTTTCGCCGCCTCGGCGCCCGCAAGATCCTTCAACAGCAGCATGCCTGTACTCGCTGCGGCTCCCATGCCAACGTTTTCCAGAAACTCTCTGCGCGAGATCTCCTTGCCCATGGCCACCTCCTGATAGCTGACATCTTAGTCTTTTTCGGCATTGCGAGGTAAAGGTTCGCGCATGACTTTTCGCAGAGGTCGCGTTAAGCTTCCTGTTCCGGACTTGCGTCGAGTCTACCTGTGAGCACTCCAACCACCACTCCCCAAAAACGTCATCAACTGCTGCGCATCGTGTGGCGGGTCGAACAACTGCTCGTATTCGTAGCCCTGGTTGTCTACGCCTTGCTCGTTTCGCTTGGCCAGCATCCGCCGCTCCTGGTGATGATGGCGACGATTCTGACGGTGGGAAATCTTCTCATCCCGCTTGCCTTCTTTGTGCGCCGGTTTTATGTTGACCGGCCGTTTCCATGGAACTGGATCATCTTTGTTCCTGTTCAGTTTGGCTTTTGCGTGATTTGCGCCGTCGGGGTCGTCCTTTTTTTAAAATGGACGAAGATCAATCCCGAGCCATTTTGGATCGCCTTTCGCAGCAACGGGCCTCTCGTGATTGTGATGGGCCTAATTGCCAACATAATCACGTACCTCGTCGAGGAATTCCAACGAAAACTGCGGGAACGCAACGAACTGCTGGAGCAGAAGGTAGAGAAAGGCACCATTGCGCTGCAGCAGCAGGAAGAGGAACTGAAGCGGGCGCGGGAAATCCAGAAGATGCTGCTGCCGGATACGCTGCCGCAGGTGACGGGAGCGCAGATTTCGATTGCATGGCAGCCGGCGCGCGAAGTCAGCGGCGATTACTTTGACGTGATTCAGCTCGACGAGAAGCGGGTAGGAGTTTGCGTGGGAGATGTGGCCGGCAAAGGAATCACGGCGGCGTTGCTGATGGCGAATCTGCAGGCATCTTTTCGCGCGTTCGCAACGGCCGAAGCGTCGCCCCAGGTGGTGTGCACCAAGCTGAACAAGTTTCTTTGCGCGAACATCGCCTCGGGCAAGTTCGTGACGTTCTTTTACGCGGTTCTCGACTCGGACAAGCGCACGCTCACGTACGAGAATGCGGGACACAATCCGGGACTGCTCCTCCGCGCGAACGAAGAGACTGAGTCGCTGCGGGGCGGCGGAGCCGTGCTGGGAGCACTGCCGGATTGGGCTTATCAGGATTATGTGGTGCAGCTTCAGCCCGGAGACAAGTTACTGGTTTCGACCGACGGCATCACCGAAGCTGAGGATGCGCAACTCGAAGAATTCGGCGAGGAGCGAATGCTCGAGGCAGCCCGCGCGCAAGACGCGAGCGCGGTCGAGACACAGCGTAGCATCATGCAGCGAGTGACTGCATTTTGCGGCGGTAACTTTCGCGACGATGCGACGTTGCTGGTGCTGCGAGTTTCGTGAGCGGTTCTTACGAGTAGAGCTTGATCGGCTGGACGACGCGGGTGATGGCGCCGTTGGGACTCGGCTGGTCGGGCTTCAGGCCGCAGCGCATAGAAGTGAAAAGACCGAGGAGCTGGCCTAGCATCACGTCGAGAATGGGGCGGTGAAGATCGGGAAAATCGGGCTTCGACGTCACCGGCAAGACATAATCGGCCAACCGGGATACATCTGCGCCGTCACCGGCGGTGACGGCGAGTCGGACTCGGCCGAGTCGCTTGCGGTCAATTTCGCGAAACAGGTCGAGCTCGTATCCGCGGCGGCGCGCTTCGCTGGAGAGGAATCCGACGAAAATTGTCTGCGAGTCGACGCTCGACATCGGTCCGTGACGCAGGCCGAGGGGTGTTTCCGCGAGCGTTGTCACCTTGCCGGCGCTCAGTTCAACGACTTTCAGCGCGCACTCATCGGCAACAGCGCGGAGCGCTGCTGAACCGACGAAACACGTTCGCGTGCATCCTAGAGTTGTGACCTCAGCGGCGGCCTCTGCTGCGAGCGGAAGAAATTGCCGGCCACAATCAGACATCTGTGAAACGACTTCGCCGAACTCGGCAAGGTCGTCGAGATGGGCGATGCACTGGCCGGCAAGCAGCATGTTGCTGTACGAGCTGGTCATGGCGAGGCCACGGTCGTTTACCGCGTCATCGAGAACCAAGGCCTGTGCGCGGTCGGGATGCTGCGCGCACAGTTGAGCCATCGGTCCCCGCTGGTTGCAGGTGATCACCAGGTGGTGGATCTCGCGATATCGATGGAGAGCGCGCTCCAAGAGCGCGACCCCCTCGGGACTCTCACCGGACCGTGAGAAGGAAATCCAGAGATAGTCCTTTCCGGAGGAGTAGAACTCTTCGAATTCTGTGAGCAGAGTCGTGCTGGGAAGAGGCCAGACATCGCAACTCCAGCGGCGGCGGAGGAGTGGAGCAAGAGCACGACCCGTGTAATCTGACGTACCGGCGCCGATGAGATAGACATTCGGCGAGGCCGTGCTGCCGCGGCCGATTCCGGCGCGGCGCAGCGCATCCTGCAACGCTTTTTGACCCTGTGCACAGACGCGGAAGGTTGTGCCCCAGGTCTCGGGCTGCTGCCAGATTTCGCGCGGAGTGTGCTCCAGTCCGCGCTCCGATCGCTCATGCTCGGGTAGTTCCAGCAGCGTTTGCAGGGGATTCCCCAACGTCAATCTCCTTCCGACGAGGACACAGTAGTCTAATACAACTCAGGACGAGTTGAAAAGATTTCGTAATAAAAAGAAAGCAGATTCGGAAGGAAACGCAGGCGAGGGGAACCGCGCGCAGGTTCGTCGCCGGCGTTCGCCGTTTCGGGATGACAGGCAACGCGGTGGATGGGAAGTCTGGGTACCCCGCGTATGATGACGTGCCGCGTTACTCGTTGAAACCTGAAGAGTTGCCTCTGCAACTAATCAGTCGTGGAAGTGTTTTTTATTCCGGAGGAGACAACATGAGTCTTGGTTCGCATCCCCTGAGAAGGTTGCTGCTGGCTACGGCGCTGACGGCGTCGTTGGCGGGCATTGGTTGTTCGGAGCACCACTACTATCGCGTCTACGATCCTTACTACACTGACTATCACGAATGGAACAACGATGAAGTCGTGTACTACCACCGCTGGGCGGATGAGACACACCGGGATCCGGATCGCGATTTCCGCAAGCTTCCGAAGGAGGAACAAAAGCAATACTGGACGTGGCGTCACAACCATGGCGACCACGATCATGACCATCACTAGAGTGCCCGCCCGAAAGCAAGGTTCCTCGGTTCGTTCTCTCCGCGCTGCGCGCGGCTGCTGGCGGCTCGAAAAAACAAACGAGGCTCTCAGCGGCCCAGTGCCGCGAGAGCCTGTTCGGTTGTCGTAAGCCTGGCTCCTAGAGACTTCAGCTCCGCTACCGTCTTTTCCCCATCTTCTCGCTTGAGCGTTTCGATTGCGTCCTGGGCAACGGCGACGCGGCGACCGCGATCGAGCAAGCCTTTGACTGCGAAGCTTACGCAATATTCCGTAACCACTCCGAACACGACGAACTCGGCCTGGTCTCCGAGTTTTTTGACCAGGGCGTCGGCGTGCCGGCTTTCGAAAATGTTTAAGGTTTGCTTTTCGAGCAGAATCTGCTGGTACTTCGACAGGTCGTCGGGCAGTTTCGCGTCGGGTTCGTTCGGTATGCGCGCGACTTTGTCGGTTAGGGCCTCGGGGACTAACTCCGCTCCGGGAGTTCCCTTCACGCAATGCGGCGGAAAAACCTTGAACTCGGGATCGTTGGGGGTATGAAAACATCCATGCGAGACCAGCAAGACGCGGCCCTGGCGCGCGGCATCGGTGAGACGGCGGATGTTTGGTAGGAGCCTCTCAGCGCCCGGAACATAAAGTTGGCCTCCGGGCACCATGAAATCAGCCTGCACGTCCACTTCCCAGAAAACATAGTCGCGCGAAACCATAGTGCTCCCTCTGATCAGAGCCGAGGGTAGCATCCTTGTTTTGGCAATGACAAATGCGAAAGGCTTGGACCACGAAGGACGCTAAGGAGCAGGAAGGAAAGCTGGCGCCCTTTCCCGCGTATTGAATATTGGTTCACGATGCGGCTTCACCAATGACGAAGCGTCGCGTTATGATTTCTGGGCTCGTGATGTCGAGCGCACTTATTTTATGAGCCACGATTCACCTGCAAATGCTATAAGCCGCAGCAAACTCGTCATCCGCAACATCGGATTGCTTCTTAGCGGAGATCTGGATCGTCCTATTCTCGACGCCGATACGGTGGTTGCCGTCGATGGAGTGATTCACGCAGTCGGCAAGCAACAAGATCTTGACACTACTGGCGCTACGACCAACATCGATGCGAAGGGGACGGCGCTGGCGCCGGGATTGACCGACAGCCACGTGCATCCGGTGTGCGGAGACTGGACTCCGCGGCAGAATCAGCTGGGGTGGATCGACAGCTGTCTGCATGGCGGCGTGACGACAATGGTTTCCGCCGGAGAAGTGCATACGCCCGGGCGGCCGAAGGACATCGTTGGCCTGAAGGCGATGGCAGTCTTTGCGCAAAGAGCTTTTCAGGCGTTCCGCCCGGGCGGGATGAAAATTTATGGCGGGGCTCCGGTTTTAGAACAAGGTATGGTCGAGGAGGACTTCAAGGAGCTGGCCGCTGCAGGAGTGAAGTTTCTTGGCGAGGTCGGGCTCGGCAGCGTGAAGGATGGGACGACTGGCCGCCGCATGGTGGCATGGGCGCGGAAGTACGGCATCCAGAGCACGATTCATACGGGTGGGCCGTCGATTCCTGGGTCAAGCCTGATCGACAAAGATATGGTGCTGGAGACCGATGCGGACGTGATTGGGCATATCAACGGAGGACACACGGCATTGCCGGACAATCAGATTGTGGAGTTGTGCGAGCGGTCCCACGGGCGCTGGAGATCGTGCATAACGGCAACGAGCGCGCTGGTTTGCTGGCTCTGCGAACCGCGAAGGAACTGAAACAACTTCATCGCGTGATTCTTGGAACCGATTCGCCTGCAGGCTCTGGAGTCCAGCCGCTCGGCCTTTTGCGGATGATTTCCATGTTGTCGTCGTTGGGTGAGATTCCGGCGGAACTGGCGATTTGTTTGGCGACTGGCAACACCGCAAAGATGCGCAGTCTTAACTGCGGATTGATAGCTCCGGGACGCGAAGCCAGTTTCGTTTTTCTGGATACGGCACAGCAGTCGGCGGGGAAGAATCTGCTCGACAGTATTCAAAAGGGCGATTTGGCGGGCGTGGGCATGGTGATTACTGACGGGGCGGTCAGCATTCAGCGGAGCCGGAATACTCCGCCGGCGACTCGTGTCCCGGAGGTGGTGCGTGCGTAGAATTCTGCTCGCGATCCTGCTGCCTCTTGTCTCTCCTCTGGCGGCGCAAGTCTCGAACCCCGCATGGTGCCGCGCCTTGCCGCGTCCTGAATACAAGACGCTGGAGCGCGTGAAGGTTACCGATCCATGGTTCGAGGTTTACAAGCCTGCGGCGGGTGTTTTCGCGATCTATGAACCTCATCAGGCGGAAGAGACGATCGGCTACTTGATCGTGGGTGAGAAGAAGGCGCTCCTGTTCGATACCGGCATGGGTATCAGTGACGTCAAGAAGGTTACAGGTGAACTGACAAAACTGCCGATCATTGTGCTCAATTCACACACCCACGACGATCATGTCGGCGGCAATTGGGAGTTCGGCACGATCTACGGGATGGATACCGATTTCACGCGGCGGAACGCGAAGGGTTCGCGCGCCGACGCACAGGCGGAAATCACTTCAGACCAGATTTGCGGATCG
>Ga0126381_100009022_pt1 | contig 11184 bp, 10 predicted proteins | sample PanSoiMetPlot_28_FD_96465 | JGI IMG/M metagenome (GOLD analysis project Ga0126381, IMG submission 96465) | Tropical forest soil microbial communities from Panama - MetaG Plot_28 | ecosystem: Environmental > Terrestrial > Soil > Tropical forest > Bulk soil | place: Panama | collected 2016-02-17 | reverse complement strand
ATGAAGGACGGGCACGGCGGCGTCTCCATCGGCAGCGAAGTGTCCGGCGGCGTGCGTAATGTCTTCATGGAGAACAACCGCATGGATAGCCCGCACCTGGATCGCGCGCTGCGCATTAAGACCAACTCCTGGCGCGGTGGCGTGCTCGAGAACTTCTATTTCCGCAACAACACGGTTGGAGAAGTAGCGCAGGCCGTGATCGATATCGATTTCTACTACCCCGAAGGTCCCGGCGCCCCTACAGGCGGCGGCTTCACTCCGGTGATGCGTAACGTGCGGGTGGAGAATATCACGTCGCAAAAGAGTAAGTACGCGGTCTATCTGAAAGGTTACCCGGATGCCAAGATCGACGGCGTCCGCATCGCACATTGCACATTCAACAACGTGGCTCAGCCTGATGTTATTGAGAACGTCGCCGGTCTGGACCTGATCGATGACAAACGTAATGGCGAGCCGATGAAGGTGGGATAGCGGCTTTACTTCCCCGTGAGCGCCGATTGCAAAAACCTCGCGATAGCCTCCGTGAGCGCGCGGCGTCGCTCTGTCTTAGCCATGGCGAGTGCCTGCGTACGGATGAGTCGGCGGCTCTGCACGCGGTACACCTGAAACAGGCGCGAGCGGCCGCGCAGCGCCAATTCCGGCAGCACAGAATATCCGAAGCCGGTTTCCACCAGCTTCTTCATCGATTCGGTGTCATCCGCCTCCATCACCACCTTAGGAGCGATACCGAGCTCGCGCAGGAACCCGTCGATGATAGCCCGCATATTGCTGCGAGATGGATAGAGGACAAACGACGCTCCGGCTAATGCGGCGGGCTGAATCGTTCCGACATGCCACCCTTTGACGCGGTGGAGGGACGGTTTGATCACGAGCAGCTCTTCGTCAAACAGCGGCACCACGTCGATGTTATCCACGTTGTTATACGGCAGCGAGATCAGCGCCAGGTCAAAACGGCGATCGAGCAGGCCCCCGACCATTTCCTCTGTGGGAACCACAGTGATGTTGATCGAAACGTGAGGGAACGCCTTCCTCAGCAGATGCAGCGGCCTGGCCAGGCGATGGATCAGCGTGGTAGCACCGGTGGCGAAGTGGAACGGACGCTTGTCGGTGAGCGGGTCGCTCTGAAATTCCCGTTGAATCTGGTCTAGTTGCGCCATCACGGCGCGCGCCCGCTCCGCCAGACGCAATGCGGCAGGCGTGGGGACGAGGCGTTTTCCCGAGCGTACAAACAGGTCCGTATGCAATTCGGAGGCGAGGTGCTGCAGTTGGAGACTTACGGCGCCCGGTGTCAGATTGACTTTCTCAGCCGCGCGAGTTACCGTGGCGCAGTCCAATACGGCCAGGAACAACTCGAACTGGCGGATTTCCACGGCGCCTCCGCTAACAGGATCGCACACCGGCGCGGTTTGCGATCCTGTTGCGAGGCGCTAAATGGTCATGGCCCCGTAGCCGCCGTCCACGCGCAGCAGGCTCCCAGTCACGAACGACGACGCTTTCTCCGACGCCAGATAGATGCACGCGCCAATCAGCTCGGCAGATTCGCCAAAACGCGCCATCGGAGTATGGTGCATGATCTGATCGACCCGCTCGGGCGTAAGGATCTTACGGTTCTGCTCGGCAGGAAAGAAGCCCGGCAGCAGTGCATTGACGCGCACGCGGTGCGGGGCGAACTCGCGCGCCAGAAACTGCGTGATCTGGTTGACGCCGCCCTTCGCAACACTGTATGTAAACACCTTCGAGAGAGGAGGGCCGGAAGAGGCCGATGAGATGTTGATGATCGAGCCCCCGCCCGCATCCACCATCGCCTTGCCGAAGACCTGGCAGCCCAGGAAGATGCTGCGCAGGTCCACATTCAGAATGCGGTCCCACTCCTCTTCCGAAATCTCAAAGAACGGCGTTGCTGAATTGATTCCCGCCCCGTTGAGCAGGATGTCCACCCGCCCGAAGTTTTCCAGTGTGGTTTCGAGTGCGGCCTGAAGATCCGATTTCTTCGTCACGTCGGCGCGAATCGGAATAGCCTTCTTCTGCTGCTTACAGATCGCCAGTGCGCGCTGTGTCGCTGCATCCAGGTTCAGGTCGACCACCGCAACTTCGGCTCCGGCTCCGGCGAATCCTTGCGCGATTTCGCCTGCCAGCACGCCGCCACCGCCAATCACGACGGCGACCTTGCCCTTGAGTGAGAAAAGCTCATCAACTAGCATATTAGGTACCTAAACTCCTTTTAACATATAGCTCTGAGCCATGAGCATTGAGATGTGAGGCAAAACCCTATCGGTTAACCTCAGAGCTCATAACTCATAGCTCGCCGCTCGTTAGTGATTTACTCCCGAAGCCAGAAGCCCGCCGTCCACGGCGATAAACTGGCCGGTAATGTAGCTGGCGGCGTCGGACGCCAGTAAGACAGCGGCGCCGATCAGCTCATCGGCTTTGCCGAAGCGGTCCATCGGAGTGCGCATGCGCAGCTCGCGGCCGCGTTCGGTGCCGTCAAGTAGTGCCGAATTCAATTCCGTGCGAAAGACCCCGGGGGCGATAGCGTTAACATTGATCCCGTCCTTCGCCCACTCGACGGCCAGGCTGCGGGTGAGCGCCATCACGCCTGCTTTGGAAGCGGCATATGCCGCCACTTCCACCAGCGATACAAACGAATTCAGTGACGCGATATTGATGATCTTGCCGCGCTTGTGCGTCTTCAGCGGCTCGTAGAACGACTGGCACGACCGCAACATCCCGGTGAGGTTGACGTCCATCAAGTGGTTCCACTCGGTTTCGCTCACGTCCTTGGTCGGCTTTCGGAAGATCTGTCCCGCCGCGTTGAGCAATACATCCGCGTGGCCGAACTTCTCCACAACGCGATCGCGGAAGGCGTTGATCGATTCGCGCGACTGTATGTCGCACGTCATGCGCAGCGTTCTTCCGCCCGCGCGTTCCACTTCATTGCAAGCTTCATTCACCAGATTCTCGCGGCGTCCCGTCGGGATCACATCGGCTCCGGCACGCGCCAACCCGGCCGACAACACTCTTCCCAAGCCGGACGTGCCGCCCATCACCACAACGACACGTCCAGTCAAGTCCATCAGATTTTCAGCAGGCATCCCGACATTTTATCGCTGGATGCGTGCCGAACCGCCTTTTGCGAACGAGCGCACCTGGTCGAGCGTCGCCATCGTCGTGTCTCCGGGGAAGGTGGTGAGCAGAGCGCCGTGCGCCCAGCCGAGCTTCACAGCTTTTTCTGGAGACTCGCCGGTAAGCAGACCATAGAAGAAGCCCGCTGCGAAACCGTCGCCGCCGCCCACGCGGTCATAGACGTCGAGCTCTGCCACGGGCGCATTGTAAGTCTGCCCTTTCACCCAGGCGACAGCGCTCCAACTGTGCCGGTTGGTGGAATGCACTTCGCGCAAGGTGGTCGCGACCACTTTGATCTGCGGGTGCTTGGCCACGGCCTGGTCGATCATCTTATAGAACGAGGATGGATCGAGCTTCGACTTCTTGGTCACATCCTGGCCAGCAATACCGAGACCCTTCTGCAGATCCTCTTCGTTGCCTACCAGCACATCCACGTTCTTCACGATGCGGTCGAGCACTTCAACGGCGCGCTGTTCGCCGCCCGAGATACTCCACAACTTCGCGCGGTAGTTCAGGTCGAACGAGACGATGGCGCCGGCCTTCTTGGCGGCCTGCATGCCTTCGATTACCACATCCGCGGTGGTGGGAGAGAGTGCGGCGAAGATACCGCCGCTATGAAACCAGCGCACGCCGTCTTTGAAGATATCGCTCCAATTGAAATCGCCCGCTTTCAACAGCCCACCCGCCTCGTTGGAACGGTTGTAGAACACCACTGGCGCTCGCACTCCGTAACCTCGGTCACTGTAGACGGTGGCCATGTTCGGCCCGTTCACGCCGTTATGCGCGAAGTGCTTATAGAAAGGCTTGACTCCCATGGCGCGCACGCGCTCGGCGATCAGGTCGCCGATGGGGTAATCCACCATCGCGCTGGCGATGCCGGTGTTCATCTTGAAGCAGTCGGCGAGGTTGGCGGCCACATTGAACTCGCCGCCGCTGACATGGATCTGGCACTCCGTAGCTTTGCGAAACGGAATGATGCCGGGGTCCAGACGATGGACCAGCGCACCGAGCGAAACCAGATCCAGCCCGCCGGCCGGACGAATATCGAGAGCTTGAGTCATTTGATGATCTTCCTCTTGGTGGGGTGATTTGGAAAACCTTACGCTATGTCCGCGCAGAGCGAGTGTCAAGTTTGAGAAGACTGAAGAACGTATTTAGTTAGGCTGAAGGGTGAGATCGCGCCAGTCGATCGCGCCGCCACGGAACGACTGCAGGATCGCGCGGGCGCGGTCTGCTGCAGCCTTCGCCTCCTTGCGTCGGTGGGCTTTCGAGAGGAACGCACTATAGGCTTGTAGAATGATACCGCCCGTCGGGCTTCCCTCCGAAAGCGATGCGGCGCAGATATCGAGCGCTCTGAGAAACGAAGCCTCCGCTCCCTGCGTGTCGCCTTGATCGCTCTGCCATTCGGCGTAATTGCGGAGTGCGATTGCGAAGTTCGGATGCCGCGGCGCGACGCGCTCATATGTCGTAATCACACGTGCGAACAAGTCACCCGCTTCGGACTTGCGGCCGGTTTCGCGGTACAGCGTTGCGAGATTGTGCTGTAGCACGGCAGCGGCCAGTGGATCCGCGGCGGACTTTTCGAGAATCGCCAGCGCCCGGCCGTATAGGCGCTCAGCCTCTGTGAATCGGCGGCGCTCCTGCGCCAGTTCGCCCATCGCATTCAGAGTGTTCGCGAGCGCCGGCCCAGGGCTCTTTGCCTCGAGCTCATAGGCGCGCCGATACAGTCTTTCCGCGCTCGACCAGAGGTGCTCCGCTGCGTTGAGGATGGCAAAGTCGCGCAACACGGTGGCCAGGGCACCTTCGAGCCCGGGGTGAAAATTTTCGTAAATAGCGATGGCGCGCCGATAGACCAGCGCCGCCTCATGGTAATGCCCCAGCCTCGCGTCGACCACACCCAGGTTGGTCAGGGTGGTAACCAGGCGCACATCTTTCGGACCGAAGCGTTCTGCCTCCCGGAGCGCAAGACCGAATTCGCGGGACGCCTTGACGTAGTTGCCAACGCGGGCAAACGCCTCGCCGGAGGAGAAGTGATCTTCCCAGGTGTCCGTACCGGCGATGGTGGTGAACACGAGGATCAGGTATGTGCACACGATCAGCATTCTTCGCTCCAAAAGAAAAAGGCCGCCGGCCGGGACGGATGGGTCCCGATCGGCGGCCTCCGGGTTTCCGGTCAGCCGACTTTTATATGAACTTCACTTTTTTCTTCACGGTTTCCGCCAGGATGGGCACGCCGTCCTGGATCACGAGCCGTTCGATTTCGCAGTACCGCATCTCGCGGCACAGGCTCATGAAACGCAGCCATGCGGGATCAATTGCAGCTCCTGAAGCCGCAGACCGCAACGGCAAAATCCGGGTGGAACCGGGTTCCATTCAGTGCTCCAGCGCGGCAAGCAGCGCTTCGCCATCCGCCATCGCATTGGGATCGATGCCTTCAATCTGTCGCAAGCGCGCAAGATCGATAGCCACCTGTGTCGCATACTGCCGATACTGCTGGGCCGGCGTCAGGCGCAGTTCGCTCGACCATAAGGCCGGGTAGTAGTTCCCAATGCCAGCACTGCTTCGCGATTCTACTGCGTTCCGATAGCGCGCCGCCAATTCGCGTAACGCAGCGGCGTCGTGCACCCGGCCTATCTGGTACGAAGTCGCGTCCTGCGGGCACAGGGCAGAGATAGCCAGTTGATCCTGCACCAGCTTCGTCTGATCGGCCCAAGTGCCGATCGAGTGGATGTGCGCCAGGAGCGGGTAGTTCCATGGAAAGTCGGGCGCGAGTGCGACGGATCGTTCGAGATACGGCAGGGCGGCATCCGCATTCCAGTGGCCCGTCATGAGCGCCTGCGCGAAATAGAAAAGATAGGCGGGATCGTTGGAATGCATTTGCAGTTTCTGACGGTATTCTTCGCGAACGTCGCTACCGGACCGCACGAGCCAGTAGTTCAGAAACACGTTTTCCGGATCGGCGGCCAGGGCCTGGTGTAGCGGTACCGCCGGGTCGGGCGCCGGCTTTGCGGTCACAAAGTAAAAGGCGCGCAGATCCTGCGGAGGTTCGCACGCGTATCGCGAACTGGCTGGTGCGGCGAGCGCCTTCCTGATCACTCCTCCGCCTCCTTCACCGAACTGTTGCGCGCGGCCCATCAGGTGCACACCGTACGCGACCGCCGCCGAGAGATTTGGGTACTGTTGCCAGTCGACGCGAACACTGGCGGGCGCACCGCCGCGAAAGCCGGACTCGATAAGCATCGCGGCGGTGCGTTGCAGGACCCATCCGTCCGACGATGCCTGCAGGCTCGCCTGCGCTTCGCGAAGATCATCGGGGGAGGCATACCCGGGCACGCCCGCAAGAGCCTGCACCACAGCGGAACTGTAGAATTCCGCCAGACTCTCCACCGCGGTGGTCTCGTTTGGCTGCGCGGCGGCGCGAGTCGAGAGTGCTATCGCTTCCGCCTGTCGGAACAAGGAGGGCGGAGTGTGGGGGACTATCGTGCCTGTTTGAGCCACCCCGTATGCCGAAGGTGCAAGGCTGATCGCGCCCAGGATTTGCGTCAGTCCAATGTCTGCCAGTTTCTCGGTGGCAGCTTCTTTTGGAGGCACGGCGGAAGGCTGGGAGGCCGGCTTGGCTTCGAACTCTTGGGGCCGGGATGGCCGTGGCGTCTGAGCCAGAGCTATCGCGCGCGCGGGCTGCAATGCCGCCCAGATGTACAAGAGCGGGAGCACAGCACCCAGAATCACGGCCCATGTTCGGCGCGAGAGCAATGCGCCGATCTGGCGCGTCTCATCCAGCACGCGTTCGATGCGCTTCGTCACGCGCCCGTGCCCGGCCATGCTCAGGGTGAAGCTGAGCCTCCCGTGGCGCGACGTCACCTCGCGCGCCATCTCCAGAAGTGTCTGCGCGTACTGCTCGCGATTGCCGATCGTCAGGACGGTGGCATCGTCACATGCTTCCTCGGCCAGTTCGGCGAGCCGGTGTTCCAGCCACCAGGCCAGCGGATGGAACCAGAAAATGCAGCGGTTCAATGCCGACAGTACCGCGATTGCCCAGTCCGCGCGACGGAGGTGCGTGCGTTCGTGCACCAGGGCGGCCTCCAGTTTTTCCAGGGGCCACGTGCGCCACGCCATGGGAAGCAGAATGCATGGCCTGAAAATCCGACGGCCATAGGCACAGAAACCTGCGGACATTCGTAAACCGGCACTCCGTCCGTTTGCCGGATCTTCCGGCCCTTCCGCCGGAGACGAAGGACAAGCCAGTAGCCGGTTGCGAGTTGGAGAAGAAAGAACACGGCAGCGGCCGCGTAAATGACAACAGGTGCCTGTGGCCAATAGCGCTGGATCATGACAGAGCGCATCGGCGCGGAGGGTTTCACAGGTGCGACACCGGGTTCGCGCTGCGTCGCATCTGGGAGCAAGTCGGTGCGATCAACTTCGGGAGCATATTCGACAGGCTGCACTCGCAATGCCGGCAGCACACGGGCGCGAATCGGGGGCACAATCGGCCGGAACGCCAAGAGTGCCATGCCAACCATCACCAGTGTCCAAACGGCATGCTGAGCCGCGGCCGACTTGACGCGGCAGGTACGCAGGACAATCCACGCCAAAAGAGCCAGAGCCAGAGACCGAATGGCAGTGTCCAATGCTTGCGACAGGAAACCGGCGCCGAAGGTCATGAGGCGTCCTTCTTTCTGCGTTTGGCGATGCGTTCCGCCAATCGCTGCAGTTCGTCTTCATCAATGACGTTGTGGTCCACCATTCCGAGCAGCAGCTTCTCTACCGAGCCGCCGCAGAACCGGTGGATGATGTTCCCGACCGCGTTCGCTGCTACATCCTCCGGACGCTCCGTGCCGAGGTACACGTTGAATCGTCCTTCGGTCCGATGGTGCACATATCCCTTTTCTTCCAGGCGGCGGAGAATCGTGCGGGCTGTCGACTCCTTCATCGGGTAACGCGTTTTCAGTTCTTCGCAAACACTCTCGGCGGTGGCCGAAGTCCGCGCCCAGATCACTTCGAGAACGATCTGCTCGAGCCGGCTCAAAGGTTTTTTCGCGCGAAACATTGTAGCGCTACAATATGTAGCGCGAATCTCGCGGCATGTCAAGGCAAAAGTGAACGGTTGCCGCACGAGCCGATTTCGTCGTACTCTGGCAAAGAAAAGGCGAAAGCATGAACCTCGAACTTGGCTTCCCGGAATTCTCCCAAACTGTCGCGTACCGGTCGCAGCAATCGCTCGAGGTGTTGCTCGATCGATTCCGTACCGCCTGCCAGGAGCCGGATTCCCCCATTCGCGCCATTCATCATCAGCCGGCCTGCGACGGCGAATACGCCGACCTGCCCGCGGAAATACGGCCCGAATTGCGGGCCGCGCTCGCTGCACGCGGTATCGAGCGGCTCTACACGCATCAGGCGGAGGCGTTCACCCACGTCCAGGGTGGACGTAATGTCGTGATTGTCACTCCGACAGCCAGCGGCAAAACGCTCTGCTACAACTTGCCGGTGTTAAACACCGTTCTTCAAGACTCCGGCGCGCGCGCCATGTACCTGTTCCCCACCAAGGCCCTGGCCGAGGACCAGTTCCACGACTTTCAGCGCGCCGTCGATGCCATGGGCGCAGAGATCCGCGCGTTCACTTACGATGGCGACACGCCGCAAGATGCGCGCAAGGCCATCCGGCAGCGCGCCAACGTCGTCCTCACCAATCCGGACATGCTGCATTCCGGAATTCTGCCGCACCACACGCGCTGGGCGCGATATTTCGAGAGTCTGAAGTACGTCGTCATCGATGAGCTGCACTATTACCGCGGCGTCTATGGCAGCCATCTGGCCAACCTGCTGCGGCGGCTGCGGCGCATCTGCGAGTTCTACGGCGCGCACCCGCAGTTCATCTGCTGCTCGGCGACCATCGCTAATCCGCGCGAGTTGGCCCAGGCACTGACTGGCGAGGCGTTTGAGCTGGTGGAGCGCAACGGTGCTCCGCGCGGCGAGAAGTTTTTCGTCTTTTACAATCCGCCGGTCGTAAATCGCCAACTCGGGATCCGCCGCAGTTACATCAACGAATCGCGCCGTATGGCGATGGAGTTCATCGAGCGCGGGTTGCAGACGCTGGTGTTCGCGAACAATCGCCTCGCAACCGAAGTGCTCATCACTTACCTGAAGGACGCATGCGACCGCGGCCGCGTGCCCTCCGAGACGGTGCGCGGGTATCGTGGAGGTTACCTGCCGCGCGAGCGCCGCGAGATCGAGCGACGGTTGCGCGACGGCGAGATTCGCGCCGTGGTGGCCACGAACGCTCTCGAGTTGGGCATCGATATCGGTTCGCTCGACGCGGTGGTGCTGGCAGGTTATCCGGGCACTATCGCCTCCACATGGCAGCGCGCGGGACGCGCCGGACGGAGGCAGGAACCCTCGGCTGCGGTATTGGTAGCTTCCAGCGCCCCGGTCGATCAGTACATCGTCGAACACCCCAATTATTTTTTCGGCCGCTCACCGGAGCACGCCGCGATCAATCCCGATAACCTGGAGATCCTGTTGGCGCATCTGAAGTGCGCTGCCTTCGAGCTGCCGATCCGGGATGGCGAGAGGTTCGGCCACCACGATACGGCCGAGCTCTGCCGCTTTCTGGAAGAGACCGGCTTCCTCCACCACTCTGCCGGCGCCTGGCATTGGACATCTGACAGCTACCCTGCCGATGCAACCAGCCTTCGCTCGATCTCCAGCGATAACTTCGTCGTAGTCGATATTACCGGCGAGCCCGAGGTGATCGCGGACGTCGCATTCACCGCCGCGCTCACCAGCCTGCACGAGAAAGCAATCTACCTTCACGAGGCGCGGCAGTATCATGTGGAGCGCTTCGACTATGAAGAGCGCAAGGCGTACGTGCGCCGCGTGGATTGCGATTACTACACCGATGCCATCGATTACACCGAAGTGAAAGCCCTGGACGAGTTCGAGGGCGAAGCGTTGGCCGGCGCGCGCCGCGCCCACGGCGACGTGCGCGTGAACCGGCAGATCGTCGGCTTCAAGAAGATCAAGTTCTATACGATGGAAAACGTCGGAGCGGGAAAGCTGAACATGCCGGAGCAGGAGATGCATACCACGGCGTTCTGGCTCCACTTTCCGCCCGAGTTTCTTGCGCGGCTCCCGCAGTACACACCCACCGAGAAGGAGAGCGGCATCGCCGGCATGTCAAACGCTCTGCGCACTGTGGCTGCACTGCTGCTGATGTGCGACCCGCACGATCTCGGCGTGGGCCGCAGCCCCGAGCCGAACCTGTATCTTTACGACGCTTATCCGGGCGGCATCGGCCTGAGCGCACCGCTCTATCGGCTCGCACCCCAACTTCTGCGGCAAACCGCGGAGTTGATTGCGGCATGCGCATGCGATGCGGGCTGCCCCGCATGTGTTGGACCGCCTGCAGAAATCGGGGATAAAGGTAAGGAGATTGCTGTTAAGATTCTCTCGGAACTCCGGTAACGCCGTCGGTCTTGCCGCCGACGGCGAACCGCCGCTACCAACATGAAGCTACTATCATTTTTGATGCTTACCTCGCTGGCGACGGCTCAGGACGCTACTCTCGCCATCATCAACGCGCGCGCCTGGACCGGGAATCCGGCACAGCCTTGGGTTGAGGCGATCGCCGTACAAGGCGACAAGATCCTCGAAGTCGGCTCGACCGACTCCATCAGGAAGCTTACCGGCAAAGACACGCGCGTTATCGACGCGCGCGGCCGGATGCTCACGCCCGGCTTCATCGACTCCCACGTACACTTCCTCATTGGCGGCCACAACCTGACTTCGGTGCTTCTTCGCGACGTGAAGACCAAAGCCGAATTCATCGCGCGCATCAAGGAATTCGCGGCGACCGTCGCGCCAGGCACGTGGATCACCGGCGGCGATTGGGACCACCAGAACTGGGGCGGCGAGCTTCCCACTAAGCAATGGATCGACGGCGTCACGCCGAACAATCCCGTATGGATTAACCGGCTCGATGGGCACATGAATCTGGCCAACAGCCGCGCGCTCGTCGCGGCGGGCATAACCAAGGCCACCAAAGACGTCGAAGGCGGCACGATT
>Ga0126381_100009021_pt1 | contig 11184 bp, 8 predicted proteins | sample PanSoiMetPlot_28_FD_96465 | JGI IMG/M metagenome (GOLD analysis project Ga0126381, IMG submission 96465) | Tropical forest soil microbial communities from Panama - MetaG Plot_28 | ecosystem: Environmental > Terrestrial > Soil > Tropical forest > Bulk soil | place: Panama | collected 2016-02-17 | reverse complement strand
GTACAGGTTCCACAGCTCGGGCCGCTGGTTCTTCGGGTCCCACTGGCCGAACTCGTCGCGGAAGGAGAACACGCGTTCCTTGGCTCTCGCCTTCTCCTCGTCCCGCCGCGCGCCGCCGAACAGCGCGTCGAACCTGTGCTCCTCAATGGCGTCAAGCAGCGTGACGGTCTGCAGCCGGTTGCGGCTCGCGTGCCGCCCGGTCTCCTCCACCGCCCGGCCCGCGTCAATGGAGTCCTGCACCGAGGCGACCACCAGCCGGACGCCGAGCTCGGCCACCCGCCGGTCACGGAAATCGAGCGCCTCGGGGAAGTTATGCCCGGTGTCCACGTGCATCACGGGGAACGGGATCCTGGCCGGCCAGAACGCTCTCTCGGCGAGGGCCAGCATCACAATCGAGTCTTTGCCGCCGGAGAACAGCAGGACCGGCCGCTCGAACTCCGCGGCGACCTCCCGCATCACATGAATCGCTTCGGCCTCGAGCACGTCAAGCTGGGATAGCTGATAATCGTTACGCATGCGTGACTTCCCGGATCGCTTGCAGTAGCACGCCCGCTAGCGCGGTACGACACACTAGGATATCTGTGCTCAGCAGGTCGGCCTGGTTGAACAGCAGCTCTGTCCCGTCGATACGGGAAGCGTGGAAGCCGGCGGCCCGCGCCACCGCCACCGGCGCCGCGGTGTCCCACTCGTAGAACCCGCCCGCGTGGATGTAAGCATCAACCGCGCCGCTGATGACCGCCCCGACCTTGGCTCCGGCCGACCCCATCTGCACGACCTCAACGCCCATATTCATAACGAACTGTGGTGCCCGGGTCCGGCTGACGACAACCCGCGGCACACTGGCGCCCGGCCGGTCGGCCGGTCCGGCACGAACCTGCTTCAACGCAGGCGGGTCGGCCGTGGTGAGCACCCGGTGCTGGGCGGGCAGTGCCACCGCACCGGCGGTGAGCCCGGCGCCTCGCTCCCACAGCGCCACATGAACGGCCCAGTCGGTGCGCGGGACCTCGCCGAACTCCCTGGTGCCGTCCAGCGGGTCCACGATCCAGACCCGGTCGGCGGACAGCCGCTGGGGATCGTCGAGGGCCTCTTCTGACAGGACGACGTCATCGGGTCGCTCGGCGGCCAGCTGCGCGATGAGGAACTCGTGGGACATCCGGTCCCCCGCCTCCCCCAGCGCGCGCGGGCTCTGCGGGCCGGAATCGGGCGGGCCGGAATCGGGCGGGCCGGAATCGGGCGGGCCGGAATAGGCGCCGTCAGCTCGCAGCTTGACCAGACGCGCTCCCGCCTCCGCGGCCAGATCCCGCGCTAGTTCATGGTCGCTTGTCCTCGTCATGCCTCTCCCGGGCTGTGGTATTCGTTCTGCGCCGCGGAAAGGCCCTTCGCGATCAGCATCTCGGTGGCGTCCGCGGCCCGGTCGACGTGGAAAGGGAGGTCCTTGCGCTCGGTCGTGCCGAAATCGCGCAAGACAAAGCTCGCGGCTTCCATTCGCCCTGGCGGGCGGCCGATGCCGAACCTGACCCGGTAGTAGTCAGGGGTCCCGAGCGAACCGGTGATGGAGCGCAGCCCGTTGTGCCCGTTGTCGCCGCCACCCAGCTTGAGCCGTATCGCGCCGTACGGGATATCAAGCTCGTCGTGGACGACGACGATGCGTTCCGGCGGGATCTTGTAGAACGCGGCCAGGGCCGACACCGGCCTGCCGGACAGGTTCATGTAGGAGCGCGGTGCGGCCAGGGCGACCGGCACCTCGCCCAGCCTGATCTCGGCGACGTCGTTCCCCGAGCGGTGCGCCTTGAAGCGGGCGCCTGCGCGCTCCGCGAGCAGGCCCACCACCATGCGCCCGGCATTGTGCCGGTTGCCCGCGTACTCCGGTCCTGGGTTGCCCAGCCCGGCGACAATCCAGCGTTCCGCGGTCAGCCTGCCTACTCCTGCTCGGCGCTGGCCGCGGCCTCACTGCCCTCGGCAGCTGTGGCGGCAAGCGCCTCAGGAACCTCGGCGGCCTCGCCCTCGGCGGCCGCGGGCACTTCCTCGGCCTGCGGCGCGACGACGTGCAGGACCAGCGCCTCGGGGTCGATCTGCAAGGTGACGCCGCGCGGCAGGCTCAGGTCGCGGGCGTGCACCGCGGCCCCGATCTCCATGCCCTCGATGTCGACCTCGATGCCCTGCGGGATGTGGGTCGCCTCGGCCTCCACGGTGATCTGGACCAGCTGCTGGTCCAGCACGCCGCCGGAGAGGATCTCGCCGGTCAGCTGGATCGGCACGTCCACGGTGACCTTCTCGCCGCGGCGGACCAGGACCAGGTCCACGTGCTCGATGAAGCCCTTGACGACGTCACGCTGCACTGCCCTGGGCAGGGCCAGTTCGCTGCCGTTCTTCAGGCCTTCCAGCCGGATCAGCACGTTCGGCGTCTTCAGCGCGAGCATGACCTCGTGCCCGGGCAGGCTAAGGTGGCGGGTCTCCGTGCCGTGGCCGTACAGCACGGCGGGCACGCGGCCCTCCCGGCGGGCACGCCGAGCGGCCCCCTTGCCGAACTCCGCGCGGATCTCGGCGGCGATCTTGACCTCGGGCACGGTTCTTCTCCTCAGTGCCTGCTTGAGCGGGCGGTTACGTGCGATGCGCGCTCTGAAGTGTAGCCGAGAACAAACCCCTATGCGGCCGGCGTAGCGGGGGGGACGCGTGCGGATACGGCTGTTCCGGCTCCGCACGCGCCTTCACCTTCACCTAGTCCTCGTCGTCGTCCTCGTCCTCGTCGTCATCCTCGTCGTACTCGTCGTCTTCGTCGTCCTCGTCCTCATCGTCGAAGTCGTCCTCGTCGCCTTCGTCCTCGGGCTCCTCCTCGCTGGCGACGATCTCGTCGATCTCCTCGTCAGCGAACGCGACGTTCCCCATGGTGGTCCTCTCGGGTTTTTCTTTTCGGCCGCAGGGCCAGGACGGCCTGATGCGGGGGCGGATGCGGAGCATCGTATCCAGCACGATCACCCGAAGGCCGACGCGTTTACCCGTTGGACATCTCAGTCGGCCCCGGAATACTCAGAATCCGGCTGTAACCCCGTGATTGCCACACGGGTGCGTCGTTTCCGGTGTGAGCCGGGTTATGCGATGAGGGGAAGTCGCCGTGCTGACCTGATCGTGGGTCAAAGGGCTCGGAAAGTGCATGTTTCGAAATAGCGTGGGACCTAGTGTGATTCGCCGCCGCGGCGGGAGCCCGGCCGCCCGTGCGCCGTCTTGTCCGGAACGTCACGGGTCCACCCGGTTTCTGCGGGAGCCAGGTGCGGGCGGCATCGCGGACGCACCGGGGGCGGTGGCCCACCGCCCCCGGTCACGCGGGGGCGGCAGCCGCGGACCCGAGCGCACCGCGGCGGCGGGCTCGGCTTCCCGGCACCGGGCGCGGCGCGGCAGCGGTCGGGCCGTCCCGGCTTCCCGGCACCGGACTCGGGCGCGGCAGCGGTCGGGCCGTCTCGGCTTCTCGGCACCGGGCGGGGTGCCGATGGGGGGCGGCCGGGGCGAGTTGGCGCGGCGCGCTCTCCAGCGGGCTCGATGGTGCCATTGACATGCTGCTCAGCGCGGGGGAGCTACGCCCTGCTGGAGGGGCGAACGCGAACCTCAGCCGGGGGGCTTATGTGACAGCAGCGCGTGCGGAAGCGGATTGTTCCGCTTCCGCACGCGCAGCCAGGCCGCTCGACTCAGTCAGTCATGTTCTCGGGCTTGGCGGCGGGCGGGTTCGCGGGGGGATTATCCGTCATGTTGCCGGGCGGGGTGTCCGTCATGTTGTCGGGCTGGGCCGCCGGCGGGGTGTCGGTCATGTTCTCTGGTGGTGTGTCGGTCATGTTCTCAGGTTCGGTATTCCCCATGTTTGTCCTCTCGGGTCGCCCTGGTCCCACGGGTACCAGGAGGGTTGCATGGCGGGGGGTAACTCAAGCATCGTATCGAGCGACAGGCCCATATTGATAGGTGTTTGTTAGTCATTCGGGCCAGAAATCCCGGCAGCCTCGACGCGAACCTGGGCGGCCTGAACGCTATACCCCAGGTCGTCATAGATTATGGCTGATTGGGCCCAGGATTCCTTCGCCTCGGCGATTTCTCCCAGCTGGGCTCGGACACGACCAAGGAAACTGAGCGTCAGCGCTTGCTGCTGAAGATGACCTGTGGACTGGTGGCTGGCCAGCGATCGTTGAAAGTTGGCCAGAGCTTCCTCGTAGTGCCCAAGTGAGAAATGGCAGCGACCGAGATTAAATAGGGCATACCCCAAGCCATCGGCAATATCAAGTTCGGCGAACGTATCATGGGCCTGCTGCAGCCAGTCGATGGCCTCCTCGGCACGCCCCAGGCCAAGCAGAGCATCCCCGATGTTAGTCAGGGCCACGCCCTCGCCATATCGGCGCTTAATCTGCCGGTTCAGGTCGAGAGCCCGATGCAGCATCTCGAGCCCCTCTTCAGGCCGGCCCAGGAGAGCATAAACGTCAGCCAGATTGTTCGCGGTCTGCGCTTCTCCCGGCCGATCGCCGAGCTCACGCCGGATCGCCACCGCCTCTTCGAGGTAGCCGACGCCGTCAGCGTCTCCGGTCAAGCCGAGCACCCGGCCGAGATTGTTCAGCACCCACGCCTCACCCTGCCGGTTCCGCGCTATACGCACGCTGTCCAGCGCGATCCGGTGAGTAGCGATGCAGTCGACCCAGTTGCCACGCGCCTGGAAGACGCTGAACAACGGAACCGGAACGCGCCAGGCGATGTCGGGCAGATCGGATGCGGACGCCTGGCGGGTCGCGGTCGGGATGTTGACCCGCTCGCTGTCATACCAGCGGAGGGCGTCGTCGGCGCCGCTGAAGGTCAACGCGGGGAGCTCGCCAGGGGCGGGGGTGAGCGGCACGTACCTGTGCGGCGAAACCGCCGCGCCGGCGTTGTGAGCGGTGCGCATGTACCACTCGAGCACGCGGGTTACCGCGGACGTGCGGCCGTCCTCAGAAAGGTCGGCCACTGCTCGTTCTGATGCATAGACCCGGAGCAGGTCATGGAACTTGTAGCGGTCCGCTGCCACCGATTCCAGCAGGTTGGCATCCACCAGGAGCTCGAGCGCGTCGATGGCCTGGTCCTCGGTCGCGCCGAACAGCGCGGCGGCGGCGACACAGGAGATCGTCGGGCCATACCACAGGCCGAGCATGCGGAACGCGTCGGCCGGGGCCACCCCGCGCTTGACGGCCGGCAGCGCCGAGAAGCTGACCTCGAAGCTGGCCCGGACAGCCATGTCACCCACGGCCATCTCGTCGAGCCGGCGGTGCTCATCGCGCAGCCGGTTGGCCATCGTGCGGATGCTCCAGCCGCGCCGGGTAGCCACCCGGGCGGCGCAGATCCGGATGGCCAGCGGCAGGCCGGCGCAGGCCAGCAGCAGCTCGGCGGTGGCCTCCGGTTCGGCCGCGGCGCGCCGGTCGCCGACGATCCTGGTGAACAGGGTCAGCGCCTCATCGTCATCGAGCACGTTGAGGTCGACCAGCTCGCTGCTGGCCAGGTCGGGCATCCGGCTGCGGGTGGTGATCAGCACCGCGCACGCCGCGCTGCCCGGCAGCAGCGGCCTGACCTGGGCGGCGTCGCGGGCATTGTCGAGCACGACCAGGACGCGGCGGCCCGCCAGGCTGGTGCGGTAACGGGCCGCGCGCTCGGCCTCATCGAGCGGGATCTCCCTGCCGTCCACGCCCAGATCCCGCAGGAACCGGGCCAGCACATCCGCGGGCGCGAGCGGGTGCGGAGTGGCGCCGAGCAGGTCCACATAGAGCTGGCCGTCGGGGAACTCGTTGCGCACCCGGTGGGCGGCGTGCACGGCCAGAGAGGTCTTGCCCAGGCCGCCGTAGCCCGCCACCAAGGCAATCCGGACCGCGCCCGAGCCCTCATCGGAGGCGGTGGCCAGCAGGTCGGACAGGTGCTGGACCTGCTCTTCGCGGCCGGTGAAGTCGGCGATGTCGGTGGGCAGCTGCGCCGGCGCCAGCGCCAGACGGGCCGCAGCCGAGGGCGCCGAGCTGTCGGCCGCCTCGGCGTCGACGGTTTCCGCGTCAGCCTCGGCAGCCTGGGGAGCCGCCACGGCCTCCTGGTCCGTGGCCGCCCGGTCGTGGCGCGACCCCGAGGTGCCGGGCCGGGCTGATTCCGGGCCAGCGGTCCTGGGCGCTGCGGGCTGGGGCTTGGGCCTGGGCTTGGGTGGCGGGCGCATGGTCGCCGCCACCGAGCCGGCCAAGATCGTACCGGCCGGCCCCCCGGACGCCGACCCGGACGCGGAATCGGCGGCCAGCAGCTCGGCGTACAGGCGCCGCAGCTCGGGCCCGGGGTCGACGCCGAGCTCGTTGGAGATGACCTTCCGCGCTGAACCGTAGGCTTCGAGCGCTTCGGCGTGCCGGCCCGATCCGTCCAGCGCCTTCATCAGCAGCAGCCACAGGCCCTCGCGGAGCTGGTTGTTGGCCAGCAGGCGCCGCAGCTCCGGCACCACCTGAGCGTGGCCGCCGCAGGCCAGTTCGGCGGTGATCCGCAATTCGTCGGCGTCCAGCTTCAGCTCGGTGAGCCGGTCCGCTTCTGATTCGACCATCTGGGAGCGTGGCACGTCGGCCAGCGGGCTGCCGCGCCACAGCGCGAGGGCTTCGGCGAGCTGTTCGGCCGCGCGTTGCGGTTCCCCGCCGGCCAGGGCCCGCCGGCCGTCGCGGACCATTTTCTCGAACAGCTGGGAATCGACCGCCTCGGGCGCCGCCCGCAGCAGGTAACCAGGGGAACGGGTGATGAGCACGCTGCTGCTGGTATCCCCGATGAGACGGCGGATCCTGAGCACATAGATGCTGACCAGGTTGGCGGCCTTGGCGGGCTGGTCGTCGCCCCAGACCTCGTCGATCAATGCCTCGGTCGCGACAATCTGCCCAGAGTTAATGAGAAGGGCGGCGAGCAGGGACCGCCATTTGGGCGCCCCGATCCCCTCCCACTGCTCCCCGACACGGACCTCCAACGGCCCTAGCAGCCGGAACATCACCATTTAATCGGGACCAATCACTTCCAGGCCGACCACCATCCGCCTCGGCGACCTACTTAACCATGGCTCAATTATGGCGCAAACAGGGCGTCGGAGTATGTAGGGGAACTCGCACCAGAAGATCTTAGGACGACGCCGACGACGAGCCGCCGCCAACACGGACGGCACAACGGGGGCGCCGTCCGATCGGCACTCGCAAACGCCCGCCCGCCTAGCGGGGTGGGTGCGGCGGGTACGGTCCTGGCCAGGGGTACGGGGACCAGCCCCGGCCGGGATCGTCCACTGCCGCCGACATGGCCGGCCGTCGTCTCCGAACCACTGGCGGGGGGCGGGGCGGCGGCCGCCGCCGGCGGTCAGCGGAGCCGAGGCGATGGCTGGCCGCCAGCGCATCCTGAGGCTTGTGGCGGGTCTGGGGGCGGAGGCTGGGGGGCCGGGGGCGCGGTGTCGGCCTGAGCCGGGGGAATGGGGTCAGGGCTCAGGCCGACCCAGGGCGGACCTGGGGTCGGGGTTCTAGCTCTGGCCGTCGAACAGGCTGGTGACCGAGCCGTCACTGAAAACTTCGCTGATCGCCCGGGCCAGCAGGGGGGCGATCGACAGGACAGTGAGCTTGTCGAACCGCTTCTCGTCGGGAACCGGAAGCGTGTTGGTGATGATGACCTCGCTGATCCGGGAGTTCTTCAAGATGTCGACAGCGGCGCCGGACAGCACGCCGTGCGTCGCGGTCGCGATCACGCGTTCCGCCCCTTGCTCGAACAAGGCCTCCGCTGCCTTCGCGATCGTCGAGCCAGTGTCGATCATGTCGTCTACCAGGATGCAGGTGCGACCGCGCACCTGGCCGACCACCTCGAACATCCTGACCTGGTTCGCCACGTCCGGGTCCCGGCGCTTGTGGATGATGGCCAGCGGGCAGCCGAGCCGGTCCGTCCACCGCTCGCAGACCCGGACCCGGCCCGCGTCCGGTGCCACGACCGTGACCTGGCTGACGTCCAGCTTCTTCTCGATGTAGGTGGCCAGGATCGACAGCGCGAACAGGTGGTCAACCGGCCCGTCGAAGAATCCCTGGATCTGCGCGGTATGCAGGTCCACCGCCATCAGCCGGTCGGCCCCGGCGGTCGCGAACAGGTCGGACATCAGGCGAGCCGAGATCGGCTCGCGGCCGCGGTTCTTCTTGTCCTGACGCGCGTAGCCGAAGAACGGCGTCACCACCGTGATCCGCCGCGCCGAGGCTCGTTTCAGCGCGTCGACCATGATCAGCTGCTCCATGATCCACTCGTTGATCGGCGAGGTGTGGCTCTGCAGCACGAACACGTCACACCCGCGGACCGACTCAAGGAACCGGACAAAGATCTCGCCGTTCGCGAAGGCGAACAGCTTGGTCGGCGTCGGCTCGATGCCCAGGCATTCGGCCACCTCGACGGCCAGCTCGGGGTAGGCCCGGCCCGATACCAGCATCAGCCGCTTCTCGCTCGACATGACCAGGCCGCTCACATGCCCCCCTTGACGTCGACGCCGTTGCCGCTCATGCCGTCACTGCCGGGCCCCTTGGGCGCCTTGGCCTCATCCTTCGCCTCCTCGGTCCCGTTGGCCTGCTTGGACCGGGCGCGCGCCGCCGCCTCCGCCGCGGGAGTCCCCGGGCGCCGCCGTTCGACCCAGCCCGGCGAGTTGTGCTGGCGTCCGCGCGCGACGCCTAGCGCACCAGGCGGCACATCCGAGTCGATCACCGACCCCGCCGCGGTGTACGCCCCGTCCCCGATCCGCACCGGCGCGACCAGCATGTTATCGGCCCCGATCCGCACGTGGTCGCCCACGCTCGAACGATGCTTGGCCACCCCGTCGTAGTTCACGAAGACGGTCGCCGCGCCGATGTTGGTGTGCTCCCCGATCTCGGCGTCACCCACATAGGACAGGTGCGGCACCTTGGATCCCTCGCCCACGTTCGCGTTCTTCAGCTCGACGTACGTGCCTATGTGGGCGTCAGGACCGATGCGGGTGCCCGGCCGCAGGTAAGCGTACGGCCCGACCGTCGCGCCCGGGCCGACCTCGGCCGACCGGCAGACGGCGTAGGTGACCATGGCGTCCTCGCTGACCCGCGTGTCGGTGAGCACGCAGCCGGGCCCGATCCGGGCCCGCGGCCCGATCGAGGTCTGCCCCTCCAGGTGGGTACCGGGCAGGATCGTCGCGTCCTGGCCTATCGTCACTCCCACATCGATCCAGGTCGTCGCCGGGTCCATGACCGTGACGCCGGCACGCATCCAGGCGTCGAGCAACCGGCCGTTAAGTGATCTGCGTACCTGGGCCAGCTGGACGCGGTCGTTCACGCCCTGGATCTCGCCCGCATCGGCCGCGATGACCGCTCCGGTGGGGTAGCCGTCGCCACCCAGGATCGAAACCACATCTGTCAGGTACTCCTGACCCTGGGCATTGCTGGTCGCGACTCGCTTGATCGCGTCGGCGAGCAGCGCCGCGTCGAACGCGTAGCAGCCGGAGTTGATCTCGGCGATCGCCCGCTGCTCGGCGGTCGCGTCAGCCTCCTCGACGATCGCGGTGAGCGCCCCCGCGGCATCGCGGACGATCCGCCCGTACCCGAACGGCTCGGGTGCCAGGGCGGTCAGCACGGTGACCGCGTGGCCGGCCGCCGCGTGCTCGCGGACCAGCGCCGCGAGGGTCTCCGCCCGCAACAGCGGCATATCCGCATATGTCACGACCACGATGCCGGTGGCGATCTGATCGCCGAGCGCCTCGGTCACCATCCGCACCGCGTGACCGGTACCGCCGAGCCGCTCCTGTAGCACCACGCTGGCGTCCGGCTCCAGGCGCGCGACTTCCTCGCTGACCTGGTCACGGCCGTGGTCGGCCACCACCACAAGGCGCTCGGGACGCAGTTCGCGTGCGGCCGCCAGCGCGTGCCCGAGCATGCTGCGTCCGCACAGCGGATGCAGCACCTTCGGTATCTGCGACTTCATCCTCGTGCCCTCGCCAGCAGCGAGGACGATGACAGCTACCGGGCGAGGTTCGCTCACGCGGCTAGTCTCCTCGGGTATCGCGCCCACATCTCCGGGGGACCTACGGGCTGGTCCCGGATCAGCATTCTCGGGGACTCAAGCTTGCGGCAATTGCTGTGTTTACCCACCCCTCACCCGCAGGATACCGTCCGGTCGCCGTGCGCGGACGAGAGGTTTCGCCGATGCAACGAACAGGTAACGTACCGTCAATCGTATACGGCGCCGCCGGCCGGTAGACCGCCGGCTATGCGGACCCCGGCCGCCTCGGCTCCTGGGCCTCGGGAACCACCAGCTCGGCTATGTCGCTTCCGCTCTCACCGGACACCGCGGCGAGGGTAGCACCCACCGTCTCGGCGGCCGGCGCCGCGGCGTCGGCCCGCCCGCCTCGCCACCGCGCCGGGCCGGTCAGCAGCGACGCGAAGGCCGCCAGCACATTGGCCGCGATCGCGAACGCGAACGCCACCCCGAGTCCGTCGTGGAACGGCGTCGTGATCAAGTGCGGGAAGAACTGGCGGCCGGACAGGTATGCGGCATGGGCCGGCGTCAGGTGCCCGAGCAGCGGACCGAGCAGCTGCTTCATCGGGTTGTAGCCGAGGAACGCCGCGAACAGCACGCCGATCGGCGGCAGGTGCGCGAGCGAGCCCGCCGCCGAGGCCGGGACCCCCTGCGCGGTCAGCCCGGACGACATCGCCGTGGGCAGCGAGTGCGAAAGCCCGGCCACCATCAGCGAGAAGAAGATCCCGATCGACAGCACGAACGCGGTGTTCATGAACGTCGCGATCATGCCGCCCGCGGCGCCGCGCGAGTTGGCCGGAACGGCGTTCATCATCTCCGCCCGGTTCGGTGACACGAACAACCCGGAACCGAACCCGTTCAGCGCCACGATCAGCGCGAACACCCAGTAAGGGAAGTCAACCGGCAGCATGATCAGGAACACGAAGCTCAGCGCGGTGATCAGCGACCCGCCCGCGGTGAACGCCTTGGCGCTGCCGATCCGGTCCGACACCACCCCGGACAGCGGCGCGGACACCAGGAACCCGATGGTGGCCGGCACCAGGTAGATGCCCGCCCACAGCGGCGTCTGGCTGAAGCTGTACCCGTGCAGTGGCAGCCAGATGCCCTGCAGCCAGATGATCAGCATGAACTGCATGCCGCCCCGGCCGAGCGCCATCAGCAGGCTCGCGACGT
>Ga0126381_100009020_pt1 | contig 11184 bp, 2 predicted proteins | sample PanSoiMetPlot_28_FD_96465 | JGI IMG/M metagenome (GOLD analysis project Ga0126381, IMG submission 96465) | Tropical forest soil microbial communities from Panama - MetaG Plot_28 | ecosystem: Environmental > Terrestrial > Soil > Tropical forest > Bulk soil | place: Panama | collected 2016-02-17 | reverse complement strand
CGACACCAGTGATGAGAACGATCGTCTCGAAATCCTTGATCCCGCGGAATAAAGTAAACGCTCTTCCACCTGCTGCTCCCAGGGCGCCGCCAAATGCGCCCCAGCCTACACTTTCGAAGAAGCCGGCTGCCGTGAACTCGCGGTTGTGTTCCACGTCGTATTTCAAGCCTGACGTCCCACCGCCCCGGACGGCGCCGCCCAGCACCTGAATGCCGTAGTCGCCCGCGGTAACCCACCCGCTTTGCGCGGTCGCTTCGGGCGCGGCAGCGGTACTCCCCTCCGCAAGGCCAGTGTTCGCGCCAAGGCCGGTTTGAGAGGCGCCCGGAGAACCACCCGCGGTTGGCGCATCCGCGCTGCCTGAGATCGCTTCACTTTGAGCAACCGTTTCATTCGCGGCCGTCTCGAGGCCCCCTTCTGCGCCGGCTTCCGCCCCGACTTCCGCGCCCACTGCTCCAGTTGTTTCGGCCCCTGCAACGCCAACATCCGCCGCAGCCGCGGCGGGGGCTGCGCCGCCCAGCGTCACTACAGACAACGCTATACCGGCCAATATAGTGAGAGCCATTCCCAACCCGATGCCGACCTGGGCCCACACTGAGGTGTCACCGCTGGGATCTGTCGCGTTCATCGGATCGTTCCCGCAAAAAATGTAGGGAGTTGGAAATTGGCGAGCCGCGTCGGGTGACAAAAAACGCCGCAGGGCCGGGTCGTACATGCGGTCTCGAAAATTCCAGAGGGACAATTCGCTATCCCATTCCTGCCCCATAAAGCGATAGGACATGATGTTCGGATTTGGACCGCCCGCTACCATGCCGCCGAAAGGCAGATATACATAACGAGCGACCAAATCACTGGCGTTCACCACTGCCCACGCGGATTGCTGCTGATCCTTCAGCGGGAAGTAGGTTTGATCGGAAACGATCGCCACCAGACCGGTCGGCCCGTATACGAACGAAGACCAAACATCCCCATCCAGTCTCGAAACAGGCGCCTGCGCCGCGCCGGTAAAGTACACCGACTGGGAAATATGCGCTCCCGTCGTAATCTTGAGAACGCGCTGTTTGTGGCCGCCATACCCAAGCTGAACCGAGACGCCATCGGCTTCGCCTGAGATCGTGAGATTGGTTGTATCGTCGTAGCTCAGCGTCTTACCCGGCGCACTTAGAATGCGACCGCGCGCGTCATATTTCACCGCGACAATCTGGTCTTTCCCCGCAGTGCAGGGGAAACTCTGTGGTGTGCCTGCCTGATTGATCGCCCAGATATTTCCATTTGGGTCGTAACTTGTGACTTGTTCGTCGGAACTTCCGTTGGCCGCCTGAAGCCTTCTCTGCCCGTCATACGCGTAAGTGTCTGTCAGCGATCCAGTGAGCGCCTTGAAAACGTAGTCGATCCTGCGGCTCGCGATACTGCCGTCCGCGTTGTAGGTGTAACCGAGTGTCAGACTCTGGTCTCCGGGGGACGATTTCGCGACCACCTGATCGAGCCAGCCCGGCGACAGATACTGCGCCGACCGCACCCACGACCCGCCGAGGGTCTCTGTCTCTACTTTGCCGTCCGTGCTGTACGTATAGGACGCAATAGAGCCGGGCGAACTCTCTGCAGACCCGATCCCGGTGATCCAGCCCTGATCGTTGATCATGTAACAGGCCTGCTGGAGCGGCGAACCCGTTGGATAGGTAAGCACAGTCAGTTCGCCGAGATTATTGTAGGCATAGCCAACCGCGCCGGAAGCGGTTGCGGCGCCCGCGATGCTCATCGCGACGCCAGTCAGACGACCGAAATCGTCGTAGGCGAAGCTTTCAGTGGCGACGCAGGCTGCCTGCCCTCCCGTGGTGGTCGTGACACACGATGCCTTCTTGCCGATTTGCGAGGCTGTATTTCCATCTCCGTCGTAGCTCAACGCGTAGGTCACGGTACGCGTCACCGAAGAATCGGGCCAGCTCATAATCGCCGCCTGAGCCGCAAGAGTTTGTGGATTCCAGACCTGGGGAATCGTGCCTTGCTCCACCAATCGCCCGAGAGCATCGTACTTGCTGTAGAGAAAGGACTCCTTGCCGGGATCGAGAGCGGACTGAACGAATCGTACGCGACCGCAGGGATCGTACACAAATTCGGTTTGTCCGGTATTCGGATCCATCGCCGAAAGGATGCGCCCCGCCGCATCGCCAACAGTCGTACGCACAAATGCAGCGTTGCCGGATTGTGGACCGGGCAGCAGAGCGTTCGGCATCGTCAATACCAGCGTGGCTTGCGCGCCTGACGGTGATTGCGCATATGTCCGCAGCCCGGCGGATTGCATTGAGGTGGCGCCCTTTGCATCCTGCTGCGAGGTCGTGACGCCTTGCCCCTGCTGATCCTGCAGCCTTATGGCAGACGACTTCAACGGAGTCGTAATAACTGTGCGGGAATACTTTCCCGCGGGGAATGACGAATCGCTCCCTACGTTACTCCCATATGCGTATTGCGTCGTTGATCGTTGCGCGGGTGTTGTGGAGGCAAGATTGGCAATCGCGTACGGCTTCCCTGGCACGCCCCGCTCGATACGACGCGCACGGGGGGATGATTCCCACAGCGTTCCGTAATACGGGTACCCTTGATCGTCAGAGCGCTTTATTCCGCTATCACTTTGCCCGGCATAGTAGTCCGCGATATCTCCTGTCATCACTCCAGTGGATTCAAAGCTGGCGAGGAATTGCCGGACATCGACAAACGAATTCCGGTGTTGCAGCGTCGCGCAGGATGCCCCGGCGCCAAAACTACCCGGCGCCACCCGGGTTGTCGCAACGAGTCGATCCAGCGCGTCAAAGACTTTCTCGCTGATACGACAATCGGAACCATAGAGTTGGTGCACTTGGCGCTGGCGGCCTGAGCCGTCGTTGTAGGACACTCCGATCCGAGGCGAAGCAAACAGAGCGAGTTGGCTCAGACCGAGCCCCGCACCCAAGGTGATGACCGGTGGAGCGTAAGCGAAGGTCCCACGCTGCGAAAACAGCAGTTGCCCGTCCGCGAAAAACAGCATCACGTTATTCCCGGCGACAAGCAGCCAATGGCGGGCTCCGCTCAGACGCGTGGCCAAAGGGGCAACCGGCTGCCCTGCGGCGCTGCAGGCGTATGCTGCGCCTGACCAGGAGATCCCGACATTACCGGCGGTAATCGCCATACCCGGCGATCCGGGGCGCAACGTTGTCGCAAAATACAGCGCCCAGGTGGCCGGCAGGGGACTCCTGGTGTGCGTGAGCATCGCGGTCCCGGCAGAGATATTGGTCAGAACTCCTTTAGCGGCTTGCCAATGCCTGTGATCATCTGGTTGCCAGAGGGCGTTCCACAGTGAACCATCCGAAAACGTCTCCATCGTGCCGCCTTCTGCCGGATGCAACGTCACTTCGGTATTCGGAGAAGCAGGCTGAAAGCTATCCGAAGCGCTCCCCTGTCGTGACAGAAAGCTAAGCGCTAGTTCTTTGGGGGATCCGTTCGGCCCCACTTGAATACTCGGACGGCCGAACGAATCATAGTAAGCCCAGCGCGTGCGGCCACTCGCATCCATCGCACTCAGGTAGTTCTGTGTGACCGGATCATAGCTCCTTGCCAGCATCGACCCAGGAAGTGGCGCTGCATGCACGCTGTCGAGCAGGACATCCTGGGCCGCGCCGTTGACGATCGCGATCTCCAGCGCTGACGACCCGGAGATTGGGATTCCAATGGTTGCGAATGCCCATTGTCCATTGGTCGCCGTGAACGCCGCAGAGTATTTTTTGCCTAGGTAACTCACTGTGCAGTTGGCGCTAGCAACGGGCTGAAAACCAGGCAGGGTCTTGTACCAAAAACCCACAGCATAGTGGTTTGCGGAAGGCGTTGGATTAATGGCGGTGCTCACCGCGGCGGATGCGCCGCCGGGCATCCTAACACCCGTCGTTCCGGTTCGAACGTCAGAGTTTTGCGTCACGGTGTTCGTCAAAGTCCAGGCCGACACTTTTTCGTATGGCTCGAAGCCAATGTACGCGGCCGATCCCGTGGGCGCGTTGGTAAATCGGGCCACTGGAAATGTCAGATCCGCGCTATGGATGATCGAGGTAGCGACTCCGCAGCCATCTACTTGTTCAATTACCTGACCACGCTGGCTTCGCTGCAAAACGCGTTGTTCCAGAATCCACCCGGGAGGGACAGTTCCCGGCGTGTAAGAGCTATAAGGAAAACCTGCGTTCTGCGCGCTAACAAAATGAAACGAGGCTTCCTGTGCGGGCGCGAGCACGCCCGCCGCCACGCTGCTCGGCCACATAGAAAACGCTAAGGCGCTGGATCGAACTGTTACTGAGGCCGCGGATCCCAACTGCTCGCTTGATATTCCTTGAACCAGCGCCGAGCGCATGTTGAGAGCGCACATGGCGGAGTTCACTTCGGCGCCATAAATATACGTCTTTGTCCACGTTTCAGCAAGTCCGGACCCGTTGTAGGATTGCGAAGTCATCGAAGCCGGATGTCCGGTATAGGGCGCGGCTAACCCTTGCGGCACGAATGAGGTGGTCTGCGACCTGGTGACGCCGTCCACCATGCTCATCTGCGCCACACGGGTAATCCATCCCCCGAATAATCGGACCAAAGGAGCGGAACCGTCGCGCGGATCAGATGCGACCTGATCGATTATCTTCCAGCCATTGGCGTGCGATTCCAGCAGATTTCCACTGCGATCGTAGACCTCAATCTGAGATAGAAGTCCATCCATCATGTCGAAGTAGTTGCTGCCTTGTACATTCAGGCCGTTGCAGTAAGTGACGATCTTCTTGCCGTATGCGGCCAAAACGGCGTCGGAGCCGGGATAGACCGACGTTTGGTAGTACTTGATCACCATCCCCGTCGGGTCACATGCCGCCTGCGCCGCATCTGGCGCAAAGGTGGTTACCGAAATATCCTGGTAGTGGTCGTCCACCGCAACTTGCGCAATGGGGTAATGGACCAACGGACCCGCGAGAGCGGCGCCGGCATAGTGATGAAGGGTAATGGACGACGCGCTGTCGAAGCTGGCATCGATGACCGGATACGTGACAAAAAGATCGGGGCCCTGGGGAGACTTACCCGGGACGTCATTGCCCTCAAGCCACGCAGTGTACATCTTCTCCGACGGAAACGGGATCGCAGCGTTCCCTGCAATCTGAGCATTCTTGACGACGAGCGCCTGAGCGGTCGCCTTGCCGCTGGCGATTGCATAACTGAAGAAATTCGGCCCTTCGTTTACCAGCGACTGTGAATCGAATCCAGGCGAAAGCGTGGTGAGATCGCCAATCTTCTGCTGGGCGCCGGAAAAGAGCTGCGTCCAATTCGTCGTCGCGCCGCGGTAGTAAATTCCGGGACCCAGAACGGCGTAGTCGTCGGTTGCGGCGGGGAAATCGTCGTAGCCAATCGTCCAATCCGGCAACGGCGCGGCGCCAGGCTGCGCCTTCCAGGATGGATCGGTTTCTGGATCGTAACCCAGCACGGCGCCGGTCGCAACGCCTTGATCGACCACAACCTGCAGTGCGTAGTCCGCCGCGTAAGAGTAAGTTTGCGATGGTGAGACTCCCGAGGGTGGGTTTACGACGAGATTTGCATTCGCGATCCACTTTGCGCCGTCGTAGCGCAGCAGAATTCCATTCAACGCGACGAGACGGTCCGACGCCACCACTGGCCGCAATACAGGCAACGGCGCCTGCCCCTGTTGATAGGCGCTGAAAGGGCCTGCGTAAGCGAGAACCGGCGTGTGGTTGGCGTCCCATTGCACGATTAGAACCTGATAATCGGGCACGGGAGGATTTCCGGATTGGTAGTTGAGCGCGACGCAGCCTGCGCTTGCGGTGAGCGCCACATTGTCGGGATTTGTTCCCGGGGCTGGAATCGACAAAGGCAGCGCGGTATTCCATTCGAGATTTCCGTTAAGGTAGCGGAGAGTGACGGCTCCGTTCGCATCGACAGCAAACAAATATTCGCCGTTCGCGGCGACATAGCTGATATTCGCGGGCGCGAAACTTTGCTGTGTCCACGTTTGTGAGGTCCAATCGTAGGTGAAAACCTCGTAACTCCAGGTTCCACAACTGGAATTCATGAGCGAGGCGGCGAAAAAGTTCGTTCCGGCCACATACTCCGCGATTCCGGCAGCATTCACGAATCTGGCGGTCGGCGCGTTCTGCGACGATGATTGAACATCCAGGACGCCCGGAATAAACTGCCCCGGTGACGCCGCGACTTTATTGAAGATATATGCGACTGAGTCAGATGCGCTATCGAACGTAACGACGAAAAATTGCGGCTTTGCGATCACGTCGATAGTGAGGCCGTCAAAAGCGCCATTCACCAATTCGAGATCCGCTGCGGGCTGCCAGAACACCCACCGTCCGAACCAGCTCCACACCTGCAGTGTGATGATCGTGGCCTCGGCATCGAACCACAACACTACAACGTAGTTATCGCCATAAAATACGCGCGGCGATCCTGCTGGCGTTTGAGTTGGTCGCTGGATAGATACTTCGCGATCGCATTGGCTCAGCGTTTGTTCCTGATAGGCGTAAGAGGCCTGTCCCCCCTGCGGAAAGGTCAGCGTCCGCAATGCGCCGGGCTGCGCGCCCTTCACCGATGCGTCGAGATGATAGTCATAACGAAATCCTGGCAGTGACGCGCCCTCAGCATTCTCCATAACGACGCTCGTGAGGTAGCGCTTGAACGTGTCGCCTTGAAGGGGACCGGCGTATATATTCACATTAGCTACCGCTTGCTCCGGACCTTGCACATTGGAACGAGGGCTATAGCCAAATGTCACTGTAAAGACGAGCACGCCATTCGAGGCGCTGACGGCGAGGGTGCTTAGGTACTTCGTTTCGTAGCAGTCCTGATAGCTATTTGGGTTGTTCGAGGGTGTCGCGCGGTGAGGATCGGCGTACTCCCGCGGAGAATCTCCCTGGGCCGAACTCCACAGCTTGTCTCCATAACTGGCGGCCACGGTTCGGCCAAACACGTCGGTCACCTGGGTGAGATAGACAGCTTTCGTGTAGGGCAGACCACCCTTGCCGACCTGCTGTTCCACATCCGGAATCAGCCCGCTCGCGCCGCGTTGCCATCCGTTGTACTGATAGGTCACTGCATCGCCGAAGGGATCGGACGCCGAGACCAGATACCAGGCGCGGGCCACTTGTTTTTGGCCTTGCGTCAGGCTGCTCGGACCAATCCATGCAGGCACTCCGTTCAGCGTCCACCACACCTGCCAGGCGATACTGTTGGCCGCCGAAGTCGCGTATCCGTCCCCTGTTTTCCCTACACCGCCGCCGAACGTTTTGCGGATGCCATCATCCGTGACGATGAGCCAACGCTCATACTGCGGGAAGTAACTGATGCTCCAAAATGAGTAATTACGAAGTTGAAAAGCGCGGCCGCCATAGCAGACGTTACAAACGCTCGTATTTCTGGTTGAGGTCTGAATCGAGAACTGTTGCTCGTAGGTATCGTCGGCAACCATCCAGTGGCCGGCGGTCCCGGACACCTGGGCGTCGGCAGCAACCGGCAGCCCCAGTTCCAGGAACTGCGAACGCACTTGAGGCGTTATCGGATTCCCGGCCTCCAGAGTTTTGGCGACCGCAACAGGAATGCTGAACAGGATTGGCTGTTCCGGTTGCCGGATCAGAACGTTCGAGTTTCCGTTGTCATTCAGAGCGTATGTGCGAGTGTCGGGATCCGGCGATCCGTTATCGGTAGCCTCTATAAAGGTGAGCGGAAGATTCCATCCCAACCCAAGCACCCCGGTTGGCGCCTCCAAATTGCGTAGGGAGGCGGATTGGAAAACATTGCTCTGGTAAAAAATGGAAAAATCGACGTCCAGGCCGCTGCCGGCGTGCCGTGCCGGCAGCGAAAACAGCTTCTGCGGAATATTCACGTCACCCCGAAAAAGGTTGACAGCGCTGGATATTTGACCGATTGCGCTGGAATCGAACTGGAAGGTGCGAATTGCGGGGATGCCGCTCCCGGAAGATGCGTCTGACATGATAACTCCTCGTGAAACGTCGGGCCGCAGCTTGGCGCTGGCTGTTTTTGCTATTTCCCAGGAACAGCGACGATTTGCACCCCGCAGTGAGATTGGCTGTTGTCCTGTGCGTTCCCGCTGCCGTCATTCATGCCGCCGTACAGCTGTGGGATTGTCACGGTGTTAGCGCTGATGGAGATATTGTTGAGAACCTGATCGCCCAACGCGCCCACTGTAATCGTTTGTACGTTATGAACACTCGGAAAGCGGACTTGCCAGTCCGTGATGATCGCTATCGCCGCGCCCACTGAAGGCCAACCGTCTATCGTGACCGAAGTAGATTTCTGTGTCTGGGCCCTTCGGTAAATCAAAGCTACAGGGGAAGTCGCCAGGGTTGCAATATACCCTGCATCGACGGTCGGGGAATCAACTTGATTTCCGCTGCCGTCTTCCAAGCCTGCCGTGGACGATATGAGCCCCTGCTCCGATCCTGAATTAGTGAGATTGCAGCCTGCGTACGCCATAAGGACCTGGTGGTCCTTCTGGGCAAAACTCAGATTGAAGCCCGACTGAAAACAGGCGAAACTCAGTCCTGAGCTGCCTTGATTGGGAAATGAGACAGTCCGAGGGTCGGTCGCGCTGATTTCCGCCTGATTGGCGATCGTGGTGTTATGGTCGGGCGACTCGGTGACGGCGATGCAAACCGGAACAACGAAGGAACTGGCAGCCGCGCTATCCTGATCGTCGTCTTCCATTGTGATATTCACTTGACCGCCCACCGTTTTGTGGTCACTGGAAGTGAAACCCGTGGAAGATGTCTGAATCGCTAAGCTCCGAATCCAGTGATCTCCCGGACCGTACGTTACCTGAAAGGCACTGATACCGAAGCAATAATTCATCACGGGATTATTGAATGTGACGGAAAACGGCTGTCCCGACGCAACCTTAACGGACGATTGTTGAACCTCGATTGGCATCGTACTTTCCTTTACTGAGGATTTGAGTCAATCACTGCCTTATAAACCGCTTCAGGCATTCGAAAACTTCGACCAGACGCATATGCCAGGGGTGTGAGGGATGCCGGAAAGATCGGGCTGACGCGGACGCCCTTCCGGTGTCCAGGAGCAGCAAGCGTTGTGTTCGCACGAAACGCCCCCAACGTGCCAGCTTGCGGGAGAGAGCAACAGGTCGTAATCGAGAAATGCTGACGTAGGGGTCACCCAAGGTGCTGAAGAACCGTCCATCCTCGAAGGCCCACGGCTAATCCAGTCGCCGGTTTACATCTGCAATCAGCCGCTGTCCGTTTGCCCGAGTTCGGGAAACATTCCGCGGCGCAATCAGATCGTCGCTCGCCGTAGTATATATCGGACAAGTCCTCAGCCGAGTTATTGCGGTCGTCGATCACATCTGAGGTCTGACGGCGCACATATGTCGCGCGCCATCATCATCTGCGTTTCAGGAACCGTTCGGCGCCTTCGCCGCGGCGCTCCCTGTTTTGATCCCGGCAGTGGCTACTCCGATCGCGCAAAGCGGCACGACCTCAGCCATCCAAACTGAATACGATAAATCCGGCTACCATAGTCGACCCCACCAGACCCGACAAGAACAGAATATCTGCGATCGTCTCCAACGTGACCCTTCGCTTCTGATGGCTGGATCGCAGTGACAAGTATGAAAAAAATGTCGCCGCCAGAAACGCGATCAGGCATAGAATCAGAAAGTTGTCGGCAAGAGTGGTAATTCGCTGAAGAGCGGCGTAAATTTTGATCAGCCCCACAGCGGTGAGGCAGACGGCCAACAGATTTGGGGCGCTTGAAAAAATTCTGCCGGAAATTTCAGCATCTGTCTGTTGCTTCAGCATTCGAGGAGCTCCTTTAATACCTAAGCTGTTACGCGGCGCAGGCCGCTTTAGCCTTGTTAGTTTACTGCGGATCACTAAAGTGGCTTAAGAACGTGTTGGCCAAACCCTGCCTGGCGCACGAAATCCGAAGATCAAGCGGTTTCCTTCGCGCGGGATTGAGAGCAACTGGCCCACACCCCGGCCACCCGCGTATCCACGTGCGGCGTCACGTCTCCGCAGTCGAAGGCTGGCGCCGCTGTTCCGGCCACGGGATCAATCAGGTAGATGTGGCCTCGAACATGCCGGAACTGTAGCCGTAGCCGTGGCGGTCTTCAGGGACCATCTTGACGTCCATCGTGCCCAAAGCCGGACCGCCGTCTGGCGAATCGATGTGGATGGCATTGGCTATCAGGCGCCGCTTGTAATCCCGATGCGCACGGAACCGCGGAGGACCGAGTCACCCCAACCGCATTGACCGTGCTGGAAGGCGCCGGCGTGTGAGACGCACAGCCCTGATTGAGGTCGCGCCCAATCTGAGATGGGTGGACAGCAGGCCACAAGGCATCGTCTTCGCGGACGGCCAACGGATCGTTATCGGCGATAACACAGATGTATTGCTCAAGCCGAACGGAAGCCAAAAGAAAGACTCTATCCGCCAACCGTTAGCGAAGCGCCATTCCTTTTGCACATTGCCGGAGGCAAGCGCGGCGGGCGTCATCAGGGGGATAAGAAAATCGACTGAATCGATGGCTGCGGTGATCTGTTTCCACCAGCCGACGCCGCCTTCGCGGAAAACGGTCCTGTTGTCAACGCCGGATGAAAATCCCCCATTTCGCCGGTCGAAAATTCCCCAGCCCAGGCGACGTGGTGGTTTACAGCTTCAGCCGGCGGGTTGAATATGGAAACCGGCTGGTGAAGACATCTGAGAGCGTCCGTCAAGAGGGATTCGCAGATAATCTTTGAAAGCCAGCACTCGATTTCCACCCGATCCCGGTGGTCCTGAACAATTCAGCCACTGGCGAGTTTCTCTTCTGCAGCGCGACCTCATAGGCCTGTTCATCATACGGTTTGCCATCCCTCCAGCAGCGGAACATCATCCGGATCCACTTGAAGGCGAGCGCGCGAACCGCGGCGTGGTGAGTCTTCTTCGCCTCAATCTGCGACTCGTAGTATGCGCGCGCCCATGCGGATTTGACAATGGAATGCGCCGCATATTCATGGAACGTCTGGCGGTGGAAGTGGGAGCACGCCCATCGGAAATGGACCCCGTATGGAGAAAAAATTCATGCGGCCCGGCTGTAATACTTCAGTAAGCCGCCGAGGCGCTCTCGGCAGCGGACTGCACCTCGCGAACTTGTTTTGGGGG
>Ga0126381_100009019_pt1 | contig 11184 bp, 6 predicted proteins | sample PanSoiMetPlot_28_FD_96465 | JGI IMG/M metagenome (GOLD analysis project Ga0126381, IMG submission 96465) | Tropical forest soil microbial communities from Panama - MetaG Plot_28 | ecosystem: Environmental > Terrestrial > Soil > Tropical forest > Bulk soil | place: Panama | collected 2016-02-17 | reverse complement strand
TCAAGGATGAGTGGGCCAACCTACCGCCAGTTTGGGACAATTTGCTCAACGAAGATTAGTCCTTTGCCTGACGGCCGGCATCGGACACAAACCGGAATTAGTCGCCCCTTAGCGACAGGCGGCACAAAAGGCCCTTTTTTGCAAAATCACTCTTTTTGGCGCACGAGCTGGCCTGGAAAAACCATGCCAACCTCTATGCGACCTCGACCCTTTCGACAGCGTCTTCTTGATCCTCCAGCGGGTTGGTGTCGGCACCAGGATTGTTCCCATCCCAAATTCTCCGCGCTCGTCGCTTCCTCGATTTTCCAACCGATGATCAAGACAGTCAGGTGAAATCGCTGCTTTTCGAGTGGGACACGTGTGTCCGTAAGCTTTGCGGGAGCGGTCTTCCCGATCAACGCTGTTACCGTGGAGTTCTGCGGCACTGCGTCGCCCACACTCGCGGCATCGCTATCAGTGAGTGTCTTGATCGCCCAACGTTCCTGACCACACTTCACGCCGCAGGTGCCTGCTTGCCCAAAGGCCGCAGCGGCCGAAAGGGCAACGAGCATTAGTAGGGTTGTCGGCCTCAACATCCTTGACCTCCTTCTGAACGCGCGTCTTGGCTGGCAACAAAGCCAAGCCGTCACGGAGGAAAGTAGCCCGTTTAGCCATGTGTTGACCTCCTAGCACATGAAATTGGGCCCAAAGAAAAGCGCGTACGGCCCTGTCTCGCCCGGGGCATGCAGAGAGGTTTTCTTTTCTATTGAGTCCGTAGGTTCCTCACACTCCCGTTGATCAGCCGCCCGCCGCCTTCGCTTGCGCGCCCTCACCGGACAGCGCCTGAAACAACTGAGTTCCATTTGGCGTCCCCAGGCCTGTGCACGGGTCCCATCCCGGACTGGCCGTATAAGCGCCGTTGTTGCCAACAATGATATCCCGCAGCACGCCGGTTGAGAATCTGCCGTAGAGGAGGGGGTTCAGAAAGCCGCAGCGTGCCTTGAGTCCCTCGTTGAGGCGCGCGATCAGAGCTGCCCAGAGTGGCGCCGCCGCGCTTGTACCGCCGATCGGTTCCAGGTGCTTGCCATCGATGCGCATTACAACGACGCCAGTAACAGGATCGGCCACAGCGGCCACATCCGGCACGCCCCGTCCAATGTTGTGAGGCGGGTTCGCTGACGGCGGTACATTCACGGCGTTCTGATAGGCAGGCTTGGTGAACACAGCGCTCACGCCGCCACCTGTTGCGCCTTCGTTCTGGAGAGTTTCGTTCCAGACTGTTTCCGAGGCAATCGAGGGCGGCATGCTGTTCGACGCCACCAGTTTCGTTCCGCCGACTCCAAGAACAAAGGGGCTGGAAGCAGGAAAATCAACATGTGCACCGCTGGTCACTTGGTCGCTAGAGCCATCGTCGCCCGAGGCGCAGCAGATCGTGATTCCTTTCGCTGCGGCCGCCTGGAAAGCCTGGTTCACTAACTGCACACCCATAGGTGTCCACGCGCCCTGGGGATCATCTTCCGGGTTACCGTAGCTGATCGAGATCACTGATATTTGATTGTTATCGGTGATCGCCTCATGCAACGCGTCCACCCACCCCTGGCTCGTGAACTCGCTGAAGTACATGAATATGTTTGCGCCCGGCGCAACTGAGCCGACGACGCACATGTCCAGCATGACTTCGCCGGTGGCGTCTCCTCGCCTTTCCGAGGCTCGGGTGTCCGGACCGGGATCGTTCCCCGGGCCCTGCACCACTACGTCCTTGATCACCGGAGTCTTCCCTCCGAGAAGCTTCTCAAAGTAGTTTTTGAGTGCAGGTAGCTTATACCCGCCGCGAGGATCAGGCGTGGTGCCGTTGAAGGCGAAGATGGCGACGTTCTGGCCAAATCCGGTAAATGTATCTGGATACGCATACAGGTGTGCCACGTCCCTCGGAAAAAACGTGCCTAGAAACGGACTAGCGGGCGAAGCCTGAGCCAGGTCCCGAGCTCTTGTTTTCCCGCTCGCATGCAGTGTCTCAAAGTCCACGGGCTCAACGTTGCCTCGGCGGAGCCGCGGGCGTCCGACAAGGCGCGTATCGAGCCCGAAAACACCTTGCACTATGCCAAGCAAATCTGCAGGGATGTGAATCTGACCCACACGCCCGCGGAACCGGCCCGTCTCCGGGTGTTCATACTCGTTGAGCTGGACGCCAAAAGCCTTACTGATATCCCCGATCGTGCCCTCCACAAGCACACGCCGCTTGGCCACGCTGCGATCCAACACTTTCAGTTTGCTCGCCTCGGCCCAGCCGGCGATCCTGTCCAGGTCCGCCGGATCCGCGCCGAACGTGGAGTTAAACTCTTCGCCACTCAGATAATGCCGCTCGGCCGGCAGCTTGTTGTTGAGGTCATCAAGCGGCGACAGGCTTTTTCCTGGCCCAGTCGGGTTCTGCCGCGCATAAATGCTCACCTTGATTCGAACTCCTGAGTCCGATTTCTTTAGAAGTTTCGCTTGTGGGACTGCCAGCCGGTTGCTGCCGGGGAGGATCATCATTTCTGCAGGCTTTTTGGGTCCCGTAGGTTTCTTTGGGTCTGAGGGCTTCATGGGATCTCCTTTCGGAAAGTCGGGGCTTTGGCCGCGTATCGCAGACCTCGTCACGTACCTTGGGCTAACCGCACTTGCTATCCTTACAGGCACGCCCGACAAGGCAGGTGCTGATTCCCAAAGTAGTGCGTCAAACTGTCGAAACGTTTCCCCCACTACGTTCAATCCAGCGTGTGTGGGGCAGCTGTAGCGCTTGGACTGGATAGCGTCAGGGACACCGACTCGTTGTCAGGTCGCCTCGCCTTATCGAGAGGAAACCGGGAGGATCCCTGGGATTAACAGTGCCGTAGCCGGAGCGGCTCTGTTTCGGTTTAAACTGGCCCGGTACTGCAATGCGGGCGGGCAAACTAACCCACGGCATAGCTGCACGTGAGTGCAAGAAGCATCCTGTCCACTGAGGGTATTAGGTGGCGCCGTTAACGCGACCTTACATGGGAGCAACTGCTCACAGTAGCGGCGTCAGTTTCAAAATTCATGCCTTCGCGCGAAAAAGACGAGGACTCTTACAACTGTAGGGTTTACGGCGGTCCGGCTGTTTCTGAGGAGACGCGAACGGAGGAACTTTTCTGGGATGTCACTGTGGGTCTGACGGGATCTCTCCAAGCAGCCGCCGTCCTGACGGCGCCTAAAAGGCCGAAATGACTAAATCCAACACCCCGCGGAGAAAGGTTTTCTTGGAGAAAGGTTTTCTTCACGAGGAAAATTGCCAACTCACAATCTCTTGGTCTGCGTTGAGGAGGCCTGTTCCTGCCGTGAAGCCTACGTGGGCGGTATTTCCCGTGATCATTGGAATATCGATCCCGAATGAGCGCGTGATTTCTCTTAGCAGCGTCAAATCGCGGATAACGACCTGTAACGTCATTCCGTCGTAGCCCAGCGTCACGCGAAACTGGTGTCCGGAGTGCAGATCGATTCCCAGCGGCTCCAGAGCGACCTCACCTCCAATGGCATTCGCCGCCGTCGGGCTGTCGCCGTTCTTGTACAAACCCATCGAACTTCGGGGCTGAATGGCCTGGTTGTCGAAAAGATCGAACTTGAGAGCAACGCTATTGGTGACCTTGAACCCGGGATCCAGGAGATTGTTTGGATCAGGGCCATACCCTAAGCCACCTCCCGGCCCCCCTAAGGCGCGTGGTCCTTCACTTTGAACACAAAACGTCAGTCCGTCAGCCGTGTTGTTGCCCGCGGTGTTTTGAAAAAGGAAGATCGTGTTAAACCTTCGGACGTTCACGGATGTTGAACTAAAAACGCTTCCGGCTTGCAAATCGTGCCTGCCGGTAAGTCGAAGGACGCCTGCTCCGCTCCGGGCACTCCCATTCAAGCTGAGGCCGTTGTGTCCTCCAAAACCGACGTTGTACCCTCCGTCGGATGTAGGTCGCTCGCCGTAGATGCGGAGCTTGTTGCTAAAGGTCCCTAAGAATACTTTGCCGTCAGCGATCGTGGGACAACAAAATTTTGCGAAGATGCCTGGATCGTCCTGAGGATTCTGATGGCTGTGCCACAGCTGGACAAAACGCCCTTGATTGTCGAACTGCGTGGCGTCATATGCGGTCAGCAGGCCCTCGACACTCCCATGGTTGGCGTCCCCGAAAGGCGGAAGTGAAACCCAGAGAATAGCAGTGCCCGGCCTTCTCCCATCCGCGCTCAGGGCAAGCATTCCACCGGGCATTCCATTGCGTGTCCGTTGATCGTTGGAGGCGTACATCGTCCCAATCGCAGCACTTTGGCCCTCGACGTTTCTCGCGTTTGGCTGCCCTGGAAAGTTGTGGTTGAGGGGATCGTATCGATACCCGCGCAGCACTTCGTTTTCTCCCCACACATACACCAGCACACCGTTGTTCGGAGAATCATAGAAGACGGGCGAGCCGTGGATGTGGTGCGTGCTGATTTCCTTCCCAGAGTTGTCGAATACTTTGGGTCGGCTCCCGCGACCTCGAGTAGCAAGGAACTGCTGAACTAGTGCGGCTTGAGCGCCAGCGTTCGTCATCTTGGAAGGGTCGGATAGATAGAAATTTCCGTCTTTCCCGCCACCAACAAGAAATCCATCCGGAAGGATCGTGGGGGAGGCGGCGCCCAGGTCCTCATCAAAGACGGGATTCGTAGCATCCTGGAATATCGTCAAGAAGGCATCTAGATTCAAGGATGCTGCAGCCGGACGCAGTCGGACGAAACTCTCGCCGAGATTGGGCCTGCCCACGCCATTGTTGCTGGAGTCTCCGTTTCCGGAGCCAAAATAAACGTTCCCCGCTGGATCGCCCACGAGCCCTTCTCCGGCCTGCCAAATTCCCCCCTTGGCGCCACTTGGCGTCGAGCAGAACACGCCGTGTTGCTTCAGGGTTGCCGCGTCATAGGCAAAGACCCAACCATGGTACGGATCGAGATCGCCGTGTGAGCCGAAGGCGATGTAGAGAAGTCCTTTGAGAAGGAGCAACCCCGGCCGCTGCATATGTTGCATCGGGCTGAACACAAGAGTGCTGTTTGCGGCATCTGTGACCGTCATCTTGATGCCGTGAACCATCACATCCACATCAGCGCCTTTTGCGGTCTTTCGAACTGGCAACGTAACGTTGGCCGGAGTCGCGTCGCGATAACCAACACCGTTCACTGAACCGATGATTGCCACTGGATTGGATGATGCCGTGGCAGGAGGTCGAAGAGCTCCCGTGGAAAGGTCTAACGCGAATAGGAGTTGTTTGAAAGCGTTTTGAGAGTTCGCTGCCGGTCCGGCGAGCACCGCCGGATCGTACGCGGCAGCAACCAAGTAAATCGTGTTCGCTGCAGGATCGATCACTGGCGTGCTTAGAATCCCGATAGGATCGTCATTGTTATTGCTGATGTCCAAATAGTTTTGGCCATAGAAGTGAGATGGCACAGGATGAGGATCGACTTGCCTCTTCCAAAGCGGCCCGGCGCCTGGTGACAAATCGTCAGCATCGAAGGCATACACCCAGTTGTGCATCGTTGCCACGTAGATGACGTTTCGCGGCCTAGCGGCGATCATGACGTTCGGCACGTACAGCGGCTGCGCATAGATCCTTCCTACAACATCTCGCGAGGCGATCAAGCCGAAGTCGTTGACGTTCACATTCGGTGGAGTGAGTTTCGTCTCCTGCAGATTTGCCCCGGAACGGCTATTGTCGTTGTGTTGCGTCAGAACGCTGATTGCCATGGAACACTCCCACTGCAAAAAGAGATGCTTCAGAACTGAAGTTGCGTGGAACCGCCAGTGTGCGCAAACTTGATAAAGAGGAATCCGGACGCCGTGTCGAAGCGCCAGCCTGCATCGGCGGCGTCAAATTCGGCCGGAGTACTCAGTCTTACCAAATTCTGACCGTCGCGTGTGACACTCGCGGGCCCGTTCGTGAGGACTTGAATGGTTACTGGTCGCGGGACGGACGAGAGCGTGGCGGACCTTGCAGGCCCGTTCGTTTGGCATTGAATCGTCGTTCCGTCGTATACGGTGAAACGGGATATCGTCGCGCCGGATGGATAAACCAAGAACAAGAGAGCAGTGCTTGGAGTCGAGATGCCCGGATTGTTGACGTAGTTTGAATCACACAGCGTTTGGACGTCGGCAGGCAACATGGGCACGATCGACCCTTCCCGCACAAACACGGGAAACCGTGTCGGATCGGAGTCTTGCCAGTTTATTGTCTGCGCCCCCGCGTGGCGCACATTCGTCCAGAAATCAAACCAATTTCCGGCAGGGAGATAGACCTGGCGGCCCCTCGCGTTCAACTCTACGATAGGAGCAACAAGAAACTCATTTCCGAAGTGGTACGCGTGCAGGACGCTGAAGGTATTCGGGTCCGCCTGATTCAGCAAAATCATGGGCCGGATGATGGGCAAACCGCTTGTGCTTGATTCCTTGGCGTAGCTGTAAACGTAGGGGAACAGGCGAGTGTGAAGCCGGGCGTAAAATTGATAGTTCTTCAAAGACCGATCCCCGTAGCCCCAGGGGTATTGGCGGAGTTCTTCGGTCTTTCCGGCTTGAAAATCTTGCCTTTTCTGCGAATGAACCTGGCGGTGCATCTGCATGATCGGTGAGAAGCAGGCAAACTGGGTCCATCGCATGAAGAGGTCAGCACGGTCTGCCGGGGATGCGGCGAAGTTCGAATTCTGATAACCCCCGACGTCGTGGCCCCAAATCGCGTAACCGGACATGGCCGCGGAAAGACCAGCCACAACCACGCTGGGCAAACCGTTGGGGCCGAAGTTTGGTTCGTTGTCACCAGGCCAGTGGCCCGGAAAGGACTGGCAACCCGTGAAACCGCTGCGAGCGAAAAGCACTCCGTCGGTTCCAAGAACACTAGAAACCGCCTTTTGATATTCGAAGCAGTATGCATTGCGCATTTCCACGCCGGTGCGTCCGTCCGCATAGGCGGCTGTTATCGGGATGTATACGTTGGGCGATGAAGCGGTATTCTGTGTTTCGCCGTCGTCTGTTTTGAAGCCCCCAATCGCGGGCTCCTTCACTCCGGACTGCGTCACGACCTGGGTCTGGGCAATGAGCGACTGCAGTAGACCGGTAAACCATTGACGGGCCGCCGCATTTGTGAAGTCAACCGGGCTTCCCTTGCCCTTCCACCAAGGAACCACCAAAGGAGGCCCGCCGATAGATTGGCGGACGAAAAATCCCCTGTTCGCAGCTTCATCGTAGTTCGAGGCTTTTCCAAGATTCTGCCCTGGCACCGTATCCAAAACCCCGTTGGGCAGGAAACGATTGGGCAGGCTCTCGGCGTTTGACTGAACGTCGACAAACGGCGCCATCCAGCAAATCACTTTCAATCCGTTTTTCTGCAAGAAATCCATCATTTCCTGCAAAGAGGCGAATCCATCGTAGTGGTCGCCTTCAAAATCATCTCCCCTTCCGAATTGCGTCATATTGAACTGCAGATCGTTGTAGGCCGTCTCCCAAGGCGAATCAAACACAAAGGCGGACGCAGGAATGCCACGCTGCTTGAAGTTCTGGACAAAATTCTTGACCGCATAGCGCACCTCTCCGCCGCTGCGCCAGATGTCAGACGAGATCCACGGCCCAAACGCCCAGGGCGGCGGCAAGAACGGTCGTCCCGAATAGCCTGTGAAGCGTTTCAAAACGTCCCCGAAGTTCGGCCCGTACACGATGTTGAAACGCAAAGTTGAGAACTCCAGCGTAACAACGTATCGATCGGGTTGGGTGGCTCGCATATCAAAATGGCTTTCAGCACTCGAGTCTAGGTGGAATCCATACCCGCGCGTGCTGATGAACCACGGCGCCACTTTGTACGAATGATCGTTCTTCACGCCAGGATCATCGAATGTCAGAGTCCGGATGGTCCTACCCGACTGGTCGAGCGCGTCGAACTTCTCACCGAATCCAAAAAAGTGTTCGGTCGCGTTTGAAATTCCCGACAACGCTACTTCCTGTGCCACGAGCCCGTTCCAGTTGACGACCTCATAACGCATGACTCCTTCCGCCGGGAACGTGATCTGAGCCGTCACGGTCGTCGCGTTCAGATCGTAGGTCACCTCCAGTCCATTCGCGAGGGTTCTCGCACCGGTCACCGGCCCCAGTGTGAAGGTGCGGCCACCGATCTTCGCTGTCGGAGGAGCAAGGGTGATGACGTTGGCCAGAGAATTTCCGGCCGAGTCGGGTCCCGCGAGCGCCAGTTGTCCTGAATTCGGAAAAACACGGGCTTGCAATGGTCCTGAATCGAACGACAAGAATGCTCCTGCTTGCGGTTGGGCCGCTGGCTGGACGGTGAACGAAAATGGAGCCGCTTGGGCTTCTGATTCGACATCAGAGGCAAAGGATGATGAATCGTTGCCGTGGAGAAACGTGGTCAAGTGATCGCCGTACGGAATCTTGAGGTAGTACTGTACGTCATCACCGGCCTTGAAAACGTTAGCCGGCAGAGCCGCCTCGTAATACTTGTTGTTGCCTTGGGCACTGTGAAAGGTCATCGGCTGGCTTGACCACACCCTATCGGTTGACCTTTTGAAGACGACTGCGCTGCCCGCCTCGAGCTGGTTGCCCGGGTTTCCGGGGCCTTGGAACTGATTACCGGAGAATATGGAAACGGTCGTCGTTGGAAAAATCTGTGTGAGAGGTTGCCGCATCATTCCGATCGGTTCGACATTGCCCGGGATATGCCACGCGTTTCCGATGCGGGCGGCGAGCGCTGCATTGGCGGTTGCCACGGGACCCCCTTCCACCAACAGAACGGCGGCGAGTGATTGTCAATCGGACCTGTCAGGAGCTTATTTCTCAACCGAGGCAGACGCTACGAAAACGGCGGCGTAAATCGGGCATCGCGGAAAACTCTCAGCGATGCCCGGTGCACTTCGGGTTGGCCACCAGTTGGCCGAGGAAAAGCTCGGGTTTCCGTCAAGCTGGCAGGGTCAGATCACTAGTTCCTTTTGTGCTACTTTCCCAACGCATAGTTCACGAAGTCGTTCAGGGCGTACCGAGGTTTCTCGGGATGCCAATCGGGGGCCAAGCTCAAAAGCGAATGCTTGTCCGCAAACATCAATCCCAAGAACACCTCCGCCACAATGCGCCCGCCCACGGGGCCAAGCCGCGGCGTCGTAATCGTCACGTCCTCTTCGACCGGGATCTTTACGTCCTCCTTGTTTTGCATGGCCTCTGCAAGAATGTAGGTCCAAAGCGGACAATTTCCCTCGAAAATGGGGTTGATAGTCTTAATGGGAACTGGCTTTTCACCGGAGGCAGGGCTATCTACCCCCTTGCCTATAAGTATTTTTTCCTCAGGCAAAGGTTTCAGTCCCATTGCATCCGCGACGTTCTGACCGTTTGGCAGTCCCAGGCGCCACCCGCGCTCGAGATTCCTTCGCGCCAGCGATTCAGGGTCTTTGGCGACGACCTTTGGCAGCGTCGACAGAGGATTCACAACCGATGTGTCAATCCGATAAGCGAACTGCAGGCGCCTCCTGTTTTGGATGTCCGTGCCATCGTATTTGCGGATATCGATGTCAATGAACCGTCCCCAGTCGATGCCCCAGTTCGAGATCACGGCTCTAAATCCGGTGAGCCCTTCGGCGAATCCCGGTGCGGTTTTTTCAGGCACCGGGAAGATGGGAAGCAGGATTGCATCATTGAGCCGGTAATCCGGACGTATCATCGAGTGGCCGAGACGATAACAGGCCACCGAGAACTCCACTGGCATGAAGGGCCGCTTCTTGATGTGGAAAAACTTGAGCTTGCTCTTGTCGTACTTCCCTCCCGTCTTCAAAGCGGAGAGCTCCGAGGAATGAATGATCCGGGGCAAAAAATCATTCAGTATCACGTACTGATAATGGAATCGGACAAACTTCTGGACGTCCTCGAATTTCTCGTCGGCGTGGCTTTTCAACGCCCTGTTGTGGAACCGATGAAAAAGCCCCTGTAGCTGCGACACGATCGCGTTTTCATCATTGCGTGGATCCCCAATAACAGCTCGACGGTCCGGAGCGTTGTTTCGAATCAGGTCCCTTGCATCCGGATCGCCAAGTGTCAGCGGGTCGCCGCGCAAGAAGGATTTGTCCGTATCGTACATGTAGGGCTCATCATCGGGTCCACGGCCATAAACATTGTCCAGATCGAACGCCGGCGAACGAAAATCAGTTAATGCGTCCGGGTCATCTTGTTTTTGTAGAGAGCTAGCGGGATCAAATGTGATGTCGTGATCGATGAACTGGCCGAGGTAAGTATACAACGCTGGGATACCGCTTTCTTCCTCGTCCTTCCCATCCTTCGGCGGGTCAAACCCCGCCGACATCTTTGCCCCAAGCTGACTCAAGTTCTTTACGTTCTCATCGTCATCTTTCCCAAAGGTTGCGTGCGGCAAGTCAGGAAACAAGCGGCCAAAACGGCCTTCGAACTGGAGACCCTTTTTGTCGGACAACAGGTGGGCTGACACCAAGCCGCGAACAGGCTGGCTGTGTTTCGGCATGTGTATCCTCCATCGATGAAGTTGAGATGTGAGCGGGACGTGGTGGACCGAATACCATGTTCTAAGCGTTGTTATGCCCTGCTTAGTTCCAGGAACATTTCCGTGCGCTCTAAAACTCTTACAATGAAGACTGCCCCCACTTCACCTCGATCCTCCATGGATCATGAGGGACCTTCTGCTGCTGTATCCTTGACTCCAAACAGCTTGACCCTCCGCCGTCAGGGTTTGATCCCCCATATGACAGTGAATCTTCCCGTGCAAACGTTACATCCGAAACGGCCGGACTCCGCAAAACACCAGCCGTAGGTGTCCAGAGTGCGGTACGGTGTCTGTAGAGAATCGCAAGACTCAGGAGAAGTTCACGTGCGTTCAGGGCGGCTTCACGGCAAACGCTGATTTCGTAGCAGCCGTAAATATCAAAGAGGCGGGGCTCGCCTTGTTAGCATGTGCGTATCCTTCGGGTGATGTAAGCCCGTCGTGGCAGGAACCCACCGAAGGTATCCCAGCTTGGGCGAGCTTTTCGTGCGGCCTGGAGTCGCTCAAGCGCCTCGATCGCTCTATATAGCGCACGACTCGTTGCGGACCATGAGATAATGCTGACGAACATCGTGATAATATTTCCAGAGGATGTCTCTTCAATTTGAATGGGATTCCAAGAAAGCCGAAGCAAATAACGTAAAGCACGGTG
>Ga0126381_100009015_pt1 | contig 11186 bp, 11 predicted proteins | sample PanSoiMetPlot_28_FD_96465 | JGI IMG/M metagenome (GOLD analysis project Ga0126381, IMG submission 96465) | Tropical forest soil microbial communities from Panama - MetaG Plot_28 | ecosystem: Environmental > Terrestrial > Soil > Tropical forest > Bulk soil | place: Panama | collected 2016-02-17 | reverse complement strand
GAAGCGCTTTATTTCGTGGCCGATTACCATGCGCTCACCAGTCTGCGCGACCCTGAAATGTTGCGCGTTAACAGCCGCCGGGTTGCACTTGATTTTCTGGCGTGCGGACTCGATCCGGAGCGCGCGACGCTCTTTCGGCATTCGGATGTCCCGCAGGTGACGGAACTCGCGTGGATTTTATCAACTGTGGCACCGATGGGGTTGCTTGAACGGGCGCATTCGTACAAGGACAAACTCGCCCGGGGTATGAACGCGAACGTTGGACTATTCAGCTATCCCATCCTGATGGCGGCGGACATTTTAATTTACGACAGCGACGTCGTGCCCGTCGGCAAAGACCAGAAGCAGCACATTGAAATCACGCGTGATCTGGCGGTGAAAATGAACGAGACCTACGGACAAATTTTCAAGCTGCCCGAGCCGCGTATTCAGCCCGCAACCGAAACTGTGCCCGGCATCGACGGCCAGAAAATGAGCAAGAGCTACGGGAACAACATCGATATTTTCGGCGACGAGAAAGAGATGCGAAAACGCGTAATGAGCATCGTTACTGATTCCGTAGCCGTGGACGCGCCGAAAGACCCGGCGACGTCGACGGTATTCAAGCTCTACACGCTGGTTGCCTCGAAGGATGAAATCGCAGAAATGCGCGAACGGTTTGTAAAAGGCGGTACTGGGTATGGGGATTTTAAGAAACAATTGTTCGAAAAACTCTGGGAATACTTCGCGCCGATGCGCAAACGCCGTGAAGAAATTCTCGAGAATAAATCGTATATCGACGATGTCCTCGCCCACGGGGCGAAGCGCGCCAATGAAATTGCCAATGAAGTGATGGAGCGCGTTCGCAAAGGCGTAGGCTTGCGTTAGCGATTTTTCGATAGTCGCTTCGGCGCGGCGTTGCGCCATGCTGCGGTGAGCGCTTTGCGCACGAGACTGCACGCTGCTGCCGGCAAGCAAACAATGGTGCTTCCCTGGCGCCCCCAAGCACCTTTCGCGGGTTGAAAGACATCCGGATTACCACGAACAAATTCTTTTTGCTGATCCCGCGGTAGCTTAACCATCGCCGAATCCGTGTTCGGATATTCGAGGGTAGCAAAGATTCGGCCACCAATGCGAAAATCGGGATGACGCATGTGTGCTGATTCAATCGCTTCTGGAAGGCTCAGTGCCAGTTTACGAAATTCATTCGGCGTCATGGGTGATAATTTGTCAGGCGCGAGCGGTTGTTCGATCCAAAATTGTCTGCCTTAGGCGAAGAAACAATGGCAACCCAAACGATACACCGACAATCAGCGTTCCAATCGTCGGCAACCACAAGAGTCCCACCCGCAAACGCTTACCCTCACTTTGAATAAACCAAATCAGGACGATTGCAGAAACGATCACATCCATGACGAAAAACGTGCTGATCCGGTTAGCGAACAGTTCGTGAAAGAACAATGTAAGATTCAAGCCATGCTCAAATACCCACGGCACAAATTGCGAGTAAGGAAGGACCAGTCCGACCACACAGCAAACCAAGTAAAAATGTCGCGGTTTCATGGAAGGATATCATCGCACGCGACGCTAAAATCCGTCGAGCGAGTTCATGGCGGACTGCAGAGCAATCCGCTTTCAAATATTCAACGACTCCGTGTTTGACGGGCCGGTTGCGTTTGCTCGGGTCGCTTTGCCTCACCGCTCGCGGCGCTGTCGCGATAAAACAGCACACCGTGCGCTCGCAGGTTGCTGATCAGTGCGTGCAGATCGTTCGCCAGTTGTTGATCATTCAGCAGCGTCGCCACCAAACCTTTGCCTTGCATGGCGCTGCGCAAAACTTTACGCGTATCTGTAATTGCAGTCTGTAAGCCGTCGGCGGCCTTTTTTGCAGAGGCCATGGCTGAATCCGCTTGCTCGATCACGCCGTCTAATTTCTTGGAAGATTCTGCTAACGCGCTGGTAGCCTGGTTCAAGTGTTCCATGCTCGCTTTCAAATTTTCCATGTTTTGTGCCGACAGCGTTTCATCATTCAATTTTTTAACCGTCGTGCGGACATCACCTACGAGCTCATTCCCCTGCTTCGTGAGGTCATCGAAACCAGACTCGCGCGTTCCATCGATCAATGCGTCTTTTGCGATGTAGCCGCTTGGCTGCCCGGTCGGCGGAGTGACGGTGACAAAACGGTCACCAAGCAGTCCTGAACTGCCCACTGTGAATTTGCTGCCGAGAGGAATTTTCACGTAATCGTATATTCGCAACGGCACTATCACTCCCGGGCCATCGCGAACAAGCCGTGGGCCGCCCGAGACGCGACCGATCCTGGCACCAGAGAGCAAAACGTCCGAACTCCTAAGGAGCCCACTTGCATCGGCAAACCGAACATTGAGCTGGTAGTAAGTCTTAACTCCCTCACCCAGGCGTCCGAACTTCACCACCAACCCAGCCAAAGCCACGCATCCGATAAAAACGAATATACCGACCTTAAATTCCAAACCTCTTTCGTGCCGATTCATTTTGGGCCAAATACTGTCGATCTTGTGGTCAGTTTGGCAAGGTATAGGCGGCCACGTTAATCGCCGGACCGACTCACCGAAACATCAAAGACAATCCGCCCTGCCTTCAGAACGCCCAAGGAGAAAGTCCTGAATTAGCGGATCCGTCGATTTCTGAAGCTCACTCGGAGTTCCATGGAAATAAACCCTCCCCTCGTGCAAATAGGCGATGCGGTCACCCACATCGAATGCACTCTTCATATCGTGCGTGACAACGAGGCTGGTGATTCCGAAGTGTGTTTGCAATCTCCGGATCAAATGGTTGATGCTATCCGCGACAACCGGATCGAGCCCGGCCGTCGGCTCATCGTACAACACACATGAAGGCTGGCGAACGATGGCGCGGGCAAGGCCGACCCGTTTTTTCATTCCACCGCTCAAACTCTCCGGCATTTTTTCTTCCTGCCCCTCCATCTCCATTACCTCAAGCATTTGCGCGACTTTCGAGCGCAAAAGTTTCGGATCGCGTTCGCCCGCTTCGCGCAAGGGAAACGCGATATTGTCCGCGACCGTCATCGAATCGAAGAGCGCGCCGCTTTGGAAAAGTATGCCGACCTTTTCACGAATCGCGCCGAGCTGGCGTTCGTTCAATCCACAGATGTTTTGACCGTGGATCAAAATTTCACCGGAATCGGGCTCCATCAATCCGATCATGTGTTTCAGCAAAACGCTTTTGCCGGCGCCGCTTCGCCCGATTAGCACCAAAGTTTCGCCGGTCGGAATCTCGAGATCCACTCCGCGCAAGATTTCCTGCTGCCCGATTTTCTTTTTCAGCGAATGCACCGCAATCATCGGCGACGAATTGCCGGAAACCAGATGTGGCTTCTCGTGGGACTTGAGAGAGGGCGGGGCTTCAATCATCGCGAAAATCAATGCTGCGAGTCACAATCTAACATAACCCAGGCAGCAATGTCATTCTGAGCGACGCGAAGCCTGGCCTCATCCTTCACATTTCGTCGCAACGCTTCGCTCAACATAACACCGTGTCTGATGAAGTGAAATGTGGTCGGAACTGTGAATTTATCCCCAAGTCTACCGCGTGCGTCACTGATGACCTGCGGGGAAAATGATGTTCAATCCCATCGTGAGGAAGAAATTCACAATCAAAACCGCAAGCGACGAATTCACGACAGCTTCGGTGGTCGCGCGTCCAACGCCCACTGCGCCCTCACGCGCGGTGAGACCTTTGTGGCAACTGATGAAGACAATCAACAGCGCGAAAACGCACGCCTTGGTCATAGCCATGATGATGTCCCTAGGCCGTGTCCACCGCACCATGTTTGCGACGTAATACGGGCCGTTTACATCAAGCAAATACACTGCGACGAAGTATCCGGCGACGATGCCAAACGCGATACATTCCGCGACCAACAACGGCATCGATACGATCATGGCGAGAGTCCGCGGCACGACCAGGTAATCGATCGGATAAACAGCCAACGCACGGAGCGCATCTATTTGCTCGGTCACTTTCATCGTACCAATCTCGGCCGACATCGCCGCGCCGACGCGTCCGGCGACCATCAATGCGGTCAATACCGGCGCAAGCTCGCGGCACAGCGACACTGAAACGACCGCGCCAACAGCCGATCCCATTCCCAATTTGTTGAATTGAAAAAATGCCTGGGCCGAAAACACTGCGCCAGTGAATCCTCCGGTGATGATAACCAGAACCTGAGAGAGCAAACCGATCTCGACGACTTGATTGAGAAACAGTTTCCAGCGGAGTCTATGCGTAAAGATGGACCTGAACGTGTCGCCAGCCAGCAGAATAAGTTCGCCAAGATACTGAAACAACGCGAGCAGCGGCGCGCCCAAAGCGCTAAAGAAGCGGACCATTATGAAAGAAGCAGTAAAGGATTAGCGGACAGTGAAACGCTAAACGACGTTGCGCAAGGTTTGTCGCCAACCACCGATTACATCCCTAAACACTCAGCCGCTCCGTCTTTGTTCGCGACTGCAGCTCGGGCGGGATCGCTCCGATGATAAGCGGCTCAAGGCCAAGCTTGACGAAAATCGCGCGAATTTCCCGAATGCTCAAAGTAGGTTCATCGAACTCGAGGTAAACAATATCGTGATTTGTGTCTAGCTTGTAACGCAGGCCGGCGATCTCCACGAGCTGTCGATCCAATTCCAAGACGTTTCCCATTTCGCGCAAGCCACGTGCATAAATCTCAACTTCGAACATGTTGGGCTGGATTCTAACGACCCTGCGGCGGCAATGCAATTCATCAATTGATTGCGGGACCGGTAGCTGGAGCTTGCAATTGCGTCGGGCTCAAAGCTGCGTAAATGATGCCCGTTCACTCGATGAGACGCGCCGCTCGGTATTGTTTCGCCACGAATGTGGTGCTCGGCGCAGTGTTCTTCGCCGGCTGCGAAACCGTTCCGCAAGGGATTCAGCAGGCGAGAATCGAGATGGCACAACATATTTCAGCCGAAACGCCCGGCGATTATTATATCGGTCGCCGTTATTACAAACCCGATTACAAGTTCTGGGGTTATGTTCGCAAGCCCGGCCAGCCATGGAGCACAGCGGAGTTGGTGATGCTTAATGAAAAAGCGAAACTTGCGCCGGACCGCGAACGTCTCGAGTTTGGAAGCGATAACAATTACGAATACAAGCTCTACGGCGACTTCAGTGGCGACAAAGTCTATGAGCCGGCCAGCAATGGTATTTATCCGGAGTTCGTTTTGAAAGGGTACGAGCTCATTTCTGCCAACCCGCCGCCAATTTTCAAAAGCCAAATGAGCGGCCGCTCTAATCCCAATGACCTGCGGTACGTAGTGGAAAAACCGGAATGAGGCTTCGCGCCGTTGAATCGGTCCAGTGTCGCGACCCAGCGTCCTAACGAATCGCACTACATGACGGACGTCGCGAACTCTCTCGATAAAAGCGATCGTCTCGCGGAGGAGTTCCTGCGTTATCTCGCGAACGAGCGGAATGCTTCACCGCGTACGCTAAAGGCTTATCGGCATTCGCTAACTAGTTTTCGCGCGGAAAACAAAACGTCGTGGAAGAAATGCACAGCCGATGATTTTCGCAGTTACCTCTTTGCGGTCATGAAACGCGGCCACGCGCGTTCGTACGTGCGACTGCAATTCTCAGCATTACGCACTTTCTATCAATTTCTCGCCGCTCGGAAACGCCTGCGACATAATCCCGTCCGGGAAGTGCAACTGCCAAAGTTGGAGAAAAAGCTGCCGCTGGTCCTAACACGCCAACAAGTAGAGGAACTTCTCACGGCGCCAACCCGCGAGGCGAAAAGCAGATCCGCGCCATCGTGGATGCCCCTGCGCGACGTCGCGATCATGGAATTATTTTACAGTAGCGGCTTGCGTCTGAGCGAACTGGCTGCCCTCAACGTGGCCGATGTCGATCCTTATACAGAATCGGTGCGCGTGTTCGGTAAGGGCCGCAAGGAACGTGTCTGTCCTGTGGGTCTGCCAGCCCTGGAAGCGATTCAACAATATCGGGTGGCGGCCAACGTTCACGCGAGTGCGCTTTTCATCAATAAAGCGCGAAGACGAATGTCCGCGCGGTCGGTTTGGCTGGTATTGAAACGCTATGTTCGGCTCACGTCTATTCCGATCTCCATGAGTCCACATAAATTGCGCCACAGCTTCGCGACGCACATGCTCGATCGCGGCGCAGACCTGCGCAGCGTGCAGGCCTTACTCGGACACGCGAGTCTCTCAACGACACAGATCTACACGCACGTCACCGTCGAACGTCTCAAGAAAGCGTACACGGATGCCCATCCGCGCGCGTAATTACGAAAATGTGGCTTAGCTCGGGGCTGGCGCCGCCGGCGTGCTGCTTTGCGTCTGTGATTCCGGAACCTGGAACGACAGCTTCGCGTCAACGGCAACGACCTCCACGTGGTCGCCGGGTTTGACGTTGCCTCGGAGAAGTTCTTCCGCGAGCGGATCTTCAAGAAAACGTTCGACCGCGCGACGCATCGGTCGGGCGCCATATTGCGGATCGTATCCTTTCTCGATGAGAAATTCCTTCGCGCTTTGCTGCAACACGATATGGACTTCCTTGGCTTTGATGCGCGTGAGCACCTTGTCCACTTCCAGATCAACGATGCGCAACAGTTCGGGTTTACCGAGCGAATGAAACACGATGATTTCATCCAGCCGGTTGAGGAACTCGGGTTTAAAAACACGCTTCGTTTCATCGAGAATCTTGTCGCGCATGGAATCGTAATCATGCCCTTCCATCGGTGCACCAAAGCCCATTACCGTCTGCTTCTTCAGCAAATCAGCGCCGACGTTCGACGTCATGATAATGATCGTATTCCGAAAATCGATCTTGCGGCCTAACGAATCTGTTATCTTTCCATCCTCCAAAATCTGCAATAGAAGATGCATCACGTCCGGGTGCGCCTTTTCGATTTCATCGAAGAGCACCACCGAGTAGGGCCGGCGCCGAACGGCTTCGGAGAGTTGTCCGCCTTCCTCGTAGCCGACGTAGCCCGGAGGAGACCCGATCAAACGCGACGCCGTGAATTTCTCCATGTACTCCGACATGTCGATTTGGATCAAAGCGTCGGCATCGCCGAACATGAACTCTGCAAGCGTCCGCGCCAGGTACGTTTTGCCGACACCGGTCGGCCCGAGAAACACGAACGACCCGATCGGACGCTTGGGATCTTTCAAATCCGCGCGAGAGCGTCGCAAGGCCTTGCTGATTGCTGTGACTGCTTCGTCCTGGCCAATGACCCGCTCTTTGAGCTCCGCTTCCATCCTGAGCAGCTTCTGGGTCTCCTGCTCTTCCATCCGCTGGAGCGGAACGCCCGTGACTTTCGAGATGATGTGCATCATGTCGTCGCCGGTCACGATGACTTCCTTTTCTTCGCGCTCTTCGCGCCACTTGTTCAAAATGGCGTCGAGTTTCTCTTTTGTTTGCTTCTCCTTGTCGCGAAGCGAAGCCGCCTTTTCAAAATCTTGCGCCTTGATCGCACCTTCCTTTTCGACACGGATGGCTTCGATTTCCTTCTCGATGTCCTTCACGTCAGGTGGCCGCGTCATTGAGTTGATGCGAGCACGCGCGCCTGCTTCATCCATCACGTCGATGGCCTTATCGGGAAGAAAACGGCCGGTGATATATCGATCGGAAAATCTGACGGCGGTTTCGAGTGCTTCGTCGGTGAGCTTGGCCTTGTGGTGCGCTTCGTATTTCGGACGCAAACCCTTCAAGATTTGGATCGCTTCATCAACGGTCGGCGCATCGACCTTTATCGTCTGAAAGCGGCGCTCCAGCGCGGCATCTTTCTCGATGTATTTGCGATATTCGTTCATCGTTGTCGCGCCGACACATTGCAATTCGCCACGACTCAGCGCCGGTTTGATGATGTTGGACGCGTCCATTGCGCCTTCGGCTGAACCTGCGCCGACGATCGTGTGGAGCTCATCGATAAAAAGAATCACGTTCTTGGAACGACGAATCTCGTCCATGACCGCTTTGATTCGTTCTTCGAATTGGCCGCGATATTTGGTTCCGGCGACCATTAACGCCAGGTCGAGCGTGATCACCCGTTTGTCCCGCAACAGCTCCGGCACGTTGCCGTTTGCGATTTCCTGCGCCAAGCCCTCGGCGATCGCTGTTTTGCCCACACCTGCTTCGCCGATTAACACCGGATTATTTTTCGTGCGCCGGCAAAGCACTTGAATCACGCGCTCGATTTCGTTGCGCCGTCCAATCACCGGATCAAGTTCGCTTTTTCGCGCTAGCTCGGTCAGATCGCGGCCAAATGCGCGGAGTGCCGGTGTCTTAACATCCTTTTTCGCCGGCTCGCCTTCCTGATCCGATTCGGACGGCGTGAAGTTCGGATCGAGCTCTTTCAAAATTTCGTTGCGGGTGCGTTCGATATCGAGTTCGAGACTCTTCAACACTCTGGCAGCAACGCCTTCGCCCTCACGCAACAGTCCAAGTAAAATGTGTTCGGTGCCAACATAGGAATGGTTGAGCGCCTTTGCTTCTTTGCCAGCAAGCGCCAGCACTTTTTTGACGCGAGGCGTGTATGGCACGTTGCCGACCATCTTTGTCTCAGGTCCCGAACCGACCTGTTTTTCCACTTCCATCCGCACCGTCTCGAGATCGAGTCCCATCTTTTGCAGGACGTTCACGGCCACGCCCTGCCCCAGCTTGATCAAGCCCAGGAGCAAATGCTCGGTGCCCACGTAGTTGTGGTTAAACCGGTCGGCCTCCTTACGGGCAAGCGCCAAAACCTGTTGAGCTCGTGGTGTGAAATTATTCATTAGTTGATGGTCCGTCCGTCAAGCCGGTGCCTGAGTCTTTTACCATCCTACTAATATCAGGTTTGGGAAAAACTTTCAAACGGTCACGGATGATCTGGGCGCGCAGATAGTCACGCTCTTCGGCATTTAATTTCTGTTGCGAGTTCTTTTGTAAGTGCGCCGGCTGCGTCTCGATGAACAACTCATCAATTTGCAGCCGTTGATGTTCTGGGAACGCGCCTAAGTCCATTCCAAGTTTTATAACGGATAACAGGTTAAGCGCTTCCTTGGATGGCATGGCATGCGCGTAGGTTAAAACCCCATATGCACGACCGATCTGGTCGCAGAGCGTGCTCGGTTTTCTCTGCAGCAACGTCTGACGCGCGTCGTGTTCTTTATCGATAATCGTCTCTATGACCTTGGTAAGACGATTGATGATGTCTTCCTCCTTCTCACCGAGCGTAGTCTGATTTGAAATCTGGAAAAGGTTACCCATGGCCTCGGTGCCTTCACCGTAAAGGCCGCGCACCGCGAGGCCGATTTTGCTCACTGCCTGGATGACCTGATTGATCAACTCGCTCAGTACAAGGCCCGGTAGATGCAGCATCGCCGAAGCACGCATGCCGGTTCCGACGTTTGTCGGACAAGCGGTCAAATATCCAAGTCGCCGATCGAAGGCGAAGTCGAGTTTGCTCTCGAGCGCGGTATCGATCTTGTCGACGAGCTTAAATGCCTGTTTCAACTGAAGACCGGAACGAATGGATTGCATCCGGAGATGATCTTCCTCGTTGATCATGACGCTGAGGGTCTGCCGCCGATTGACCACCACCGCGCTGCCAGCGCCCTTCGCGGCATGCTCACGACTGATCAAGTGGCGTTCGACCAGCACCTGTTTGTCCAACGCCGCGAGATCTTGTAAACCTTCGGAGAAGGCATCCTGCATTTCCGGGAGCTCTTCCACGCGCAACCGAATCTGTTCAAGGATCGACGTGCGTTCCGCCTTCTTCGCCCATCCCGGAAAAGCACGATTACGCAAATTCCGAGCGAGGCGAACGCGGCTGCTGATTACAACCTGGTTATGCGGCCCTTCACCGCGCAGCCATTCGCCCGCAGTAGAAAGCATGTTTGAAAATTTCATGCTGAATTCGAAAGGTCAGTTTCGATCCGTTTAATTTGGTCGCGCAGCGAAGCGGCACTCTCGTAGTTCTCGTCAGCCACTGCTTTCTGCAGATTTTCGGTGAGTGCACGCATTCGTTGGCTTAGTGCCATGGTGCGCTGCGCGCGTTCCGGCAATTTTCCGACGTGCTCGGTCCCTTTATGCATAGCCTTTAACAGCGAACTCAAACCCTCGGCGAAGGTCACGTAGCACTCGCTGCAACCAAGGCGACCCGTTTTCTTGAAGTCCGCCTGGCTAAAACCGCACACGGAGCATTTTTTTGCCGGGGCTCCCTTCTCAATTTCTTCGGCTGCCCCGATGCCCAGCAGTAAATCCGCGAGCGCGAAACTGGTCGGATCCTGGACACCTTTCTCCTTCGAGCAAGCTTCGCACAAGTTCACCTTGTGCATCTTGCCCTCGAGAATCTGTGTCAGGAAAACTGTTGCGTCATTACATTTGCAAACGTCGCACAACATCTCTGTTTAATTAGACTGTGATCTGCCGCAACCATTCAACCCATTACACGTTGCGCTGACATCGTTTCGCTCGGAGGTCCTTGCCACTTAATCGAATATCGGCGTGCCAGTTGTGTGTGTCATTTCACGGAATCGTTCGATGATACGGGTTGTGATCGGACCCGGTTTTCCGTTTCCGATAATACGGCCATCGGCTTTTACCACGGGAACAATTTCCGCAGCAGTTCCCGTAAGAAAACATTCATCGGCCACGAAAATGTCGTGTCGCGTAAAATCTGCCTCGGTGACTTTGATGCCAAACTCCTCAGCAATATCAAACACGACAGATCGCGTGATTCCCTTCAGGGCTCCGGCCGTAATCGGGGGCGTGAAGATCTGGCCGTGGCTGATGATAAACACATTGTCGGCGGTACATTCGGCGACGTTTCCTGCGTCGTTCAGCATCAATGCTTCATCAGCGCTGGCAAGGTTCGCCTCAATCCGAGCCATTACGTTGTTCAAATAGTTCAACGATTTAACCGCCGGATTGAGTGCTGCCGGATTGCTGCGGCGTGTCGCGACAGTAACAATGCTCAGCCCTTTGCGGTAAAAATCCTGGTGATAAAGCGCGATGGTGGCCACAATCATGATCACGCTCGGATTTTTGCATTGCTCCGGATTCAAACCGAGGTTGCCGACTCCGCGTGTAACCACCAGACGAACGTAACCGTCACGCAAATGATTTTGCCGGATCGTTTCAAGCAACGCCTCCGTCATTTCCTGCCGGGTCATGGGAAT
>Ga0126381_100009013_pt1 | contig 11187 bp, 8 predicted proteins | sample PanSoiMetPlot_28_FD_96465 | JGI IMG/M metagenome (GOLD analysis project Ga0126381, IMG submission 96465) | Tropical forest soil microbial communities from Panama - MetaG Plot_28 | ecosystem: Environmental > Terrestrial > Soil > Tropical forest > Bulk soil | place: Panama | collected 2016-02-17 | reverse complement strand
GATTGGGAGCCGCACATCCAGCGCATGTGCGAATTCTGGTCATCCGTCGCGCTGATGTCCGGTCGCTATCACGGGGCCCCCATGATCAAGCACCTGCCATTGCGCGTGGATTTCCGTCACTTCGACCGCTGGCTGGCGCTCTTTGAGCGCACGGCACACGAGGTGTGCCCGCCTGCCGCCGCCGCTCATTTCATCGAGCGAGCGCAGCGAATCGCTCAGAGCCTGGAGATGGGTATCGCCGCCGGAAGCGGCATCCTTCTCACCAGGGGTCAACGCCTGGTCCCGCCGGAGCCGGAAGCGCAGCCGGCGTAGGTCGGTTGACGCTCCCTCGCCAGGGAGAGCTCAGGCAGCTTCTGCGAACCCGCGCTCACGCAGCCAATGTGACAAAGCGTTCGCTGCCATCCGCAACGGCGAGGCACTCTGTGTCGTCTTGGCGAGATTCATAGCCCCCGAATAGGTCGCGACGACGAACGCGGCGGCTTCGGCGCGCTTGGCCCGGTCGAGCCTCGCGCCCCCTCGCGTCTCTCCAATCCGATCCACGAGCGCAGCCTGCCACTCCGCGAATACGGCCTGCAGAGCCTCCCGAAACTCCGGTTTTGAGAAGGACAACTCCATCGCCAGGTTGTTGAGCGGACATCCATTGACGGAGCCTCGCGCCTCGACACCCCGGATGGTCTGCGCGAAAACGCGGAGAATCTCCCTCGCGGGGGAGCGTGCAGTCCGAACCGGGTCTATCCAGGTTTCCCGAACGGCGGGTGCAACACGATCGCGGATGACCGCGAGCGCGAGCGCATCCTTGGTGGGAAAGTGATGATGCAAAGCGCCTGAAGTGACGCCCGTTGCCTGCATGATCTCGCGCATGCCAGTGGCGTGGTAACCCTGGGACTGAAAGAGAGCCGCCGCGGCATCGAGCACGCTGGCTCGCAGACCCTCGGGATCGTTGCGGCGGATGCGGGTGGTTTTTGCACGCACGGACTGTCGCTCCGGAAACGGCCGGCTCGATCTTGACAACAGGCGGCCGCACCGGCAACCTGATGCACAAACAGACCACTCGATCTGTTTTCAGGCGCACAGCGAGACTCCAGCAACGCCGGTGAACCCTTTGAATGCGAGTCGACGCGGTTTTCTCCTGGGTGCGGGCGGAATGATGCTCGGCGGAGGCTCCCTTGCGCAGGAACGTACGCCCACGGGAACGGCCCACGTCGAGGACGAGGACACCGTGATCGAGCTGCGGCAGTACACGCTGCGGGGCGGCCAGCGCGATACGCTCATAACCCTCTTCGAGCAACGGTTCGTTGAGCCCCAGAACGCGGTCGGCGCCCACGTGATCGGCACGTTCCGCGATCTGGACGACCCGGATCGGTTTGTGTGGATTCGGGGGTTTCGCGACATGAACGCGCGCCCACAGGCATTGAGCGCATTCTACGGTGGGCCCGTTTGGCTAGCGCATCGAGCGGCCGCCAATGCGATGATGGTCGATTCTGACAACGTACTGCTGTTGCGACCATCGGAACCTGGCCCACTGTTTGCTCCCCAACGCGCGGGCATTCAGGGCAACGGAAGCATCATTACAGCCACGATCTTCTACCTCAGCGGTGTGGAGGCGGCTGCGTTTGTGCGCTTCTTCGAGCAAGCGATTCTGCCGCGGATCGAGGCAGCGGGTGCAAAGTCGATTGCTCAACTGGTGAGCGAAGAGGTGCCGAACAACTTCTCGCGGCTTCCGATCCGTGAACGCGACAGAGTGTTTCTGTGGTTTGCCCGGTGGCCCAACATCGCTGCGGAGGAGGCTTTTGCGGCGCGGATGTCGGCGGTGACTGGGTGGCGGGATGCAGCGCCCGAATCCGTGCTGCCGGCGCTCATGAGAAAGCCGGAGAGACTGCGCCTTGCGCCAACGCCGCGCTCGGCCCTACGCTGACGATCTATTGCGAAGCCGCCGGCGCCCCCTGCGACGGCGTGAGTATGTCGGCGCGCAAGCCGACGTGGTACTTGGCGCAGAAGTCCCAAGGTATGCGCTTCACATTTCTGGTCGAAAACAGCGGCAGGATCTTTCTCGTGACATAAAAGAGGAAGATGCAACTCCCCTTCAGCTCGACCGTCTGCCAGTGCGCGTCCACCACTGTGCCTGCGGGAGCATTCCCCGCCGAGTCGATCGGCGCGAGCACCGAGAATGTCGCGTCAATGCTTGCCGCCCCGTTAGGGGCGGGGCAGCCGAGCTCGCTCACATTCAGGTCGCTCGGACGTGCACCGAGCTGCAGCAGAACGCGCCTGACTTGCTCGTATGTCGAGTCACAAAAGTCCCGGTAGACGACGTGCACCTGGCGCCGTGTCCAGGCGGCGGAGCTCATCTGCTCCGATGGCGCAGCGGCCAGCGCCGGAAAGGCAACTCCCAGCCCAACGGCGAGTGCTCCAAGAACCCAACCGCGGGAACTCATCGTTTGGGTGGCGGCGCAACGGTGAATCGTCCATCGACGACGGGATTGCGCTCCTCTCCTTCACAGTCCTCGTGGACCATCCGGTTCACGCGGGTCACCCTGCTGTACTGCCGCGTGACGTGCCACGGCGCGGTGAAGCTCTTAGGATCGATGATGGTCATCTGGTCCTGCAGATGATTCTTGTCGAGCATCCGGATGCGCTCGATGAAATGAGCCTGCGAGCTCAACGTGGCGATCAGGGCCACTTCGTCATTATCTCCACCGCCGGCAACGATCACTGGCCCATCACCACCACCGAGCCCGGGCGGGTTGCTCACTTCTATTGTGTCGACGACGAGGGTCTGGCCCTCCCAATGACCGATCGAATCGCCCCAGGACGTCGGCCACAGGTCCTCCTTCGGAGTATGGGGCCGGCCGTCCGTGTAGATGTGCCGAATCTCCCTGCCCGAGAAGATCATGGCGGTCTCCTCGGGCGTGGTGAGCACTTCAAACATCAGCGGCGAGAACAGCATCAGCATCGGAACTCCGAAGGAGCATGCCGGCCGTAGGCCCGGGGTTGGAGCGTCCGTCCCGTTGGCAGCGGCCTCAGAGCGCTTGCGTACTGCCGCTACGGCTTTGTCGAAGGCGACCTGTACGCCCGGCTTGTAGGGTGGCGGTCCCCACTTGCGCATCTCCTTCACGACCTCATCCAGCGACTGTATGAATCCACCCTGCGCATCAGGTGTAACGCCCACGATCTCCCATTGACCGGTCCAATTGGGCAGGCGCGCAAACCCGCGTGCCCGCTCCTCAGCAGGCGATGCCGCGTCCCCTGGGGCAATCGTGACGAGCAGCAGCCCGAAGCTCATCAGGACCGCTTTCCCGAGAGCCAAGCGCGCGCTCATTTCGACTCCGAAGCGTGAGCTGAGGATGGAAGGTCGATCTGGGTTCCATCGGGGGCGACCCTCGACACGAACTGCCCCCCCTGGCTGCCGTCGCGGACCGGGTGAATGAGAACAGTAATCCGATCTCCGCTCTTCAAAGTCCCCGGCTTCCAGCCCGCACGGGCCAGATGCTCGGGGCTCGTCATCTCGATGCTCCACTCCGTTGCGGCCGCGCCCGCCTCCCCGTCGGCCATCAACTGAATGAATACATGAGGGTTCGTCCAGCGGAATTCCTTGACCACGCCGTGCAACGTGAGGGACCGCTTGGCATCGAAGATCGCGAAGGAGTGATGTGCGGTGGCCGCCTGCAGGAGCAGCGCAAGTCCGGCGCCCAGCCCGAGACTGACCCTGCGCGCGCGGGTACGCGAATCAGCGTTCGACCTCTCCCCAGTCATTGACCGTCCCCCTCACCGGCTGGCCGCAATCCTCGTCACCCAGGTGAATACTATTGCGAGCCCGCCAAGGACGAAAGTCAATCGCACAACGAGGATCCAGCGGACCTCGAGGTGGGAGTGAGGGTCCGCTGAATCCCCGCACGTCGCTTCCGCCTAACGCACTTGCAGGACGTCACGGAGGAAGGACATTCGCACACTATCCTTGATTGTTGTTATGCGAGGCGCCAGTGACGCTCCCGCCGGGATCAACTGAAATCGTGTGAGCTTCATAAGACAACAACTCCTGCGCCTCACGTTCAGCCCGCGATGAACCTGATGTTGGAGGCTGAATGGACAAAACCACCCGGTTGACTCATCCCGCCAGGGGAGGTTCCGATGCCACCCTCTTCCCCCACGTGGTGGAGGAAGCACGTGGTGCGGCTCGGGCCTGAAGCGGCAACTGCACGCCGTCGCGAGGCGATCCATTTGGGGGCAGAAAGGCGCCGGACATGCACACGCTTTGTGCAGTTCAAGCGGCCCGCGTCACGTCGGCGCGGCATCCTTGACCGTGAGGGTCGCCGCCCTTGAATTGCAACCGAGCTTGATGTCACAGTCCGGCCTTCAGATGTCCATGGCGCGAACTACAGATCCTACAGGCACATGATTCGCGCTCTACATCGCGCAGCCCTGTTTCTGATCCCCGTCGCAGCGGTGGGCCTGTCTGTGAGGACGGCGGCGAGCGACACGCTGCAGCCGGCGGCAACGGCCGCCTCGAGTGAGTCATACGCGAAGGCCGCTGCACAGTGGTGGGCTGATATCACCGCCCTTGCGGGTGACAGCACTGAAGGGCGCCTGACAGGCTCGGCTGGCTACATGCGCGCCGCCCGCTACGTGATTTCAAGATTCAGGTCGGAAGGCTTGAGACCCGCAGCGATCGGCGGCTACCTTCAGCCAGTCGCACTCGAGCAGCAAACAGTTGCCCAGGCACGCTCCACTGCAGAGCTCAGGGCTGCGGCATCGGCGGCCCTCCCGCTGCATGTGGGGGAAGACATCCTCATCTCGGCCTCCGGGGCACCGCGCCCGGCTCACATCGTTGCACCACTGGTGTTCATCGGCTACGGGCTTCACTTGCCTGACCAGCGGTATGACGAGCTTGCTGGCATGGAGTTGAAGGGCAAGATAGCCGTGGTGCTGAGCGGCGGCCCCTCCAACATCAGCGGACCGATCAAATCCACTGCTCGCTTTGCCCGTGCAAGAGTCCTGGGCGCGCTTGGAATGGTCGGCATGATCACCCTGACCACGCCGAAGCAGATCGAGATTCCATGGGCCCGACAGCGACTGCTGGCTGGCCAGGCAGGGATGTACTTGAGCGATCCAGCATTGCGGGATACGCCCGATGGTTTCTTCAGCGCGAGCATCGATCCGGACAAGTCGGAGATTCTGTTCACGGGCTCGGGGCACACTTTCGCCGAGCTCTGCGCGCTCGCCGACGCATCGAAGCCCTTGCCGCGTTTCGACCTTGCACGGCAGCTCAGCGCGAGCGTCGTTGCCCGACGCGAACGCCTGAGCTCGCCCAATCTCGTTGCCAAGCTGCCCGGCAGCGACCAAAGCCCTGGCGCAGAGTATGTCGTCGTATCCGCTCACCTGGACCACTTGGGTATCGGCGAACCTATCAATGGCGACCGGATCTACAACGGCGCGATGGACGACGCATCAGGCGTTGCGACCGTGCTGGACATTGCTCACCGACTGAAGTCCGCCACGCCGCCGCGCCGGTCAGTCCTGTTCGTCATCTTCACGGCCGAGGAGAAGGGACTGCTGGGGTCGCACTACTTCGCCGCGCGTCCGACCGTGCCCAGGCATTCCATCGTGGCGGATCTGAACTTCGATATGCCCCTGCCGCTCTGGCCGCTCAAGAGCGTGCTCGCGCCCGGGGCGGATGAGAGCTCCCTGGGCGCCGATGCGGCCGCCGTGGCCAAGGCACGTGGACTCATCCTGGTCCCGGATCCCTTGCCGGATCGCAACGTATTCATCCGCACGGACCAATTCAGCTTTGTCCGCGAGGGCATTCCGGCTCTGGCGTTCAAATTCGGCTTTGCGAAAGACACCCCCGAATTCAAGATCGAACATGAGTGGCGCGCCACCCGCTATCACTCCCCGTCAGATGATCTCGAACAGCCGGGAGTGTTGCGGGAGGAGGCAGCGAAGCTCGATGCGTATGTCGCTGCGCTCGCATCCAGGATCGCAAACGCCGATTCGCGTCCGACGTGGCTGCCCGGCAGCCTCTTTGGTCGTGATGGGAATTCATCACAGACAGTCCGCTGACTGACCTCTGACCGCTGACTGACCTCTGACCGCGGCCGCGCCCGCTCACGCCCCATTTCGGCGCTGCACTCGCCAATGCACCAACTCAGCCGCCCACTTTGAGCGGAAGCCCGACTCGGGGGCACCAAGTTGGATCTCATGCACCTCCTTCGGAGGCCGCCTCGCAATCATGCAGTACCGCGGCTCGCGTCACGTCCGCGACACCTCCGCAACATCCAACGACCGCCGAAGCTTTTGACTGGCCAACAATTTCGTCGGCGGCGGACTCGGCGATCGCGAGTCGGGTGCGCAACGAGGGCCGCATCTCCCGAATGATCTGGCCAGATTATTGCAACAGCTCCGGCGTGCATGGAGTGCTGATCGCGCAGCGGGCACTGATTCGTGCTTGAGCCGCGTGCTCAGTTGGAAGTCTCGAGGGGGCCGTGCGCGCGCACTGTGCCGGACAGCACGTTCGGCACGGATGCTCAGGTCAACGACTTTCAACAGAAGCATTCGGAGATCGCCCCCGATGTCCAGTAGATCCAGCAAGGCTCCACTCACTGCGGCCGCAATGGCGGCCACCGGGCTCGCCATTGCCGCTCCGCCGGCGCGCGCCGACACGACTGCGGACACGACGACACCCGATCAGGCTCCCCAGGAGGTCATCGTCACCGGTACTCGCCAGAAGGGCGTGGAAGCGGCGCAGAGCCCGACGCCGATTCAGATCATCGGCGCAGGCGACCTCAAGGCCACCGGTCAGCCGAACCTGGTGAATGCGCTGGCCCAGCTGGTGCCCTCATTGGTCGCGCAGGCCAGTGGCGGCGACATGTCCAACCAGACATTGCAGGCGCGACTGCGGGGCCTGAGCCCCAACGACGTGCTGATCCTCGTCGACGGCAAGCGGCGCCACACGACGGCGAATCTGGCGGTGCTGTCCGGACCGTACCAGGGTGGTGCCGGCGCGGATCTGAACTTCATCCCTGTGGACGCCATCGATCACGTCGAAGTGCTGACCCAGGGGGCAGCCGCTCAGTACGGCTCGGACGCGATAGCCGGGGTGATCAACATCATCCTCAAACGCGATTCCTCGGGCGGGGAGGCCAATGCGACCTATGGAGGCTATTTCGACGGCGGTGGCAACACGACGCAGGTCGGCGCCAACGCGGGGTTCGAGCCGTTGCCGCAGTCGTTCTTCAACGTCACTGCCCAGGTCTACAATCACGCCACATCCTTCCGAGCCAACATCGATCCGCGCGTCACAAACCCGCACTACATCGATCCCGCTCAGGGTGGTACCTATCCGCTCACCAATATGCCATCCGCGCCGGGCTATCCCTATCTCGCCAGGGGAGGCGCCGACGCCGAGATGCACCGCAAGATCGCCGCGTACAACGCCGGATTCCACCTCGTCGACGGAATACAGTTCTATAGCTCGGGCACCTACGGATCGAAGGAGGCTGAGTCCTTCGAGGGCTTTCGCCTGCCGAACGTCGCTTTCTACACGGACCCCGTCACACATGCGACGACCTATCCCTACCCCTACGGCTTCGATCCGCGGGAGCAGGCGAAGGAAAAGGACTATCAGCTCAACGCAGGCTTCAAGGGCGCCGTGAATGACTGGACCTGGGACCTCGGCTACGGCTACGGGAATGACCAGTTCGGCACCTACACGATTCACTCGATCAACGCACAGCTGTACAAGCTCACGGGTGCTTCGCCGACCGATTTCTATGACGGCGCATTTGTCGCCACTCAGGCAACAACGACGCTCGACATCGCGCGCGATTTCAACGTCGGCCTCGCGGGCCCCCTGAACATCGCCTTCGGCGGCGAGTACCGGCGCGAAAGCTACAAGATCCTTCCCGGCGATAGCGTGTCGTACATCGACGGGGGCGCCCAATCGTATCCGGGATTCCCACCGAGCGCTGCGACGGACGCCATGCGCAAGAGCAAGGCGGGTTACCTCGATCTGGCCGTCCAGCCCTTCAGCAATGTTCGAGCCGACATCGCAGGCCGGTACGAGGACTACAGCGACTTCGGGACTGCGAAGGTCGGCAAGGTGACCGTCCGCTGGGACATCGTTCCCGCGCTTGCCATACGTGGCACGGTGAGCACCGGCTTTCGGTCGCCGACGCTCGCGGAGGAGTACTACACAGCGGTCAACGTTGCGCCGACGAGCGCAGCCGCGCAGCTCGCCCCAGACGGCGCGGCGGCCGCGCTTCTGGGCCTCGGGAGCGGACTGAAGCCCGAGAAGTCCACGAGTGGCAGCTTAGGACTCGTTTTCCAGCCGGCTGCCTCGTTCAGTGCCACACTCGATGCCTATCAGGTCATACTGACCAACCGCATCATCGGCAGCGCCTCGTTCTACGGACAGATCAACGGAACCCCGTACCCCAACGCGGCGCAGGTGAACGCGGCCATTGTCGCGAGCGGCCTGAGTATCGATCCAGCAGTCCTCGCAGCCGGTACTCTGAGCGCCGTCGTGTTCACCAACGGCATCGACACGCGTACACGCGGCGCGGACTTCACGCTGAACAGCCCGAACGACTACGCCATTGGACACATCGACTGGTCCATCTCGGGCACATACAACTACACCACCTTGACCCGCCAGATCGCCTCGCCGCCGCAACTCGGCGGACAAACGGTGTTCAGCCCGACTACGATCTCGAACCTGACCACCGCCTCCCCCCGACTGGTCGCGAATCTCGGCGTCCGCTGGGAGCTGTCGGTCTTCTACCTGGACCTGCACGAGATCGTCTACGGCCGCAGCTCGCAATGGAGCAATGACGGCGGCAACAATCCGTCGAAGACACCCATCTACTACCAGAGCACGATCGACACCGCCCCGATCACCAATCTGGAGCTTGGCATGCACGCCAGCAAGGCACTGACGTTCGCCATCGGAGCGAACGATCTCGCCAACCGGTATCCAAACCAGATCAACCCAGCGATTCTGCAGGCGTACCGAACGTACTACCAGAGCGGCGGGCAGGGAAAGTACGACACATTCTCGCCGTTCGGCTTCGATGGCGGGTTCTACTACGCCCGCGCGACGCTCAACTTCTGAGCGCCGCGCACCGATTTCGCGCAGACATCATGTTTGTTTGGGGTGCGTCTTGGGTTTCTTTCGGGTTCGACTGCGTCATTTTGGCGAGGTGCCGAACCGAACGCTGCACGCAACAACTCCGTGCATCTATCCATGAAAAAAAATCACTTTTACCGTAACGCGACCGGCTCTACTGTGACGGCGCGCCAGTGCAGTTCGATCGTCAGCGCCTTCCTCCATGACTCACGCCGCGTCAAGCGCGCTTCTCGACCTAACAACCAGATCCTGACAGAGGAGAGTCCCATGTCGTCCAGCCATCTCGTATCTCGTCGCTCGTTTGTACGGGTCGCCGGCACGGCGGCCGCAGCGGCGCCCGTCCTTGGTCAATTCCGCAGCGCGTGGGCGCTGACAGGGGAGCCGCAAGCCAAGCAAGACTACCAGGAGCTGATCGCGCGGTATCACGACCCCAATGCGGTGATCATCAGCTCGAACGAGAATCCTCTGGGCCCATCCACAGGCGCGCTCGCCGCGATCGCGAAGGCCTCTGTCCAGGGCGGACGCTATCACCATGAGTCCAAGGGCGAGGTCATCGATGCCTTCAGCGCGCAATTCGGCCTGAAGGACGGATACGTGACCCTCTGGCCCGGCTCCGGCACACCGCTCGATCTGGCGCTCAAAGCCAACCTCGGACCGGATAAGCCTCTGGTCGTGGCCGATCCCAGCTATGAGCAGGGCCCACGCGCCGCTCAGGCGGTGAATGCCAAGGTCTACAGCGTTCCGCTGACCTCTACCGGCGCACACGATGTCAGAAAGATGGTCGCAGCGACCGCCAATCCCGGCGTTTATTACATCGTCAATCCGAACAACCCGACCGGAACCATGACCCCCCGGGAAGACATCCTGTGGCTGCTCGAGAACAAGGCGCCCGGCTCGATCGTCATCGTCGATGAGGCCTACCACCATTTCTCGGACCACGAGCCCATGGTCGATCAGGTGGTCGCGGACAAGGATCTCGTGATCACGCGCACCTTCTCCAAGATCTACGGCATGGCCGGCCTGCGCGCCGGACTCCTCATTGCAAAGCCGGAGCTGCAGGCCAAGCTCGCGCAGCTCGGGCCGGCCGCGACGACCAACGGCGCCAGCGGTGTCTCGATGGCCACCGCACTGGCCTGCCTCGCCTCCATCAAGGACACGAACCTGATCCCCCAGAGGCGCAAGATCAATGCCGACATTCGCGAAGCCACACTGGAGTGGCTGGAAAAGAGCGGCTACAAATTCTACCGCGGCTCGCAGGCTAATTTTTTCATGGTTGATGTAGAGCGCCCGGGGCGCGAGTTCGCGGCGCTGATGCAGAAGGAAGACATCTACATTGGCCGCACGTGGAGTGCGATGCCGAACCACGTGCGAGTCACCGTCGGCACGGCGCCCGAGATGAAGAAATTCCAGTCGGCATTCGCAAAGGTGTACGACACCGCACCCGCGGCGATGAGTCATCTCGACCTGCCCTACACGGCACCTTCGGAGCTTCCGTTCGCTTACGCCTGATCGGTGCTCGAGACGCTCACGGCGCCGGCGGTGCACAAGCCGCCGGCTGCGCCTTCCGTATGTCCGCAGTGATGATGGGTACATCATGAGTGTGTTGTCGGTGATCCCAGCCGGGTTTTCGCCCGGCACGCTGGTTGCCCTGGTCGCCATCGTCGGGGCCTCCGGGGTAATGAGCGGCCTTTCCGGCTTCGGGTTCTCGGCGATTGGCGCCCTGTCTCTGTGGCTGTTACCGCCGACCCTTGGAGTGCCGTTGCTGATGGGACTCTCCACGGCCAATCAACTGATGTCGATCGGACAGCTGAAGGCCGACATGAGGCCGTTGCGTCAGTGGTGGCCTGCCGGGCCGGGACCCTACTTGCTGGGCGGCTTCGCCGGCGTTCCGGTCGGTCTCGAGATACTGCACTCGTTGCCGACCTCGACACTGATGAGCCTATTCGGCGCGCTCCTCGTCCTCTACGCCGCATATTCGATATTCAAACCGGACCATCTCAGCGTAGCCTCCGGAGGCAGTTGGGTCGCATCGCTCCTGGTGGGCGCGACCGGCGGGATCATCGGCGGCT
>Ga0126381_100009012_pt1 | contig 11187 bp, 7 predicted proteins | sample PanSoiMetPlot_28_FD_96465 | JGI IMG/M metagenome (GOLD analysis project Ga0126381, IMG submission 96465) | Tropical forest soil microbial communities from Panama - MetaG Plot_28 | ecosystem: Environmental > Terrestrial > Soil > Tropical forest > Bulk soil | place: Panama | collected 2016-02-17 | reverse complement strand
GGATTTGCAAGAAAAAACACCATTCCACGCTTCGCTCTTGGAATTTAAAGAATTACATTAAATTGTAAGCTTGGGCCTGCCTTGCGGCTTTCCGGTCGCACTCTCGGTGGAGTTCGCAAAAACGGCGGCACCGGTCACACGGTCATTCACTTCTCAAGCGCTACTTCTTTTTCTTATCAGCCGCCTCGTCTTCAACCATAGCTTGAGCTGCGGCGAGGCGCGCCACGGGCACTCGGTAGGGAGAGCAACTCACGTAGGTGAGACCGATGCGATGACAGAACTTGACGCTATCGGGATCGCCTCCGTGTTCGCCGCAGATACCGAGCTTGATGTCCGGGCGAGCCTGCCGCCCCTTGGCGACCGCAACCTCCATCAGTTGGCCGACGCCGGACTGGTCAATCGTCGCAAAGGGGTTCTTTTTGACAATTTCGAGTTCTTGATAAGGACCCAGGAAGGAGCCAGAATCGTCGCGGCTCATGCCCATTGTCGTTTGGGTGAGGTCGTTGGTACCGAAGCTGAAGAATTCGGCGGATTGCGCGATTTCGTCGGCGGTGAGAGCGCCGCGCGGAACTTCGATCATGGTGCCGACCAGATAACTGAGCTTGACGTTCTTTTCCTTCGTAACCTCGCGGGCTACTCGATGTACGACCTCGACCTGGAGGTCCAGTTCTTTCTTGAAGGCTACCAGAGGAATCATGATTTCGGGCTGCACCCTGATCCCCGATTTTTGCACTTCGGCTGCAGCTTCAAAAACCGCGCGCGATTGCATCTCGGAAATTTCCGGATAGACGATGCCCAGACGGCAGCCACGGAAACCGAGCATAGGATTGAACTCATGCAATTCTTTGACTCTTTGTTTGATCTTTTCAACCGATACACCCATCTTTTTGGCCAGTTCCGTTTGCGCCGAACCTTCATGCGGCAAGAATTCATGAAGCGGCGGATCGAGAAAGCGGATGGTTGCCGGACGCCCTGCGAGCGATTTGAAGATGCCGGTGAAATCTTGCCGCTGATAGGGGAGAATTTTCGCCAGGGCTGCCTCGCGGTGCTTTTTGGTGTCGGCGAGGATCATCTCGCGCATCGCGTCGATGCGATTTCCTTCAAAGAACATGTGCTCGGTGCGACAGAGGCCAATGCCGCTGGCTCCGAAGGCGACAGCGTGAGCGGTCTGTTCGGGTGTGTCGGCGTTGGTGCGGACGCTCATGCGCGTAGCTTTGGAGCACCATTCCATTAGTTTCCTAAAGTTTTGGTAGGTCTGGCTCTTGTCGGGCGGCAAAGATTTCTCGATGAGCACCTGGACGATTTCGGATGCTGCGGTGGGGATCTGGCCGGCGTAAACTTCGCCCGCCGTGCCGTTGATGGATAGGAAGTCGCCTTCATTGTAGCTTCTGCCGTCGACGGTCACCTTTCTGGTGGCGTAATCGATCTGCAGAGCGGCGGCTCCGCAGACACACACTTTGCCCATCTGGCGAGCCACCAGGGCGGCGTGGGAGCTGACACCTCCCTTGGCAGTCAGGATCCCTTCAGCAGCGATCATGCCGCGCAGATCTTCAGGCGAGGTTTCGTTGCGCACCAGCAAGACCTTTTCGCCCTTTTCGGCAGCCTGCACGGCGCGATCGGCGTTCAGGTACATCCGACCCGTAGCAGCACCGGGGCCCGCAGGAAGACCTTTGGCAATGATGTTCGCGCTTCCGAGCGCCTGGCGGTCGAAGATCGGCGCGAGCACCTGATCGAGCTGGTCGGCGGGGACCCGACGAATGGCCGTCTTCCAGTCGATGAGCTTTTCCTTCTCCATTTCAACGGCAAAGCGGACGGCAGCCAGGCCGGTGCGTTTGCCGTTGCGCGTCTGCAGCATGAACACTTTGCTGTCTTGAATCGTGAACTCGAAGTCCTGTACATCCTTAAAGTGTTTCTCAAGCTTCGCGCGAATGCCTTCCAACTCATGGAAAGCCTTTGGCATGTAGTTCTTGAGGTTGGCGACCGGCTCAGGAGTCCGTACGCCGGCAACGACGTCCTCGCCTTGGGCATTAATCAGGAATTCGCCGTAGAAAACCTTCTCCCCCGTGGCCGGGTCTCGGGTGAAGGCGACGCCAGAACCTGATTTGTCTCCCGTGTTGCCGTACACCATAGCTTGCACGTTTACGGCGGTGCCCCACTCCGAGGGGATGTTGTATTTGCGGCGGTACACAATCGCGCGATCATTCATCCAGGAACCGAACACCGCCCCGATGGCGCCCCAGAGTTGCTTCCAGGGATCCTGGGGAAATTCCGAGCCCGTACGCTCTTTGATCAGTGTCTTGAAACGGCCGACGAGTTCCTGCAAGTCGGAAACCTTGAGTTTGGGATCGTCAATGTCGGCGTGGTAACGCTCGTGCTTAAGGGCATGGATAACGACCTCGAAAGGTTCATGGTCTTCGTCGGGCCGCTTCTGAACATTCATCACAACGTCGCCATACATCTGGATGAATCGGCGGTAGCAGTCCCATGCCAGGCGCTCATTCTTAGTGGCTTGAGCGAAGGTGCGGACCGTTTCGTCGTTGAGGCCGAGATTCAGAATGGTGTCCATCATGCCGGGCATGGAATCGCGAGCGCCAGAACGGACCGAGACGAGCATGGGCATTTTGGTCTGGTCGCCGAACCGGGAACCCATGATCTTCTCGACGGCGGCGACGGCGGTTTTCACCTGGGAATCGAGGGCCTTGGGGTAGCTCTTCTTGTTGCCGTAGTAGTAGGTGCACACTTCGGTGGTGATGGTGAAGCCGGGAGGAACCGGAAGACCGATGCGGCTCATCTCCGAAAGGCCGGCGCCTTTGCCACCTAGAAGAGCCCGCCACGTGCCATCGCCTTCCGCTTTTCCTGCACCAAAGGAATAAACCCATTTCGTCACGATAACCCTCACAAACCAGTTTGGAATTAAATCCTACATGCAACGACGCAAAACCAGAGACGCCTGCATGCGCGGCGCCCTCTCGAAAACCCAACGAAGAATGTCGGCGCGCAGATGGAGGCGAACGAGCCACGCCAGCATTAATCTAAAGTAAAACTTTAACTGCGGCCTTCGCTCCCCATCTCAGAAAAATCCGCAATTGTCGTAAACTCTCGCAGCAGTTCTGAAAGCAGCGCCAGACGATTCCTGCGCACTCCCTCGTCCTCCGTCATCACCATCACCTGTTCAAAGAACTGGTCAATATCGGGCCGCAGTGCGGCAATGGTTTCGAGCGCTTCCCGGAAATGCCCGACGCGCTTTTGCTCTTTCACTCGAGGCGCCGCAGCGTGCATAGCGGCGTACAACCCCCGCTCCGCATCGCCTGCGAACAAGTCCGGCGAAATCGACTGCGCTTCGACGGCGGGAATGGCGGCTTTTTCCAAAATATTCCGAATGCGCTTGAACGAAACCGCCAGCGGCTCGAAGTTCTTGGACTTGCGAATAGCCCGCAGCGCCTCAAGGCGCCTACGCGCGTCCATGAAATCATCTCCGCCGGCACGAAAGACGGCGTTTACCTCGTCGTAGCTGAACATTTCCTTCTCGCGGAACACGAAGCGGGCGCGGTCGACCAGGAAATCCAGAATCTGTTTTTCCTGTTCGGCGGTCACTGCCCGCTTGGGCGCGTTCGACTGCAGCGCCTTCGCAGCCGCCCCGACCGTCAGGGAAAGCGACAGCGGCAGTTTCTTCTCCAGAATAATCTTGACGATCCCCAGCCCGGCTCGGCGCAGGGCAAAAGGGTCGCTCGACCCTGTTGGTACGACTCCCACCGCGAAGCAGCCGACGATGGAGTCAAACTTGTCAGCCAGCGCAACCGCGCACCCAATCAGATTCCGCGGAATAGGATCGTCCAGGCCCACCGGACGATAATGATCGTAGACGGCGTCCGACACTTCGTCTGGCTCGCCCTGTGCCTTGGCATAAAGCCCGCCGACGATGCCCTGCAACTCAGGAAACTCCCGCACCATCTCGGTTGGCAGATCGCACTTGGCCAACTCGGCCGCGCGATCCGCTTCTGCGACATGCGCCTGAACCATACCCAGGTTGAACCACTGCTCGGCCAACCAACGCGAGAGAAAGCGAATGCGCTCTACCTTGTCGCGGTAGCTACCAAGACGAGACTCGTAGGTCACCCGCTCGAGCCTGGGCAGATAGTCGGCGAGCCGACATTTTTGATCCGACTCCCAGAAAAACCGGGCGTCTGCAAACCGCGCTTTTAAGACCCGCTCGTGTCCTGCCCGAACCAGCCCCTTCGAATCCTTTGCCAGATTGACCACCGCCAGGAAGTGCGCCGCCAGCTCCCCGTTGCGCTTCTCCACCGCAAAGTATTTCTGATGATCGCGCATCACCGTCACCAGGATCTCGTCAGGCAGATTCAGAAACGCCGGATCAAAATCTCCCAGAATAACTGACGGAAACTCGTTGAGATAAGTTACCAGCTTCAAGAGCTCGGCGTCCTGGTGGATTCGATAACTTCCCTTTCCGGTGCGGGCGTCAAGCTCGCCCTGAATCTTCGCCGCGCGATCGGCAGGACGCACCAGCACGCCATTGGCGCGGAGTTGTTTTTCATAATCAGCAAATCCTCGAACGCGCAGATTGCCGGAACCAAGAAAGCGGTGCCCTCGCGTCAGGTCCCCCGCGGTGATTCCTGCGTAGGAGAATTTCAGTGGCTTGCCGTCCAGCAGCCCGACGATCCATCGAATCGGCCGGATGAACCGCGCGCCCGAAAGCCCGGTCCAAGTCATGGTCTTCGGCCAGTACAGGTCATGCAGGATGCGTGGCAGCATATCGGCGAGGAGGTGCTCAGTGGCACGCCCACGCTTGACGTTTTTGGCTGCGAGGTAGTCGCCCTTGGGAGTCGAGAAAAAATAGATCTCATGCAGCGCCACGCCTTGCTTCTCAGCAAAGCTGACGGCCGCTCGGGTCGGCGCGCCGACAGCATCGTAGGCGACCGACTTTGGAGGACCCTGAACCTCGCTCACAACATCCGCCTGCCGGACGGGTAGGCCCCTTGCCCACAATGTCAATCGTCTCGGGGTGCTGAATCCCTCAACCGAAACACCCTCCATCAGGTTCTCGGCGATCAGTTGCTTCTCAAGTCCGGTCTTAAGCTCGGCCTCGGCTCGCGCCAGCATGGTGGCAGGAATCTCCTCGCAGCCGACTTCAAACAGCAACTCCACCCGTTTCTCGCTCGGCGATTTGCCCTGCCGTCCGAACGAGCTGGCCCTGGCAGTTCGCTTCTTCGCCGCGCTCACGCCGACACCTCTTGCCGCGCGCTGCTGCCCAGTCCCAGTTGTTCAAGATAAGCCGCCGCGGTTCGACAGGCAATGGTCCGAACGCGAGCCATCAGAGCGGCGCGTTCCGTCGTGGAGATGACACCACGGGCGTCCATCAAGTTAAAAAGGTGCGAGCACTTTAGGCAATGGTCGTAAGTCGCCAGAAGCGGGTACCGTGCACGCTCCCTCCCTTGCGCTTTGACCCAGCCGTCCAGAAGTTCCCGGGCCTGTTTCTCGTGCAGGTCAAACTCCGACCGAATTGCCTTGGCGTCGCTCCGATCAAAACTGTAAACGGAGAACTGTTGCTCTTCGGCCAGCCGGATATCCCCGTAGGTCTTACCCTCCGACCAGCGCAAATCATATACGCTCTCCGCGCCCTGCAGGAATGCGCAGATGCGTTCGAGGCCATAGGTCAACTCCACAGAGATGGGGTCCAGGTCGAGACCGCCGCTCTGTTGAAAATAGGTGAACTGGGTAATCTCCAGGCCGTCCAGCAGCACCTGCCATCCGATTCCCCAGGCGCCTAGCGTAGGCGACTCCCAGTTGTCCTCTTCAAAGCGGATGTCGTGCTCGCGAAGGTCGATGCCGATGGCGCTGAGGCTCATTAAATAGACCTCTTGAATGTCGGTCGGCGAGGGCTTCAAGATCACCTGAAACTGCGAGTGCTTGTAGAGACGATTCGGATTCTCGCCATAGCGACCGTCGGCGGGCCGACGGCTCGGCTGAACGTATGCCACACGGTACGGTTCGCGACCGAGCACCCGCAGGAACGTTTCGGGGTGCATCGTGCCCGCGCCAACTTCGACGTCATAGGGCTGTTGCAGCACGCAGCCCTGCTTCCCCCAGAAATGCGATAGCGCCAGAATCAAATCCTGAAAATTCAAACCCTTCGGTTTATGTTCAAGTTTTACTTTAGCTTTCAAGTCGTCTCCAGGAATTCTCGCGTGCGCAAACGGCGCTCCGTGTGAAATTCGATCCAACTCAATGCCGCTTCGCGTAACTCGGTCACCGCCGTGGCCCCATCATTCTCAAGCGAAATCTGGTCCAGTTTCCTCGCTGCGAACACGGCTGCCAGTTCTCGACCAGACTTACCGAGTGGTCGCATTCCCGGATGCCAGCAGTTCTCGCAGAGCGGTTCCGGTGATTGCGAAAGGTAGAATCCGGGGCGCTCGCCAAAACTCTTGCCGCAGTTCGCGCACCGGTCAAGAGGCGGCAGCCACCCTCCCAACCGGACTGTCCAGAAGGCGAAGTACGCCACCGGCAAGTGCCAGGAACCGCGCCGCTCTACCTCTCTCGCCGAGAGCAGCAGCAACCGGAACATCGCTTCGCCAACTTCCTGCTCCGGCAGCACTCGCTCCGCGATTTCGCTGATCAGCGCCAAACCCGTACTTAACCCATAGTCGCTCTGCGACCTATGGAACGATTCCAGCAGTTCGCATTGCTGGATTCGAACCAGGTCGCGAGTCTCTCTTTCGACGTACCACAATTGCACGTGCGACAGAGTCTCCAGCGTTGAGCCGTAACGGTTCTTCAACCGCCGCGCTCCCGCAGCGACTCCCCTCAGGCGCCCCGACGAGCGGCCCAAGAAGCTGACCAGGCGGTCCGACTCGCCCAGGGGAAAAGTTTTCAAGATGATGGCTTCCGTTTCCCTGGCGGGCATTGTTTGACCGCTTCGCGGTCATTCCGTGACTTTGTCGGCGCGCCGACCGCGCTCCGCTGTATGCGCACTTGCTGCAAAACACGACGCAAACGCGAATCAAATTTCTTACCACAGGCCTCCCCGTTGCGCAACTTTCTGCTCAAGATTCTTCAAACTTTTCTTGCTTGCCTTTCCTCGCCTGCAGTGCCGGTTCTAGCCTTAGACCTTCCTCGCTTAGCCGGATCCGCTGCTGCCCGGCCAGCTGCCCATGGTTTGCGCAGAGTGCAGGCAGTGGCGCGAAAGACGGAACGAGGCTCGTCAGAAATTTTCGAGCGCCTCACCAAACCTTTCTTTTTTCGATACTTGGAGCCACAAAATTAATCTGTTAACCGCGGGCTCGGCAGGGGGCAGATTATAGGACGCTCACTTAGCTGCGCTTCTCCTTTTGAATTTTGCGGGACTTCAGTTACCCTTGCCGCTCATGCCCACTCCTATGGTCGATTTCACAGGCATTGGAGAGAATGCTACCGACATCGTGTTGCGGTTGAAAAAGTTCCCTGCCCGCGACGGCAAGACCGACACCGTGTCGCGCGAGATCCGGCTCGGAGGTCAGGTGGCAACGGCTGTGGTTGCCGCCGCCCAATGGGGGCTGCGTACCAGATACGTCGGAGCGGCGGGTTCTGATCACAACGCCGATCTACACCAAATCGAGCTGCGCACAAACCGTATCGAATCGCACTTGCAAAGAGTTCGCGGGGCAGAAAGCCGCCTCTCCTATATCTTGGTTGAGCAGCAAACCGGCAGTCGCGCCGTGCTCTGCCATCGGGACAGCCGCCTGCAATTGGCTCGTTCGTACTTGAAGAAACAGTGGTTTCAGCGTTCCCGGTTGGTCCATGTGGACGGCGAGAATCCCGAAGCCTCCAAACAGGCCGGAATTTGGGCGCGTGAAGCGGGGGTTCCAGTGATGTGCGATCTGGACGTCTTTTGCGAGGATCTGCTGTTTCTCCTGCCGCAGGTGGATTTCCCGGTGCTCTCGCTGAATGTTCTCTCTCCGCTTGGCGGATCGAATGATCCGTTGGTCGCGCTTCCGAATATCCGCGCAAAATACGGCTCAAGGCTGTCCTGCACCACCATGGGTGAACGCGGTGCGCTGGCTTGGGACGGGCAACGTTTTTATTATGCGCCGGCATACGACGTTCCAGTTGTGGATACTACCGGTGCCGGTGACCTGTTCCACGCGGGATTTGCTTACGGGCTACTCCACGTTTGGAACACCCAGCGCCTTCTGGAGTTCGCCTGCGCGGCCGCGGGGCTAAACTGCATGGCGCCGGGAGCGAGAGGCGGCATTGGTTCGCCGCGCACGATTGAGCGTCTTCGTTCAACCAGAAAGCGCCATCCTAGCCAATACAGTTCGGACGCGCTGGGCCTGGCTGCTCAGCGCGTTCTTGGTGCCGCTGGGCGCGGCGCCAAAGGTTAAGCAGAACCTATGTTTCTTCCGCTGCGCGATGAAAATCCTTCCGGCAAGTTCGCCTACGTGAACATTGCCCTGCTGCTGGCAAACATTGCCGTATTTCTCTATCAACTGAATCTCGAAGTCACCGCAGGCCCGCACCTGTACAAGTCCTTCGAAATGGCCAACGCGATCGTCCCGGCTCGCATTTCTGGCTACCTCGCAGGGCACGGGCCCTTCGAAGTCGCATTCCTGCCACTGCTGACCAGCATGTTCTTGCACGCCGGTTTTGCGCACATCCTGGGCAATATGCTTTTCCTCTGGATCTTTGGTGACAACGTCGAGGCTGCATTCGGGCATTTGAGCTATCTGCTTTTCTACTTCGTTTGCGGGGTAGGCGCAGGTCTCACCCACATCGCCTTCAACTTTCACTCGCACATCCCCGCCATGGGAGCGAGCGGCGCCATCTCCGGCGTTCTTGGTGCCTACATCGTATTGGAACCGAGAAACCGCATCCTGTGCCTGCTTGTTATTTTCGTGATTCGCGTGCCCGCTGCCATTGTGCTGGGGGCTTGGTTCTTGATGCAATTCCTGAGCGGCCTTAGTTCCATCGGCACATCGGTGAACGGCGGCGTGGCCGTGTGGGCGCACGTCGGGGGATTCCTGATGGGGGCGCTAATAGCCGCGGCATACAAATACAATTAAAGTTTTACTTTAATTACTACATTTCTAGAATGAGTCAACAAATCTTGCGAGTCGATGCAAGGTAAAGCAACACTTCAGGTTGTGCAGTCTCACTCTTGCGCAGCCACGTGCCGCGCGATCCAGTCGCCGACTTCGACTGTCCTTTTTTCGCCGCCCAAGTCCGGCGTCACGAAGTTTTCCCTTAGAGCTGCCCTGACCGCGTTGCGAAGGGTCTCGCCCTCAGAGTGCCATCCCAGGAAATCGAGCATCATCCCGGCAGCCAGGATCGACCCGAGCGGATTGGCGATACCCTTGCCGGCAATATTGGGCGCCGAACCGTGCACCGGTTCGAACAGCGACGTACGCCCGGGATGGATGTTCCCAGATGGTGCCAAGCCCAGGCCGCCAGCCAACTGCGCACCGAGGTCACTGATGATGTCGCCGAAGAGATTGCAGGTCACAATCACATCGAACTGCCGCGGATCCCGAACCACCTCCATGGCCAGTGCGTCGATGTATAGGTGCCGGGAATCGATGTCCGGGTATTCCTGGCGTACCTGCCTGAAGACTCGTTGCCACAGGTCGTGGGCAAAGGCCATGGCGTTGGACTTGTCGCTCATGCAGACTCGTTTGAGTTTATGGGCGCGTGCGTATTCGAAGGCATGGCGAATGATCCGCTCCACGCCTTTGCGGGAATTCACGTCCTCCTGTACCGCGATCTCGTCCGGAGTACCCATTTTGAAAAAGCCGCCCACTCCGACATACAAGCCTTCCGTGTTTTCCCGTAACACCATGAATTTGACGTCGTTGATCGAGCGATCGCGCAGCGGAGTCAGGCGATCGTGAAAAAGTTCGACCGGACGAGCGTTGATGAACAGGTCCAGTTTGAAGCGCAAGCCAAGAAGAATGTCCGCGGCGTGCTGATTCGAAGGGACACGGGGATCGCCGAGAGCTCCGAAAAGAATGGCGTCAAATTCCTTGGATAGCATTTCTATCGCGTCTGGTGGAAGAGTGATGCCTTCGCGCAAAAACTTTTCCGCGCCCCAATCGAATTCTACGAATTCAACTTGTCGGCGTGCCGACCGTCGGGTTTCCGGGTTTGTACTTAGCAACCCGGACTTCAAATTGCTTTCCGGGACCGTACTTTCAATCCCGGCATGGCTAAGGACTGCGCGAATTGCCTTGATCGCTTCCGGCGTGACTTCCTTCCCGATGCCGTCGCCTGGAATCACAGCGATGCGGGCGGCTGCTCCGCCGCCCCGTAATGTCTTGCTGGTCACTTTCTATCTCCCTGTTCGGTGCTTAAGACGCTGCACGATGCCTTTTCTGTCTACCACTCACACACCGGCGACAAGCCGCAATGAATGACCAAGTTTAAAGCTGGCCCGCGACCGACGATTCTGATTACATCAAGTGAAGCTTTAACTCTGGCTCAAAACTCGCTCCAGGGAACAAGTTGATAGGCGCTGCCGCTCTCGGTTTTGCTCACCGCGACTGCGGCATAGCCCTTGGCGAAACTCTTTGTGAACTGTTCTCGTACTGCCGCTTGGATCGCCTGTACGCGCGGCAAATCTTCCATCTTCCACTCCTGCAAGTTGGATGGTAATTCGATGATCGACGCAAACGGCCTTGGCGGCAATTCGCTGTTCAAGGCGGCCACAACCGGCGGCGAATCCAGATACCACTCGGCCACCAGCCGGTCGGTGGCTAGTCCTCGGTGCAGAGGACTGGTGGTGACACCATAAAGATTTGGCAAATAGCGGCGACAGATAGCCCCCAGGCGGTTCAGATTAAAGTAGGCATTGCGTATTTCGAGCGGATCAAACGTCCATTCGATGAGCCGAATATCCCTACCGAGAGCTTCCTCCCGTTGAAACAGCTTCAGCCTGCGGCCCACGCCACGGTCTCGATAGTCTCTATGGACACCCGTCATATGCGAGTGCAGGTAGGCCCCGCCATTGCGCAGACCGACCACTGCCAGGGTGTAGCCAACCAGTCTGCTACCTTCGTACGCACCCAGCACCTGCCCGCCGGTGAGCGACGCCACGACAAACAGGGTTGACGGTTCGACTTCCAGGTCCTGTTCTCCCCAGATCTCGCGCTGCAGAGCTACGCAGGCGTGAAACTCTTCTAGCGATTCGCACTTGCGAACGGT
>Ga0126381_100009011_pt1 | contig 11187 bp, 13 predicted proteins | sample PanSoiMetPlot_28_FD_96465 | JGI IMG/M metagenome (GOLD analysis project Ga0126381, IMG submission 96465) | Tropical forest soil microbial communities from Panama - MetaG Plot_28 | ecosystem: Environmental > Terrestrial > Soil > Tropical forest > Bulk soil | place: Panama | collected 2016-02-17 | reverse complement strand
TGCGGGGTGTTGCCATACGGAAATACCGTCAGGGTGTGGAAGTTTTGCCAGAAATCAGCACCGGGTCCCCCACCCATCCCTCTCCCCTACGGGCGAGGGAGTCGCTCTCGGCCCCCCGCGTCGACCACTCTCGCCAAGCCCGAGCTTGTCTGGAGCGATGGACGATCGGCTTGCACCGGCCAGCTTTCCTGTCCGCCCCAGCGGAGAGGGTTGCGGTGAAGGGGGCCGGGCGCTTATTGGCTAACGCCCCCTCAATACGCCACGATGATCTCGCCGATGATGGGCTTGGCGGCGCGAATCGCAGGGTCGCTGGAGGCGTATTCCTTGTCGCTGGAGGCGGCATTCACGGCGTCGGGTGTTGCCTTCGGGTCGGGCTTGAACTGGACCCCGATCTTGCAGCCGTCGGTCAGCACGTCGAGCGCGCCGCCGTTCCAATCGCTGACGATCGCCATGCCGCCCTTCTCGAAGCCCATCAGCTTGAAGGTCTTGCCGTTGAGCTTCTCCAGCGCCGCGAGCGGCAGGCCGAGACGGACACCCTTCTGGGCCTGCCAGGTGGATTGGCCTTCGATGACGATCATGCGCGTTCCCTCGCGCTGCGTGTCGTCGTCCCAGAGAATCTCCAGGCGGCGCTTGGGGTCGTTGGGATAGAGCACCGAGGCCATCAGAGTCGAGCCGTCGTCGCCGATGACTTGCGTGAAGTCGACATTGTGAACGCCGTAGGCTTGGGCGAGCTTGAGATGCGTCGAGCGCTTGGCAAAGGCCCCGTTGCTGCAGGCGACAGCGCGCACGCCCTCGGCCGGCTTCGGCGGCGGCTTCGATGCGGCGGGTGGGGCCTTGGCGTCCGGGTCCTCGATGGCGCTTTGATCGTCGGCGGGCGGCGGCTTGACGGGAGCTGCCTTGGGCTTCGGCTTGGCCGGCGGTGGCGCCACCACTTGCGATGGCATGATCTGCTCGTCGTCCCGCAGCGGCGGGGTGTAGTGGCTCGGTGTTCGGTTTGCTTGCGCCAACACGAGGGCCGGCCACGCGGCCAGTGCGCCTGCGGCTAGCAATCCCAGGACCCGATGCTTCATCCCCTACCCTCTGGTTCCAGCCTTCCGTTAACCAATGCTAGCCCCGGTGTGGTTCTGCCACAATCTTGCGGCCCACCGCACTATAACCGCGAATCTTATTCCGCGATTCTGCTCCGGGCTTTGGGCCAGATCGCGGCTGGATTGCGCGTCGGCCGGACAGTGCGACAGTTTTTCCGGAGGCGTTGCGCCACGCGGGGAAAAAGGGGAGGGAACCAGATGACAGCGCGGTCACGCGCCGCATCCTGACGCCGTCGGCCGGGCTCACGACTTTTGGTCTGCCGCCCGGCCATTAGTGCCGCTCACCGGCGATGCGCTTGGCCCCCAATATGTCGAGGAGGTCGCGCCGGCTTTGATTCCACCCCCCGCAATCGTGGCGGCACGCACGCCCACCACTATCGGTGTGGGAACAGCGCACGCCGCTGTGCCGTGACACGCGGACCGCACGCGCATCGTTGCACCGCCGCGCAGACCTGCAGCCTTGGGCGTCGCGGCAGCGCTCTCCGACCAGTCGCTAGCGCTCGGCCCGGCGCAGCCTCAACGGCACCGACGCCTCCGACGTTGACCGCGTGAGCACGCGGGCCTTCGGTTTTCAGGCCGACGTTCTCGATCCCTATCACACGGCGTACCGCTGGAACGACATCCCGCTCGTTGTCGGCGCCCGCGGCGCTGCCCGAATGGCTCGCCGCGCGCGCCCCGGCGGCCCGGCCCCCGTGGCCATGCGGTGCTCGACCACGTGCTCGTGGCCGACCCATCGACTGGCATCATCGTTGCCACGGTCGCGCCCTGAGGGGTGCTCGATCAACACGTCGTCATGCCCGGTCCGGGCATCCGCGTCTTCATTGTGGGGAAGCAGGCACATGTGGATGGCTGGATGGCCGGGGCAACCCCGGCCATGATCGCCATCTCCCCAGGGCCGGCCCGGTGTAGGATGTCGCATCGTGCACGGGAGAATGAAATTGAAGAACCTGGTGATCGGTGCCGCACTGGCGGCGGTCGTCCTCCTGACGGCGGATGTGGCTGGCGCGCAGTGTGCCCATTGCGTCATCCAGACCAAGACGCCCTCGGCCGCGGGCAAGTTCGAGTACCGCGTGAGCTGCATCATCGACATCAGCGGCGACGAGGTGAATACGACCGTCGTGGCGGCGAGCGATGAGGAAGCGATCGCGCTGGTGCGGCAGACGCATTGCTGACAGGCGCATCAGCCGGTCTCCTGCGGCTCCGGTGCGGCTTCAGGCGGCGGCTGCAAGCTCTCCAGCCAGCGAATGATGGCGGTGTGGTCGGCGCCCGATCCGAGCCGCGCTTCGGCCTCGCCCCAGGCCGCCCGCGTCGCCGCGAGCAGCGGCGCACTGACTTGCAGCGCCGCGGCGAGACTGGCCGCGAGATCGAGGTTCGCGCGGATCATCCCCAGCGATGTCCCCGAGCGGAAGCGGCGCGTGACGACCTCGCGCTGCGCGAGGCCCTGCAGGTCGCCCTCGCCGAGCTCCTCGCTCATGCGCAGGACGAAGTCGCCCGCGAAGCCGAAGCGCTCGCCGAGGCGCAGTGCCTCGCTGATCGCGAGGAGCTGTGCACCTTGCAGATAATCCGCGATCGCCCGCGTCGCCTGCGCCGAGCCTGGGCTGCCCGCGCGCAGCACCTTGCGGGCGAGCAGATCGAGAACGGGCCGGCACCGCTCGATGGCGCGCGCCTCCCCGCCGACGATCATCGTCAGCTGGCCCTCCTTGGCCTGCGCCGGCGTTCCGAACGCCGGCGCGTCGACCAAATCGATGTCCCGCGCGGCAAGCTCGCGCGCGATCGCAATCGTCTCCAGCGGATCCGTGATGCCGACATCGATCAGGATGCCGCCTGCCTCGAAACCCTTGGCCAGGCTCTCCCAGCCGAAGCAGACCTCGCGCAAGGCGGCCGCCGACGGCAACGCGGTGATGACCGCGTCGCAGCTCTGCGCCATCATCTTCGGCGAGCCGGTGATGAGGCCGCCATAGTCATTGGTGAACTGCCGCGTCGACACGTCGTCGACGTCGTAGAGCTGCAGCGCGTGGTGGCCGTTCCACAGCAGCCGCAGCGCGACGCGCGAGCCGAACGCGCCAATGCCGATCACGCCAACATTCAATGCAGTCATGTTGTGCTCTGCGCGTCGTCATTGCCGGGCTTGACCCGGCAATCCATCCCCTTCGCAAGATGCTCGACGCGAGGGGGATGGACCCGCGGATCAAGCGCGCGGGTGACGATCCTGGTGCATTCAAAAGAACCAAACATCGGTCTATACGCCGCTGATCTTGAGCGCCTCGTCGAGAAGGAAGAGGTCGGTCAACAGCGTGCGCACGTGGGTCAAGGCGTTGAGGTTGTCGATGATCTGTGACCCGAGGGTGTGCTGGGCGATCACGAAGCGGAAGGCGGCGCGCGCCTGCGCCGCGTCCTGCTTGAGCACCTCGAGGAAGTCGGCTGTTTCCGCGCCGCCGATCTCCTCAGCGGTCGCCGAACCAATGACCGCCAGCGCCGCTTCCGCCCGCACCAGGCGCTCGCGGATGCCGTCGCCATCCTCCGCCTGGCGGCGGCCCTGCGCCGCGTAGGCCAGCATGAACTCGTAGGCTTCCTCGATGACGTCGATGGCGTCCGCCAAGGTTTTTGGCGCCGCGATGGCGGCGGATGTCGTGCTCAAGCCCTGTCTCCTCCCGCGTGCCAGCGCTCGCTGTCGCAATGTTCGCGATATTCGGCGCGGCTGATCGAGCCGCGCAGCATCGAGCGTGTCAGCCACCATTCCTCCGGCCGCAGCGCGAAGTAGATGTGGATCATCACCAGCGTGATCATCGCCATCGCGGCGAAGCCGTGCACCGAATAGATGACACCCCAGGTGTCCGCCGCGAACCAGTAGGGATTGCGCCGCCACAGCGGCGTATCGATCTTGAGCAGCATCAACAGGCCGCTCACCACAATCGACAGGACGAGCAGCGCGACCGCGAGGTGATAGAGCTTCTGCAGCGGCTTGTACTTGCCGGGCTTGCCGGGAGGGCGGCGGCCGATGCGAAGCGCTTGGGCGATGCTGCGCCAGCCATTGCGGATATCCGCCGTGTCGACGACCATTGCGCGCCAATCCTGCCAGACGAGCGCGCGCACGATATGGAAGACGACCAGGAGCGTCAGCGCCACCCCCGTCATCCAATGCAGGTTCAACCATTCGAACTTCCAGCCGATGATCGGCAGGAAGGCGCTGCCCATGAGGATGAGTACCGCGGCGGCCGTGAGCCAATGGTAGATGCGGTCGACCAACAGATGCCGCGTGACGCGGTCCGACCGCGCCACGCCCGTTGCCGCGAGTACCTCGGAAGCGCTCATCGCCGCCTGCCGGCGACCGCCTTGACGACCGCGTGCACCAAAATGAACGCTCCCCCGGCTGCGACGAACCAGGGGAGCAGGTCCCAGGACGCGCCGATCACGACATCCGAATCGCCGTAGATGGACGTCGCGAAGCGGAACAGATGCATCGGTCAGGCCCGCGCATCCCGCAACGCCCGCGTCACCAGGCTCGCCATCAGCGGGATCTTGAAGCCGTTGTAGTTGAGCGGCTTGGCCCCGCGTGTCGCCGACTGGCCGGCGAGCTTGGCGATGTCGGCGCTCATCGGCTTGCCCTTGACGATCTGCTCGACCGCGGTGAGGCGGCGCGGCACACAACTCACGCCGCCGCAGGCGACCCGACAGTTGTCGATCGCGCCGTTCTTGACCGAGATCGCCGCCGCCACGTTGACCAGCGGGAAGTCCCACGCGTTCCGGTCGGCGACCTTCTCGAAGTAGAAGTACGCGTTGGCAAAGGTCGCCGGCACCCGGATCGCCACCAGGATCTCCTCCGGCTTGGTCGACGTCATGCGGGTGATATCGACATTGGGGCCGATGAAGAATTCTTCGGCTCCGATCACCCTCTCGCCCTTCGAGCTCTTGAGCACGAACTTGGCGTCGAGCGCGACCAGCGCCGGCGCCGTGTCCGACGGGCTCACCGCGACGCAACGGTCGATATCGAACAGCGCATGCTCGCGGTTGACGCCCTCTGGCGTGTCCGCAAAGCAGGTGTTGCCGCCCGCGCGATAGCAGGGCAGCCCATAGCGGTAGTAGAGGCAGCGCGCGTCCTGCGAGGCGTTGCCGCCGAGCGTGCCTTGATTGCGGATCTGCGGGCTCGCCACCTTGGCGGCGGCGTCCGCCAGGACTCGGTATTTCGCCTTGATGACCGGGTTGCCGGCGAGCTCGGTGAGTGTCGTCAGCGTGCCGATCTCGATTCCGTCCGCGCTGTCGCGGACGCCCTTGAGCTCCGCGATCCCGGACAGATCGATGACGGCCTTCGGGCGTTTGATGCGCTCCTTGAACCAGGAGAGGCTGTCGTAGCCGCCCGCCATCTTCCAGGCATCCTTGCCGAAGCGGTCGAGCAGGGCGAAGGCATCGCCGAGCTGCGTCGGCTGATACAGCTCGAATGCGGGCATCACGTCTCTGATGATCATGGCCGTGCTCCCTCAGACCGTATTGACCTGCAGCGGCTTGTGCGCCTGCGGCCGTTTGTTCAGATGATTGAGGATCATGTCGAGCGATACGGGCGTGCGGTTGAAGAGGTGCCCGCCGAGCGCGTCGGAGATCGCCGAGGTGATGGCGGCGGCGCCCGAGCCTTGCACCGGCTCGCCCACGCCCTTCACGCCAATCGGGTTCTGCGGATCGGGTTTCTCGACCGCCGCCCAACGAACCTCGATGGGAACATCGAGATAGGTCGGCGGCTTGGAGCGCTCGATCCCTTGCGTGGTCGGGATGCCAAGCTTGGGATCGTAGACGTGGCGCTCGAGATGGGCGAGGCCGATGCCCATCACGTTGCCGCCGGCGATCTGGTGGCCGAGGCCGAGCGGATGCAGCACGGTGCCGCAATCGGCGACGCACAGCATGTCCTTGATCTCGATCTTGCCGGTCTCGGTGTCGAGTTCGATCTCGGCGAAGGTCGTGGTCAGACCCGGTGTGATGCCGACGCGCGGGAGATTGTCCTTCGCCACCGCGATGAGGCCGGTGCCGGCGATCATCTCGACGCTGCCCTTGGTCAGCGGGTTGATGTCCTTGGGCAACTCCTTGCCGGCATATTTGCCGCCGAGCTCGATCGCCTTCTGCGCGGCCTGCGCGTAGGTGATCGACTTCGACGGATCGGTCTTGCTCACCACCTTCTCGTCGCCGAGGTCGTAGTCGGCGGCGGTGCCGCCGAGCATCTGGGCCGCGATATCGGTGAGCTTCTCCTTCATGTCGACGGCCGCGACATACATGGTGCGCGACTGCGTCGAGGCTGTGAGGCTGCCGGCCTGGTTGCTGTTCCAGGGCAACCCGCGGCGGGTGTCGCCGCGCTCGATGATGGCGTTGTCCCAGCTGTAGTTGAGGATATCGGCGGCGACGCGCGCGGTCGCCGAATGCGAGTAGGTGCCGAGATTGCCCACGCCGGTGTGGATGTGCAGCTTACCGTCCGGCGTGATGCGCAGCAGTCCATCGAAACCGTTCGAGCCGGCCGAGTGGTAGCCTTGGCCGACCCCGATGCCGGTCACCTTAGTGCCGTTCCGTTGTCCGGAACGCTGCTTCCTCTCATCCCAGTTGAAGAGGCCCGCGCCTTTGTCCAGCGCCTCCTTGATGAAGGCGCTGGTGAGCGGCCCGCGGTCGGAGCCGATCTTGCTCGATGATTCCGGCGCGTTGAGCTTACGGATCGCGAGGCGGTCAATGCCGAGCTCGCGCGCCGCCTTGTCCATGATGGGCTCGAGCGCCGGGACGAACTGGTTCTCGCCCGGGCCGCGCTGCGGTCCGGTCGGCGGCGTGTTGGTGAGCACCGGCACCGCGCGATAGCGCATCGCGACCGGCTGGTAGAGCATCGACAGGCACGCGCCCGCCGAGCGGAAGTCGCCGGCGCCCTGGTGCGGGCCGGTCTCCTGTACGAGGTAGAGGTCGGCGGCCAAGAGCCGCCCGTCAGCTCCGAAGCCGAGCTTGGCACGGCCCTGGAAGCTCGGGCGCGCGCTGCCAATCGCATATTCCTCGTTGCGGGAGATGCGGTGCATCACCGGGCGGCCAATCTTCTTCGACATCAGCGCGGCGATCGCCATGTTGGGATAGCCGGGGATCTTGCTGCCGAAGCCGCCGCCGCAGAACTCTGCCACGAACACTAGCTGCTCCGGCGGAATGCCGATCAGGCGGGCGATGTTGGGCACCGCTGACGTGTGGCTCTGGTTCGAGCCGTGCAGGATGCACTTGCCGCCCTCCCAGTAGGCGAAGGCGGTGCGCGTCTCCATGCTGTGATGCGGATAGCCGCCGGCCACAAAGCTCTCGTCGAGCACGAGCTTCGCGGCTTTGAAGCCGGCCTCGACGTCGCCGTAGCTCCATTCCTCAGCGGGCTTGCCGGCGGGCAGCTGGTCTTCAGTGACCGCGGCGAAATCGCTCGCCTCCCATTTAAGCGTCTGCAGATTGATCTGCGCCGCCGCCACATTGCCGTTCGAGCGTGCATTGGGGCCGCCCGGGAACAGGCTCTCCAGCGGATCGGTCACATGCGGCAGCTGCTCGAAGTCGATCTTGATTGCCTCGATCGCGTCCGCTGCCGCCGCCTCGCTCTCTGCCGCGACCGCGAGGATCGGATGCCCCACATAGAGCACCTCGTCCTTGCTGAGGATAGGCGGTTGCGGTGGCGGGAATTGCGGCACGTCGTCGGCGGTGAGGATGCCGAGCACGCCCGGCACCTTCAGGGCGGCGGAGGTGTCGATATTCCGGATGCGCGCATGCGGCATCGGGCTCGACAACGTCTTGCAGAACGCCATGCGCTCCGCGCGGAAATCCTCGGCGTACTTTGCCCGGCCGGTCACCTTCGCGACGACATCGACGGGCGTGAAGTTCTTGCCAATGAGCTTGTATGCCATATCACGCCTCCCGCGCCGCGCGCATGACGGCTTTGAGGTAATGGTCGTAGGCGCCGCAGCGGCACAAATTGCCGGACATAGCGATGCGCGCCTCCTCGACCGTGGGTTTCGGGTTGTGCTTGAGCAGCGCCACGGCTGAGACGACCTGACCGGGCGTGCAGAAACCGCATTGCGGTCCGAGCTCCTCGACCATGGCCTTTTGCACCGGGTGTAGCTCGCCGTTCGGCCCCTCGATGCCCTCGATGGTGACGATCTTGCGCCCGCGCACGCTGTGGGTCAGCGTTGAGCAGGAATAGCTTGCCACATCGTCGAGCATCACCGTGCAGTTGCCGCACTCAGAATGATCGCAGCCGAGCTTGGTGCCGGTGAGGCCGAGCTTGTAGCGCAGCGTGTGGATCAAAGTTTCGTTCGGCAGCACGTCGACCGGCCGGTCCCGCCCGTTGACGTTGAGGGTGACGAGCCGCGTGACCGTGCCGGCGGCCTGCGCGAACACCTCGCCGCCGCGTCCGACCACCACATAGCCCGCCGCCGACACCGCGACGCCGGAGGCGATGACGCCCTTGATGAACTCGCGCCGCGAGGCGCGCGTGGACACCGATGCCGGGCGATCGGCATCGCAAGTCGCAATTGTATCGTGATCTGGGATGAGATCTGTCATGGGCCACTCCCTGGCGGCGATGGCGCCATGAGAGGCCCGTGCCCATCGGCACGGCTTGGGCGCCACGCCTGTTCTTATACGCGCATTAGATCAGAAGCGGTGGCCCGCGGCGACAGGATTTTTTGGGTGCTGGGGCGGCGGTATCGGGCAATGGCTCCGCCCTACCGGTGCGGGGAGTAGCGCTCGCGTAACTCGACGGCGAGCCGGAACGCCGCCTCGCGATCCGCGTCAGAATGCATGGATTCGAGCGCCGCATCACGGCAGAGCGTCGCATCCGCATTGCCGTCGCTCTCGGCAAGCTCGCACCACGCATAGGCGCGCGCAAAGCTCTGCGGCACGCCGCGCCCGTAATAGAACAGAATGCCGAGCATCAGCTGCCCCTCGGCCTGCCCGTGCTCCGCGGCCCGCCGCAGCCACATCGCGGCCTCGCCGTCATCGACGGCGACGCCGAGCCCGCGATGATACATGAAGCCGAGGCCCGCCTCCGATCGCGGATCATCGCGTTCCGCCAGCGGCCGCCACAGCCGCAGTGCCGTCGCATAGTCGCCGATGTTGAAGGCGGTGAGGCCTTGGCGAAAGTCCTCGTCGGTGGTTCCCGCACGCGTCATAGGAGCCATTAGGATGGCGCAAAGCATGATGACGAGCGTGGCCGAAACTCTCATTGTGTCCGCATCTTTTGCATTGCAAACCGTAGCATAAGCACGAGATATGTCACCGCCCGCACCGCAATCGCGGGCGTGCTCCCTCTCCTCCCCGGACTTGATCCGGGATTGCCGGGAGGGTTGGGGAGGGGCCCAAATGACTACTGCCCCGCCCCACACCTCCACCCCGGCGACACCGGCCAGTCCTTGCTGTCATAGCTCCAGTACGCCCGCCCGCCCGACTTCGCCTCACCCGCCACGCAGCGCAGACCGGCATTCGAGCTGGCCACGCATACCTGCGATCCGAGCGAGTAGAGCTGATTGCCGTAGATGCAGAACTCCCGCATCCCTTCCTGGTTGACCGGCGGCGGCGGGACGAGGACCTGGGCATCGGCGGCAGAAGGAAGCAACTGAACAAGCAGAAGGCCGAGCAACAATCCAATGCGACGCATGGGCGAGCCCCTTAAATCGATCGCGGTGGAACATTGTAGGCCTTATCTCGATCCTTTGTGTGTAACTTCTGCGACGGCCCGTCAAACTCGCCGTGCGCGCCCGCGCGAATTTGCTTTAGCGCGGCACATTCCGTAGAGGCGTTCGCATGAACGAGATACCTATCCCTTCACTCGATCTGGTCCGCCGCTCGCTCGCCGCCGACATCGCCTACACGATCTCGCGCATGCAGGTGCTCGAGCGGATTCCGGGTCGACCTCTCTGACGGAGACGACGGAGGTAGGCGTTGCTGAATTTGGGCACAGACTGACGGCTCCTAACGGCCGGCGTCCGTAGTATCGTCCCCTCGGTGATTCGAATCATGGCACCGAATCCCCTGGACATTGCGCAGCGTGCATGTTCTCTTTTTGTTCTTACCCGAGACATTATGGGGGCGAAGATGAGTGCGGTGGCGACCGATCTCTTGAGCTTTGTCGATGACCGCAAATTCGCGACGATATTAGCCGACCCGCCGTGGAGATTTTCCAACAAGACGGGGAAGGTTGCGCCCGAGCACAAGCGACTATCCCGTTACAACACCCTCTCATTTGCCCAGATCGAAGCGCTGCCAATCGGGCAGATCGCTGCGCCGACCGCCCACCTCTATCTTTGGTGTCCTAACGCACTCCTGCCGGAGGGTTTGTCCGTCATGAAGGCCTGGGGCTTCACCTACAAGTCTAATGTCGTCTGGCACAAAATTAGAAAAGACGGCGGTTCCGACGGCCGCGGCGTGGGTTTCTACTTCCGAAATGTCACCGAACTGATCCTGTTCGGCGTGCGGGGAAAGAATGCACGAACACTTGCGGCCGGCCGTCGCCAAGTGAATTTGCTCGCGACGCGGAAGCGAGAGCACTCTCGCAAACCAGACGAACAGTACGCGATCATAGAGGCGTGCAGTCCGGGTCCTTATTTCGAATTGTTCGCCCGTGGCACGCGCAAGAACTGGTCGACATGGGGAAATCAGGCCGACGAGGGATATCGTCCGACTTGGGAGACCTACGCGAATCACTCCGAGGCCCACGCTGTTGCTGCCGAATAGCTCTCTGCATGGCTCGGAGGTGCCTATTATTGGCTTCCCTGTTTCGCGCCTGTATTTTCAGGCCGGCCGCGGCGGGGAGGCATGCAGCTTTGTTGGGTCCGCGGGCGCGGCGACGCCGCTGGCCTTCACCGCCCGCGCGGCTTCCATCCACCGCGCGTGCCACCGCGTCCTCCGAAGGAACGAGGCCCTTTGCCCCGGCCGCCTGGCCGGTGCGGTTGGACCTCGTGGGAAAGGGCGATACCCATCTCATCGAGGTCGGGCTTGTGGATGCGGGATGCGTCCTGGCCGCCACGCGGCATGCGCGGGGAGGCCCCCTCACCCCGGCCCTCTCCCTGCAACCGGGGCGAGGGGGAAGATGCGCCGCGGCCGGGTGCAGGCAAAAGCTTCGCTG
>Ga0126381_100009010_pt1 | contig 11188 bp, 11 predicted proteins | sample PanSoiMetPlot_28_FD_96465 | JGI IMG/M metagenome (GOLD analysis project Ga0126381, IMG submission 96465) | Tropical forest soil microbial communities from Panama - MetaG Plot_28 | ecosystem: Environmental > Terrestrial > Soil > Tropical forest > Bulk soil | place: Panama | collected 2016-02-17 | reverse complement strand
TTAAGCGGTACTGCAGTGTCAGCCGTTATGCGGGACGCCGGCCTGACGCACGGAGGTTTTTACAAACACTTCGCGAGCAAAGACGAGTTGCTGGTTGAGTCCTTGAAAGAGGGTTTCCGAGAAACCATTGATACCCTGGTCCGTGCCGCTGAGCAGTCGCCCCCGGGTGAGGCATGGAAAGCAATTGTGAACACCTACCTGCGTCCCGAAATGTGCGAATATCCCGAGCACGGCTGCCCCCTAACGACACTTGCACCTGAATTGGCGCGGGTAGATAGGCGTATGAAGCCTCAGATTGTGGCGGAGCTAGCGAACTACAAGAACCAAATGGTGCCATTTATGCCTGGCCGTCGCCCTACGGAAAAAGAGAGGGCTTTCTTTGCGATCTTTTCAACAATGATAGGGGCAATTGAAATTGCTCGTCTGCTGCCAGATCCTGCGATACGAGGGAAAGTGCTTGGGAGCGCAAGAGATTTTCTCTTGCGCAGCTTCTGATGTCCTCAATCATTGGCGTGTGACGAGCTACCCGGAAGTCAGCGAAAGGCTCGAAAAAACACCTGTGGTTCTCACCTGTGGTGTCACCGTTTTACAGGACTTATCGCGTACTAAGGCAGTCTTCTGCAGCTTGCAAGCATTGAAAGTGCTCAAAACTACGGTTCTGAAATGGCGGGGACCTTAGCGCTCATCAAGCATTCGTTGTCTGAAGCGGCGCAGGGTTCATAGAGATTTCAAGAACTCAAGGATTTCCTCCTGATCCTCTGCCCTTAGTTTTTCAAATTGCTGGCGCGCATGGATTGCCTCGCCCTCGTGGCGGAGGATTGCATCGCGGAAAGTAAGGGACGCACCATCATGCATTAAGCGAGGACGCAACCGGACTCCCCACAACGGGGCAGTGCGTATTTTGTTCCGACTGCTTTCGAAGTCCTGTTTGGAAAGGTACTCCGACATCATTTGAAATACTTTGTGGCCATAGTGCTCCCGCGTGGCCTGAAGGATGCCGTCTCCAGTACCGACGTCGTGCATCAGGAAATCGCTGTAGGGGTGAAATGTCACTGACCCGAGCGCGCCCGGAACCGCATAGGTTCCGCCGTTGATTTGGGTTCCGGCGGGAGCAGTGGCTAAGCTTTCGACATGACAGGCAACGCAACCGATCTTGTCAAAAAGGCGGCTCCCTTTAATGGCGGCGGCGCTGCTCGCGAGTTTGGAATCGCGGGCGGGTGCTTTCGTTGCTCGCACAAAACGCGCAAAGTGATCGATGTCAGAAAGGCCGTCCGATCCGGGCGTATCATTCGGCTCAGAAACTGTGTTACACAGTTTGGTGACTTCGTCGGGTTGCAAGCGATTCGTGATACCCATCTCGTTGAGGTAAGCGTCACCGGCGAATGAAAGCAGGCTGGCGTGGACGTCCTTCCAACCGAACCTGCCAACCGCCATCTGTCCAGGGGCTTCGACGATAGGTACTTTCAGCACCTGCCCACAGATTTTTCCGTGGGAGGATTTGCATTGTTGTTCCGCGAGGTTGATAAACGTTTGGTCGGCGACGGCCTCGACGAAACCATCTCCGAGAACGTTTAAAGAAAGACGCAGCGTCCGGATTGTTTCTGTCGGCGGGACCCGTTCCTGAATCTCAGTATCAGGAAAAGCCGCACTGGGACAAATAGCGCGATCGTTGACAAGGGATCGCCCCGAAATCACCTCGGTTCCATGGGCGATGGGAATGTCTGGGTTCCGGAAGCGTTTATCTGGACCTAGGTGTCCCACTCGCAGTTCGGTTACCTGCGAGGCGGCACCTGAGGCCGGATTCTGGTGGCATTCGCGGCAGGATTGCGCATTGTATAAGGGGCCCAGCCCGTCGCTGATGTTTTCTGTTTCGTCAAACTTGGCCTGGTCGGCCTGGTGTGTCGCGTCATCCACCATGCCATTGCTTTTGTTATCGAACCCGGTAGGCGCTTCAGATGGCACAGCGGCAAAGGCTAACAAGGTGGAGCAAAGCACGGACACCCAAAAAAGATGTTTCACCGTTTCTCCTGCCCGGCGAAGAGCGCTTGTCTGGTTGGATACCATTCAATGGCGGTAGAAACAAGTGTCCAGAAGGACACTTGGGAACACCAGCTTCCCGGCATGATGGTGCCCAACCACACCGGTTGCCTCCCACGTTTTCCGCTGCACGTCGCGAGTAGGTAGCAAGACGGAGGCTATTCACTTGGCTTTTTAAGAGATACTCGAGAGAGTCACAGCAGAAGGAGACCTAGTGAAGGTCGCGACCTTTAACATCAACAACATTAACAAACGATTGGACAATCTTCTCGGTTGGCTGGCTAAAGCTGAACCCGATGTGGTCAGCTTGCAGGAGCTCAAGGCCGAATCGGAAGCCTTTCCGGTGGACGCCGTCCGGAAGCTCGGGTACGAAGCAGTTTGGGAAGGGGAACGCTCCTGGAATGGAGTGGCCATTCTCGCGCGAAACTGCACTCCTGTGGTGACCCGCAGAAACCTGCCAGGCGACACTGAAGATCGCCAGGCCCGCTATCTCGAAGCAGCCATCAATGGCGTCCTGATTTCTTCCATTTATCTTCCCAACGGCAATCCGCAGCCCGGACCAAAATTCGCTTACAAATTGGCGTGGCTTGAGCGCTTCATTACTCACACGGCCGAACTCATGGCGACTGGCGCGCCGGTTGTGCTGGCCGGTGATTACAACGTTGTGCCGACACCGCAAGACATTTATCCCACTCGCTCATTGGACAACAACGCACTGATCCAACCTGAAAGCCGCCAGGCGTTTGCGCGGTTGCTGGCTCAGGGATGGACCGATGCTATGCGGAAGCTGCGTCCGAAAGGCCCGCTGTGGACCTTCTGGGATTACAAATTTGAGCGATGGGAGAAGGACAAAGGCATGCGCCTCGACCATTTCCTGCTGTCACCAACCGTCGCCGGCCGACTCGTTGAAGGCGGTGTAGACCGGTGGGTGCGTGGTGAAGTAAATGCCAGTGACCACGCCCCCGTTTGGATCGAGCTTGATCTCTAGATCGGAGTTCGGCATCGGCTGGGAGGAAGAAATCTGCAATGCGGAGTGTCAGCTGGGAACTGGAACCACGATCTCTAGCTGCGAGGGCACAGGAAGGTTGTCCCGTTTTGCTGGCACGTACTTGAATTCCCGAACAGCTGACAATAGAAGCCGCTGAATAGGCGGTTCTACAATACCCGCCACAATGTGCGCGTCAGCCACTGTGCCTTGCGTGTCGATGGTGATGTCAATCACTACAAACTGGCTGAATCTCGGGGGGAATAAGTCAGCGGAGATGTGAGGAATCTCCCCAGATTTCCGAATGGGTAACTGGTAATCGTGTCCGGGGTAGAAGCCGTAAATTTGGCGAAATTTTAGGCTCCGCATGAGCGCCGCCGTTTGCCGTCGAGCTTCCCCTTCCAGGGCTTCGCCGGAAGCCGTTGTAGGTGGGGAGACCTGTTTTGAGGGTAGGGTGAATCGTGAACGGCTGGCGACATGAACTGGATGCCTTGCGGCTGCCCTTACGCCTCGACCAAAAGAGAGATGAGAATGGCCTTGACTTAGCGTTGCCACTTCGTAATTTGATACTAAGATTCTGGGACGCGTCGCATACCCGAGTATGACGAGCAAAACAAAACCGACACAATGTACGAGAGCGGACAGCGAGAGGGCGTGTAAACCAGGGCTTCCGCACAATGTGCAAATTTCAGCGGTTCGCGTGCCGAATTCGCATCTGAGATTCGCCGCCAAGTCCAACTCACCAACTTGCCCAATGTAGATATTTTAGATCAAGTCTCGCGCTGACGAGTAATCTGCGCCCTCTCGGGAGGTTGGCGCATCACCTTCTGCCTCCAGCGCCTTCGTCGCGTATTATGCCCGGGATTCCATATAGCGCTTTACCGCAAGTGGAAAAATGGCGTGCTTGTCACCGAAGGCCACATAAATGTTGGACGGAGTTAGACTCATCACCTCGGTAAGATTGGCCATGAAAGTTCCTTCGTACCACGTTCCAACAAAGCAGCCTCGCCGCTTCTAGCGCCGCTTCTTTGTCAAAGCGGATCGGCCGGACCCGTCTCTCCGCTTCCTTTTTTCATGGTTTTGCTACCCGTTCTTCATCTTAAGCGTTAAGAGTCGGAACGGGGTGGCGTTCCTAAACGTGTTGAAGGTGAGTGTCTTTGAATTGGGTTGGGTATTTCAGGCCGAAGCCTAGCATGCGGTCCATGCCGACGTGAGTGGTCCAGGTTAGGCCGTAGGGTAGGAGCGCGGAGTGCGCTGTGAGGAGTGCGTAGGCTACTAGGAGCAAAGGGCCGGTTAGTGTGTGCACCGCGTTGTAGATCGTCGCTCCGATTTTTGCATTGGCGACGTAGCCTGTCATCGAGAGGTCGGGGGCCAATAGAAGGACGGCGAAAAGTATCCAGCCGGCGTGGGTTTCGCGATAGCACACGATGCTGACTGCGAATAGCAGGACGCCTTCGATGCGGAGCAACAGCGCGGGTTTGGTGAGCATTCTCCATTAGAGTCCAAAATCGTGAATCCGATGCGCCGTTCACCACACCTGTAGCGAAAAAAATCCTCCGTTAAGTGCCTGATTCTGGGTGGTCAGTCTTGGACGAAGGGGGCGCTCAATCTCCCGTTGTGCTCTCACATCCTCGGTGAACTGGCCCAAGGCGGGATTCGGCGGAGGGTACGGCATTAAAATCACCGCAATGTTGGATATTGGCCGTCACGATGCTGCTTTCACAAAGGTGCGTGCCTCATGCCACCAATTTCGTGGCCAAGTCCCGCTGATGGACTTTCCTCGCCTGCACATGGACCCACAAGAAAACATAGCTGCGTCGGAAGCAACTCGCACAGCGCACAGGTTTTAAAAGAAAAAGTGGCAGGGAGTATTTCTCAAGAAAGTTTCGTGGCCGAGAAAGATATCCCTTCTCGGACCAGCAGTAACGGAAATGGCACTGAAATCGCTTTGAAAACATGACCTACCTCTCAAACCTCAGCTTGCGTCTCACCGTCCCACCGAGTCCGATCAGACCAGTGCCCAGCAACACCCGTGAAGAGGGTCCAGGCACGGGTGCGATGCTGCCGCTGAAGTTTAAATACACGAACCTATTCGTCTGAAGGTTAATAATGTGGGCCCGGGTAATAGTGCCACCCTCGAAACCCACCAGCGAACCCGGTGTGGGTGTTGTGGTGAAACTCAGCGAAAGGTGATCGGGGGTTTTGAGCGACGTGACGGCCCATTCTTCAGGGTTATTAGGTAATGGCGCAGAGAATTGCACAGTATCGAAAGCCGGCAGGCCCGGGAAGGAGATATTTACAGCCTCCAGAGCGCCAATGGTCACGTCTATCGTGAGGGTGCCGAAACATGAGCAGGGAGCCCCAGCTGCGAATGAACCCAATGCGAAGCGACTCAAAGACAAGGAGAATTTTTCACGACTCACATCTGCTCCTTGAACTTCACCTCAATGACGGTTGTCGGCGCGCTAGTGGGTTAGATATTTTGCGTGACCCGTGCGGTCGAGAGTACAGACTCGGCAACTCTGTACCTGCCTGCCGAGAAACACCACTGCCAAAACTGACAGAGAGTCGGTTGCGCGTGCAACGGCTTTCGGGGATCGTCGGCTGTAGAAAAATCTGTTCTGGATCAGTTGATCGAAGCCTGACACTTAGCTAGTATCCAATCGCTTCTCATAGCAAGGATAAAACCCCGATTTTCTAGCCGCCAATACTCGTGAGGTGCAGGCAGGGATAACTTTCTTCAAGGAGTTTTCATCGTGGGGATTCCTCCGATGATCTGCCGATACTCGCCCTCGGTGAAGGCGCGGCAGGTCTCCGTCGTGAAGTTTCCTTGCGCGGCTGACACTAGAATCGCTTTCGCAAGAGTTACATCGTCGGGAGCCTCGACAATGGCCACCATGTCGTATCTGCCAGTTGTCATGTAGAAGTCCGTCATCTTCATGCCCGCAGCCTCATACGCCTTACGGCCTGCTTCGAGCCGTGTTGGACTCTGCCTGATATTTTGCAGCCCTTGTGCCGTCCACTTGGACATTATGATGTAGGTTGGCATAGCAGTCTCCTATAGCGCCAGATTCTATATCAGACCAAGAACACGGGTTCTTGCACTGCCGGCATTCTCAATGCTCCGTGTCTACGTGCGTTCTCTCCTCAGGTGTGATGCCGTGGCCGCCGTGTGGGCAGGGAGTGTTTAGAGATGCGCGAATGTTCGCAAGGTCGAATTTGCCACGGTCGGGCTGGATCGAGAGTGGCCGTTTTGGCTTGCACTGAGTAGAATCGCCATCAAGTACCGATTGCGAGGTTCTACCAATTGCAGGTGAGCTACCGGTAGAGAGTTGCCGGATTATCGACCAGAATCGTCTTGCGCAAAGCTGCATCGGGAGCCCACGTCGCCAGCAGGTTAAGCAGATGACCGTCGTCGATGCGAAGCAATGGAGAAACATCGCTCGGCTTGCGGCCAGCGCCGGTATCGGGATGCGGCCAGTCCGAACCCCACAGAATCCGGTTAGGATTGGCCTCGATCAGCGCCTGTGCTAACGGCATCACATCGGGATAATCGGGCGGCTTGTCTGAAGCGCGATATGCTCCCGAAATTTTTACGTATCCCTTCCCGCTTCGCAGTACCTCCAAGAGTTTGTCAAAACCCGGCTGGTGAAGGCCGAGCGCGGCTTTGGCTCCGCCAAAGTGGTCAAATACCACCGGCACCGGAGATGCGAGTACGAGTTCGGTTAATCCCGCAATTATTGGCAAAGAAGCGTAAAGCTGTACATGCCACTTGCGAGCTCCAATTTGCTCAATCGCAGAATTGAAGCGATACCGCGCATCGTCAAGGCTCGTATTTGCCCCGGTCCCCAGATTGATCCTGACCCCGCGAATGCCTGTGCGCTCCATGTTGTCGAGAGTGGTTGACGAAACCTCGCTTGGCAGCACCGCAATCCCTCTGGCTCCCGAACCGTATTGCTTTATGGCGTCAAGAATGCAGGAATTGTCCGTGCCATAGACACTGGGCTGCACAATCACTACGCGACTGACGTGCACAGCCCGGTGCATCGCCAACAATTGTGCTGCGGTTGCGGATTCCGGCGTGTAAGTGCGCGATGCTGCGAATGGGAACCGGTGCGGATCGAAGGCGTGGACGTGGCAGTCGCAAGCGTGTTTAGGAACATCAAAGCGAACCGGTGTGATCGCAGGAATGGTAACGGTAGAACTGTTGAGCCTGAGCGATCCAGCCATTCCAGTGGCCATTCCGGTTAGAAACCGACGGCGCGACAGCATAGCCCAAGCATTGTATTAGCGCGAACATTCGTTCGCAATTCGATTACGCCGCCAGCGGACCTGACAGAGGCTGCCGCAGCGCACTTGACGGACAGCAAAAGTACCCGTCGCGATAGACTAATGCCCGATGCGAGCTGAACACCGCGACCACCCTCTCTTGCTAACGGATACGCCTCGTGTCACGGCTATGCGAGTGGTCCCTGTGGCTGGACTCGACAGCATGTTGCTCAATCTCAGTGGAGCACACGGACCGTATTTCATCCGCAACCTAGTGCTGCTCGAAGATAATGCTGGCCATACCGGCGTGGGCGAAGTTCCTGGCGGAGAGGCGATTCGCGCCGTCTTGGAAGAATCGCAACCACTGGTTGTGGGGACGCACATCGGCGATCGCGAGCGTGTGCTCGAATTCGTAGGACAGCGATTTGCGAATCTCGATGCAGAGGGCCGCGGAGTGCAGACGTACGATCAGCGTGTTGCAATCCACGCCATGACGGCAATCGAGTCTGCACTGCTCGATCTGCTGGGCAAACACCTCGACCTCCCCGTCGCCGCGCTGCTGGGAAATGGTCAGCAACGATCACGTGTGGATGTTCTGGGTTACTTGTTTTTCGTTGGAGACAGGAAACGCACCCCGCTTCCATACCGCGCCGAGGCAGATTCAGCAGATTCGCAAGGCGCGTGGTTACGTCTTCGAAATGAAGAGACGCTCACCATTCCGTCTCTGCTCCGGCTCGCCGAGGCAGCGAAGGAACGCTATGGTTTTCGCGATTTCAAGCTGAAAGGAGGAGTTCTCCACGGGGAGTTCGAAATGGAGGCTACAGCGGCTCTTGCCGAACGTCTTCCGCAAGCGCGCATCACCATCGATCCGAACGGAGCGTGGCCCCTCGCGGATGCAATCCGGCTGTGCCGGGGAAAGCAGTCTGTGCTCGCTTACGCCGAAGACCCATGCGGCGCGGAGGGAGATTACTCAGGGCGCGAAATCCTAGCGGAGTTTCGCAAGGCAACCTCCATACCGACTGCAACCAATATGGTTGCAACCGATTGGCGTCAGCTAAATCACGCCGCGCAGCTTCACGCTATCGACATTCTGCTCGCCGATCCCCATTTTTGGACCATGGCTGGCTCCGTTCGCGCCTCGGCATTCTGTCGCGATCATGGTATGACGTGGGGTTCGCACTCCAATAATCACTTCGATATTTCGTTGGCAATGTTCACTCATGTTGCGGCTGCAGCGATCGGCCAGGTTACTGCTGTGGATACGCATTGGATCTGGCAGGACGGGCAGCAGCTGACCCGCGAGCCCTTGCAGATAGCCGTTGGTGCAATTGATGTTCCGCAGCGGCCCGGTCTCGGAGTTGAATGCGACATGGCCCGCATCGACGACGCGTACCGGCTCTATAAATCTATTGCGACCGGCGGCCGCAACGACTCCATCGCCATGCAATTCCTTATTCCGGGCTGGCGTTTCGATCCCACGCGTCCTTGCCTGATCCGCTGAAACGTCAAGGGAATCGTAGTGTTTGCCATGGAAAAGGGTTATTCGGCAAAGCTGGAATTCGCACGGCTCGCACCTAGCTATGGAATGCACCTAGCAGCCGGGATCGTGACGGCGAAAGATGCTCCTCGTATTGCATTGTTGGTTGCCTGTATGGTTCCTCCGTGTGCCTCAATAATGCGCTTGCACATACTGAGACCCAAACCGTACCCGCCAGTTTTCTTGGATCGTGAGGGGTCGATTCGAAAAAAGGGCTCGAAGATGTTGGCCATCTGCGCTTCGGGAACGCCTTGACCATCGTCCTGCACACGAATGACTACACCGTCTGGGTTCTCAGAGACGGACAGGATTACAGGCTGACTATCAGGTAGGGAATACTTGAAGGCGTTGTCGAGCAGATTTCGCAATACGGTACGGAGTTTTTCCTCGTCGACGTTTGCGAGAACCGTCTCGGGGCACGCAATGAGGTGAACACCCGGCGCTCGATTCTCGAACAATTGTGCGATTTCACGAACAATTGGCACCACGTCCTGTTCTTGTTTGCGTAAGCCGTGAGGTGTCCTCAGTCGTTCGAGTTCCAGCAGTTCCGAGATCATCGTCTCCATTTCTTTGACATCGGCTTCCAGGTTGGCTTTGTTGTCATGTTCAGGGAGGAGCGCTAGGGCCACTTTCATGCGAGTGAGCGGCGAACGTAGTTCGTGGCTCACATCGAGCAGGAGTTGATCCCGCGCGTGAATCATTTCTTTCACACGACTGACCATCTGGTTAAAGGCCGTCGTCAGTGTGCCCAGTTCGTCGTAAGTAACCTCGGGCAGAACCACGTCGAGTTGTCCTGCGCTCATGCGCGCCACCCCGTCGCCTAATGCTTGCACCGGTCGCAGCAGGCGTTTTTGAAACCAGTACGCGGTCAACACAACGCCCACGATCATCAAAAGCAGCATCCACAATAACTTCTGGTGAGCAGCGCGCATCTTGTCCCGCACATCCCAAGCGAACAGGTATGTGCCGCCGTTTGCAGCCGACACAAGGTGATACTGGTGTCCGAAAGAGAGGTGCGCATGCCGGTTCCGAACCTGTTCCACGGTGGGTAGTGTCCCAGAAGTCGTCCAGGAGCCGGCTGCTCCCTCATACCGGATATCGATGCCGAGGTCTTTGTGAATCTTGTTGGCGACCTCCAGATCTGGCTGCGTGCTCGCCAGTAATTGTGTGTATTGCTGGGCTGCATACTCTGACGTTGACACTGATGTTGGGAAAATCAGGAGGGCAAAGATGACGGTGACGATAACCAGCAGAATAACGAGCGTTCCAAGCATGATGGCCAGAAGCTTCGAGAAGATGGAGAGACGCAAGCGCCGCTTTTGGGAGGTTTTAGTCATCGCCGCTTCCGATGAAGAGGTACCCCGCACCACGTACTGTGCGGATGAAAGCCGGATGCTTGGGATCATCGCCGAGTTTTTGGCGTAGACGACTGATCAGAACGTCGATCGAGCGATCGAATGCTTCCCAATCAATGCCGCGTGTTTCGTTAATGATTCGGTCGCGGCTTAGCACCCGGCCACGATTCCGGACGAGCAATCCCAGGAGCTCAAATTCAGCACTCGTGAGAGCCAGGTCCGTTCCACCTATCTGCGCCGAACGTGTCGACCAATTCACATCAAGAGCGCCGACCCGGAGTCTATCTTGGTTCTCGCCGCTCGGCCCCCGGCGCAGGATAGCTTGCATACGGGCCAGGAGTTCACGAGGTTCAAATGGTTTTGGGAGATAGTCATCTGCACCAAGTTCAAGGCCGACGATTCGATCGGTAACGTCTCCACGAGCCGTAAGCATGACGATCGGGATTCGGCTAACCTCGCGAATTTTACGGCAAAGAGTAAATCCATCGATATCAGGGAGCATGACATCGAGGACAACGACATCCGGGGGATCGTTGTTGAGCGCTCGTAGGCCTTGTTCAGGATGTGTGACGGCACGGACGGCAAACCCAAATCGACCCAGATAGGTTATCAAGAGGGAATTCAAGCGCTCGTCGTCATCAATCAGGAGCACTCTTTTATCGGTAGACATTTCAGCTGTTGCTTCCTTCCATAACAACTCTATTCCATGCGCAGAGCCTGAATGGGAGGCATCAACGACGCCTGGCGGGCCGGGTAGGCCCCGAAGATAAGCCCGCTCGACACCACAATCGCGAGCGTGATCAATACCAGACCCGGCGAAATACTTGTCGTCCAGCTGGTCGCTCGGGCAATGACGACGGTTGCGATTGCCGCCATTGCCATTCCGGCCAGCCAGCCGCCAGCAGCGATCGATAAGGCTTCCAGTAGGAACTGTACGAGAATGTCTCTTCGTTTTGCTCCAATGGCCATGCGCAGACCAATCTCAGCGGATCGTTCCTTCACCGA
>Ga0126381_100009009_pt1 | contig 11188 bp, 12 predicted proteins | sample PanSoiMetPlot_28_FD_96465 | JGI IMG/M metagenome (GOLD analysis project Ga0126381, IMG submission 96465) | Tropical forest soil microbial communities from Panama - MetaG Plot_28 | ecosystem: Environmental > Terrestrial > Soil > Tropical forest > Bulk soil | place: Panama | collected 2016-02-17 | reverse complement strand
GTCGTCGGGCGCGAGCTCGTGGAGGCCAACGGGGGCCGCGTCGCGATCGTGGCGCTGGTGCCGGAGAAATCGACGACCTCTCTGCTCGAGCGCATTCGCGGCGCCGGCGGACAGCGCACACCCTGATGGAGGCTTTTTTCGTCTCTCTCTCGACGGTTGCGATCGCCGAGATGGGTGACCGCACCCAGCTGCTTTCACTCATGCTCGCGGCGCACTACCGCCGGCCATGGCCGATCCTCGCCGGGGTGCTGTGCGCCACGCTCGCCAATCACGCGCTCGCCGCGATCGTCGGCGTACGGCTCGGCCGCTTCCTGACTCCGGCACGCCTCGACGTCGCGGTCGGAGTCAGCATGATCGTCATGGCACTATGGGCACTGAAGCCCGACACGTTGCAGGAGCGCACCGAGGCGCGCCCTGCCGGGGCGTTCATCGCGACGTTGGTGTCATTCTTCATCGCCGAAATCGGCGACAAGACACAGATCGCAACACTGGCGTTGGCCGCGGGCTATGCGAACGTTGCGGCGGTGGTGGCTGGCACCACGGCCGGCATGCTGCTCGCCAATGCGCCGGTGGTCTTCCTCGGCAAAGCCTTCGCCAACCGCCTGCCGCTCAAGACGCTGCACTACGCGGCATGCGCGCTGTTCCTGGCCCTGGGCGCCGTGTTCATCTTCCGCGGCCTCTATCACCCGAGCTAGCCCGCCGCGCACGACGTCACACTGCTGACACGCCGCGGGCGGGCGGGCGCAACCGGTCTGTTAAGCTCGCGCCGCATGTCTGGGAACGATCTCGAGGTCCTGCTTCGCTCGCGCGTCCCGATCATCGTTGTTGACTCGCGCGACGAGGCGCAGGTGCTGAAGGGGCTCTCGCGCGCCTGTGCGCAGCTCGCCACGCCGCCAACACTGGCGCGTCCGAGTGCCGCGGTTGCCGTGCCGATCGCAACCGCAGCACAGCGTGCCGGGCTGCCGCTCTTTCAGTGGACCGTCACCGAGGGTCTGAAACGCCTCGACGTAGATCTCGGGCCTCCACAACGCATGCTGTCCGAGCCTCTCGAGATGCTGAAGCACATCCGCGCCACGACACTCGCCGGCGTCTACGCGCTGCTGGACTTCCACCCGTACCTGCGCGACCCAACGATCGTGCGCTTTCTGAAGGACATCGCCCAAGCCTACGATCAGTGCGCACGCACGATCGTGCTGGTCAGCTACCAGACCGAGATCCCGCAGGAGCTCGAGCAGCTGACTGCGCGCTTCGAGCTGGCTCTGCCCGATCGCAACGAGCGCCGGCAGCTGGTGGCGGAGGTGGGACGGCAGTGGATGCGGGCCCATCCGCGTCAAACGGTGAAGGTCGATGCGCGGGCGCTCGAGCTGCTGGTCGAGAACATGAGCGGGCTGTCGGCCGCGGACACCCAGCGCCTCGCGCGCAAGGCCATCTTCGACGACGGCGCTATCGAGCTGTCGGACGTGCCCATGGTCATGCAAGCCAAGTACGAGATGCTGAACCGCGGCGGCGTGCTGCACTACGAGCCCGACACTGCCGGCTTTGGTGAGGTCGGCGGACTGGCGAACTTCAAGGCGTGGCTCGAGAAGCGTTGCGCCGCCTTCGATGGCTCGGCACCGGAGCTCGACCCGCCCAGGGGCGTGCTGCTGCTCGGCGTTCAAGGTTGTGGCAAGAGTCTCGCGGCGCGCGCCAGCGCGGGCATCTTCAACATCCCGTTGCTGCGGCTCGACTGTGCGGCGCTCTACGACAAGTACGTAGGCGAGTCCGAGCGCAACCTGCGCGAGACTCTCGCCTCGGCCGATGTGCTGGCGCCATGCGTGCTGTGGATCGATGAGATCGAGAAGGGTTTCGCGGCGGGCGACTCTGACGGCGGCGCCACGCGCCGCGTGCTCGGGTCATTTCTCACCTGGCTCGCCGAGAAGCACAGCCATGTGTTCGTGGTCGCGACCGCCAACGACATCAGCGCGTTGCCGCCCGAGCTGGTGCGCAAGGGTCGTTTCGACGAGATCTTTTTCGTCGACCTGCCGAATCCGGCGACCCGCGCGGAGATCCTGCGCATCCACGCAGCCAAGCGCGGCATTACGCTCGATGCGGCGACCCTCGACACTCTGGCACGGGCCTGCGAAGGCTTCTCGGGCGCCGAGATTGAGCAGGCCATCGTGGCAGCTCTCTACACGGCGCACTCACGGCAAACCCCGGTAAACGCCGCACTGCTGGCCGGCGAGATTGCCGCGACGCGTCCGCTCGCCGTGGTCATGGCGGAGGACGTCGCGGCGCTGCGTGCCTGGGCGCGCGAGCGGACCGTCCCGGCGGACTAGCCGGCGGCCAAAGGGCGCGCCTTGCGCGGCCTGCGCAGTCGCGCGCGCGTCATCGATTCGCCACCAGACGGCAGTACAGTCTCCACCGTGATGGTAGTAACGCTACGGCGCGACCGGAATCGTTCGCTGCGCGGGCCGGCGCGAGGGCTGCTGCGGCTTGCGTGCCTCGGTGTCGGCGCGGCGCTCGCCTCTCTTGCGAGAGCCGATGGCGGGCGTGATCAGCTGCGTTTAATCGTGCAGCAGCAGTGCCTGCCGCACTGGACACAGACGCATGACCCCGCCCCGTGTATCAGCGTGCGCACCCTGAACGACGGCGATGCGCCGGAAGGGTTTGCGGTGCTGGCCGATCGCAAGGGTGGGGCCCATTTCCTGCTGATACCGACCCGCACCATCACCGGCATCGAGAGTCCGGACGTGCGTGGCGCGCGGGCGGTCAACTTCTTTGCCGCGGCCTGGGACGCGCGCTACGTACTGGTCGGTGCCGTCGGCCACGCGGTGCCGCGGACCGCGATTGGCATGGCCGTCAACCAGCACCGCGCACGCAGTCAGGATCAGCTGCACATTCACCTCAGCTGTCTGAGCCGCCGGGTGCACGATTCCCTGCAGTCACAGGCGGGCGACCTGTCGCAGAACTGGTCGAGCGTCACTATCGATGGCGCGCACTACCAGGCGCTGCGCATCATGGGGACCGAGCTCCACGCGGCCAATCCCTTCGAGCTGCTTGCCGCGCGGCTGCCGGATGCCGCAGGTGCCATGGACGAGTACACCGTGCTGGTCGCCGGCATGCAGTTCGGGCAGCGTCCGGGCTTTGCGGTGCTCGCCGGCCGGGAGGTCCCTGGCGCCGAGCTGCTGCTCGATCCGACCTGTGCGCTGGCGCGCTAGAATGCGTTGGATGCGTGCTGCCACTCGCCACTGGCTGCTCGTGTGCGCGACGCTGCCGCTGTGGAACCCGGTGCACGCGGTGGCGGCGGACGCCGACGCCGCTCCCGCCTGGCCGGACGGTTTGGTACCCCGTCTCGAGGCGCAACTGCTGCTCCAGACGCTGAATGCAGATCTACTGAGCCACGACAGCGCCACCCAGACCCTTGAGCGGTGGTGCTCGCAGCACCGTCTCGCCTCGCCGCCCCGCATCGTGGCGGAGCGAGTGCCGGGCGCGGACAAGGCACCGACCGAGGAGCAGCGTCGCGAGCTCGGAGTGACCGCCGGTGAGCCGGTGCGCTACCGCCGGGTACGCCTGCGGTGCGGCTCGCTAGTGCTCTCCGAGGCGGACAACTGGTACGTGCCCGCGAGGCTCACTGCCGACATGAATCACGCGCTCGATACGAGCGACACTCCCTTCGGGCGCGTGGTGCAGCCGCTGCACTTTCGGCGCCACACGATCTCGGTGAGGATGCTCGCACAGCTCCTGCCGGAAGATTGGGAGATGAGCGCCGCGGAGCCCGCGGAGCAGGGCGGCCGGCTGCCGCTGCCGGCGCAGGTGCTCGAGCACCGCGCCCTGCTGGTGTTGCCCGAGGGCACGCCCATCAGCGAGGTCGTCGAAACATACACCGCTAACGTGCTGCACTTCGCGATGCCGCAGCGGCAATGCCGCTGCCTGCATTGAGCGGTCCGGCGATCAACCCGGCGCGCGGCTCAGGAAATACGCACAGGTGCGCGAGCGGGCACTTGTCGCAGCGGGGGCGGTTGCGCTTGCACAGCTGCTGCTCGAGCGTATCGATGAGGTAGGATGTCATGATGCGCGGATTATCCACTCTCGCAGCGGTGTTGATCGCGGCAACGCTGGTGACCGGCTGCGATATCGGAGGGGGCGGCGATTTGGTCGCCACCGCAAGCGGCGCCAGCACCGTGAACGGCTCGGTTCAGGTTCCTGCAGGTCTGCACAGTGGCGCCGTGAGCACCGTCAACGGTTCGATCCACGTCGCCGACAATGCCACCGTCGCCGGCGCGAGCACCGTGAATGGCGGCATCAGCCTCGGCGCGCACGCGAGCGCCGACTCACTCTCGACCGTCAACGGCGGCGTCACGGTCGACAGCTCGGCACGCGTCGCAAAAGGGGTCACCACAGTCAACGGCGGGCTCACGCTCAAGAATGGTGCCGACGTCGGCGGCACCGCCGGCAATGTCAACGGCTCGATCGTGCTCACCGGGGCGCACGTCGGCGGCGGACTGCACACCGTCAGCGGCGACATCGACGTTACCGACGGCTCGCACGTCGAAGGGGGTATCCTGGTGGAGAAATCGGGCAGCTGGTTCAACTTCAACCCACGCCGGCCCCGCATCGTGATCGGACCGAACTCCGTCGTGCAGGGCGATCTGCGCTTCGAGCGCGACGTCGACCTCTACGTGAGCGACAAGGCCACGACGGGTCCCATCATCGGTGCTACGGCGGTGCGCTTCTCAGGCGAGAAACCAAAGAGCTGATCTCACTCGAACCTGATCGACACCTGCGCACAGCCCGTCGCGGGCTTGCCGTTCAACGTCGGTGCGGGCCGATAGTTACCGGAGCCGGACTTCGCGATCCTGAGCGCCGCCTGATCGAGGCCCGGATTCCCAGAGGAATGGACGATCGTCGGCTCCTGCGAGAGCCGGCCCGCCTCGTCGGCACACACGCGCAGTTCCACCGGAGCGGCCGCGGCTGACGCGCGCGCTGCACCCGTACCCGCGCTCGCAGCCGGAGCGGCCGCGGCGGCTCCCGCGAGCGCCGCGCCCCCAGCAGATCCTGCGGTCGCTACGGCGGCCGGCGCGGTGGCAGCGGCCGCGGGCGATGCCGCAGCAGGGGCCGGCGCAGCCGCAGCAGCGGATGTCTGCGTTGTACCGGAGCCGCCGGCGTCTGCCTGTGACGGCTGAGTCCAGCGCCAGCCCAATTTCTGCCAGGCGTCGACGGCCGTTCCTTCACCGACCCGAACCGACGGCAGGAAGCGCAGTTTCGTGACGCACTCGAGGGCCGCAGCGTCGAGATCCTTCGATTGCGAGGACTTCCCGATGGACGCCTTCGAGGGCACGCCAGTCGAGCCCACCAGGAAAACCACCACCGCAATCGTGCCCTCGTCTGCGATGCGGACCCGGGGACACTTCGACACGGGGTTGTACAACGGCGCCGGCCGCGCTTCAGGCAGATTGTTCGGTGGTGGTCCGCCGAGAGCGGGAACCGGGACTGCCGGGAGGGCGAGAAGCAGGCTGAAAGCGAGGGTCACGGGCCAAGCGTGTTGCATCAGACACCCCAGGCGGAAGAGCGCGGCCAGTGTACCTGCCGCGGCGGGCGCTCAGGGCGCCGGCTGCGCATTGCGCTCAATGGGCCTTTGGTCCCATTCTCGTCCACCGCCTGCTTGCCGATTCTGCGTTCGTGTACCGCTGCCCGCAAAGTCAGTCCACTGACGTGCGACGCCATCTCGCGCCACGCAGGTTGGTTGTGCCGTGGCGGTTCGTCATCGGGGGCCTGCTCGCCGGCATCACGGTCGTCCGCACGCATCTGGCAAGCGCACAGGAGCTCATCCCGCGGGCCTACGTGATTGCACCAACGGGCCTCAACGCGCTCGATGCCGGCTACGCACATCTCGAGGGCGGCTTGCAGTTCGCCGGCTCAGTGCCGATCACCGGCGCCCAGGCGCACAGCAGCGTTCTGGCGCTCGGCTATTACCACAGCTTCTCCTTCCTCGGACGTACGGCCAATGTCGCCGTCGGTGCGCCCTACGGGATCGGTGATTTCGACGGCACCGTGGTTGGAGTGCCGAAGAGCGCGCACCGCACGGGGTTCCTCGATTCCTTCTACCGCCTGTCAGTCAATCTGATCGGCGGCCCGGCGATGGAGCCGCGTGAGTTCGCCCGCTGGCGCCAGGACGTGCTGCTGGGGGTGAGTCTCAAGATCGTGGCGCCGACCGGGCAGTATGATCCAACCCTGCTCGTCAACTGGGGCGGCAACCGCTGGGCGTTCAAACCCGAGATCGGCTATTCCCAGCGTTTCGGGCGTTGGTTGGTGGATGCCTACGGTGCGGTGTGGTTGTTCACGCGCAACCCGGAGTATTTCTCGCACAACATGTACTTCTCCGGCACGCGGTGGCAGTCGGAGAATCCCGTGACCGCGTTCGAGGCGCATCTCAGCTACGACGCCGCGTCCCGGCTGTGGATCTCTCTCGATGCCAACTTCTGGTCAGGCGGGGAGGTCACCGTCAATGGCGTGCCCAACACGGCCAGCTATCAGAGAAACTCCCGCGTCGGCGTCACCGCATCCGTGCCGCTCACCGGACATCAGTCGCTCAAGATCAGCTACAGCGACGGCGCCTACATCCGTTACGGCGGCAACTACCGCACGATATCCCTCACCTGGCAGTACGGCTGGCTGAGTACACCGGTTGCTCATTGAATCGCGACGTCGGGACGCGCCGTAGACTGCGGCGGGCGCGGCGGCGCGCTGTCGGTGAGCGCCTGCGCGCCCGGGTCCGGGTGGATACGTCGGACCAGGCGACGCTGGGCGTCGGTCAGGTGTTCAATCAGGGCGTGCGAGGTCATGTTGACACCGACGCCCGCGAGCAGTGCCGGCAACACATAGAGCCCAACGGTGATTTCCGAATCGAACACGGCATCATCGGCCAGCGAGGGAGTCAGCCGCGACATGCGCTGCAGCGCCTGTAGCAGATAGACATCGAATCCGGCAATGGCCACCATGGCGATGCCCACCGCCAGAATGCTGCTGCGTGAGACTGCCTGAACGGTGAGACACATCCAGACCATGCCGACGGGCACCACGACAGAGAACAGCACCAGCAGCCAGAACTTCAGCTCTACGAATACAGTCTGTTCCATGTGCGAGCCCTGCGGCTGGTCACTATGTCACATCGGCAGGCGGCAAGCTCATTCCGTGCGATGATGATGCGCCTCCGGCGAGGTGCGCCGCGCCTCCGATGACGGGGAAACAATAATGAACAAGAACAAGACCCCCACTCAACTCATGATTGAAGCCGCTTCGCTACACAGTGAGCGCCGGCGGCCTGCACAGTGGCAGCACGGGATCGAGGAGCTGGCGCGGGTCATCGCAGAGACCGTGATGGCTCATGTCCCCGACGGCGTGGAGGGCGAGCTCAGCACCTGGCTCAGGACGAGCGAGGGTACGCGCGCGCTGCGTGAGAGCTGGCCCCGGGCGGTTGAGACATACCTCGCGCGCAGCGCTGTAAATACCTGATCTAACCCTCTGAAATTGAAGGCCGCTGCCGCGAGGGCCCACCAGATATAGGGGAAGTCCGCGCCTCGAGGACACAATATGTAGTATCCTCGAACTCCAAAGACTGCTCGTCCGTCTTTGGGGGAATCTCACATGCACTACGATGAGTTGCTGGCGCTGCTGGCCCGGGCCCGCGCTGTGATGGACCGTTACATGTTCGATGCGGAGGGCGAGGTCATCCGGGACGACGTCGCCGAGGTCTGCATGGCGATCGACGACGCGATGCCGGATGAGGGCCGGGTACCGCTGCGCAAGGCGGAACTCGATCGCTCGATGCTGCAGCGTTCGGCTGCCTGATTCCGCCCATGTGCGGCCGTTACATCCTGCGCATGCAGGACAAATACCTCAGAGAGTGGCAGCTGCACGGTCCGCCAGCCTGGGTCACCGTGTCATACAACATCGCCCCGACGCAGCAGGTGCCGATCATGCGCATCCGGGAAGGGAAACCTGAGGCAGCCATGGTGCGCTGGGGCTTGATCCCGGCGTTTGCACGGGGCGAGCCGGGGAAGTTCGCAACCATCAACGCGCGGATCGAGACCTTCGAAGGTGCGGCCTCATACCGGGGCCCCTGGAGACGCGGTCAGCGCTGCATCCAGCCCGCGTCGGGCTTTTACGAGTGGCATATGGACGCCAGCGGTCGCAAGTCCCCGTACCTGATCACCCTGGCCGACCAGGAGGTGTTCGGATTTGCGGCGCTCTGGGAGCGCAGCGTGCGTACGGACGGCACGATTGTGGAGAGCTGCGCTCACATCACACTGTCGGCAAACGAGCTGATGGCCGATATCCACAACGCCGGAAGTCATCCGGGGCGCATGCCGGCGATCCTGCGCCGTGAGGATCAGGAGACGTGGCTCAACGGCTCGCCAGAGGAAGCCCGCGCCCTGCTCAGCGCCTACCCGGCTGACCTCATGGTCGCCCACCCGGTGAGCACGCGCGTCAACTCGGTGCGCAACAACGGCCCCGAGCTCATCGAGCCGATCGCCGCGTAGAGTCCCGATCGATCCGCATCGCCCTCGTGCCGGAGAGCGATGCGGATCACTGCCCGCTACCGCACCGTATATCCACGCGCATCAAAGCACGCCGCCTCCGCGCGCTCATACGATGACTGGCGCATGGAGTTGACGGTGGGATGCATCGGATCGTAGCCCGTCTGCGAGTTCGCGAAGCGATAGCACTCGTAGTAGTCGCGGGACTGCTCCTCCGAGGTCTGATTGTTCCGCGGATAGACCGTGAACGAGGTCCCGGGCGGCCGTGATGACGTTGCCTGCGCCGCGGCTGGCGCATACGCCCCAGCGGCCGGCGCATAGGCCCCGGCCGTGGGTGCTGCGGCCATCGCAGCCGAAACCGGCACGGCGACCGCTGCCGCTGCCGGCATCGCTGCACCGGTCGGCGGTGCGGCTGCGGTGACCGGCATTGCCTCGGATGGATCGTTCACCACCTCGTAGCCGCCGAGATCCGGACGTGCGTGGTAGAACGTGCTGTTCGCGTAGAGGTAGGTCGTGTCCCCGCTGACCACCGGAGTTGCGAAGGTCGGCAGCGCTGGAACGACCAGCCCAATCGGCGGCTCGATGACGATGAACGCAGGTCCTCGCGGCTCGTACCAGACGCCCTCGTAGAAGCGGTACGACAGGCCCGCGTAATTGACCACGATGGCCGACCTGGGCGGGTCACGAATGACCGCGCCGCGGTTCGGGTACGTGCGATCGTGGCCGAAGCGCGTGTCCTGATGCTTCGGATAGGGCTCGAGCTGCTCGTCTGCGGAGAACTGGGGGGTCGCTTGGCGCTGAGCGCCCGGGGCCGCCATGGTGCCCACCGCTCCCGCGGTACCAAAGAGCTGCTGCGAGACCTGCTGCCCTTGCTGGGAAGCAGAGGGTGCATAGTTGGGGAGCTGTTGATAGGGAGTAGTCGACTGCGGCTGCGGGTAGCTGCCGGATGAGTAGCTCCCAGGCTGCTGGTATGCACCCGCGGCCGCAGCTCCCGCCGCGGCTCCTGTTGCTGCCGCTGCGCCCGGTGCATAGCTCGATGGCGTTTGGTACCCCGGCGCCGCGTAGCCCGGCGTGGCTGGCTGCTGCGTGTACTGCCGCGGCTGCGCGTAATTCGACGGGCTCTGCTGGTAACCCGAAGCCGAACTGGCCGGCGCCTGCTGGTAGCTCTGCTGATAGCTCGGGGCCTGCTGGTAGCTCGGCGCCTGTTGAGTCGGGGCCTGCTGATAGCTCGGGGCCTGCTGGTAGCTCGGGGCCTGCTGCGTCGGTGCCTGCTGATAGCTCGGGGCCTGCTGGGTCGGGGCCTGCTGATACGACGGCGCCTGTTGATAGGCCGGCTGGGACGGAGCCGTCTGCGGGTAACTCTGCTGAGGCGTAGAGCTGCGCGGCGCCTGATAGGACGGAGTCGATTGCGAGTAGCTTGGTGGCGCCTGGTAGCTCGGCGGCGCCTGATAACTTTGCGAAGCAGGTGCCTGGTAGCTTGGCGTCTGGTACCCCGACGGCGCTTGCGGGTATGCAGGTGCCGGAGCCTGATAGCTCGGCGGCGACTGATAACCGGGTGCCGGTTGGTAGCTCTGCGGCTGCTGCGCAACTGCCAACGTGGATAGACCCGCCGGCGCTAGCGCCGCGAGTGCCCAAAGAGATTTCCTAGTCATATGTCACCCCTGTCCTGGCGCGGCGCCGTCAGGTGGACCGAAGCATGAAGCGTACCCGGTGAGCGTGACTGATGCGCTACAGGCAAGCGATTGCAACCCGACGCGATGAGGTGGTTTCGGATCATTTGAACAAGGCAGGCGGCTCTCCATTCCCCCAGCAGCTCTGCTCATTCCTCCCCGGGTTGTGTGCGACGAATGCGAGTCGCAAAGAACCCGTAAACGCACATAACGAAGCAACTCGATCGATGCTTACAAAGTCTTTAGAGTTTCGTTGTTCCCCCAACGATGCTCTGCGCGCTGCCGGCAATGCCGCACGCCTCGGTAGGTCGTCGGCGCGGCCGGCATCGTTCATATCCTAAGCAGGCCGGGCGCTCGTTGGGAGCGTAAGCGGGGACGCGGCGGATTCGCGCGGCTGGCAGCCGATCCGGCTATGCTCACGTCGGTGCCGGAACTGGATCTCATCGCGATCGGCCGCGTCAGCGTCGACCTCTACGGGCAGCAGATCGGCGGCCGCCTCGAGGATGCCGCGACCTTTGCCAAGGCGGTGGGGGGGTGTCCGGCGAACGTCGCCATCGGCGCGGCGCGTCTCGGACTGAAGACGGCACTGCTCACCCGCGTGGGGGATGAGCCCATGGGACGATTCGTGCGCGAACAGCTGGCGCGCGAAGGTGTCGACGTGCGTGCCGTGCACGTCGATGCGCAGCGGCTCACCTCACTGGTGCTCCTCAGCGTGCGCGATCCGCAGACCTTCCCCCTGATCTTCTACCGTGAGAACTGCGCCGACGGTGCGCTGTGCGCCGACGACGTCGATGCGGATTTCATCGCCGCCGCGCGCGCGATCCTGGTGACCGGGACGCACTTTTCCATTCCGGCGGCGGCACAGGCACAACGCAAGGCGATAGAGGCGGCGCGCGCGCATGGGCGCCAGGTGATCCTCGACGTCGACTATCGACCGAATCTGTGGGGAATCGGCGGACACGACGCCGGCGACTCCCGCTACGCCCGCTCGGCGCGCGTGAC
>Ga0126381_100009008_pt1 | contig 11188 bp, 17 predicted proteins | sample PanSoiMetPlot_28_FD_96465 | JGI IMG/M metagenome (GOLD analysis project Ga0126381, IMG submission 96465) | Tropical forest soil microbial communities from Panama - MetaG Plot_28 | ecosystem: Environmental > Terrestrial > Soil > Tropical forest > Bulk soil | place: Panama | collected 2016-02-17 | reverse complement strand
TGCTGTGCGCGAGCTTGAGCGCGAGATCCGGCGTCAAATCCTGGCCATCGGCGATGAGAAAACCGAAGACACACTCTTCAGCATGCTGGCGCTTATCGTCGACTTGCGCGAGAAAGTCGAGGCGCGCGCGTGAGCGAGCGACCCGGCAACGGCCGGCCGATGCAATTCATCCACTACGCGTGCGGGCATAGCACTCCCGTACGCGGCACCGGTGCCACCGTCAATCGCAAATGCGAGCATTGCCTCGCGCATCACTACACCGGCCGCCGGCAACTCGGCTTAGGCGAGATCACACTGCAACGCATGCTGGGCGTTCGCCCGGACGGCACGCCAACGATCCACCCCGGTCCCTATTGCGACTGCGATATGTGCCAGTCGCGCATTCCCTGAAGGAGAGTCCCGATGCATAGCGCGTACGAAATTCAGCACGAGATTCTGCCGGAGATCCGCCGGCAGATTCTCGAAGTCAACGATCCAAAGGCGCAGGATGCGCTGTTCACCCTGCTCGCGCTCGTCGAAGAGACGACCGGAGCACTGTACGGCTTGATTGAAAATCTCACAGGAGAGTCCCGATGAGCGATCAACTTCCCACGGACGTCGTCACGAGCGATGTCATCTTGAATCTGCCGGTCGACATCGACCGGCGCGCGCTCGTGCCAGGCGCACGCGTCGTCGCATTCCTGGACAGCGCGCGCACCGTGCTCGAAGTCTTGCGCGTCGAACCCATGCTCGTGTGCCGCGCGCCGGACGGCTCCGAAGTCACCGTCTACGCCCACGAGGTTTTTGTCCAGCCATGAACCGCCTCGAGCTCAATTCCATCTTGTACGCGTGCGGCTGCAGCGGCCCAACGCGCGGCCCCGGCGGCACGTTCGACGGGCCGTGCCTCTACTGTGCGGTCACCCCGCGCTACTGCGACAATGGCCGCTACGCACACGCCTACGACATACAGCCGCGCGACCCGGTCGAGGATCGCCAGCCATGAACCGGCTGCAGCTCAAGGCGTGGCGTCGTGATCGCTGGGTAACGCAGGCGCAGCTGAGCACGCTACTCGACGTCGACAAGGCCACCGTGTATCGCTGGGAATCCGGCAATTCCGACCTGCCGCCGTATCTCAAACTGGCGCTCGACCAGTTAGACGCGCTGCACTATTGGAATCCCGAGGGCATCGATGCTTTACCGCGCATCGGTCGGAAGGCGAGCGTGTCATGAACGACGTACCGCGCAGCGTACGCGTCGGACGCTACATCACCGACCACATGGGCTCCGTTGGCAACGTGCTCGAGATCGTGTTCACGGCGCTGCTCGTGCTCAGCACCGTCGTGCTGGTCGCCGTCGGGCTCTGGCAACTCGTCCGGCTCGTCTTCAACATCTAGCCTCAGACCACGCTAGCGCCTCAAGGTATCCTTGAGGCGCTTTTTCTATGCCGGTCGCGACAGCACCCGCTCTTGCGCGCGATGGCACCCTGCGCGGCAAGCGCCTCGGCCCCGGTGTCGGCAAGCGACCCGTTTACCAGCCCTTTGGGGCGGCGCGCGAGCTGATGCGCAACCACGACCGGGAAGTCTTGCTCAGTGGTCCCTCCGGCACCGGCAAGAGCATGGCGTGTCTGCAGAAACTCGACCTGGCCGCCAGCCAGACGCCTATCCGCGCCGCCATCGTGCGCAAGCTCAGAACAGCGCTGACGCAAGCCGCGCTCGTCACGTTCAACGACAAGGTCCTGCCGCCACCACCCAACGCCATCTGGTTTCACCACGAAGACCAGGAGTTCAGGTATCCGAACGGCTCGCGCGTGGTCGTGGCCGGGCTGGACGACCCGCGCAAGGTGCTATCCACCGATTTTGACCTGATCTACGTCCAGGAGGCGACCGAACTGGAAGAGCAGGACTGGCAGATCCTACTCACGCGCCTGCGCAACAACGCGCTCAGCTATCAGCAGCTCCTCGCCGACTGCAACCCCAGCTATCCGAATCACTGGCTCAAGGTGCGCGTCGACGACGGTCAGACCACGATGCTCGAGTCGCACCACGAGGACAATCCGCAGTTGTACGACCACGCCGCGGACACCTGGACCGACTTCGGTACCCAGTACCTGAAGACGCTCGATTCGCTGACCGGCTACCTGCACAAGCGCCTGCGCCTCGGCATCTGGGTCGCCGCCGAAGGCATGTTCTTCCCCGAATGGGATCCCGCGGTGCACGTCATCGACGGTTTTCCCTTACCGTCACACTGGCCCCGCTGGGTAGCTGTCGACTACGGCTTCGCGGTGCCGTTCTGTGCGCTGTGGCTCACGCGCGATCCCGAGACGCGCACGGTGTACTGCTACGGCGAGGCGTACAGCCCCGGGCTCAGAGACGAGCAGCAAGCCGACGTCATCAAGATGCGCACCGGCGACGACGACCTGCTGCAGATCGTGCTCGATCCGAGCATGTTCAACCCCAGGACCGAGCAGCGGCGGCCCAGCATCGCCCAGGTCTACGCCGACCGTGGCCTGGCACGCCTGACCAGCCAGGGCATCTTCCCCGGCCAGAACAACCGCAAGCAGGGCTGGGCCATCGTGCGGCGCGCGCTGGCGCACGACGAGACACTGCCCAGGCTGCGCCTATTCCGCGGCGCGTGTCCGAACCTCGAGCGCGAATTGCCGGCACTCGTGCGCGATCCACTCGATCCCGAGGACACCTTGCAGACACGCGGCACGAAAGAGGTTTCCGACCACGCCGTCGATGCGCTACGTTACGGTCTGTGCACCGAGGCGTTACCGGCGCCTCCCCCGATCCAGCGCGCGGTCTTCGGATAGGCGTGGCATCGTTTCGTCGCGTGACGGGCGTGGACCTGGACGACGATGCCATTTACCTCGTGCAAGCTGACCCCGTGATCGAGATCGCTGACCAGCTCCTCGAGCACGCCGACCCGCGTTTTCTGAGCCGTGGTGACGGTATCGTCACGTTCCACTGCAAGAACGGCGACGTGAGCTACGGGCTGCGCGACTACGACGACATTCGCGAGGTGTGGATCAGCGTCCGCTCGGACGTGAGCGACGAGGACCTCGAGGACCTCGACTAGATGGCCGTCGCCACCCCGCTCAGAGGTTTCAGCGCACCGAGTCAGGGCGAGAGTCGCCTGCTGGGCCAGACGCTCGACCTGGCCAACGACCTGCGCATCCGCTTCCGCCTCCGCAACCAGCTGTACGCGCTGATCGACAGCGTGATCTACCAGGACACGTATGTCGAGATCCCCGAGGCCTACAGGAAGACCGCATTAGAAATGCGCAACCCGCTGGCCATCGACATCGTCGACACCACCGTCTCAGCACTCTGCGCCAATCCGCCGACCGTCCAGTACCACCCGACCGCGTTCGGCGACGCCGCGCAGCAGAACGCCACGCTCAGAGAGCACTTCTTCGACGCGTCCTGGCACCGTCAGGAGCAGGATTCGCGGCGGCCGATCCTGCGATCGTTGATGCACGCCGCGGTGAGCAAAGGCGAGGGCTGGCTGAAAACGATCAATCGCGCCAACTCGGCCTGGCGCGAGTACTCGAGCCAGGTGCAGGCCATGGAAGAAGAGATCATGGCCGAGCAGGAGTACGACACCGACGCCCAGCGGCGCCTGTTCGACAAGCAGACCGAAGAGCTGAAACTGCTGGCGCCGTACCCGATCGCCACCACCGACCTGCCGCCCGAGACGGTCTTCTACAACCAGAACGAGAACGGTTTCACCGCGGTCGTCGAGGTCAAGACCATGCCGTACCTCGAGGCGCTCGCGCGCTTCGGCACCGGGCTGGACAGCGACGGCAAGGTGCTCAGTCCGTCGGAATGGCAGAACCTCGACCCGCGAGCGATGGCATTGGCGCGGGCCGAGTGGCCGCGAGTGATGCAGCAGTACCGCCAGATCACGGTCGTCGAAGCCTGGGACTACGAGCAGTGCACCATCGTGCTGCTCGGCCCGGGGCAGATGTCCTCGGCGTCGTCGCACTTCTCGGGCGGCACCCTGGTCAGGACCATCAAGCACGGCTACGGCGATCCCGTGCTGAAGACGCTCAGGGGTCCGTACTTCCAGGCCAGGGGTCTGACCACGAGCTCGAGGCTGCCCGAACGCCAGAGCGTGAGCATCCTGTACGGCTACCTGATGCTCTTCCCGCTCATCGATAGCCTGCTCACCATGCAGGGCAACTCGGCCTTCCTGACGGGCTGGCCAGCCTTCAAACGCACCCAGCCGCCCGGCAGCGTCCCCGGTATCCAGGGCGGCGTCGGACCGTACGCCAACGACAACCGCGACACGGACGCCAGCCAGCGCCTGCAGCCGGGCATGATCTACCCCTTCGACATCGCCCCGGTCGAACAGCCGAAGGCCGGCCAGGACCTCGACAAGATTTTGCAGAACGCCCAGACCATGGCCCAGATGGCCCAGCCCGAGGTCATCCGCGGCGGCGCCGCGGGCGCCCAGTCCGGCTACCAGCTCAATCAGCAGGCGTTTCTGGCGCGCCTGAAGTGGGATCCCATTGTGGGCAACGTCTCACAGTGCCTCGCCGACAGAGCCGGCTTTGAATCCTGGCTGATTGAGCGGCGCATCGGCGAGACGGTGTACGTCTTCGCCGAGGAACGGCCGCCGGCCCAGCGCGGACGGTACGCGGGTCAGACGCGTGCCGGCTGGATCGGCATCGGTCCCGACGACCTGAGCGGCGTGCACCGCTACGTCGTCCACCTCGACGTCAGCACCCCGTCAGATGATGTCGTGCTCACACGCGCGATCGGCGAGAAGATGCAGCTCAAGCTGATCACCTACGAGCAGGCCTGCCGCGACGCCGGGAGTAATCCCGACGAAGTCGAAAAGTCGTGGCTCTTGCAGAACATGAAGCAGTCCGGACCCGTGCAGCAGAAACTGCTCGAGCTGACCTTCCAGAAACTGGGCACCATCATCGCCGCGCAGATGAACACGCCCGGTCCGACGCCCCAGGAGATGGCCGGTGTCGTGCCCGCCGGCGTCGGCAACCCGGCACCGGGTGGTCCGGGCGTGGGTGGTGGCCAGGGCGGCATGCCACCGCAGCCAGTCCCTTCACCGGGATACGGCATGCCACCTCCGGGCGCCCCAGGCCCCGGCCCCGGAGCGTTCCCCGGGCAGCCGTCGTCGCCCACGATGCCGGGCCCGACCGGAGCCGGGTAACCGCTGGTGCACCCGCCGAGGACCTCTCCCGAACGCGCACACGACACCCGTCGCAGCGACGGGCTGCACGTCCACACGGGCCAGATGTACGTACGCACCGTCGACGACGGGTGCGTCCTGCCCGACGACCTCGTGGCCGCGGAGCGGCGCCTGGCCGCGCTCGAGGCGCGCCCGCCCGGCTCGCTGCCGTACCTGATGGCGCAGCTCGGCCCGGTCACGCTCAACCCGAACCGTCCCATGACCACGCTGACCGGCTGGCTGCCCTCCATCAACGGTGGCGCGCGCGGCATCACCGTGGCCGACGCCGGCTTCCTGGTGCAGCCCGGGGCGATCTACCAGGTCATTCTGGTCGACACCGTCGCCGGGCCCGGCACCCAGCCAGGCATCACCTACACCGGCCAGCGCAGCACGATCAGCCAGACCATCGAGCGTCCGCCGGCAACCATCTCCCCGTCCTACTTCCAGACGCTGTGGGCCTACGTCGCCGAGCTGCTCCCGAACGACCTGCTGGTCATCAACTGCGCCAACACCAGCAGCAACACCTACACCCTCAACATGCTGCGCGCACTGTGGATCGAGCTGTGGCGCGTGTGAGCGGCTAGATGCCCAACCGGATCGAGCCCTACGATCTCGTAGCCCAGGACCTGGCCCAATGGCTGGATTCGATGTCAACCCAACTTGCCGTAGCGTTTTCGCCGCAGGGCATCGCGCCCTTCGCGGCGCCCATCAGCGAACAAGCCAAGCTCGCCTATTATTCGTCACAACTCTTTAATCCGGACGGCACACCCAACGACGCCGGGCGCAATGCGGAATTGCAGCGCCTGGGGCCCCTCGGCTTCCGCACCGTGTACCGAGCGGTGATTGCTGCCTATCCCTGGCTGAAGATCCCAGCACCGCCTGAGGGCGCGGCCCCAAATCCACTCGGTTAGAACAGCAACCACTGGCGATCACCTTTCTTCGAGTTGCACGACAAACAGGCTCCCACGATGTTGCCAGCCGTGTGTGTTCCACCACGACTGATCGGCGTGACGTGATCCATCGTCAATTCACAGACAACATCGCAGTAGTAGCAACGTCCACCCTGCCACTCTTTCATCGCCTCCCACTGCGCGATTGTCAGAGTGCCATCACGCTCCAGAGCATGTCGCCCTTGGGCCCTGAGACACTGGCACGTCCGGCAACGACGCCTACCGTCTCGGCAGACCACCGTGTTGCCCTCATCAAACGGATGTCCGCGCTTGCAGTGCGTCTGACGATAACGTCCGATCTTCCCTGGCGTGCGCACACCATCTCGGGCCCACTTGCATGCCCAACATGTGCGCTTGCCACTCGGTTCTCTGCGGGTATTGGTCTCATCGAACGGATGACCTCGCTTGCAATACGTTCGACGAGGAGGACCAAGCTTCTTACGCGGTTGTCTGTGGCGGCGCTCGCGTTGCTGCTCAATCCTGCACACTTTGCAGACTTGCCGGCCACTGGCAACCTGTTCCAATGCATGACCTCGGAGACAGCGCGTCTGTCGCGGTCGGCCAAGGGACTTGTGTGTAGAGTTGTAGTGCACGCCGGGGTACCTCCTGGGGTGCCGGCTCCCGTCTGTTCGCGCAGCGCGGGAGCCATTTCAGTTGGCCTGATTGTACCTAGGGGACCTTAGAAGTAGAGTGCGAGCATGGCGTACGCAGGAACGAGCAATTTCTCCAGGAAAGTCGCCGCGCAATCGCAGCCGAGTGGCGCGAACAAGCAGCAATTCGCCACCACGATCGCCAGCGGCGCGGGCTGCAAAGGCGAGCCGTCCGGCACCGGTGGCCTGGGCCGCGGCAGCATCAGCAAGCTCGGCAACGCGAAGAAGGGTTGAGAGCAGCCGTGGCTGGCAAAGGTGGCGGCGCCGGCGGCAAGCCGTGGACGCTGAAGAGCGACATGGCCGCCGACAAAAAGGCCGGCATCAAGCCCGGTTCCGCGCGAGACAACGCGCTCGATCGCAAACGAGGCGTGTCCACACGCACGCCGAAGAAGGGCAGATAAATGGCTAGCCCCAGAGCCGCGCGGGCTACACCCTCCCGTAGCCCGGCGCGGCCGCCAGCGGTGCGAACTCCCGCCGTTCCGCGCGCCCCGGCCGCGGCGCGAGCGACTGGCGTGCGGGTACCGCGGGCCGCACCGCTGGCTCGGCCCGTCATTCCACGCGCACCGGCAATCCCACGCGCCACACGGACTCCGTCCGCGCGCGCGACCCCCTCGGTTCCGCGCACACCCGCTCTGCCGCGCCCGGCAGCCATGCCGGGTGGTGCGCCGCGGCTGCCGGGCCCGATGGCGCGTGCGCCGATGCGTCAGACCGCGCCCAGGATGGCGCTGCCCGGTCCGCAGGTGGGCACCTCGGCGCCCAGCATGCGCGGCCTGATGCCGCCGCCGTTTTCGCTGGGGCCCTTCCGATGAGTTCTTCCAGCCCGCTGGCGTGCGGTGGACGTGGTCCGTGCTGCCACGTCGGCTATCCGCATCGCCACTGCGAACACTGCGACGTCGTCATTCCGGTCTACCAGCACAACCACTACTGGCCGTGGAGCTATTACCAGACGCAACCCGGCGTCTACGGCCTGTCGGGCATGGGCATGCAATTTCAGGGCATGCAGTCAGCGCTCACCGCCGGCAGCGTGCAGAACGCTGAAACACACGCGCACGAGGAGAACAACTAATGGCCGGTAACTCCGCGAAGCGACCCAACCAGTACGCCGGTGGCCCAGCGATCGCCAGCATCTTTATCGGCGGCGGGCTGGGACCGATGAATGGCTCCGACCACACTGAGAACGGGCCGCTGTACCGCAATACCCAGACACCGGTGTGGTCGCGCTGCACCTGCTACGACCCGCCCGAGGGCTACGGTGGCGGCCCGTGGGCCGCGCCGATGATCCCCAGTCCCCTGGGTCGCGGCCTGCCCTCGCGCTGGGGCTTCGGCAAGAGTTTCTAGAGCAACACCAACTTGCCGCTGTGAACGAGCTGGTGGCACCCGCGACACAGTGCGCGCAAGTTCGCGGCGATGTTGTGCGAGCGATCCTCATCGACGTGATGCGCGTGTACCTCACGGGTCTCACCACACACCGAGCACGCCGACACGTCGATCAGATCTCGATAGTGGTAGCGAAGGTAGGTGGCCTCGTCCACCCAACTGCCGTTGCCATCGCGCTCTATGCGACGTCCCTGAGCTTTGTGCGCGCACACCGTACTGCACGTCTTGTTAGGCGAACCCTCAAACCACGTACCGCAGATCAGGCACTGCTTGCGCGCACGTCGACCACGCCAATTGGGATTCGCTGGGCCATACTGGGGTCCCAGTTGAAACACGCCACCTCTCGACGGTGGCCTCGGGTTCCCAGCGTAACCAGCCGCACGCAGGCGTTCGACATGCGCTCGGCCACGTCCGACCCCACGACAATGCGGCGAGCAGTACTTCCCGTGAGTCGGACCCTTGATCTGGCTGGCGTAGCGACGAAAGTCCGTACCGCAGATCTGGCAAATCAGGTCCACAACCACGGCTCCCTTCGCTCCTGGCGACACCGCGTTGAACTTCGGCACCCAGTCATTATATCTGGAATGAGGTAGCCTGAATGGCGATCCTGAGAGCGGCCCAACGCAAAAAGATGCCTGCGAGTCAGTTCGCCCTCCCTGGTAAAGGCGAGGGAAAAAGCGGAAAAGGGGCAGGCGCGTATCCTGTTAACGATGTATCCCATGCCAGAAACGCACTGGCCAGGGTGTCGCAGTTCGGCAGCTCGAGCGAGAAGGCCGCCGTTCGCGCGAAAGTCAAGGCTAAGTTCCCGAACATCGGTAAAAGTAGCAACAAGAAGTAGGAAGTAGCGAGTCGTCGTGTCCATCGACCCCTCGGCGTTTGGCTACGACCCCTTCATGGGGACGAGCTACTTCAACTCCTCCGGACTGCAGGCTCTGAATCAGGCCGCCACGTCTTCGGCCCAGGCGGCCTACCAGAACGCGCAGGCACAACTGCTGCCCGAGCAGTTCGCCTTCCAGCAAGCGCAGCAAGCCTTCAGCAACGCCATGTCGCTCGGCTCGGCCTACGGCTACGCGCCGGGTGGCAACTGGTACCAGTACGGCGCGGGCGGCGCGACGATCCCGCCCGCCGGCACGCCGCTGCAGTCGACCATGAACACCATGGGCTACGCCGGCGGCATCCCCGGCCTGACCGGCTACAACACCGGCCAGACGCTGAGCGCGACGCAGGCCTACGCCCAGATGGCGCAGAACGCGGCCGGGCTGACCGGTTTTTACAACGCGCCGGGTCAGTCGCAGTACTCGCCCGGCACGTTCCTGCGCATCGACCCGAGCACGTACCCCAGCCAGTACGGCACCCAGCTCGACTACGTCACGCCGTCGGGTCAGTTGCAGCGCGTCAGTACCAGCCAGGCCCAGGCCATGGGCTGGAACGGCAACCTCGGCTCGATGAACGTCATCCCGTACAGCACCGCCGCCACGCTCGAGAGCGCGCCGCCATCGAACGTGCCCCAGCAGACGCTGGCTGGCCAGCAGGCGTACCAGGCGATGAACGCCTCGGCGCAGCAGCAGGCGCTCGCCACGTCGGGCGCGACGGGCATGTACACCGCACCTGGTCAGATCCTCGCACCCGGCACCAACGCCCAGGGCGGCAAGTTCTCCGACCTGGACCCGGCCACGCAGCAGGCCTACTACTACGCCCACGGCGGCGACTGGCAGGCGGCCATGAACGCCTGGGTCAGCGACTCCAACGCCGCCATCCAGCAGGCGTATGCCAGCGCCGGTGGCCAGGGCACCGCGCCCGGGCTCACCACACCGGGCACGCCGACCGAAACCATGGCTGCCCAGCAGCAGTACTTCAATCAAGCCCAGAACCTGGCCAGCCAGTTCGGCCAGTACTACGCGCCCGGCGCACCGGGCCAGGCCGCGCAGCCGGGCGTGAACGCGCCAGCTCCCGGCCAGGAGACGCTGGCCTACCAGCAGTTCCAGCAACAAGCCGCCCAGTCGTACCTGCAACTGCTCAGCCAACTGCAGGGACCCGCTGACTACGGCCAGTACCTGAAGACACTGGGCAGCACGCCGGCAGGCTTACAGGGCCTCGTCGGCGCGGCAGCCGGCCAGTACATCCCCGGCGGCGGCACCACCGGCATCGCCCCGCAGGCGCAGACGCTGAACAACCTGGTCGGCGCGGCCACCAACTACACGGTGCCCGGCACCACGGGCAATCCGTACGCCACGAGCACGTCGACCGTCGACCAGTTGACTGCCGCGGCCAGCGGCCAGGGTGGTGGCGGCACGGGCGCCAACGCCGCGGGCGGCGCCGGTGGCGCAGCCTCACCCGGCGGCATGAACTACTCGGACTTTCTGGCCACGGCGCAGGGCCTGCCGGCGCCCAGCCAGATCGCGCCGCAGTCCTTCAACCAGATGCTGCCCTCGCAACAACAGATGTTGGGGTCGATGTACTCGAACCTGGGCTACGCGCCCGGCGATATCAACAAGATGTACCAGCAGAGCTTGCCGAAATACGCCGCGGGCTCGGCCGCCGGCAGCATGCGCCTCGTGTAGCGGCGGGTGGCCGACCTTCTTCCGGATATCCCGGCCGACGCCTACAACCAGTGGGCGAGCAATCAGTTCACCCAGGCGGTGCAGGACAAAATCGCGAGTCTGCCAGGCGACATCGCGACAGGCGTACAGAACATCCTGGCGCCACCACCACCGGAAGAAGCCGCTCCACCACCTGAAGTAGCACCGCTGCCACCTCCGCCGGCTCCGCCCGCGCCGGCTCCGGAGGCTGCACCACCAGCACCACCTCCCGTCGACACCAGTGCCGGCCTGCCGGGCGCGGACACGACACCCGCTCCAACGGACACGGCGCCGGCTCCGACAGATACCGGGCCGGCGCCGGTGGACGTGACGCCGCCGGCACCGATCTCAGGTCCGACTCCCGATCAGAGCCAGCCCACACCCCCAACCCCGGCGCCCACTCCGACACCTACCCCCTCGAGCGGTGGTCAGGGGTTCGATCCGTTCGGCGCCGCGCTGA
>Ga0126381_100009006_pt1 | contig 11189 bp, 9 predicted proteins | sample PanSoiMetPlot_28_FD_96465 | JGI IMG/M metagenome (GOLD analysis project Ga0126381, IMG submission 96465) | Tropical forest soil microbial communities from Panama - MetaG Plot_28 | ecosystem: Environmental > Terrestrial > Soil > Tropical forest > Bulk soil | place: Panama | collected 2016-02-17 | reverse complement strand
GTCCCGATGCTTCCCGTTATTACAATGGGTGTGCATGTTGGCGTTGGCGTTGGCGTCGCCGTTGCTGTTGCTGTTGCCGTGGCTGTCGGCGTCGACGTGGCTGTTGCCGTGGCAGTGGCCGTTGCCGTCGGCATTGGAGTGGGAGTAAACGTAGCTATCGGCGTTGCTGTTGCCGTGGTAGTCGGAGTCGATGTCGATGTGGCAGTTGCAGTTGCAGTTGCAGTTGGTGTTGCCGTGGCAGTGGCCGTTGCCGTCGGCGTCGGAGTGAAAGTAAACGTAGCAGTCGGAGTTGCTGTTGCCGTGGCAGTCGGAGTTGGTGTCGCAGTTGGTGTTGCCGTGACAGTGGCCGTTGCCGTCGGCGTCGGAGTGAAAGTAAACGTAGCAGTCGGAGTTGCTGTTGCCGTGGCAATCGCTGTTGGTGTTGGAGTTGGCGTAGCCGTAGCCGTCACAGTTGCACTGGCTGTTGGTGTCACCGTCGGGGTTGATGTTGCAGTACTAGTGGCACTCGGGGTAGCAGTTGGCGAAGGTGTTATTTCAACTAGCGTTCCATTCAAGCGGTAAACCTGATCGGGCTCAGAAGGGTCTATACCACAAGTAGCTCCTCTCAAGCCCCAACTCTCGCACACCCCGAATAGCCCACTCGGATTCTGCCAGACAGCAGGGTCACTGAAAGTGACAGTACGATCAGTCCAAACCCACTCACCTTCAAAACTAGCAGGCATGTTAGCCTGAATCTCGACCCAATACGTGCCAGCGCTCAAGACAGCAGCGCTGGGCAGATTTACTGTGAAGGTGTTGCCGTTCTCTACCCATGGCTGATCTATCGCGCTGTAGACTCGGGTGACCGGAAAATTGCCGTTGTCGGCATAAAAAAAGACGTTGAAAGAGTTAGCAGGCCCGCTTCCATTGACGTACGCGCCGTCGGCGTCGATAGATTCAACGTTCCAAGTCTGACCCGTGGGCACAGCGAAATCGTCTGCGAGATCGGCATTGAAAAACGGAACGTCAGCAAACGTTGACGACAACGCCGCGGCGGTTCCAACGTTGTCGTACTGATCGTAAAGGACCACTATCGGCGTTGGAGAAGCAGTTGGCGTGGGGGTTGGTGTGCCGCCGGTTTGGGCTTCAAAGGAGCCGATATCGACGCGACTGTTCACGATACGATCGAATCCTGGCCCCCGCTGATCGTACAAAGGCGGCGGGGTGAAATTCGGATCACCTGCATCAATCGCCGGACTCCCAGGTGAAAGTGCCTGCGTAAACGTCGGCCCTCCGTTGTTGTGCAACGGGCCAAGCATTGGATTGGTATTGATCTGGTCGCTGGGGCCAGTTAGATACCCGCTACCATCATCGTTGCTGAGATTGTACCCCAGCGACACAACCGTGCCGAAGGAGTTCACAATGTTTGCACCTGGGCCGCCAGAATTCAGAATAGTGTTCGCCAACTCCGTGAGCCCCGTGCCACCAAATCCACCGACGTTCGAGAGGCTAGATCCGTTACCCGATGAGGCTGAGTTTCCGCTCAGTGTCGTATTGCTTAGATTAAGCGTGCCATTGCCTAATTTTCCACCAGTGTTGACGATTCCACCGCCAGCTCCCGAGTTTGCAGAGTTTCCGCTGATGGTGCTGTTGGTGACCTGTAGAAGCCCCTCGCCGAAATTGCTGCCGTCATTATAAATACCTCCGCCAGATCCAACGGTGAAGTTGCCACTAACGGTGCTATTGCTTACGTCCAGAGTCGCTGTACCAGGGGTTTGACCGTCGCTGTATATGCCGGCTCCGTTGGCCGCCGAGTTACCGCTTATCGTGCAACTATCGAGCGTCAGTGCCGCGTGGTCATTGTAAATGCCGCCACCGTTCATTGAGGGTGCGTTGCCGTTGGAAATCGTCATTGCGGAAATGGCGACGCTTGTACCCGGTGCGATGTGGAACACGCGACTCTTGGTATTGCCGTTCACCGCGAGATTGTCAGCGCCAGGACCAGACAGCGTGATATTTTTGTCAACCAGTAGTTCGCCGCTAGTCAGGGCGATTGTGCCGGTAATGGCGAAGGTGACTTCGTCGCCATCGTTCGCGATGGCAAGCGCGTCGCGTAGTGACCCGGGGCCAGTGTCGTTCGTATTCGTGACCGTGATGATATCCGCGAAGGCGGGAATAGGGACTGTACACAGCAACGCTAGCGTACTCACGATAATCTTAATTTTGGATAAGACTCTGGGGGTCATTGAATTTCTTTCACATAGATTTAATGGCGATCACATGAGCCTTGCCCCGGCGATTCGATTTCATGCGCATTCTGCCATTCATGGTTTGTAGCGGAACCGCCACTACCGCGTCAACACTTTTTCCAGTTTTGAGATGTGAAATTAGCCTAGCTAATCAGGGGCCAATAAGAGCCGATACATTACTCAATTTGCACTTCCCCTCTAACGCGCAGCCTGATCACGGTGGATGCAAGCGGCAACGTCTACGCGGCGGGCGCGAGCGATAACACTTGGGGTACGCCCGTCCGCGCCTTCGGCGGCCACGTTGACGCCTTTGCCGCCAAGATCACCCAGTGATCAGGCCGGTGCGGCGTCTCACGGCTCTTTGAAATCGCCCGTGTGCTCGTGTGTTTCAATCGCATTGCCAGCATCGTCGTAAGTGCGGATAACAGCGTCATGTGAGCGGCTGCGAAACTTCGCGTAGCCGATTGCGTAGCTGATCGCGTTCGGTCCACCATACCAGAAGCGACGGAACGGCAGAGCCACGTTGCATCGCGTCTATCGATCGAGCGTTTGTGCAGGGGAATCGTTCCGGGTACACATCGATGTGAGAACAGCAACGTAACAAACGTGTTACCATGATTTGGATGCAGAAAGCTAACGATTGAGCAGACTGTTGGTCAAAAGGACCATTATGAAAACTAATGACTCGAACTTAACCCTAAGCACATGCAAAAGCCTTCGCTTTCTGAACACACTCCTCTTGTCCGCCGACCGCCGGATTCGCCGATTATTCGGCCGCAGTTTCCCGATCGGTCCCCTTCTCATCATGTTGTTGGTCGCCTGGAATTCCCACGTGGTACAGGCGGCTGATGGCAGCCTTGATCCAACGTTCGGCAACGAAGGGAGGGTGAGAACCGACTTCCATCGAAGCAACGATCTTGCTTATGGAATGGCGCTTCAACCGGATGGCAAGATGATTGTTGCCGGTATCAGCTTCATAGGAATCAGCGCGAACGGCGGTGATTTTGCCGTAGCGAGATACAACACCGATGGCACTCTCGACTCTAGCTTCGGAGTAGGCGGAAAGGTGACGACGGATTTTGGTCTGACCGATCAAGCGTCCTCGGTCCTGGTCCAACCTGACGGCAAGATCATCGTGGCGGGGGGAACATATCCCACCTTTCCCGCTGCCGGTGGTCAATTCGCCCTGGCTCGATATAACTCTGACGGATCGCTCGATGCCTCTTTCGGCGTCGGTGGCCTGGTCAGGACAAGCTTTGGTAGTTCAGGATGTTTTGCCTCCGCACTGGTCCTACAGCGTGATGGCAAGATTATTGCCGGAGGAACTAACTACATCGACTTACAAACAAACAGTGACTTTGGGCTCGTACGCTATAACTCGGACGGTTCTCTCGACTCCTCGTTCGGTAACGGAGGCGAGATCAGTACTGATTTTGACGGACTTCTCGATAGCGTGTCAGCGGTTCTGATACAGCCAAATGGGAAAATCATAGCTGTTGGCGCTGCCAGCAGCTCAATCACGTCTTTCGACTTCGCACTGGTCCGCTATCTGCCCACTGGGATGATCGACACCACGTTCGGCAATGCCGGCAAGGCCCGAACAGACTTTGGCGGCTCGAATATCGACATGGCCTTTGCTGCTGCACTCCAGCCTGATGGCAAGATTGTCGCCGCTGGAACCAACACTGACGCGACTGGTTCGAAGATTACCTTTGCTATTGCTCGTTACAACTCGAACGGAACACTCGACGCGACTTTTGACAGTACGGGTCGTGCGTCGGTCGATTTTGGCAGCTTCAATCAAGCGGCCAAGGCAGTCCTGATTCAGTCAGATGGTAAGATTGTGACTGTCGGTTTTCCTGATGATGAGGCATCAGACTCTGACTTTTTGTTAGCGCGACTGAATGCAAACGGTTCGCTCGACACAAGCTTTGGCGTTGGCGGTAAGGTTCGCACCTCATTTGGTAACTTGAACGGTGGGGCCAATGCAGCCGTTCTCCAGGCCGACGGCAAGATTGTCGCAGCGGGATTTCAAGCAACTTCAACTCAAAAAGGTGTTGATATCGCTATGGCCCGCTATCTTGATAGCGTTCCTTGAGAACCCTAAAAAATTACGCCCCGGCACAGTATCTTCAGAAACCCTGGGAAGAAAACAGATTATTTGACTCAATAACGAAAGGAAACGGAGAGCCTGGAGGCGGCCGCCTTCAGGCTCTTGTAGCGCAGATAGACCAAGATCGCCGGACGGTCGCGTGAACGGCAGCGAGCGAGACTAGATCTACGCCCGACGGATTGCCATTCCCCCGGGGCGAGTTCGATTCAAAAAGGATCCGCAAGATTCATTGAAGAAAACCAAGCCAAGCCGCGTCGTTGCCGGAGTTTATCGTGTAGCTTTCGCGTTGCTTCTACTTCCGCCGCCAATTCCCTTCTTCTAAAGCGTAGTTCGTCACGCAACTGCCTTGCCTGTTCGATTATCATCGCAGTTTCTCGACTCAAAAGTGGCCTTCTTGAACACCTGGGCATGACGTCCTCCCGTTAGGGTTCGAACGCCGACCGAAAATTGGCTGCATCGTGCAAAGTCCGCGTCGTTGCCGTCAAAACACAGCGCCCGATGGTGCGCCCCCCGGGCCAGGATTCATGTCCCGAGGAGCAGGGGTTAGCGAAAGCAGCGAAAGTGTAACCGAGGTAACGGATGTGGCGGCTTTTGGGGGTACGCACGTCCGCGAGCGTATGGGTGCTTCTTGGCGCTTCGCGTTGTAACCGATGTGTTGCGGTGAGCGTTTCGTTTCTGCCGAATTGTTCCGCTCACGTCGACGGTGATAACACAAAAAAGAACGAGCTCGCGCAGTTGGCCTGCGCGAGCTCGATTCAATATTCGATTGCCCTGCGGCCCGTTGCCTTCCGTTACAACGAGGAGATTGACCCGACTGGCACATCGCAATTTGGGCTCGCGGCTCAAAATGTGGAAAAGGTGAATCCTGACCTCGTGGTGCGCGCCAGAGAAGGCAGACCTTACAGTGTGCGCTATGACCGAGTGAACGCGATGCTGCTCAACGAGTTTCTCAAAGAGCATCGGACGGTGGAGCAACGGGGAGCAACAATCACAGAATTGAAGAACCAAATTGCGGCGTTAACTGCGGGCCTACAGAAAGTCAGCGCACAACTCGAACTGAACAAACGCGCACCGAAAACGGTGTCGAACAATCAGTAAACAACGCACTCTCAAGCGAGATCGGCGCGGCCAACTAACGTGCAGCTTGAGACCGCCGCTTGCGCCATGCCAAAAGCCCAACGGCTCCCAAAGTAAGCCAGCCGAGAGAACCCTCCTCCGGAACCATTTCGTCACTCGACGTCTGGCCAGCTGTGATAGGATCACCTACGTCGCCCCAGGCATAGTCTATTAATCGGAAAGCCTGACTACGGTTGCTCCCTGTTCGCATCTGAATCCGGGCCCACCCATATTGATCGCCACCTTCGAGGGCATGGAACTTAAACCCGATGAAACCGGTGCCCTTTCCGCCGAATTGACCTACGTAACCGCCACAGCTGGTTGCTTCAGGGACAGCGAGCGCTATGTTACCGGACTGCGCGGCAACAAATGGTCTGTTTGATATCAGGTCGCCCCGAACCAGCCTCGATACGGAGGCCAGCCCGTTGAAAAGGTTACATTCAGGATTATAACGGCCAGCAAAAGAGGCGCCGTAGCCGGCGAAGATGCCAAAATAAGCACCACCGCATAAATAGCCACCGCAATGTCTCACTGAATCCGTCAGGCGAAAGAAATTCCCTCTTGAAGCCAACTGAAAAGTCGCGACATGGGGCCCGTTGAAGCCATCAAAAACCTGGTTGATTCTTCCGCTGTAATGGATGGTGGCTTCAGCCGAGTTCGCGCCGGCGAATGCGCTGGTTGCGCTCGCTGTCGCGTACGCTAACCAACGAGAGTTTGTGATAACAGCCGATTTTCTGGAACGCGTACGGTTTGGTCTCATGATAAACGCAAAAGTACTAAACACACCCTTGCGATGTCGAGCCATTTACGTGCAGGACATCATCTAATTTCCATGTAGGACACTGCCTTATATGGACTGCCGCTTATAAGAGAATTGCAATGATTCCTTACGTTAAATGGTCGCACCGTTGCCCGGCGAGCTCGATTCAATATTCGACTTGTGCCAGTGATTATTGGACCATGAAACCGCCCGGGCCCATCGCTGACAATCTCAGCTTAAGGTTTCGTAGCTCTGGCTGGCGTGGTAGAGACACTTGTCGACGCTTTTGCAGTTGAAGCCGCATTGCGACCCGGCTTGTTGAGCACTGCGATCACGTCATTCGTAAAATCGATGTTGTCGGGTGAATACATCAAAAACCGCACGCGATCGATGCTCTTGCCTGACTTGTCGAAAACGAGGTCGAGGTTGTTAGCTTTCACCCTGTCCATCACGACATCGGTGATTTCTTTCACAAGGCCCTCGCGCATGCGCATCACCTGTTCCTGCAGTTGCCGTTCGCGCGTTTCACGGAAATCGATGAGCTCCCGCTCCATGTTTTTAATTTTGGAAATTTTGTCGTCGCGGTCCTTTGCCGTTTGCGCTTTCTTGCCCGCGCTCAGTGTTGGCGAATCCAGCTGGTTATTCAAATTGTTGATTTCGTCGGCCGCCTTTTTGTACTCTGCCGCGCGCTCGTCGTATTCCTTTCGCGCAGCGCTCGCGGCGTCCTTGGCCTTTTGTTCGACTTCCTTGGTCCTGTTGTATGCGTTAAACGCGCGCTCGACATCGACGGTTCCGATTTTCATTGTGCCTTGCGCGAAAGTCGTAAGCTGAAGCGCCAGCGTTAGCGCAACCAGCGAGGACAGAGATTTTTTCATAAAGCGGCGGATACGGTGGATGGAAATCTGTTAAACTGCAAGCCATAGAAACCAAAAATGGACGGGGTCAATTGCGTTCTCGCACAGTACTCACGAGCGCATACGCGGCAGAAAATGCGCGTATTAGCTTTTGGATCGCATCGGTGGCTACGATTCGCTTGTCCGCGTGTGCGCGCACATGTTGCGAGGGATTGTAGTCGGCTACCTGACCTTCGTAACCTTGCCATCTGCCATTACCGTCCATGGCCCACCGACGATCGATGCTTCAGCTTGATAAGTGAAGAGTGTCGGCGAAACCTGCACCTCGGTATACCTGAGCTTAGTGGGTTTTCCTTCCAGGTCGATATTAAACACAAAGGTCCGTTTGTTTCCGACGATGGAACCCCCTGTCTGATATTCGCTATCTCCAAGGCTGCTGATACCATACTCGGTGTACGCTTTCGCCTTCTCGTCGTAAGCCTTGATGTTTAGGAACGTTCGCTTCCCCGTAGGCCCGCTCTCCTCACCCCGACACACGAGCTGAAAACCTCCGGCGAACCAGTCGCAGGTGGTCGTGCTCGAGAGCTTGCCAGCAGGCCCCAGCGGACCGCTCTTTGCCTCGCCCTCACCTTTCCAGGTACCAAGATAATAGGCTAATCTCTGAACCTCCTGCGGCCTGGTTGCGATCGGTGGCGCCGCCGGCGTTTGTGCAAACGAGCTTGTTGAAAGCGGAAGGGAACAAATACAGACAATAAGTAATCTATTCATAGCGAGTGATTCGACCGTAGAGATGCGTTCCACGCTCTATTTGGATTCAACTATTTCAATCCAGTCGCCCGTGATGGCGCAAAAAGAACAAGCTCGCGCCGATTTCTGCGCGAGCTCGATTCATATTCGATTTGTGTCGCTGATTATTGAACCATGAAACGACCCACGCCCCCGAGATCGCCAGCGTGCCAGCCAGTCGTATCGTTCAATTGAAGGGTTCGCATCCGACTTGTTCGCAGCCGTTACCGGCCCCAATCAATAAAGAGCGCACTCGCAAGCGAGATCGGCGCGGCCAATTAAAGCGCAGCTTGCGACCGCCTTTTACGCCATGCCAGGAGTCCGGCGGCTCCGAAAGCGAGCGCGCCAAGAGAACCCTCCTGCGGAATAACATCCTCATTCTCCTCTGGAACCATTTCGTTACCCGATATCTGGCCAGCTCTGACACGGTCGCCGACGTCGCCATAGGCGTAATCGCGCAATTTGAAAGGGTGGCCCTCGCCTTCCAGTGGTCGTGTCTGAATCCGGACCCAGCCATATTGATCGCCGCTGCCATTATTGAACTTAAAACCAACGTAACCAATACCCCCACCGTTGAACTGACCGCTACTCTCGGCCACCAAGACGGCTGATCTTGATTGCGCGGGAATAAACGGTCTGTTCGATATAAATTGACCGTGCTTCAGGTTGGATGCGGAAATAACGTTCAATCGGGAGCTATAAAACCCGGCAATCCAAGCGCCCGCACGAGCGCCAACATTAAACAAACCGGTTCCATTATAAGAAAAGCAACCAAGTTGTGTGTGTCTTAGGCGAATAAAGTCCCCAAGCCGATCCAACTGGAAGGTAGCGGTCTTGGCGCACGAATTAAATATCTGATTAATTGGTCCGCTGTAATGGATTGTGGCATCCGCCGAGTTAGCGCCGGTGAACGCACTGGCCGCGCCCGCTGTCGCGTAAGCTAGCCACCGAGAGTTTGTGATTACGGCCGGTTTTCCAGGACGGGTACGGTTTGGTTTCATGATAAATGCAACAATACGAAACCGCGCTCGCGATGTCGAGAGCATCTTTTCGCGTAACCTCGAACCAGACTTTACGCATTACAGCGTTATGATGGTAGCCAACGCAATCGCGGACCTTCGCCAACAGATTCATCATGACCTCCGGAGACAACATCCTGAATGGGTTCTGCCAAACGGTGAATCCCCAATGTGCGATGTCTACGAGGCGCGACTGATGGATCTGCTCGCACTTGTGCCCGGCTTATATTACGACGACCGACCGAATGTTAGGACATAATCATGTTGCCAGCGGTGTCGTGTGGAAGCGGGCGGCCTTAGCGACGCATTCGACGTTTTGCTTTTCGCGTCGTAGCGCGTTTCAATCGGTGCGGTCGCGGGGGAGTAGGGATTTGCTCAGGCCTCGCATGGATGATCGTCGCAATGCGTAGCTTGAAGTCCTCAACGGTTTCGACAGGACGCTGTTCACTGCGCTTTTCGACGTCACTTCGACTTCGCGTGCTGCGAAGAAGGCCATTACGGGCAATCCACGGCTGATACGCAGCCTCAACTGAACCCAGCTTTGCTGAGACTTTCAGTGATTTGCCAGTATTTCAGTCGCACCAATGTCTAGTGATTGTTCGAAACCGTTTGCGGGGCGCCTTTCGTTAGCTCACCTTTTTTAGCCTTACGCGCGGCCCCTTGTTTGGGTGCCGACGATTTCGCAGCCCGATGTTTCGTATCCATGCCCGGCCCAGGTCGTCCTCCTACTGGGAGCACGGTAATCGGGACTGTAGTAAAGCCAGCGTTTCCCGCATCGTCGATGGCCGTGACGTGGACTTGGTACGGTGAGCCGTTTAGACCGTTGAATGAAGGGGCCGGAAAGCTTTTGGTCACCTGTGACTGTGGCTGTGGCCCGGTCCCGTAGCAGCCATCATCATATGTCCAGACGTACTCTACAATTGACCTGCCCTGGCCAGGGTTCGCCGTAGCGGTAAAGGTGAGTGAGTCACCCGCATTAATTATATTATTGTGGTCAGGATCATTTGTAGTCACACTAACTGTGAACGCAGAAGTCGTTGATTTGAGAAACCAGGGCCTGGCGACCGGATCGGTCTTGAAAAAAGCCAAAAGTTGGTCCGCAACCGTGTGCACTCCGGTGGAGCTAAGGGGATGCGTGCAATCCGGCTTAAGATAAGAAGAGCCCCACGTTTGACCATCCGAGCGCGGTCTATCTCCATCGACCCAGGTGTAGGGCCCCCAGCACAGCCACGGCCATTCTGGATGGGCACCCTGGATTTTTTCTTGAATCAACCACTTATCCGCGAACCCGGTTTCATACGCGTATGGTTCCGGGCTGTGGGGACTGATGGTGCCATTGGTCCAGGCGCGGGTGCGCGGCGACAGGAAAACCATTTTCACAGTGGGCACATTGTGTGGATCGACAAAACCATACGCAGGATCGACAAGATGACCCAGTATCTGCTCCAGATACGTCTGCAGTTGATTCACATGTTCTGGCCAGCCACCGTACAAGCTCGGCTGGGCCAACGCCTCCTTGAGCCAAACTACCTGGACCTGCTTTTTGGACAATCCCGCTGCGGTAAGCCGACAGTCTAGTTGATCCCACGGGTTCTGGTTCGGGAATGGGGACGCAGTTGGGCACGCGGCCGCCGTTGGGCACGCCCAATCCTTCGCATCCTGGCCGCTTTGGGCGCAATCCCACACGAAAAGCTTCGGATTCTTCCAGTTTCCGACGGCGAGGTCACAGGGGGCCGACGAACAATTCATATTATTATCGGGGTGCTTATTGCCCATCACGCGACATTGGAATCCATCATGGGCAGTGGTGCCATCGAGGGTTCCTCCAAACTCCATCGAGCTATTACACATGCCAATCGAGATCATGACGATCTTACCACTGGTGTTATCCGGTTTTCCTGTGGTGTCTCTCGGAACGATGCCGTTGGGGTCAGTCGTGAGATTAATGCCGACGGCATTGTACGGGTTCGGGCGCTGATTGTAACCATTCGGATAAAGGCCGCCTTGAGCCGGTGTGGCAGTTGAGTTCGGGTTTGAATAAGTGTTCTTGCCGAGGTCGTTTAGCGGGGTGTTTGGCGTAGGGGTATCGCCAACGATAGGACTACACGCCGGAGCCTGCGCCGAGACAAACGGCGCCAGGGCGAGCCAGACAGCGGCGCTAAGTATGACTGCAACTCGGTCTAGCTTCTTAAGCGAACGGCGAAATCGCAAATAGGTTTTCGTTGGATTCGGGTTCAGATTTTTGGATGGATGCGTGGCCTGCATCTGCGGTACCATAGAAATGTCCTTTCTTGCTGGGTCGTTGTTTGTACT
>Ga0126381_100009005_pt1 | contig 11190 bp, 10 predicted proteins | sample PanSoiMetPlot_28_FD_96465 | JGI IMG/M metagenome (GOLD analysis project Ga0126381, IMG submission 96465) | Tropical forest soil microbial communities from Panama - MetaG Plot_28 | ecosystem: Environmental > Terrestrial > Soil > Tropical forest > Bulk soil | place: Panama | collected 2016-02-17 | reverse complement strand
GTTGCGTGGTCATCGGCGACGGTGGCTGCGAAGCGTACACAGCGATTGCATGGGGTGTGGGATTGAGCCACGAAAGGTCAGACGTTGCAGGGGCCGAGGGTTTTTATTCGCTCGAAGGCAACATGTGCGGCACCGTCCTTCAAGGAATGCGAGGTGCTGTCGCCCTGCCGGGGTCGAAGGCCACATCACGTGCAAAGGGATCGTGTCGGAACCTGGGAGGTCTCGTGTCTGGCCGTCAGATGTTGCGTGAGCGGGACGGTCCGCATCGGGAAGGTGAGGAGCCGAAGCCGATGATGCACGGACACGAGAAGTCGGACCCCGCCATAGTAGCGATGAAGCCGGCGAACAACGCAGCGCGCTCCGCTACGGAGCCATCCGTGAAAGAGCCAGCTGCGGCGGAGTCGGTGGAGCGAAGGGTGGGGACCAAGGGGAATGCGGACCGGCAAAGCACGCGCCGGACACAGAGCCGGGTGAGCGTGTCACAAGCGCTGGAACGCATACGGCAGGTGGGAAGCAGATTGCTCTGCCGTTTGGACCCGAGGTGGGAGCCGTATGCGGGAAAGCCGCACGTACGGATCTGTGCGGGGGGCATGCGATGAAGCGCATGTCCCTACCGCTACCTTTGGTTCGCTTCTGGCCCGTTTCTACCGTCGCCGTCGGCCGGCTTTCACGGCAGCTTTCGGGGGTAAAGCGGACGCGTTATGCTCAGTATGAGGTTTTCCGCTCATGACCCACAGCAGACGTCGGCGGCCCCGTTTCTGCTGTGACGCACAACACACCCCCGAATTGAGGTTGTGGTAGGGTGTCCCCGTCAGGAGGCGCGCATGCGACGACGGGATTTCATCACCCTTGTTGGTGGCGCGGCGGCGTGGCCGCTGACGGCCCGCGCACAGCCGGCGGCGGTGCCGGTGGTCGGATATCTGTACTCCGGCACGCCCGAGGCCAGCGCAGCCTGGGTGGCGGCATTCCGAAAAGGCCTGAATGAATCCGGGTTTTCCGAAGGCCGGAACGTCGCTGTCGAATACCGCTGGGCATACAACGATCCCGCACGATTGCCCGAACTGGCGGCCGATCTGGTTCGGCGGCGCGTGGCGGTCATCGTCACGCCGGGCATCGCCGCCAGCGTGCTCGCGGCGAAGGAAGCGACGACGACCATTCCAATCGTGTTCCGCACCGGCGGGGACCCGATCGAACTGGGTTTCGTCGCCAGCCTTAACCAACCGGGCGGCAACATCACCGGCGTCAACGCCATGAGCCTGGAGGTCGGAGCGAAGCGGGTTGGCCTGCTGCACGAATTGCTGCCAAGGGCAGCGCGCCTTGCCGTTCTCCTCAATCCGAACGATCCGAATGCCGATGCCTATACCAAAGAGCTACAGGCCGCGACTTCGTCGATCGGATGGCAAATCGAATTCTTCGGGGCCAGCAACATCCGCGAGATCGACATTGCCTTTACCCGTCTCACGCAGAAACGGCCCGATGCTCTCCTGGCTGTTTCTCAAGGCCTACTTATCAATCGCCGCGTCCAGATCATTACTCAGGCAACCCGTCATATGTTGCCGGCAGTCTATCCCAGCCGCGAGTGGGCTGAGATCGGCGGACTCATGAGCTATGGATCGAACAGCGCCGACGAATGGCGCCTGACCGGCGTCTACACGGGCCGCATCCTCAAAGGCGAGAAGCCGGGCGAATTGCCGGTCTTGCGGGCGAGCAAATTTGAGCTTGTCATCAATTTGCAGACGGCCAAGATTTTCGACATTGAAATTCCGCCGACGTTGCTCGCCATTGCCGACGAGGTGATCGAATGACCCTGAGGCGCCGCGACTTCATCACGCTTCTCGGCGGCGCGGCTGCAGCGTGGCCGGTCGCGGCGCGCGCGCAGCAGCAGGCCAAGCCGGTGGTCGGTTATCTCCTGCCGGGCACAGCTACGACGCCGCTGCTGGCGGTGTTTCGCCAAGTTCTGTCCGAAGCCGGCTACGTTGACGGCCGCAATCTGACGATTGAACCCCTCTCCGCTGAGGGAGAATACGATCGATTGAGGGGGCTGGCCGTGGAGCTGGTGCAACGCCAAGCGGCCGTGATCATCGCGGTGACCACCCCCGCCGCACTCGCGGCCAAGGCTGTGACCACGACAATCCCGATCTTGTTCAACACCCCCGATGATCCGATCGGCGTCGGTCTCGTCGCCAGCATGGCGCGGCCAGGCGGCAACGCCACCGGCGTGCACCAGTTCAACACCGCGCTGGGGGCCAAGCAACTCGGGATATTGCACCAGCTTGTTCCGAGCGCAACGCGGGTCGGATTGCTGGTCAATCCCAGCAACAACAATGCCGATGTCATGATAAGCGAGGTAACGGCAGCGGCCTCCAACATCGGCGTCGAGATCGACGTGGCACGGGCGAGTGACCGCAGCCAGATCGAGGCCGCCTTCGCGACGCTCGTCCGCAACCACGCCGATGCGCTCGTTGTCGGCGCTGACTCGTTCTTCTTTAGCCGGCGTCTTCAGCTTGCGACACTGGCGACGCGGCATGCCATTCCCGTCATCTACAACGCGCGCGAATTTCCGGAAGCTGGCGGCCTGTTGAGCTATGGAGCAAGTCTGACCGAGGTCTTTCGTTATCTCGGCGCCTACACCGTCCGCATCCTCAAGGGGGCCAAGCCCGCGGACCTGCCAGTCGTGCAATCGACCAAGCTGGAGCTGGTCATCAATCACGAGACTGCGAGGATTGTTGGCCTCACCGTGCCTGACACGCTGCTCGCCATCGCCGACGAGGTTATCGAATAATGCGCCGCCGCGATTTCATCACCCTTCTCGGCGGCGCAGCGGCGTGGCCGCTCGCGGCACTGGCGCAGCAGACCGACCGAGTGCGGCGCATCGGCGTGCTCATGGGGGCGGACGAAAGCGATCCCGTGTATAAGCCTATCGTCCCCGCGTTCACTCAAGCGCTTGCGGACTTGGGTTGGACCGCTGGCCGCAACGCGCGGATGGACCTCCGGTGGGGCGGCGGTGACATCAATCGGATACGAGCGCTCGCGCAGGAGTTGGTCGGCTTGCAACCGGACATCATCCTGACACACACGACCCCGACGACCGTTGCCGTCCGGCGGGAGACGCGGACGATCCCGATCATCTTTACAAACGTGGCCGACCCCGTCGCCAGCGGCATCGTCGCGCGGCTCGACCGCCCGAGCGGAAACGTCACCGGCTTCGCCGTCTATGAAGCCTCGATGGGAGGCAAGTGGCTTGAGTTGCTCTCGGAGATCGCCCCTGGGATCAAGCGGGCCGCAATCATGTTCAATCCTGACATCAACCCCGTGTCGGTTTATATGCCTTCATTTGAGAAGGCCGCCCGGTCACTCAAGGTCGTGTCAATCACCGCGCCCGTTCGTAGCGACGCAGAAATCGAAACGGCCATCATTGCACTGGGGCGCGAGCCGGGAGGCGGCCTTGTCGTCCTGTCGGGTGGATTTATGCTCGCGCATCGCGCGCCGATCATATCGGCGGCGGCCCGAAACAACGTACCGGCGGTCTATAACCTATCTGTGTTGGCCAGAGACGGCGGCTTGCTCTCCTACGCACCCGACGCGGTAGACATCTGGCGTCGCGCCGCCACCTATGTGGATCGCACCCTCCGCGGCGCGAAAGCGGGCGATCTCCCGGTGCAGTTTCCGACCAAGTTTGAGATGGCCGTGAATCTCAAGACCGCCACGGCGCTCGGTCTTACAGTGCCGCAATCGCTCTTGCTTCGCGCCGACGAGGTGATCGAGTAGCTGCGATTTGTTGCACTGCATATGTCGCCTGTTGGCCCGGAGCGGCCAATGTAGTTCGTCACTTCCGAGTTCCGCTTTCGGGGACAAAGCGGACCAGATATGCTCACCGTGCGGTTTTCCGCTCATGACCCAGGCTGTGTGAAAAGTCCGCGATCTTACGAACCGGTAGAATATGGTTCTCAAATCGAATAGGTCCGGTCGCTGTCAAAGATTTTCAGACTCCAAGTCGCGTCGCGAAGGAAAAACGATTCTATCGTTTCTCCGCGCCAGCGACTATTCACACAGCCTGGGGCCCCTAAGCCGAAGTGGCTGAATGTCCGCCTTTGCGCCGCTGTTGGGGGACAAGCGGACATCAAACGCGCCTAATCCGGGCTTCCGGATTTATGAGTGCACGGCCCATTCCGCGTCACTGTTCTCCATGGCGTTCCCACCATTTGAGAGTAGAGACGAGGGTACGGTGTCTGGTCAAAATGAAATCTATGTGTTCTTCCAATGACTTATGGCTCGAGTGCGGGTCTTCTCCTGGGCACCAGGAACATTTCGCTAATACTATCAGCAACTTACAAGTGAGGCTCGCCATTGATCCGGCACCGAACTTCGCTTCGTCTTCTGAAATCACGCGCATAAGTTCGCCCCAACGCGCCGATGTGAGGGTACATTTAAGGATACGCAATCCACACCTGCGCATTTTCGATAACGTGATTCAATAAAGGTCTAGGGAACTACGCAATCAGCTCACCTGTCCGAAGTGGAGCAACAAACTTCACAAAATCGGCGTCACAGCCGGCAACTCGTGGATAAGAACTCGCCAGGCTTCTTACCGGGACTCCCGCTTGCCGCGAAATCAACGCAATTGGCCCGAACCGGCCGATCGGGCATGTCCGGTCCGTGTCGGCTATTGGGGGGAAGAGCGGACGTTCGTCGGACATGCACAGATCGACGCTGTTGACCCCAAGCCGACATGAGTCCAAACCGCATCGCAATGTTGATCTACCGTTCTATATCAGAAAATGTCCAGATCATTCGCCGCTACTACATGGCCGTCGTAGCTTTGTCGGATTTCCGCGAGCAGAATGTTGTCCATATCATGGACGGCTGGCCCCCCCACGCGATTGCTACGATGATAGAGTACGAGCAGGCCAGGATTGACTTCATTGGCGACCGCAGCGAGCTCAAAAGACGACGTGTGATAGCGGCGGCGGAATTCCTGGAACTGCTTAGGTGACTGGTGGAAGTCGATCATCGAATAGACCTCATGCACAAGGATGTCGCAACCGCGGCTGTGGTCAAGGAGAGTTTGCGTAGGCGAGGTGTCGCCTGAAATCACAATGATGCGGTCCGGTGTATCGAACCGGAAGCTGAAGGAATCGGCGGTTTCGTGCTGTGCTTTGAATGCTGTGACCGTAATGTTGCGATCCCGGTAAATCACGCCCGGCGCGATCTCGTAGGCGTTTACTTCGCAGCCGGTCGAATTGCGGGGATTGACACCGTTGATGCGCGTCTCCGTGTCGATCTGCCAGGCCCTTAGAACATGATCGGTCATGGCCTTGATCCCCTTCGGGCCATAGACGGCGAGCTGCTCGCGCCGACCGGCCACCCAGGGCGTGAAGATGAGATCGGGATAACCGATGGTGTGGTCGGAGTGCATGTGTGTCAGGAACACCGTCTTGATATTCACGCCTCCGTAACCCAGCGCCGTCACCCCCCTTTCATAGGCAGCTGTCGCCCGGCGGATGACGCCGGTCCCGAAGTCGATCAGATATGGCGTGTCGTTGACCACGATGGCGGTCGCCGGTCCGGCACGATCCGGGTCGGGACGCGGGGTGCCGGTCCCAAGCATGACGACACTTGCCGACCCATTCGAGCGGGCACCTTCTTGCGCCGCTTGCGAAGCGGACATGGCCGATCCCTGTTGGAGGAACTCGTGCGATGCGATTGGCAATCTCTCACGTCATTTGATCAGCTCGGTAACCCTGTCCACGATTGGCCTTGGTGTGGCGTAGAACTTTTTTATGAGCGCAGAGAGATATGTGCCCCCCTGAGGTTCGACATCTAGCTGCTGCTTTTTCGCGTCGGAAAGGAAATGGGGGTCCGTCATGGTCGCCATGAAAGCGTCTTGCAAAATCTTCGTGCGCTCGGGCGCGATGCCGGGAGGGGCCATGAATGGGCGGCCGAGGTCCGCACTGGCAAAAAGGAATTCGATCGCGGTCCTGTCATCTGGACTTTTGGCAAGGTCCCTGACGAAGGGAACGTCCTTGCGCGCAGGATATGGCGCACCGCCGCCCTGGAACAGGATTGCAACCTTCTGGTTCGCAATCCAGTCGGGTCGCTGGTTGGAAATCGTATCGAGGACCGTACAGATGCCGTCGACCTCACCACGTTCCATTGCGAGCAATACGTTGGATGTGGACGGAAAGCCAGTGATAGGCTTGAACCGCATGCCGAGCAGAGCGTTGAGTGCCTTCGGCCAGAAATACTGATTGCTCCCTGAACCGGTGGCGCCAACGACCAACTCCTTGTCATAGAGGTCCGTGAATGTCCTGACCTTCACCTGCGGGCTATCGAAGGCTGTACAGACAGGCGTCTCTGTCGTGGGGGTGCCGATCCACGTGAACTTGGTCGCATCGAAGCGCGCCCCGGTCGCACCCGTGATCGGGCCAAGGGTCGTGCCCGGAGGAATGATAGCGATCGCCGTGCTGTCCTTGGGAGCCAGATTGTAGAGATTGTTGGCCGCCACAAAGCCGCCTGCGCCTGGCATGTTCTGCGGCACAATGGTCGGGTTACCCGGCAGATGTTTGCCCATGTGGCGGGCAACCGTGCGGCCCCAGAGGTCGTAACCGCCGCCAGTCCCGGCGCCGATGATCAGGGTGACGTTCTTGCTGGCGAGGCTTCTTCCTTGCGCTTTTGCGGCCGTGGTGCCGTGAAGGGCCGCAGCAAATGCCGCGGCCAGTAGCACCTGGTTCAGGCCTAAGGGCTGCCGTCGGGTGAACGGCGGGGCAGACGTCCTGTTAGAAATACGTTGATCGTTCATGATCTGCTCCCGCATGGCCCATTCACGCGACGTGTGATCCTGGGCGGACCGTCTGGTCGGTTTGGCGGGGAAAATAGCAGGTGCGGTTATGCGCCTGTAATGCTATCTCTCGAAAAGGCTATAGCCGCATGGCGATAGGGCCCAAGATGCAACTCAGCGACCGCATCGGACGGCGGATGAAGCTGCACGACATTCACGTGCTGCTGGCCGTTGTGCAGGCCGGCAGCATGAACAGGGCCGCTAGGCTCCTGAACACTACCCAATCCGCCATTTCCAGATCGATTGCGGATTTGGAAAGCACGATGGGCGTCCCGCTGCTCGATCGCAGCCCGCAGGGTGTCGAGCCAACCCAATATGGCCAGGCGCTGCTCAAACGGAGCATCGCTGCCTTTGACGAACTGAAGCAAAGTGTCCAGGACATCGCGTTTCTCTCCGATCCCGGCGTTGGAGAATTGCGCGTTGGAAGCAGTCCGGCGCAGGCAGAGGGGCTCACTTTTGCTGTCCTCGATCGGGTGTCGCGGCAATATCCACGCATCGTCGTTCAAGTGGTCTTGGGCGGAATGCTGCAATTGTGTGAGGAGTTGCGTGGGCGTCGTATTGATCTTGGAGTCGCGCGCATATCCGGCCCGGCGTCTCCGGAGGATATCGACCAGGAAGTGCTTTTCGATGATCCGCTGGTCGTCGTGGCTGGCGCGGCAAACCCATGGATTGGACGGCGCAATATCAAGCTTGTGGAGCTGGTGAATGAGCCTTGGACGTGGACGTCGCAAGGCAACTTGGTAGATTCGATTATCATCGAGATTTTTCGCGCGAATGGCCTCAAACCGCCACGCTCAACGATTCACGTCAGCTCAACTACTATGCGACTCAAATTAGCTGCAACCGGACGCTTTCTAGCGGTCGTCGCCGCATCGGCGCTGCAATTTCACGAGAACCGTGCGTCGATCAAAGTGCTGCGCCTCGACTTGCCCACCACGCATCAGCAGACCGGGATCATCACGCTCAAGAACCGAACGTTGAGTCCGCTGTCGCAAATCTTTATCGAATGCGCCCGTCAAATGGCCAAGCCGCTTGCTAAGAAAAAATCGTAGGGCCGGCGTCCGGATGTCAGATGCCAACGTCGAGCATTGGCGCAGGTGCTTACGACCGCTTCTGGCCCCGAGCAGAAGTTCAGTCCGCCAGTCCCGATTTCCGCTTTTGGGGGTAAAGCGGACGAGATATGCTCGGTCTGAGCTTTACCGCTCATGACCCGAAGCTGCCGTCGCGCCCGAATTTTTGCTGTGACGGACAACACACCTCCCAATTGACGATATGGTAGGCTGTGCCCCGATAGGAGAGCGCTCATGAACCGGCGCGATCTGATCAGGCTACTGGGCGGCCCGGCCACGGCTTGGCCGTTGGAAAAAGCAGGTCTTCCGCTATGCTCAGGATACCAGAAAGAGGGACACCTTTGGGCGACGTGCTTCTATTGCACTGGCAGCAGCGGCCTCTGGCCCTCGGGCAACTGCATGTCGAGGGCGTTGAGCAGCACGGATGTCGCCGAGTAATGCGCCATCAGCGAAACCAAATCGACAATCCCTTGATTGCCGAAGAGGCGCCGCGCGTCTGCGAACGTCCCTGACGAAACTTTCTTCTGACCAAATAATTCCCTGCCCAGCTTGATCACTACTGTCTCCTTCTCCCCGAGACCGACCACGGGCTTGCGATATTTAATAATGTCCACAATTGTGGGCTCAACTCCAGCTTTCAGACCGGAGAGCTCGTGGGCGGTCCACTCGAACTGATTCTCCATCTCGCGGGCCGTGGTCATGATGGCGATCTCGGTGATGCGGTCGCCGAATCCGGTTCCCACGCGCAAATATGCGTTTGCATCGCCGTAAGCTTCCGCAATGTGCGGGCTCCAGAGGCGGATTCCGTTCGGCCCCTGTAACCCAGCGAGCGAGGGGCGGCTCGGATCGAGCAGCTTGTTCCAAACTTTTTGCCCGTAGTCGTCCATGTCCTCTTTCTTTGGGAGCGGCAGGCGGAAGCGCGAAACCGGGTCCACATCCTTCGGCAGCGGCAAGCTGGAAGCGGTAGCACCGCTGCTCGGCACGTGCTCGGCCGGCTGCTGAGCGCGCGCCACCAGCGGCAAGGCTATTGCACCTCCGACCAAGCCGACAAATTCGCGACGCCTCATGACCGCCCCCTGCTCTGCGACCAGTCCTGATCTGTTCGAGGTAGATTAGCATAAGCGATTGGGCGCGGCGATCGCCCGCCCGTGAAGTTTGTTGCGACCGCTCACGGCAGCTGTTGGCCCATCGCTGCCGTCCTCGTTCTTAGACGGCAGGTCCGCTTTCGGGTGTGAAGCCGACCCGATTTTCCCAGTCTGAGGTCTTCTGTTCATGACCCAGCTGAGACATGGGCACTCCGGACTAACATTGCCCCAATTTTGGTCGCAGTTTCTTCTCAACCCGCATGAGGTACTCTAATCTGCATCATCGACTCGCGTGAAACATCCTCCAGCTCGGCAATGCGATTGACCGCGCGGCGGAGCCTCCGGCAAAGCTCGCGGTTGATATTCTGCATCACCATCAGATAGGCGTGGATGTCGGCCTTGTAGAACGTGTAGAGGTTTCCGGCCGTGAGCTCGTACAGGACGGTCGGGCTCTCCGCGACGACGGTCGCTGCTCGGTTCTGCATCTCGAGGAGAGTCATTTCGCCGAAAAAATCGCCGGGCTCGAGACCCATCATGCGGACCACGCGCCCCGAATCCGCGAGCTTGCTCACCGCGAGCACGCCAGAGCGAACAATGAACATTGAGCGCCCCGGTTCTCCTTCCGCCACCACAGTGGCGCCGATGTCGAAGCGGCGCTCGACCAGCATCGAGACCAGGAGGTCGAGGCTTGCGTCCGCGAGGCCACCGAAGAAAGGTGTCGCAAGCAGGAACGCTTTCAAATCGGTCGAGCCGACAGCCATCTTCCCAATATACTCCTGCTCCCTCGACTTGACCGCGCCTTATCCGCCTCCGCCCGGTGCACCACGCTTCCATTGTCCTTCGAGGTCTCTTATTGGCCCCAACCGGAAGTCCTTGGTATGGCCGCCGAACTTCCGTTATCGGAGGAACTGCGGACGTGCCGAGTGCCGGTGCCGGATGCGTGCTATGACGAACTGCGCCTCGTGCATGTTATCGTCGATTACCAGGCAGGCGCGCGGAAAGCCCTGAGCCGGGGCACTGGCGATGCCGCTCACGTTCTTGGATTTCTTGCCGTCCTTGTTTTGCAGCTTGCCGCGAACTGGCCAAGTCTCATATTCCGAAGCCCAAGGCATCTCGGCCTCTTGTTTGGATGCCCGTAACGTGATTCACGTCCATTCAGATCGTGCCAAAAACAGGCCCTCTCAGAGTTGGGCCGCGCTGAACGTATCGCAGCCTTCGATCCTCCCTGACTTCAACCCGGCCGTGAACCAGCGTGTATACCAGGCAGTTGCTGCCCCGATTTGAGCTAGGTCAAAAAACTCGGCCGCAGCCCTTGGTGTTCTCTGGTGGGGAAGCGGCGTGCCGACAACCGCGATTACGAGTTCCAAAGCTTGGACCGCGCGTTCAAGACCCAGATTCTCCCTTATATCGATGTGGAGATGGCCAAGAGAGTGTTCGAGACGTCTTGGTTTCCCCCGCCCTTGCGCCGCCCAGATCCGCCCATTCCGATCTCGGTTGCGGCCTGGGGTGCGTGACGCCTTGAAGATCGCGTGCATTGGCACCAGAGCTTTGGCGCGCCGCTGGGTTCTTCGGGGCGGCCTACGACTGACGTGTTTGCGGGTGTAGGCGTCGACCAAGTACGAAATCGCGGTCAGCCTCAAGGCTGCCCAGAGCGCTTAGTTTCGACATTCCGGCCACTCCGCGACGCCGCCGACGAGTCATTGAATTGCCCTCAGATGCGTTGCAACGATGCACCCTATTGGCCCCGAGCGGAAGTTCGATCCGCCAGTCCTGATTTCCGCTTTTGGGGGTAAAGCGGACGAGATATGCTCACCGTGAGGTTTACCGCATTTGACCCAAATGTATGGTCCGGCCGTGCGGTGCAAGAGATTTCGTCGACCTGGTTGATACGGTCTTGCATCAATGTATCCGGCCTCTGATTGGAGCATAAGCTCCGGGCCATCATGGATATCAGCGCGCGTGCGAGCTCATTACCGGATAGGCCTCGATGGGCTATTTGGGTCACCAGTGTTCGCATGCGCCGGGAAGACCGATCCTCCATCTCGTCTCATCCTCTCGCAGACCTCGGCAGGCGGTGAATGTGGGGGGTTACGACATTGCCAGCTCCATGTTGGTGCAGTTCCTTTGTTCGTGCCGTGAGCGCCGTTCCTTCGTCCCGGCCTGCGCTCGTTGCGGAGCGCCGCGCGCAGAGGCCGTC
>Ga0126381_100009004_pt1 | contig 11190 bp, 11 predicted proteins | sample PanSoiMetPlot_28_FD_96465 | JGI IMG/M metagenome (GOLD analysis project Ga0126381, IMG submission 96465) | Tropical forest soil microbial communities from Panama - MetaG Plot_28 | ecosystem: Environmental > Terrestrial > Soil > Tropical forest > Bulk soil | place: Panama | collected 2016-02-17 | reverse complement strand
GGCCTTGAGCATCATCTCGTCGGACAGGCCGCGCGCGTCGAGGAAGATGCCTAGCTGGTTGCCTTCGAGCGGGGTGCTGGTGAACACGTCCGCGACCAGGTAGTCGCGGGTCAGTTCCCCGCGATCGGCTGGCTCGCCCGCCCACAGTTTCGTCTCAGGAACTCGCACGCTTGCGAGAGTAACCGACTGGCGGTCGCGGGCTTAGAGCCAACCGGCGCCATATTGGACCGGGGTCATACGCGGTCGGCGGCACGGCCCCGCCAGGAGACGGCACGGCCCGCGTAGTGCCGGCGGGCCGAGTCCGCGGTCATCGCCGCGTAAAGCAGCGCGATGAGCGGCAGCGTCGGGGCGCGCAGCGGCGACAGCCGGTACAGGCGCAGCATTGGCAGGTAGCTGACCGTCATCAGCGCCCAGCCGGCCAGCCCGGCCACCCCGGCGACGGTGGCCGCCACACCCGGGGGGCCGCCCGCGGCCACGGCCGCCAGCCAGGCGATCGCCGCGGCCGGCGGGACGGCGTACAGCACGCTCAGCCCGAGTATGGTCCCCGCGAGCAGCAGCGGGGAGTACCTGAGCTGCGTGTACGCGGACCTGGCAATCATGTGCCAGAGGTCGGCCATGCGCGGGTACGGCCGGACGCTTCTTATCTGAGTGGTCAGGCCAAGCCAGCAGCGGTTACCGTCCCGCTTGAGCAGCGTGGCCAGCGCCACGTCGTCGATGAGCGCGCCGCGGACAGGCTCCAGGCCGCCGGCCTTGTCCAGGGCGGTCTTCCTGATCAGCATGCACCCGCCTGCTCCGGCCGCGGTGCGGCTGGCCGGGTCGTTGACCCGGCGGAACGGGTAGAGCTGCGCGAAGAAGTAGACGAACGCCGGCACGATCACCCGCTCCCACGCCGTCCGCGCGCGCAGCAGCGCCATCTGCGACACCAGCGCCCGCTCGTCCCGTTCGGCAGCTGCCACGAGTTCGTGCAGCGTGCCGGGCGCCCAGCCGATGTCCGCGTCGGTGAACAGCACGTACGCCGGTTCGTCCGCCGCGGCCTCCGCGGCGCCCTGGGACATCGCCCACACCTTCCCCGCCCATCCCTGCGGCCGGGGCTGGCCGGCGACAACGGCCAGCGGCGCGCCGCCGTCCCGCACCGAACTGGCGCCGAGTTCCACCGCGACCTCCGGTGTCCCGTCCGTGCTCCCGTCGTCCACGAGGATCACGCGGAACTTCCCTGGATAGGCCTGCCCGAGCAGCGCGGGCAGCGTCTGCGGCAGCATGTCCGCTTCGTTTCGCGCGGGAACGACCGCCACGACATCAGGCCACAAGCCAGTGTCGGCCCGCGGCGACCAGCAATCGAGCTCGCCTGCCGCGACATCGCGTCCAGTCGGCAGCCGCTGGCTGGTCAGCCAGTACCCGCCGTGGGCCAGCAGCAGGTACACCCAGGCGGCGGCGCTGACGAGACATACGATCGCGAATGCAAGCACACTCGAAGCTTGACATAAGCGACGCGGTGGTTGAGCTGGACGCCTACCCGGCGGCGGCTGGCGTGAGCAGCGCCCGGAGCCGCTCCTGACCCAGGGCAAGCAGCAGTGTGGGCAGCCGCGGTCCCGTGTCCTTGCCGATCAGCAGCTGGTACAGCAGGATGAACCACGTTCGCTGCGCGGCCTTCAGCTCATCGGTCGGCGGCGAGCTGATCGGCAGGCCACGCTGCAGCTTCGGTATGCCGTACAGCAGTGTCGTGAGGCCTTCAAGCGACCAGTTGCTGACCATCCCCTCAACGAGCAGCTTGAGCGCGTGCCGCTCCTGCTCGCTGAGGACACCGAGGCGGGCCGAGTCCGGCTCGGTCCGGACTCGCGTGCGGTCTTGCGGCGCGACATATTCCAGCGCCCATGCCTCGGCGCGGTCCAGGCGCGGCCTGGCCTCGTCGAGCGTGGTGATCGGGTCGTCGGGGGTCACGTCACGCAGGATCCTGAAGATCTGCGACTCATCCCCCGCCGTGATGTCGGCGATGGAGGCCAGGGTGCGGAACGGCAGCGGGCGCGGCGTGACGGGAAGGAGTCCCTCCGCGGTTCCCGCGGAGCGTTCGTAGATGGTCGCGGCGGGCAGGTCGGCCTTCCCCTCGAGCACCTTGCGGGTCAGCGCGTCCCACTCGTCGTAAATCCGCCCGACTTCCTCGTCGAAGGCGATGTTGAACGACTGCTCCGGGCGGCGGCGGGCATACAGCCAGCGCACCAGCGGGGCCTCGAAGATCTTCAGGGCGTCGGCTGGGGTCGGCGCGCCGCCCGCCGAGCTGCTCATCTTGGAGGAGCCGCCTTTGGCGCCGACGAACGAGTACCCGAAGTGCAGCGGCATCTGCCCGCCGAAGATCTCGGCTACCAGCTCGCCGCCGACGGTGAAGCTGGATCCTGGAGAGGAATGGTCCACGCCGGCCGGCTCGAGGGTGACAGCCTCGTAGGCCCAGCGCATCGGCCAGTCGACCTTCCACACCAGCTTCCCGGCGACCTCCGAGATCGGCACCGGCCCGACGAGCGCCCCGCAGGCGCAGGTGTAGGTGATGTCTGTCGTCTCGTCGTCGAACGCGGTCACCGTGGTGGTGTCGCGGCCGCAGGCGGCGCAGTAAGGCTTGAACGGATAGTAGGCCGCCGTCCGGTCCACGTCCTCGTCGTCGTCGGGTTCGGCGTTCTTCTTGGTCTGGTACTTGCCCAGCACGGCAGCGATGTCCTTGCGGCGCCGCATCGCCGTGATGATCGACTCCAGGTACGCGCCTGAGGTGTACATCTGGGTCTGGCTGATCTCGACCACCCGCACGCCAAGCCGGGCCAGCGACTCCCGCAACGGCTCCTTGAAGTGCTCGGCCCAGTTCGGGTGATTCCCGCACGGGTCGGGGACCGAGGTGAGCGGACGGCCGATGTGCTCGGCGAATTCCGCCGGGTATCCACCAGGCACCTTGCGGAACCGGTCATAGTCGTCCCAGGACAGGATGTGCCGACTGGGATGGCCGTCCCTGCGGACCTGATCGGCGACCAGGTGCGGGGTCATCAGCTCGCGCAGGTTGCCCAGGTGCACAGGCCCGGACGGGCTGATCCCGGAGGCGCAGGTGGGCGTGCTGCCTTGGTGCCTGCGCTGGCTTTCGGCCCAGACCTCGCCCGCCCAGCGGAGCACCCAGTCATCGGCAGGGGTGGTCACGGGACAACCTCACCTTCGTAGCCTGATTCGCGCCTGAAGTCTACCGGGGGGCTCAATTCATATTCGGGCTCGGCAGGGGCCGCCGCATTCACATTCCGGCCTCGCCGGGCCGCCGCCCGAACGGTTACCGCACCTCGCGGAGCAGGCCGGTGTCCACGTCGAAGACGAACCCGCGCACCGCGCTCGTGTACGGGATGAACGGGCTTGCCTTGATCCTGGCGATCGACTGACGGACGTCCCCGTCCAGGTCGGTGAACGCCTCGGCGGCCCACGGCGGCCGCAGGCCGGTGTCGGCCTCGATGGCGGCCTTGAACTGGTCGTCGGTGAACGTGAGCATTCCGCACCTGGTGTGATGAACGACCATGATCTCGGTGGTGCCGAGCAGCCGCTGGCTGATCGCGAGCGACCGGATCGCGTCGTCGGTGACCACGCCGCCGGCGTTCCTTATGACGTGCGCCTCGCCCTCGCTGAGCCCGAGCGCGCCGTGCACGGTGAGCCTCGCGTCCATGCACGCGACCACGGCCAGCGGCATCGTGGGCCGGTGCGGTAGCGGGCTGGGAAAGGTCGCGGCGTACCGCCGGTTGTTAGCGAGCAGCTCGTCGATCATACATATCTATACATATCAGCCTATATCTCAAGTCACAAGCTCCCCAGCGGCGCCGCCGCGGGCATCGACAGCCGTGGTTGTTTCGTTATCGACTCGCCGCAACCTTCGCGCTGGCTGGTGCGTCTCCAGAGCGGGACAATTCAACTATGAAAGGCATCAACATCATGGGTGCAAGGATGCGTGGCAGGCTGGTGGCTGGATTGGGTGCGACCGCGGCGGCGGTGACCGCTATCGCCGCGGTCAGCGGCATGTCGGCGACCGCGTCGGCGTCGTCGCTTAAGCCCGCGTCGGCACAACGGGCCAGCACAATGGCGGCGCCGGCTGCTCCCGCCGCGGCGACCTATACGGCGCCGAAGCGGAACCTGACCGAGGGGATGAGCGGCCCGGACGTCAAGGCGCTGCAGCAGAGACTCGCGGCGCTGAAGTATTACCCAGGGCCGATCGACAGCGGGTTTGGCAGCGACACCCTGGAGGCGGTCTGGGCGTTCCAGGAGGTCAACCGCCTGCCGGTGGATGGCGTGGTCGGCCCGGCCACGAAGCGGGCCCTCGTCAGCCCCCACCCGTACAAGGCAAACGACCCGAGGCAGGCCGCGACCAGAATCGAAGTCAATCTGAAGCTTGGCGTCATGGTCTACTACAAGAACCATGCGATCGCGCTGGTCAGCCACATCTCGTCAGGCGGCCACTACTTCTACTGCGCGGGCGGTTCCTGCAACAACTTCGCGATCACGCCGACCGGCCATTTCCAGGCGCTTCGCTTCGTCGGCCCTGGCTGGGTTCAGGGACCGCTCGGCGCGATGTACAACCCGGTGTTCTTCTTCTCCGGATACGCGATCCACGGGGAGCTCAACTCCGCCGTCCCGGTCAACAATGTCTCGCACGGCTGCGTCCGGATCCCGTTCGACATCGCGACATGGTTCTACAAGCAGTTGGCGATCAGCGAGACGCCCGGCAAGGGCACCCAGATCTACGTCTACAACCAGTGGTAACAAGCTGATTTTCTACTCCCCCACCCGGGTGGTCCGTCGACCACCCGGGTGGACTGCTATGTGGCGTTGGGAGATAGTGGTGTCATGCTCCAGGCCTTCGTGTTCGACCGAGTCGGCGTCGTCGTGGGCGACCTGTATTTCGTTGACCCGGACCCCGGTCCAGGTCAGGAGGGTCCTGAGCACGGGGTCCGGGTAGAGCTGCGCGTCATCGACCGCGGCGAGCTCAAGGGCACGATCTATTCCGCCACGCCGATCGGGGTCGGCCTGCCGATCTGGCGCGTGGACCTGCTCGAGTCGGTGGACGGCAAGCCAGGCAGCTTCGATCGGACCCACCATCACCCGCAGTTCACCGGATGGAACCCCGGTCGGCGTACCTACCTGCGGGAACTCTCGTCCGACCCGCTCGGCTGGCTGGCCGGGCAACTGGCCGACCTGCCCGCGGTCCTCGATCGCGCCGGAGTGGCACAGGACGTGGCCGGCCCCTCCGACGCGACGAGCCTGGCCGACATAGCGCCGGCGATCGTGGGCGTGACCGCGACGATGCTTGACAAGGTGCGCTCGGGCGAACTCGGCCGCGCGCCGGCCGAGGAGGCCGCCGCGGACGCCGACGTCATCCGGACAGGCTGGCTCTAGCGGCCCTGTTTTCCCGCGCGGGACAAGCCGCGGGCACGCAGGCCGGAGAGCAGCGCGGCGATCACCATGAAGCTGACGGACGCGTAGAACGCCGCGTGCAGGCCGGTGGTGAACGCCTCGGCGAGCTGCCCGTGCAGCTGCGCGGTGCCGACGAAGATCGCGAACGCGAGCCCGCGGGAGATGGACCGCGACGCGACGAGGATCGCCACGGAGAACGAGAACACCATCCCGATGTTCGCGAACGTCCGCAGCATCCCCGAGGCGATGCCGTACATGTCCGGCGGCGCCGCCTTCATGATCGCTGAGCTGTTCGCCGGGAAGAAAAAGCTGGTCCCGATCCCGTTGAACAGGCTGATCAGGACGATCACCCACAGCGGCGTGGTCAGCGTGAGCTGGGCGTAGCAGATCAGCACAAGCACCTGCATGGCCAGGCCGATGGTCGCCGGGAGCACGGGCCCGTAGCGGTCGGCCATCCGCCCGGCGGGCGGGCCGACGGCGGCTCCGGCCACGTATCCGGGGACGAGCACCAGCGACGCGTTGATCGGGGAGAGCCCGCGCGGGCCCTGCAGGTACATCAGCACGAGGAACAGCACCGCGAAGCTGGCCAGCCCCTGGAACAGCGAGGCGAGCAGCGACGCCGCCATCGTCGGCACCCGGAACAGGGACAGCGGCAGCATCGGCTCGGCGACGTGTGCCTCGATCAGCACGAACGCGACGATCAGCGCGATCCCGCCGCCCAGATAGCCGATTATCGAGGCGTCAAGCGGCCCGTTGGCCAGCTTGGTCATCGCCCAGAGCACGCCGAAAAGGCCGAGCCCGAGGGTGATCATGCCGGGCAGGTCGAGCCGCCTGCGGACGCGCTCGCCGTGATCGCGCAGCACACGCAGCGCCGCGGCGATCGCGAGCAGCCCTGGCGGCACGTTGATCCAGAAAATCCATCGCCAGGAGATATAGGTGACGATCAGGCCGCCGAGAACGACACCGACAACCGCGCCGACGGTCCAGCCGAGCGCGGTGAACCCGTAGGCCTTGCCGCGCTGCTCCCGCGGGTAAAGGTCGGCGATGACCGCGCCGCTATTGGCCATGATCAGCGCGCCGCCGATCCCCTGGACGACCCTGAACACGATGATCGAGACCTCGTCCCAGGCAAGCGCGCACAGCAGCGAGCCGAGCACGAACACGGCGAAGCCGGCCTCGTACATCCGGACCCGGCCGAACATGTCGCCCAGCCGTCCCACCTGGGTCGCTAGCAGCGTGATGACCAGCAGGAAGCTGATGATGACCCAGACCACGGCCGACAGCGCGACGTGCAGGCTGCGCTGCATCTCGGGTAGGGCGAGAACCACGATGGTGGTGTCGACCGCGGTCATCAGCACGCCGGCCATGATCACGATCATCGCGAGCCCGGTCCGCGGCGATCCGCCGCCCGAGGCCGCCTCGTCGTCAGCCGGCCGCAGGATCCGGGGTATAGCCATTTTCTTAGCCTAACGAACGGTGGATTTTGCGCCATACGCGACTAGGCTGTCTTTCCGGAATTCCCAAAGCGAGGGGGTGGCAGTTAGTTGGCACGCGACGAATCCGCGATCGGCACGATGGGCGTGCTGATTACCGCCACCCGGGGGGCCGCTGGCCCGGGGGAGGTCCGGATCAAGATCCGGGGTGGCTCCGAGCACTATCTGGCCTGGTCGGAGACCCCGATCCCGAAGGGCGCCACGGTCCTCGTCATCGACTACCGCGGCCCGCGGTCGGTCGACGTCATGGAATGGGCCGACCCGCTCGGAGAGGCCCCTCAAATCCCCGGCTCCACCGAAGTTCGTCGCTCAGGAGAGTGAAATCATGTTCGGCTATCGAGTTCCCGCCCCCGACGAGGCGATGCTCATTTCCGGCGGCCGTTACGGACTGAAGGAGGCGCCGTTCCGGGTAGTGACCGGCCATGGCGCTTTCGTCATGCCGATGTTCCGCAAAGTCAGGTACCTGACGCTTGCCATGCAGGAATCGGAGGTCTCCGAGACCTGCGTGACCAAGCAGGGCATCTCGCTGAACGTCCGGGCGGTGATCGCGTTCAAGGTGGGCAACGACGCCGAGTCGATCGTCAACGCCGGGCAGCGGTTCCTGTCCGACCAGGACCAGATGTCGGTGCTGACCGGCCGGATCTTCGCCGGCCACCTGCGGTCGATCATCGGGTCGATGACCGTCGAGGAGATCGTCACCGAGCGGCAGAAGCTGGCGACCGAGGTGCTCGACGGGTCCAAGCAGGAGATGGCCAACCTCGGCCTGACGGTGGACTCGCTGCAGATCCAGTCGATCGACGACATGGGCGCCGGGTACATCGCGGCGATGGCCGCGCCGAACAACGCCGCCATCCAGCGGCAGGCCAAGATCGCCCAGGCGCAGGCCGACCAGGCCGCGGCCGAGGCGCAGCAGGCGTCGGCCCGCAAGCAGGCGGAGTTCGCCAATCAGACGGCGCTCGTGCAGGCGCAGTACCGGGCGCAGAAGGACAAGGCGGAGGCCGAGGCGGCCCAGGCCGGCCCGCTCGCGCAGGCCGAGGCGCAGCGCGCGGTCATCGACGCCCAGGCCGAGCTGGCACAGCGCCAGGCCGAGCTGCGCCAGCAGCAGCTCGTCTCCGAGGTCATCAAGCCCGCCCAGGCCGAGGCGGAGAAGGTGATGATCCTCGCCAAGGCCGAGGCCGAGCGGACCAGGATCGCCGCTGAGGCGGCGGCGTCCAACAACCGGGTGGCGCTTGACCAGATGCTGATCGCCCAGCTGCCGCAGATCGTCAAGGAGGCGGCCGCGGGCCTCAACGGCGCCAACGTCAGCGTGCTCAACGGCGCCGACGGGCTGGGCGAGATCGCGGCCGGGCTGGTGAGCCAGGGCCTGACGATCCTTGAGTCGGTCCGCCGTGGCGTCGGCGTGCCGCCGGCGAATGGCGAGCCGCCGCGCGCGCTCGACGGCAGGGCGCCCTCAGCCTAGCTAGCGTCAGCTTCGCTGCCCGCGAGCGTGGTTACGCCCGCGGGCGGCGACGTCCCGGCTCATCTTGATGAACACCAGTGCCCGTCCACGGCCTACTTATAGATGAACACCGGGGTGCCCGGGGTCTTCACCATCGTGTGGAAGAACACCGCTATGTCCATCGGGACGCGCACGCAGCCGTGCGACGCCGGGTACAGCGGCACCGAATTGGAACCGTGGATCGCGTAGCTCGTGCCGATAAAGAACACCGGGTCATACATCTGGCCGAGCGGCACGGTGATCCAGCCCGGCATGAAAACCGTGGTCCGGAAGTGCCCGGTTGGCGTGACCGCCCAGCCGCAGCTGCCGCGGCTGCAGTAGTAATAACCGCCGCCCGTCGACACGTGGCTGATCAGCGCGATGTTGTTGTGCTGGTACAGCACGAGCACCCGGGCCGTCAGGTTGATCTCGACGCGAAGCGCCCCACCGCGGGGGTAATGCGCCTGGTAGCCGCGCGGTTGCACCAGTGCTCGCCCGGTGACCGGCCCGATGACGCCGTCAACGCGAAGACCCTGAACTTCCTGGAATGCCCATACCGCCTCCAGCGTGTACTGCCCGAACACGCCGTCGGCCTGTCCTGGGTAGTACTTCAGCGCGGCGAGCCGCAGCTGCAGCGCTTTGACGTCGCCGCCCTTCATCCCGTACCGCAGCGTCCGCGCGGGCACGCTGTACGCGGACACCGCGGCCTGGGCGCCAGCCGCGTGCGCCGTCGTGGCCGACGGCAGCGCCGACGCTGGGACGGCAGCGACGAGCGCCAGCACAGTGACACAAGCGATGGCCAGGCAGCAGGTAGCCGCGAGGCCGCGCATGACTCTGTTCATACGCCTTGCACCTTCTTCTTCCGCCTCTATCACCTGTAACGAGCGGGAGAAGGTTCGCCAGCAAGGGCGTTGGACCTGACGCGGGTCCCGGATCAGCCGTCAGCGGTCCCCATCGCGGACCCGGACGAAGTTGATGGCGGTCATCCGCAGCACCGTCTCGCCATCCTGATTGGTGACCTCGGCGAGCGACCGGACGATCCCCCGGTCGGGCTTGCTCTTGGAACGGCGCGCTTCCAGCACGCTGGCGCGGACCCGCAGAGTGTCACCGGGACGGACGGGGTTCGGCCAGCGGATCTCGTCGACGCCGGCCGCGCCGAGGCCGGACTCAGGGCTGACGAAGTGCTCGACGAGCAGTCGCATCATCAGGCTCGTGGTCTGCCAGCCGCTGGCGATCAGCCCGCCGAACGGGCCGGCGGCCGCTCCCGCCGGGTCGGTGTGGAACGGCTGAGGGTCATATTCCTTGGCGAAGGCGATGATCTCCGCCTCGCTAACCGAGAAGGTGCCGCAGTCGACTGTGCGTCCCGGAACGTAATCCTCGAAGTACCAGATCGCGGATTGGGAATCGTCACTCACGTCGCTAGTATCCCAACCTCTCAGATAGTCGTCCGCACCCGCCTCCACGGGAGCGCCGCGCCGTATTACACCCACAATTGCTTACGCTAAGCAATATTACGATCACAAATCGCTTTTTCTTGGAGAATGATCACGGGGAGATCACAGAAAAAACTCGATTTGCCTGCGGCCGCCGATCGCTTCTGCAATGCTTCCACCGATGGCTCGGCGGGAGCAAAGCAATACAAACCGTCTGAAATAAGGCGGAAATATTGGCCTGCCGAGAATCTGGGGCCCCCGAGAGGCTGCAAGCCGCGTAAGGGGCGCGGGACCGGACTTGGGGAGGCTATGAGCGCTCGGCACAGTCGCCGCCGGCCGTTGAGGATCAGGCGCAGGGGCAGGCACACGACGCCCTCGCAGGTAGAAAAGGTGGCGGAGAAGGCCACTAAAGCGGCACCGGCGATGGCCCTCGCCGGCGCCCTCGTCGCTTCACCACAGGCACAGCACGCGTTCGCCAAGCCGGCCACGGTCGCGGCGGCGGTCGCGTCACCAGGTAAGCCAGCCGCGGCGCACGCGGCGCTGGAGTCGATAACGTCGCACGGCAGTCTGGCTGGAGCCGCGGCCACCGCTCGCCACGCCGCGGCCAGGGCGGCCGCCAGGAACAGCCACTACAAGGTCCAGGCGGGCGACACCCTGTCGAAGATCGCCGAGCGGTACTACAACAACGCCGACGACTGGCCCTGGCTCTATGACCAGAACGCCGCGACGGTGCACGATCCGAACCTGATCTACACCGGCCAGACGCTGCTGATCCCGGCGCACGTGCCCGCAGGCTACGTCCCGAGGCACGCCAAGCCCGCCACCGTGGCGAGCGGCTCCACCGCCTCGAGTGAGAGCAGTGGCGCGACGGTCGCCAGTTCGGGCGGCGGCGCCCAGGCCCGTACCGGATCCCCCACAGGCTCCGAGGGCTCGGGTAGCGGCTCGGGCGGGAGGCACTCCGTCTCGCACTCATCCACGCACGACCGCTCGGGGGGCCACACGGGCTCCGGCGGCAGCGGCGGGGGCGTCCTCGGCGGCACGCTCGGGTGCTCGGGCCTCGAGCAGCTCTGGGACGCGGCCGGCGGCAATCCGGCCGACGCCTTCATGGCGGCCGAGATCGCGATGGCCGAGTCGGGCGGCGACCAGTACGCGCTCAGCCCCACCAATGACTACGGCTACTGGCAGATCAACATCTCCAACGGATCGCTCGCCACGTTCGACGCGTGGGGCAACGCCAGAGCCGCGATCATCATCTCCCACGACGGCACCGACTGGTACCCCTGGACCACCTACACCAGCGGCGCATACGTCGGCCGCTGCTGACATCGCGGCGCTTTCCGGGCTCATATAGCGATCTGTGGCGCGGTGCCGT
>Ga0126381_100009001_pt1 | contig 11192 bp, 10 predicted proteins | sample PanSoiMetPlot_28_FD_96465 | JGI IMG/M metagenome (GOLD analysis project Ga0126381, IMG submission 96465) | Tropical forest soil microbial communities from Panama - MetaG Plot_28 | ecosystem: Environmental > Terrestrial > Soil > Tropical forest > Bulk soil | place: Panama | collected 2016-02-17 | reverse complement strand
CGCTCTGGAAACTGAATTGGTTTTTGCGCGACTTCGGCTATGACTCCGATCTGCTCAGCTTAGATCAAGTGGATGAAAGGGCGCTGCTGAACCTTCGCGGAGTCGTTCGGACATCTCACGTGACCTTGAACGGACGGTCAACAGATTCCTCCCGCTTCGCCGGTGGGAGATGCGTTGACGGCTGTGGCGGGCACAAATGAGGCTGAGGATGCGGACGCCGACGCAGAAATTCCGCAGACGGCGGCAATCAAGCGCAACGAAGCGAATACGGAAGTGACATACGATGGCGCCCCGCAATTTCAGGATATTCCGAGCACACAGGTTCAATATGCTGTGAATACGAGTGCGTCCGTGCTGAAGATCGGCGATCGCTACTACGTTTGTGACAATGGCGTCTGGTTTGCCGGCGTCACGCCGACCGGCCCCTGGGTAGTTGCAGACAGCGTGCCCGACGCGGTGCAAACGATTCCACCCAGCGCGCCTGTGTACAACGTCCGCTATGTGCACATCTACGATTCAACCCCGGAAATCGTTTACGTGGGTTACACGCCCGGTTACATCGGCACATACCGATACTACGGAACTGTGGTCTACGGAACCGGTTGGTATTACCGGCCGTGGATCGGACCCGTTTATTTACTACCCGCGTCCTTACACCTGGGGATTCAACGTTCTCTACAATCCCTGGACCGGCGGATGGGCATTCGCGCTCGGTTACAGTACACCGTTCGTCAACGTGAGCATCGGATGGAGGAGCAGCTACTACCGGTATCCGCCGTATTGGGGAGGCGGAGGATGGTGGGGGCCGGGCGGCTATCGTCCGATCTATCGGCCGCGGCCGGGATATCGACCGCCGTATCGGCCGCCGCGAAATGTGGTGCGGATACAGCCGATCGGGCGGCCGGAGAGTCCGGGTTATCCAAACCGGCCGGGAAAGCCGGGGCGTCCTGGCAGGCCGTCGCCCTACACTCGGGATAATCTCTACGCGCGGCCCGGAAGGCAGGACCGAGTGAAGACGGATTACCGCCCGAAGGGAAAACAGCCGAAGCCAACTACGCGATTGCCGAATAACGTTTACACGGATAATGACGGGAACGTTTATCGCCGCAACACCACCGGCAAATGGGACAAGCGTGAGAACGGCAAGTGGACCAAGCCAGCGCCAGCAAATCCCGGAACGCAGCCAACAACACCGGGAACGCGGCCCACGAAACCGGGACGTCCCGCACCTGGTACGCCAGAGACAAGACCGTCAACGGGCAGGCCGAACACGCGTCCTGCGCCACAACCGAAGCCTGGACAGCCGAGCATTCAGCCTGCGCCGGCGCCGAACGAACCGCAACCGAGGCCGACGCCGATGCAGCCTTCTACGCGACCGACGAGACCGACGCCGGAAACGAAGCCGGCGCAGCCTTCGAATCCGTCCATCCAACCCGCGCCGAACAATCCGTCAACGCGGCCAACGCAACCGTCGACGCGTCCGGGGACGCGACCGAGCACGCCGACGATTCAGCCTGCGCCAGCGCCCGAACTTGACCGCGACGCGAATGCGCGAAAGCGGGCCCACAATTCACGAACAGAACAGCCGAACAGGTCGAATTCGCGGCAAAATCAATCGTCCAACAATTCGCAAAATTCTTCGCAGAATAATCAATCCTCGCGGGGTCAGAACAATTCGAGGGGGCAGAACAACAACAAAAACCAGCGGCAACGATAATAACGCCGCGACAGTCTAAACCCCGGGCGCCACCAGGAAGAGAGGCGGCGAATTTTGAGCTGGCGATTAGTGGGACGCGCCGGCGGTGCCTGCTGCGGCGTACTGCGAATTGCGTTCGGAAGCGGAGGCGGCGAAATAATTTCTTTCACGGAGTCCGCGGTAGATGTGGCCGGCAATCTGAGAAGCGCGCGGGCCGTTGGTGCTGCGGCCGCCGCCACGGATCAGAACTACCAGCACAATTTTCGGATGAATCTCGTCGGCGTAAGAGACGTACCAGCCGAGGCGGCCTCCGAGCGATTCGTCGTTGCACGTGCCAGTCTTGCCGAGCGTGGGCCCGAGAGTGTCGTCACCATACGCATCGTAGCTGCGTCGCGCGGTGCCGTACATCACGGCGGCAAGCATGCCCTGACGGAGATCCGGCAGCAGCGGAGCGATATCGAGTTGACGGCGAACGCGCGGCGCGAAATTGACGCGATCCTCGCTGGTGCGCGGATACTGCAGATAGTATTCGGTGCCGCCATTGGCCAGAGTTGCGGCGAGCGATGCGAGTTGCAGCGGCGTGATGCGGATGCCGCCGCCGAAGCTCGACATGCGCGCGACTCCGCCATACTTCGGCGGGAAGAGCGGCAGCGAGCCGGGCTGCTCTTCGCTGATGTTGTACCCCACGCGATCGCCCAGGCCTAGCAGGCGGGCGTATTTAATCACGGTGTCAAAGCCGAGCTGCTTGCCGACGCTTTCGAAAAAGACGTTGTTGGAGTGCGCCATCGCTTCGGTGAGGTCCATGTAGCGGCGGCGGTCCACTCTGAGCATCGTATCGCGAGTGATCGCGCCTTCCTGCAAGCCTGCCAGAGCGATGACCGGCTTGATCGTGGAGCAGGGCTCGAAGCCGGAAGAAAAAGCCATCTTCTGATTCACGATGGTGAGGATGCGGCCGGTTGACGGATCGATGGCAACCACGGAGCCGTTAGTGTGGCCCAATGCGTCGATCGCCACCTGGCGGACAATGGCGTCGTCGAAGCTGGTGGCGTCCAGCTTTGCGGGATCGAGATTGAAAGCTGTGCTGTGCGTGCGATGAGTGCGTTTGGCTGCAGGAGAGCCTGCCGGCGAACCGAATGCAGCGCTAGCGGCTGCCGCGAGCAGGAGGCACAGTATTGGAACTGCTTGGCTGGTCCGTGGGCTGGGTTTCATGTGTCCATTTATGCTGTTTCTATGTATGCCTTCTATCTTATCGGCTACAGGCTCCCTACAGTCATTACCCGAGCCTCATCAGCAGATTGTAGGGATAGCCGAACGAAGGCGCAACTGGTAATCAGTACAGTTTTTCCGGATTGAGGGGGTACCAAAGTACCGGGGGGGCGAAAGCGGCCGGGTTCATATCGGAGTATGAAGCCCGGCCGGAATGGGAGCGCTGGCGCGTCTAGCGGCCCGTCTTGCCCTTGGAGGCGGCGGCAGCCATTGTGGCGGGTTTCGCGGCCTCTGCGGAAGGCTTGCCGTTATCGCCGGCAGCAACCGCGTGCTGATGCACGAGGCCGAGCACTTTGCGCAGGTCGGCTTCGATCTTGTCGCGGATGTCTGTATTTTCCTTCAGGAAAATGCGGGCATTGTCGCGGCCCTGGCCAAGGCGCTCGCCTTTGTAGGAAATCCACGTGCCGGACTTTTCGAGGATATTTTTCGCCACGCCGATATCGAGCAGGTCGCCCTCGCGCGAGACGCCTTCGCCGTAGATGATATCGAATTCGGCTTCGCGGAACGGCGCGGCGACTTTGTTTTTCACCACTTTTGCGCGCGTGCGCGAGCCGACCACGCGATCGCCTTCCTTGATGGATTGAATGCGGCGGATATCCACGCGAATCGAGGAATAAAATTTCAGTGCGCGGCCGCCGGTGGTGGTTTCCGGGTTGCCGAACATGACGCCGATTTTCTCGCGAATCTGGTTGATGAAAATCAAGCACGTCTTCGATTTCGAGACGATGGCGGTGAGTTTACGCAGCGCCTGCGACATCAGGCGCGCTTGCAGGCCCATCTGCGGATCGCCCATATCGCCTTCGAGTTCCGCGCGCGGGACGAGAGCCGCGACAGAGTCGACGACTACCACATCAACGGCATTCGAGCGAATCAGCGCTTCGGCGATTTCGAGCGCCTGTTCGCCGTTGTCAGGCTGCGAGACGAGCAAATTATCAACGTCCACGCCCAGCTTGCGCGCGTAGGCGGGATCGAGCGCGTGTTCGGCGTCGATGAAGGCGGCTTGGCCGCCGAGCCGCTGCGCTTCGGCGATCACGTGCAGGGTGAGCGTGGTCTTACCGCCCGATTCCGGCCCGTAGATTTCGATCACGCGGCCACGCGGAAGGCCGCCGACGCCGAGAGCAGCGTCAATGGAGATGGAACCGGTGGGAATCACGTTCACCGGGACGAGCACGTCGCGGTTCCCCAGGCGCATGATGGAGCCTTTGCCGTACTGCTTCTCAATTTGTGCGATTGCCAGATCCAGATTCTTGGTTTTTTCGTCGGACACGCTTGCACCTTTGGGCTGTTCGCCAGCATTTCCTGGAGACGCAGGAGGCACAGTCTACCAGAATGCAGTGCCCTGCCCGAATCCGCATTTATACGACCATATTACCACTAGGCGAAGAAAAAGCAAAAGATATTTTTTGAGTTTTCTGCGTAGCTTTGCGCAGGGCCCCTGGCGTGGCTATCCGGTCGTCGCTGTTTGATTGCCGCTACAACGTCGGGGGCGATGGCTACGCGCGTTGACTTGGCTTCCGGCGCGGCCTAAGATGTGCGCCATCCATGGCGGAAACGCAGTCGCCGATCGGCCTGACTATTTCGCACTATCGAGTGATTGGAAAGGCACCTCCACGGTCTTGGCCAGCGATCAGCAGGATGCTTCCTCTCCGCGTTTCTCGCCTGATGGAAAACGTCTCGTGTTCGGGAAGGGCGCGAACAGTATTTGGGTTCACGACATTGCGCGGGGAACCACGTCACAAGTGACCGGTTCTGTGGGCGCCCTTTTTCCGATCTGGACGCCGAACGGCGAGCGCATTGCCTATATCCGCCCCGCCAGCGCCGGGACGGGCGCCGGTCTGGGAATTTTCTGGAAACGTTCCGGCGGAGCGGGCGATGAAGTGGAGTTGCTCCGCTTAAATACGCCGATTGCATTCCCGTCCTCCTGGTCTCCCGACGGCAAGACTCTGCTTTTCAACCAGCAAGCTGCAAAAGATGGGAATTGCTGCGAAGTGTGGTCTCTAACGCTGGATGCCGATGGAAAGGCTGAGGCCCCGAAGCTCCTTTTGCCCGCAACAGGCTTCCCAGCCTATCCTGCTTTTTCGCCTGACGGACGATGGATCGCTTACATGTCGGGCGAGTCCGGAACACCGCAGGTATACGTGATTCCGGCGTCTGGTTCCGGAGGAAAGTGGCAGATCTCCAACCAAGGCGGCATCGAGCCGCGCTGGTCAAGCGCAGGACACGAGCTTTTCTACATTAGCGTCAGAACGTCGATGGCTGTGCCATATACCGTAGAAAAAAACTCGTTTCAAGCCGGCAACCCGGAGCCAGTCGTGGGGGACCGGCTGGAGATGCGCGCGCCCTTCACCTCCTATGACGTGGCGCCGGATGGCCAGCATTTCGTGATCTTCGAATTTCCCGCTGGCCAGGGAGCGTCCGCGGCTGAGCCCACCGTGGTGCTGAACTGGCTCGACGACGCGCGCCAACTCGTCGCCGCCGGGCAGACGGGCGTCAAGTAGGCTCGAACGAACACTGACGATACGCTGCCCGCCCGCTGGGCTCACTCACTCAGGTTGCTGGCCAGCCGGCTTCCCTTCTGCAGCCTTCTTCTTGGCGGCGGCTTCGGCGGCTGCCGTCCAAGGCGGCGTGACGCCCACTTCACGGCCATAAGCGATGGACTGGCCGAGGTGCTCACTCGCGTGCGTCACCAGCCCATACTCCACGTCGCCCTTGTTGGCGTCTGGACCCAGTTTAGGCACGGGTGTCGCAATGTCACTCGTCGGCACGTTGGTGATCAGGGTGATCGCGACCTCGAACGATTTCTTCAGCTCCGCGACGATCTTTTCTTTGTCAGTGATGGATTTTTCCCAGTCCTTGGCCTTCATCCTCTCCGGCATCTCTCCACCTAGATTTTGGGTAAAGCCGTAGTTAGCAGCCGTCACGTGCAAATAGACTTCGGCAATCGAACGAACGCCTTCGGCTGGGCGCCAGGTGTACTTGTCGGCTGGAACAGCCTCGGCCAACGAGATGAATTTCTTCGAGAGCGTGTCGAGGTCGATCAGCACCTGCGGCCGCAGATCGTAACCGTACGTGACGGGCGGCTTGGACATGGCAAATTGGGGAGGCAGCGCGTTTTGGGCCTGGTTTTGGCCCTGGGCACGAGCAGCACCGGCGCCGAGTGCCATGATTCCGAGAATGAGAGACAGGCATAGCTTCTTCATTTTCAATTTCTCCTTTTCCCCGGCGGCGCTCTAAGGAGCCCCGCGCGATGTTCGATGAAGATCAGGTGGCCGCGCCCGGCCTGCCAAACCCGGGTGATGCAATGCCCTGCTTAGACGCAAGAGACTCGAAAATGCTTTGTCGAAACTTGGATATCGCCACAGCGGCAAGCGTTCCCGCTTGACGCCTGGCACAGCGGAAGACCGCGCCGCAACTTCCCTAGGGTTTTGGACGTGGTGGCATTGGCCACCAGGAGCCACTTCCGGTCGCGTTTCTCATAAGCGGACACCCAGGCCATCACAGTGTCTTCTTTCGACATCGCGTCTGCGGCGTCTTTTTTCGTATATGCAATCGGCACTCGCACGATCATCCAGCCCATTTTTCCGTCGGGGGATATTCGAATCACGGGCGGCTCCAGATCGTCCCATGCCGAAAATTCGGTGCCTCGGAAATACTCCGTGAACTGCCTGCGGACATTTTCGCGCGACATAACCTCGAATTGTTCCGTCATGCACCGTGCTGAACTCCGTTCCCATCCCGGCAGATGAAATCAACATTGCGGTTGAAATGCGCCCGCCGCGCCGCCTGATGAACCGCCAGCAACTCCGCTTTTGCAGTGGCAGCTTCGTCCGCGGCGCGACTTGCGGCGGGAGAATTCAGGGGCGCGCTCGAAAGGCAAGACAACACGGCAAGCAAAGCAGCGTCGAGCGAAAATATCTTCACGGGAAACCTCCGATCGCGCGAAGATGCGCAACCACAGGCGCTTGGACGAAAAATCCCGCGGGCGTAAGCGGGTTCAGCGATTTAAGGTAAGGGTTGGCTAAGAAATCGGCCGGCGCCAGATTTGTTTTGATTGCAATATGCGCGTACACGCGATCCATTTGCCGTCGGGTGAAACGCGCGGGTGCATCAGGTTTCCCGCATCGTGCGTGAGCTGGGTGGGTGTGCCGCCGGCGCGAGGTATCGAGAAGAGCTGCAGCTTGTCCCCGGCGAGACCGCTATAGATGATCGTTTTTCCGTCTGGCGTCCAGTCGAGGCCATCGTACGTCGTGCCCTTATAGTCGAGCAGTTTTTCGCCGTGCGTGCCGTCAGCGCGGACGATCCACAGGGCGCGATTGCCGCCTTCGCGTTTGTCTTCGAGCGCGATGTCTTTGCCATCCGGCGACCAGGCCGCCCACGACGCGCTGTGAATTTCTGCTGATAGCGGAAGCTGCGTGGTGTCGAGCACTTGCCCGGTGATTGGCTGAATGCCAAGTACCCAGAGCTTGTCGATTCCGGGCGTGCCTCCACGTACCCAGGCACTGAACAGCAGTTTGCGACCGTCGGGCGACCAGAAGGCCGGCCCCGTCTCCCATCCGAAATCGGTGAGCCGTATTTCCGGGGCTTGCGGATCATCGGCAAGGCGCAAGTAAATATCGTCAGTGCTCTCAGCGCTCTGATAGTCGGGCACCGGAACCTGCGAGCGATGAGAGTGGAAAGCGATCCACTTCCCGTCGGGCGACCAGGCCGCGGGAAAATCCTCGTGATAACCGGTGACGATGGGAAAGCGCGCGGAGGTTCGGTTCGCGTCCGCATCGACGAGAACGTATCCCGCGTCGAGATCGAGCGCCCAATCGGCCAGGCGCCAGCCGCCGTATGTGAATGAGATTTTCTTCCCGTCGGGGCTCCACATGGGTACTTCGGCGCCGGCAATCACGTCTTTCGAATCGCCGCCACTTATCGGAACCGCCGCAACGGAATCACGAATCGAATTCCGCGCCCAATACAGATTCCCGGCAGCGATCGCCGGATCGTTATTATCGGCGCCCGGAGTTGAAACCACCGGCACGCGCGCACCCGTCGCGAGGTCCACCTTATAAATTGCCAGCCAGCGACTCGCATCGGGCTGGTGTCGCATGGCATTGTCCGGCGCGCCTGCGCTCGCCAGGGCGATAAACGCGCTGCGGCCGTCAGCCGAGACCGCAATTTTGTTCCCATTCGGTGCGGCATCGAGATCATGCGCAATCGTTTTCGTGCGCAGCTCGTGGACGGAGATGCGAACCAAAGAAGTCTCGCCCGAAGGCTGAAACAGCGTGACGTAGAGCATATTGTTGTCGGGTGAAAAGGCGGTTGCGGTGATTCGCCCGGTGACTCCGAACGTTTTGAATGGACCGCGCGGCGGGCCCACAAACATTTGCCGATCCGGGTTCTGCGGCTCGTAATAAACAATCTCGCTGCCGTCCGCCGAACAGCTGACCACCGAATCCGGCGGTATCGAAGAAAGCTGTGGCGCGTCTACGCCGGGGAGAAATATGCCGCGTTCGGTGCCGCGCTGTCCAAGCCGCACAAAAGCATTCGCTCCGCAGAATGCGGCGCCAGAAACGCTGCTGAGCCCGCCGAGCAGAAAATCTGGATTCTGCTCGCGGGTTTCGAGCGAATAGAGCGACATGCCGCGCCCGTGCGTAAGCAGCGCCCATTTCGTATCGCTCGAGGTGGAAACCTGTTCGCTGGGAGCTTCAAACCATCGGTTGCTGGGCACAGTGAGGACCAGCGTGTCCGACGCGTCGCGTGCCTGCGCTGCCGCGAATCGCAGCGCAAACATAAACACGATCGCCGCGGCGCCAGCCAGCGCCATCCTACGACGCAACATGGAGCCTCCGCACAGAATTAGTCGAAAAGGGACGTAACTGGCAGGAATTGTACCTCGAAAAGCGCGGGGCCTTCTAGAAACCACGGCCGGCGTTTCGATGATGGCGTGAGGCCATGGTTTGGAACGACAGCACCGAAAAACCGGCCGTGTAATGCCCGACGCTCGTCCCTCAGCCCAGAAACCCGAGCGTCGGGGTGGTGAAGTTCGGAATATCGAAGGCAGAGCGCTATCGGCAACGCCGAACCATTTTGCAAGAGTCGCGCTGTACTGATCCACTGACGTGCTGGGAATCCAGCGCCCGTTGCTCCCGGCATCATCCGGTCCGCCGAGGGCAAGCTGCGGAAACTGGCCGAATGCATCGGTGCCGGTCACAGCGCCGCCCATCACCAGATGGTTGCCGCCCCAGGCGTGATCCGTTCCACCGTTCGTGCCCGGCTGGAAGGTGCGGCTGAAATCGGACAGGGTAAACGTGGTCACCTGCGGCGCAATTCCTAACTCGACGGTTGAGTTATAGAAGGTAGACATTGCGGGATCGAACTGCGAGTCAAGGTTCTGTTGGGCGTTCAATTGATCACTATGGCGCAGCGAAGGATTTCAGGGCTGCCGATTTCTCAGGGTCAGGAATATTTGAAGAAGCCGCGGCCGGACTTGCGGCCGAGCCAGCCGGCGGCCACGTATTTTCGAAGCAGCGGGCAAGCGCGGTATTTCGGATCGCCGAGTCCTTTATAGAGAACTTCGAGGATGTCCACGCACACATCGAGTCCAATGAAATCCGCCAGCTCGAGCGGGCCCATCGGATGATTCATTCCCATTTTCATCACGGCATCCACGGCTTCCGGCGTCGCGACGCCTTCCATCACGCAGAACGCAGCTTCGTTGATGAGCGGCATCAGGACACGGTTGGATACGAAGCCCGGCGCGTCATTCACCGCCACGGGTTTCTTTTCCAGATTTTCGCAAAGCGCCATGGTCATATCAAACGTTTCGTCGCTGGTCGCCAGGCCGCGAATCACTTCCACAAGCTGCATCACCGGCACGGGATTCATGAAGTGCATGCCGATGAAACGCTCCGGGCGACTCGTCTGCGCCGCAAGCTGCGTGATCGAAATGGACGAAGTATTGCTGGCCAGGATGGCGCTGCGTTTGAGCGGCGCGTCCACATCCTTCAGCACGCGCAGCTTGAGGTTAAGCTGCTCAGGCACGGCTTCGACGACGAAGTCTGCGTCTGCGAGCGCGGCAACATCCGTGACAGGCTTGATGCGAGCGACCACTACCATCTTTTCGTCTTCGCTCAGCTTCCCCTTTTTCACTTCGCGATCGAGATTCTTGGCAATGGTTTCGAGGCCGCGATCGAGAAGGCGCTTCTCGACATCGCGCAAAATCACGCGATAACCGCGGCGCGCGAAAACGTGAGCGATCCCGTTGCCCATAGTCCCGGCGCCAAGCACTGCTACTGTTTTGATCGTATCGATAGACATGGCGGCGTTGATGATAATCGAAGAGAACCCGCGAAAGAAATGAAGTTCGGCCTTACCTGGCGCGACGCAGCTCCGTGATGCGCGCGAGGTGATGATCGTCGTGCTCGGCGACGAAGTAGAGCAAGTCCGTGACGCGCATCGGAGTGTTAAGACGCGGGTGAAGCGCCGTCCGGCGAAAATATTCGGGCGGTTGGGATTCGAGTTGCTGGACGAGTGCGAGCCGTGCGCCGCGAAACTCGCCAAGGATTTCCGCCAGCGGGCGACGATTGTGCTGCGCCTCGTGCGTCTTCTGATTTTTTAGATCGGCGACCCGCAGCGTCGGGCTGCCCTGTTTGTAATCATCGAAGCGGGCCACGAAAAGTTCGTCGAGGTCGAGAAGATGGCCGATATTTTCCTGAATCGACCACTTGTCGCCATCGCGAGCCGTAAGGCGTCCGGCCTCTATATTCTCTACGCGCTCTTCAAGCCTTGCCGGGGTCCCGCGCAGGCGCTCAATGATCTCAGGATACAACTCCACCGGAAAGCTGAAATCAAATTTGCGCTCGAACCAAAGTGGCTGAGCCATCACGCGCTCCTTGCATATCGTCGATTCAGATGCATTGAGGAAGTATAGGGATTCGGCAATCTCAGCCGCGTTCATTCCCGAGGAGTCTGGTCGACAATTTCGCGAACGATTTCCTTGGCCCGTATTTCGGAGGCACGCTCGACGGAAACGTTGAAGCTCCCCTGCATCTCATTCACGACGCATCCGATGCCGACTTCACGCAAGCTGAGACTGATACTCTGTGCCGTACTGCCACCCGCGCCGGACCAAACTTGCGATGTGGCGTCGTCCGGGTTGAAATTCTCAAGATGATCATCGGGAACTTCTTCCGCCGATTCGTCCACATCGCTGGAAGCTAGCGCATCCGTGGCAATCTCAGAT
>Ga0126381_100009000_pt1 | contig 11192 bp, 10 predicted proteins | sample PanSoiMetPlot_28_FD_96465 | JGI IMG/M metagenome (GOLD analysis project Ga0126381, IMG submission 96465) | Tropical forest soil microbial communities from Panama - MetaG Plot_28 | ecosystem: Environmental > Terrestrial > Soil > Tropical forest > Bulk soil | place: Panama | collected 2016-02-17 | reverse complement strand
GACTCGCCCCTCGGTCGCTTTATGATTACTTACTTATGAAATCTTTAATAATAATCGATCTCGTTCGCGAGAATTAACCTGTTCTTAACCCAGCGGTCATCGTTTTTTAAAGAACCGATGACTGCATGACCCCAGCGATAATAGCGCCAAGATTTGCTGGCCAGGCATTCGAAAATAGCCGGGTGGGTAACCGATGTTAAGAATCGGTCAGCAATTGCCGTGATCGACACCCAATATCGGCGTTCGTTTCCATCGTAGACTGTAAGAGTTCTTTTAATCGTTTAAGCGCTGCGAAGGCAGTGCAATCAAACTATCGGGGGCTCGACATGGACCTAGAAGAGAGCAGGCGATTTCGTCGCACGGCGGAGGATCTGGCCATGCAATTTTGGACCACATTCCGCCGCCAGGATGGCGCGCAGCCAGAAAAAGATCTCATGCTCGCGGTTTTGACTGACGCCATTTGGGATTATAAGAGAAATCTCGCCGCGCGCAATGCGCGTTTCCGCGAAGCCCAACAATGGCTATTCAACAGAAATGGCGAATCATTATTCTCGTTTGAAACAATCTGTGAAATTCTAAACTTCAACCCGGCCATGATTCGCCGTGGCCTGCAAGCTTTGAGTCAGGGAAAGCTTTGATTCGTTAGTTACTGGTTCTACGCAGAAGTCTCGAACAATTTTCTGCCCCGATCGCTTACCGTTCTGGAGCCATACGCAAGCACCTCTGCGACTCCAAGTCCATTTGCTACACCTTATTTGAGGCCAAACACCTTACGGGTTCTCCACCTTGGTCTGTCAAACCGGACCCAATTTGACGTTGATCCCATTGGTCACGGTAGATACAATAACACTAACGGTGAGTTCGTTTCCATTGTGAAATTTTGAAAGCTAAACCATGGCCGGAAATCAAAAAGGAGGAGGGCCCATGGGTATGGATTTCAAACGCATTCTATGTCCGGTGGATCTATCCGCTTTTTCCCTGACGGCGGTCAAGCTCGCGGTAAAAATCGCCGAAACCGGCGGCGCGAGACTCTACTTGTTGCACGTAATCGACAACCCTTTCGATGAGCTCTACTTGACCTCAATCACCCAAACCGATCCGGCTGCCATCGATTTGTATAAGAGTGAATCTCAACGAAGGTCTAAGATTGTGCGCGCGACCGAGGAACACTCCGTGGTTTTGCTAAAGCAGTTCTGCCATGATTCGGTCGAACACCTACCCAGAGTCCGCTATCTTGTGAGCAGCGGAGATCCCTTTGAAAAAATCCTTGACGCCGCCGAAGCGCACAGGATCGATCTTATCGTGCTCGCCACGCATGGGCGAACCGGCATCAAGAGGTTGATCATAGGAAACGTGGCCGAAAAGGTCGTGCGCCACGCGCCGTGCCCGGTGATGACCGTAAAGCCGCGTGCCGCCCGCCGCAAGCCCAAGGAAAACGAAAGCAAGTCGAGGAGGGTCGCATGACGTCCATTCAAGAAGACACAGCCACGCCGCTGCTGCGGATTTTCCATCCATCGGATTTTACCAAGGCGAGTGAGGTTGCCTTCGCTCACGCGCTCAAACTTGCATTGGAATCCAAGGCGGAGTTGGAAATCATGCACGTGGCCCGACATCTGACTGACAGCTCAGGTGATGTTCACTGGACCGATTTTCCCGGGGTCCGCGCGACCCTGGCGCGCTGGGGCATTCTGCCCGTCGAGGCTGCGCGTGAAGAGGTCGCCAAGACAGGCATGGACGTAAAGAAAGTTGTTTTAGAGGGGTCAGACCCCGTCGAGTCCATGGTGCAATACTGCCGCGACCGTCCGCCGGATTTGCTTGTTTTGGCGACGCATCAGAGGGATGGTCTCGGACGCTGGCTGCACAAAGAAGTTGCTGAGCCCCTAGCGCGACGATCCCACGCCATGACGCTCTTCGTTCCCCATGAAGGGGACGGATTCGTTTCTTTGGAGGATGGCACAGTGAGGCTGCAGCGAATTCTCATACCGGTCGATCATGAACCGAGTGCGCAACCGGCGCTGGAAGAAGCATCTTTCTTGGCTGCGGGACTTGAGAGTCCGAACGTGGAATTCAGGCTCATCCATGTGGGAGACGAAGGGATGCCAACTCTTTACCTGCCAGATCATCGGTCAGATTGGATATGGGAAAAGCGTTTGGTGGAAGGCGACGTGGTAGATCGAATTCTTCAAGAAGAAGCGGAATGGTCGCCGGATCTTATGGTGTTAACGACCCAAGGACATCGAGACTTTCTCGATGCCTTGCGCGGAAGCACAACCGAACGCGTAGTAAGAGGGGCACACTGCCCGGTACTTGCTATTCCGGCGTAATCAGAAGTTCAAAGCCTTTCCTGAACGAAGTGAAGGATCTTGTTCCTCGGTCGAAGGATCTTTCGAAGCTCAGGACGTGCGAAGCGCCCGCCTGGAACTTTGAACGACCTCTTCCTTGACACCTCGGGCTCACGCCTCGCCTCGCTGATAGGTCGTAACGCGAGCTACGGGATGCAGGTCAGATCAAGCCGCCGGATCGTCGTCCGGTATTTCACCAATCTCATCGAGCCAAGCGATGGCTTCGCTATCGCTGGGCGCTCGGTAATCTCCGCGAGGCGAAAGGGAGCCGCCGCTCCCAACCTTCGGTGCATTCGGTATGCAACTACGCTTGAACTGGCTGGCTTGAAAAAAGCGCCAAGCGAAAACGGACAGCCATCGCTTGATATCGCCGAAGCGGTATTGATTCCGTCGTTCCGCCGGGATGTCAGGCCAATTTCCCAGGGCGCGATCTCTCCATGAGCAATAGGCGAGAAAGGCGATTTTGGAGGGTCGATAGCCGAAGCGAGTCGTATAATACAGAGTGAAGTCATGCAGCTCATAGGGGCCAATGACCTCCTCGGTCCGCTGGCATGGCTGCTCGCCATCGAGATCGCCAGGCACAAGTTCAGGACTAAACTCGGTGTCGAGGATCGAGCGCAGCACATGGCTTGTTTTTTCACCCAGCTGTTTTGTGTCGCCAACCCAACGCAGGAGAAACTGGATCAATGTCTTCGGAACGCTGGCGTTAACGCTATAGTGCGACATATGATCGCCAACGCCGTACGTACACCAGCCTAAAGCTAGTTCACTGAGATCACTGGTACCGAGCACCAGAGCCTGATTGAGGTTGGCGAGACGAAACAGATGGCTGGTGCGCTCCCCTGCTTGGACGTTTTCAAAGGTAACGTCGTAGACCGGTTCGCCGCGCGCATAAGGATGGTTGATATCCCTTAGCATCTGCTCGCAACTTGGGCGGATGTCGAGTTCATGAGCGGCACAACCGACCGCCTTCATGAGCGCTTTGGCGTTCGCCAAAGTGCGTTTGCTGGTGGCAAACCCCGGCATGGTGTAACAGAGAAGATTGGAACGTGGCAACTGGAGCAAGTCCATGGCTCGAGCCGCCACGATTAATGCGTGAGTGGAATCGAGGCCGCCGGAGACACCGATCACCAGCTTGGAGGTCTTGCAGCTTTGGAGCCGCTTTACCAAGCCCTGGACCTGAATGTTGTAGGCTTCATAGCAGCGCCGATCACGCAGCGCCGGGTCGGACGACACATAAGGAAACCGGTCGTAGAGACGCTGGCAGAGCAGACGCTTGTTCGGAAGTTCAATATCGAAGTTAATACCTCTGAACTGCTGCAGCTCAGCGTGGTGCCGCTGCATGCTCTGGCCGAAGCTGTTCTGGCGCATGCGTTCCTGGCTCAATCGATCGAGATCCAGTTCCGCCATCACAAGCTGGGAATCGTAGCGGAATCTTTCCGAGTCAGCCACTAAAGAGCCGTTCTCGCACACCATCGCATGACCGTCCCAGGCAAGATCGGTGGTGGACTCGCCGGTTCCGGCGGCGGCATAAAGGTAGGCCGCCAGGCAACGCGCCGATTGATTAGCAACTAAACTGTGACGGTATTCGTCCTTACCAATGGTAATATTAGATGCGGAAAGATTAAGTATAACCGAGGCCCCGGCCAAGGCCGCATTGCAAGACGGTGGAATCGGTACCCATAGGTCTTCGCAGATCTCAACGAAAAAGGTAAACCGTTTGTCCTCCTGCGACTGGAACAGAAGATGTTCGCCGAAAGGAACGTTTGCCTGCCCCAAGATCTCGATCGTTGTGCTGCGCGCCGCTGCCGCTGGAGCGAATTGCCGGTATTCGTAGAACTCGCGGTAATTGGGTAGGAAGGTCTTCGGCACAACCCCAAGGATTTTTCCGCGGCGCAGAACGATGCCGCAGTTGAACAACAAATGATCGACCTGCAGCGGCATACCAACCACGGCGATCAGATTCAACGTTTCGGATGCCGTTAGGACGCCGCGTAGGGCTTCGACCGCGGCATCCAGCAGCGGCTGCTGATGAAAAAGATCCTCGCAGGAGTAGGCCGTTAGCCCCAATTCCGGGAATAGGATCAGAACGGCATTTGCGTGCTCGGCTTTTTCCATCAGCGCGATGGTTTGTGCCCCGTTGAAAGACGGGTCCGCGACGCGCGCCTCGGGAATTCCGACAGCGACGCGGATAAAACCGTGCCTGTAAAGATTGAAGAATTCCCCTTTGTTCTCCATAAAAAGCCGCTTTAAGGACCGACTATGGCGGATTTTTCGCCGTCCGGCAACTCATTTCGGTGCCCTGTGGATAAGTTCCAAGGCCACCGAAACCGCGATCAAGATAATAATGACCCATTCGAGCACTTCCATCCGACGGTTAGTGGCCTGGTCCGCGATCTTTTCGTAGATACTCTCCAGGGTCTGGAGCTTGCGAATAATGCTCGTGTCCCATTCGTCGAGATGGAAGCGCTTATTCACCAGGCGGTAGACCCGGGCCAGGTATTGATCGCCCAGTAGCTTGAGGGTGTTGTTCACGCCTTCGAAGAGGATGGCGTTATCTATTTGAAGCTCGGCGACGCGGCGCGAGGCGGTATCGTAGTAGCCGAAAATTCGGGGCAGATTCAAGGATGGTCTCAGGAGCGTGTCGTAGACATGGTCTAGCGCGCGGTCCAGTTTTTGGTCGAGATAGCGCATTTCGAGCAGCTCTACATTGGCGAAACCCAAGACGGCCCGGACATCTTCACCTTCCCGGTCGATCAGAAGCGCGGCATTCCAATCCACAATGGTTAAATCCTCGGTGCCGAATGATATCTTGGCAGCGAGCGCATCTTCGATCTCCTCCGTGGATAGGGGTTGACGTTCAGCGCGAAGAACCTGGGCAATCTGCGGGCCGTTGGCAAGACAGAATTGCTTAGCGTCGAACGGTTCAGCAAAGGATTCTATATGAAAAATCAAGTAGTCTTCCACGACCGGAGCGAGACCTGCCTGGAGGGCTGCGTCACCTATGACTTTGAGTAGGTCGTTCACCCGGAGACGTGAATCGGAAAGCAGAGCCTCATTATCGTAAAGTTCTTCGCTCAACGGGAGTAGGTCCGCAAAGCGTCCTGTAATGGGAAAGGAGTAGATCACGGCCACGGCGCCGAAATCATAGATCACTAGATCCACGTCGGCGCGAGCAGAGAAGCGGCCGATATTTACCGGTTCAGACTGCTCGCTGATGCGCAGCGGCGGAGGCTGGTATTCGAAATAACTGGGAGCGCGTCGCTTATGAGGAATTGTTTGACGTTCGGTCGCTTCATGGACACGCCGCTCCGCTTGCTCGAGAGTTATCGACCGCGCAGCGTCGTAAGCGAAAACGGCAAAGCACAACCCATTTCGGATGAGCCAATCAGGTGATTGCGCCGCTTCTGTCGCCATTGACCATACTCTAGCACCATAGGGCTGAGACTACAGCCATGCCCAAGCCCCGCGGATGTTTATAGCGGAGATCGGTAACTGCAATCAATTACGCCCGTCCGCGCTAAGTTATGTCTTAGGCGGACGAGGGTTCCTTAGCGGCCTGTTAATTTAAGCTAAATCCGTCGCCGGGTGTCACGGAGGAAATAAGCGGTCGCCGGCGGTTGGGGTTACGCAGGATTTGAAGAGACTTTTGTTCGATTTGACGAACGCGCTCGCGCGTCACGGAAAACATTTCCCCAAGCTCCTCGAGGGTGTAATCGCGCTTCTCATCGATACCGAAGCGCATGCGCAGCACCTTTTCCTGTCTTGGGGTTAGGACGGCCAGAGCTTTGCGTACATCCGTGCGCAGAAGTCCGTCCATGGCAGCATCCTCAGGCTCGCGACTGACCCGATCTTCGACAAAATCTTCGAGGTGATCGCCGTCTTCCCAGACCGGAGTTTGCAGAGAGATCGGTTCGCCGTGGACTTGCATAACCTTGAGCAGCTCGGCCACGGACATCCGCATTTCCTTGCCCAGCTCTTCCGGTAGAGGCTCACGTCCGAGCTTTCGCTGCATCTCATGAGCGGCTTGGAGAATCTTGTTACGTAGCTCAACTCGGTGTACGGGAATACGTATGGTTCGCCCCGTATCGATGAGACCCCGTGTGATTCCCTGGCGAATCCACCAGGTCGCATACGTGGAAAATCGAAAGCCGAGCCTGTGATCAAATTTCTCCACCGCGCGCATCAACCCCAAATTTCCTTCTTGAACCAGATCTAAGAAGCTCAAGCCACGGTTAAGATATTTCTTGGCGATGCTGACAACGAGCCGTAAGTTAGCTTCAGTGAACTCTTTCTTTGCCCCGGCCACCCGTCTCTCGCCTTCTTGAACTTTGCGTGCCAGGGTGTTGATTTCCGTTGCCGGAAGGCCAATGGCATTCTCAAATTCCCGGATCTCCGTCGACACCTCGGCTTTTTTGGCTTTCGATAAAGCCTTTTCCTCGGTCATCGCGAAACGCTCTGCAGCTCGCTTCAGTCTTTGAGCCAGCTCATCGATGCGCGAAGCCGACAAATGCAGCTCTTTCACCAAGGCCAGGACCTTATTCGTGACCGCCAGCCGTTTCTCGACGAGCAATGCTTGGCGCTTTTTCGATAGACGGGCCCGCTTTAACTCTTTGGAGATTTTTGTCTGGCGATCGCTCAAACGCCGGAGTTGGCTGATGATCTTTAAAAAAGGCTTTGGATCGAGAACATCTTCCCCGTCTTCTTCATCGCTGTCCGCCTTTTCTACCACTTCGCGCAGACCGAGTTCGCCGCTGGCGATAGCCGCGCCCAGTTGAGTAATATAATGGAGAGCCATAGGCATGGAAAAAATGGCCGCAAAGATCTCCTCCTTGCCTCGCTCAATCTCCGTAGCCAGCTCAACCTCTCGTTGGCGGCTGAGGAGTGGGACCGTTCCAATTTCCCGCAGGTAGGTCGTGATTGGATCGTTGGTCCCCCTGGTTTCTCGATCCTCGGCTTCGGAGTCTACGTCTTCTTCAGGGAGGTCCGGCGGAAGCTCAGAGTCTAATTCCACATTCATATCCTCGGAGTCGTCCGGTCGGTCACCACGACTCTCAAGATCATCCTCAAAAACTCGCTCAGCATCAATTACCGACATCTTATCTCCTTTATAAATTTCCACCAGTATCTATTATTAGACGAGTGAAAACCGGGGTTTGTTCCGGTGAACCCTCACTCGGGGAGGCCGATTGACGACTATTTAACTTAAGAACGACCGGGCAGCCTGTCAAGGCCAACCCCCGGTGCAAACCCTTAATTCTATTGGAAATTTTCGGTCCCAGGAAGATCGCTTCCTAAAATAGGACAATCAGGCTAAAGCCGACAACGACGCGGTGTCCTCTCTGAATGGGACGCAGGGGCTAAATAGGAGTTTTGATGCTAGATCGAGTTAAAATGTTGAGCTAATGTCATGATAAGACAAGGGTCGATATCATAAACGTCCCCTCCCAGCGCGCAAGCGCGATGATGCGGCCAGTTTCATTGAGGCAAAAACGATGAAGGTTTTGGTAATCAATTGTGGTAGTTCGACCCTGAAGTTCGAACTCATTGAGTTGGCGGGGCCGTCAAGTTCCAGCAACGAAGCCAAAAAATTGGCACGGGGCGTTGTTGATCGAATAGGCGATGGAGCCTCGCTTCGGTTTGAAGCCGCCGGCATTTCTGACCAGCAGGAATCGGCTTCCCTTCGTGATCATGAAGAAGCAGTAGGCAGGGTCGTTGATTGGTTGCGCTCGCAAGAGGCATTCAGGGTATTCGACGCCGTGGGACATCGGGTGGTTCACGGTGGCGATCGATTCACGGCCTCGGTTCTGATTGATGAGAGTGTTATCAACACCCTCGACTCTTTGTGTGAGATCGCTCCGCTGCATAACCCCGCGAGCGTCGGCGGCATTCGCGCCGCCCGCGCACTTCTGGGCGCTACGCTTCCGATGGTTGCCGCCTTCGACACCACATTTCATCGCACCTTGCCGGAACACGCGTCGACTTATGCCATCCCTCACGAGCTTTCCTCCAAGCACCATATTAGACGCTACGGTTTTCACGGCCTCGCCCACCAATATTCCGCATTGCGCTATGGCGAGCTCACCGCAACAGCTCAGGAACAAATCAACATCGTCACGCTTCATCTAGGTAATGGGTGTTCGGCCTGTGCCATTCGCGGTGGCCGATCCGTAGATACGTCCATGGGCTTTACGCCGCTTGAGGGGCTTGTAATGGGAACGCGCTCCGGCGATCTCGACCCCGCGCTGGTGAGTTATCTTGCCCAGGAAGAGGGCGTTGCCGTCGCTGAAGTCGAGAACTGGCTCAACAAACGCTCCGGTTTGCTGGGAGTTTCCGGTCTGTCGAACGATATGCGTGAGCTGGCGGCGGCCTATGATACTGATCCTCGCGCGCGGCTTGCGGTGGACGTGTTTTGCCATCGGGCGCGCAAATACTTGGGCTCCTACTTAGCGACTTTGGGCGGCGCGGAAGCCGTCATATTCAGCGGCGGGATCGGTGAGAATTCGTCATTGGTGCGGCAAAAAATCTGTGAGAAAATGGAATGGTGCGGCTTGCAACTCGACACGTCGGCGAACGCAGCGACCTTCAGAAGAGACAACCGGATCTCCACAGCGAACAGCAAGCTTAGCGCCTTCGTTATTCGCAGCGACGAAGAATTGGTCATCGCGCGCGAGACGGCTCGCATTGCCGGACCGTTGGTGAAAAGCCAGAGGTGAGTTAAACGACGGTCGGTAGCCGCAAGGAAAGGAGTGTTAAAATGGGTGAAGCAGGCTCGTATCTTTACGAATCCGAGATCGATTGGAGCCGCGAAAAGGAAGGGACGTCGAGGGGATCGCAATTGCCGCCGATCCCTGTTGGCGCGCCGCCGGAATTCAAGGGGCGGGCGGGAAACTGGACACCGGAGCATCTCTTTGTGGCTTCGGTGAATACCTGCCTCATGTTGACGCTACTCGCGATTGCTGAAAACTCGAAGATAAATCTAGTGAGTTATAGCGCGACGGCCAGTGGTAAACTGGAAAAGGTTCAAGGAGCCGGGTACCAGGTAACAGAAATCCTTGTGAAGCCGAAAGTAGTAGTGGGTTCTGAGGAAGATCTCCGGCGGATGCCGAGAATCCTGGAGAAGGCCAAAGAAGGTTGTTTCATCTCCAACTCAATTAAGAGCGTGGTGAAGTTCGAACCCGAAGTCTCCCATCAGAAAACATAGCCTTGCCTCGTCGGACGGAAGTTTTTGTTGACATAACAGCGAACTATCAATACGCTCCGACAAGTGATTGGGCCGCCCATTGTGTCTTGAAGGCCGAATTTTCCCTAACAAACCGGTTCAATAGTTCTATTAATTCCAACTCACCAGGGAGACTCTATGATTGTGGCATGGCTCGCGAGTTTGTTTTTCGTAACAACGACGATCTTCGGCGCCGCTCAGGCGCAGATGACTCGGATCAGCTCCGGCGGGACTTCAGGATACAACGTGCCCATCTGGGTTACCCAAGACGCGGGATTGTTCAAGAAGTATGGATTGAACACGGAGCTGATCTTTCTGAGCGGCGCCTCGGCCGGCCTGCAAGCGATGCTGGCTAACGAGATTCATTTCGCCAATACCTCGGGATCCGCGCCGATCAATGCGACGCTGCAGGGAACCGATGCCGTCATCATTGCCACGTCATACGATCTCATCCCCTACGGATTTGTCGTTAATAAGGACATTCACACTCCTGCAGACCTCAAAGGAAAGATTGTTGCGATCTCCCGCTTGGGAGGTGTCACCGAACTCGCCGTCCGGGTGACGTTAGAAAAGCTAGGTTTGAATACCAAAGACATGACGATGATCCAGGCAGGCGCGGACGCGCAGCGAATTCCAGCCGTACAATCGGGCAATGCCGCAGCCACGGTGATCGCGCCGCCCGGTCTTTTTGCCGCCGTCGCGCGCGGGCTGAGGGTTCTCGTCGATCTCACAGATTTGGAAATCAAATATCCCACGTCGGCTTTCTGTGTCACGCGCTCTTACCTGACGCAAAACCGGCCCGCGGTAAAAAGATTTCTCATGGGTTTGACCGAGGGACTCTATCTTTATGCGCATAAACGGGACTTCGTGCTGCAGGTGATGAAAAAATACACCAAGCTCGATGAGCCCGACGTCTTGAGCAAGTCGCACGATTATTTCGTGAAGAAGACTCTATTGGTTCCCCTGACCGATCCGGCCGGGCTAAAAAACGCGTTGCCCGTGGGCAAGCCGGTCAATCGAAAGATCGAGGACTTTTACGATAATTCGATCATGCAGGAGCTGATCAATGAAGGATTTGTGGAGAAAATTTCTAGGGCCTACAAATAAGAAGAAAACTGTGTCGCCGTTTGTTTGTTCCTCATACAAGTCTCAGGACGAACGTTTATGCAATTGAGTTGGACGTCCGTGCGTGATGGGTTGGTTGGAAAACGGCAGATGACAGCACAAGCTCTAGGGGCTCCTACTTTGTCGGCTTCCACTTCGACGGATCCCTTCGCGGGATCTTCGACGGTCGCAACACGGAAATGTTTTCCGTTTGCTCAACGTAGCGGGCAAAACGATTACGTTCCTCCAACAGGTGATAGTACCTTGCCGGCACTTCGGCGATCCAGGGTTCAATCTTGACAACGGTAAATCTAAGACCGTTTTCCTTCACTCCCTTTTGGGCTGCATCACGAAATTCATCCAGCTCTCTGACTGTAATGGCATTTTCGATTCCGGCTCCCCGCGCCATTGCGGCCAGATCGACTCCGCGAGCGGTTTGACTCGGACTGCCACCCACGGATTCGTAGCATTCGTTGTCAAAAATGAAGACACTGAGGTTTTGCGGCTTGTGGACTGCAAGTGTT
>Ga0126381_100008999_pt1 | contig 11193 bp, 7 predicted proteins | sample PanSoiMetPlot_28_FD_96465 | JGI IMG/M metagenome (GOLD analysis project Ga0126381, IMG submission 96465) | Tropical forest soil microbial communities from Panama - MetaG Plot_28 | ecosystem: Environmental > Terrestrial > Soil > Tropical forest > Bulk soil | place: Panama | collected 2016-02-17 | reverse complement strand
CCGGGCGTCGCGGACGCGGCCCGGGCCCGGGTGCTGGTCACCATGGCCAAGGATGTCTGGCCCGTGCCCGGGCCGCAGGCGTCCGCGGCCGTCGATGAGGCCCTCAGGCTGGCCCGGCAGGCCGGCGACGATGCCACGGAGGCGGCGGCGCTGCTGGAACTAGGGGTGATCCGGGCCCGGGCCGGCGATGAGCCGGCCGCCCTGCAGACGCTCGGCCTGGCCCGGGAGGTCGCCGAACGGGCAGGCGCCTACCAGGCGCTGCTCCACGCGGTGATCAACGAGTCGCACGTGCTGGAGGGGATGGGGGAGCACGAGAAGGCCGCGGAGGTGGCGCGGGCCGGGATCGCCCGGGCCGAGGACCACGGCCTGGCCCGGTCGTCGGGAACGTTCCTGGCCATCAACGTGGCCGAACCGCTGGTCTCGGCCGGCCGCTGGGACGAGGCCACCGAGGTCATCGAGTACGCGCTGGCGCTGTCCCCGCACCAGACCATCCGGGCCGCGCTGCGCCAGCTCGCGGGCGAGGTCGCGTTGCGCCGGGGCGCCCTGGCCAGCGCGGCGGAATCGGCGCTGGCCGCCCGGGCCGCTCTGGGGGCCCCGGCCGGCTGCTGTTCCGGCGGCTCGCTCTCCGGCCAGTACCACATGCCGCTGGCCCGGCTGGACCTCGAGCTGCGGCTGGCCGAAGGCAAGCCGGCCGACGCGCTGGCGGCCGCGGACGCCGCCGGCCGCCTCGACCTGGCCGGTGACCCCCGGTACGCGTGGCCGCTGCTGGCCGCGGCCGCCCGCGCGGTCACCGCGGCCACGCAGGCCGGCCGCGGCGACGCTCTGGCCGCCCGGGCCGCGGGCCTGCTCGCCCAGCTGGGCACGCTGGCCGCTCAGATGCCCGCGCTCGGCCCGGTCCAGGAGGCGAACCGGCTGACGTTCCGCGCCGAGGCGCTGCGCGCGCAGCGGGCGGGCCACGCCGGCCCGGCGGCGAGCCGGGAGGAGCTGGCCGCGTTTGACGCCGCCGCGGCGGCCTGGGAACGCATCGGCGAGCCCTACCCGCTGGCCTGCGCGCTGCTGCGCGGCGCGGAGGCGGCCCTGGCCGGAGCCGACCGTGACGGCGCGGCGCAGCGGTTGCGCCGCGCGGCGGACCTCGCGGACGGCCTCGGCGCCCGCCCGCTCCGTGACGAGACCGGGGTGCTGAGCCGCAGCGCGAGGATCCGGCCGGCCGGCAAGACGGCCGGCCCGACCCTGGCCGCGGGCACGCCGCTGGGCCTGACCGCCCGGGAGTACGAGGTGCTGCGCCTGGTCGCCGACGGCCGGTCCAACCCGGAGATCGCCGCCCGGCTGTTCATCTCGGCCAAGACCGCCAGCGTCCACGTGTCGAACATCCTGGCCAAGGTCGGCGTGGCCAGCCGCGGCGAGGCGGCGGCCGAAGCGCACCGGCTGCGCCTGTTCGACCCGGCCGCCGTGAACTGATCCGGGAGCCGGGCCACGCCGTGGCCTGCCCGGAGCCGGAGCCGCCGGCCCGTTATGGACCATTGTTGTCTTGCAGGCCTTTGGGCCAGAGTTGGCATGTGAGCCATGAACCTTCTTCATCCTCCCCGGGGCTGCCCACACACTCTGGGCCTGAAATCACGGATGAAGAGGGTTCAACAACGAGGCTGGGAGGCTGAGATGAGCGATCCGCAGGTGTTGTCGTTCCGGCCGGAGACCGAACAGTACGCGTGGACGTTCGGCGGCGCCGCCCCGGTGGCGCGGATCAGGCCGGGCACCGTGCTCGAGCTGTGGACCGAGGACTGCTTCGCCGGCCGGGTCCGCGGCAAGGACGACCTGGTCTCGCAGGTGTGCGAGTTCCCGTTCCTGAACCCGCAGACCGGGCCGTTCTACGTCGAGGGCGCCGAGCCCGGCGACACCCTGGCCGTCCACTTCCTGTCGATCGAGCCGAGCCGGGACTGGGCCGCGTCGACCACCGTGCCGCTGTTCGGGGCGCTGACCTCCACCCATCTCACCGCCACGCTGCAGGACCCGCTGCCCGAGATCGTGTGGATCTGGGAGCTCGACCGCGGCCGGCGCCTCTGCCGGTTCTCCGCCCGGGACAGCGAGTTCACCGCCGACCTGCCGATGAGCCCGATGCACGGCACGATCGGGGTGGCGCCCGCCAACCTGGAGGTGCGGTCGGCGCTGGTGCCGGACGCGTTCGGCGGGAACATGGACACGCCGGAGATGCAAGCGGGCGTCACCTGCTACCTCGGCGTGAACGTCGAGGGCGCGCTGCTGTCGATCGGCGACGGGCACGCCCGCCAGGGAGAGGGCGAGACCTGCGGCGTCGCGGTGGAGTGCGCCATGAACACCGTGCTGGCCGTGGAGCTGCTCAAGGGCCTGGCCACGCCGTGGCCCCGGATCGAGTCCGACACCCACATCATGTCCGCGGGCTCGGCCCGGCCGCTGGAGGACGCGTTCCGGATCGCCCAGGCCGACCTGGTGCACTGGGTGGCGCAGGACTGGGGGCTGTCCGTCCTCGACTCCTACCAGTTCATCACCCAGGCGGTGGAGGCACCGCTGGCGAACGTGTGCGACACGAACTACACCTCGGTCGCCAAGCTGCGCAAGGACTGGCTGCCCGGTGCAGGCGCGACCATGCGCGGCGCCCACGCGCAGCTCAGGGAGCTGGCCCGCGGATACAGATCCTGAGAACCTGTATCTGAGCCCCGCCGCGCTGCTCTACAGTTCAAGGGCCCAGCACGGGGTTCTGGGCCCTGCAGACATGACTGGGCCTGAGAAGAGGGGGGACCCACATGCCGTACAAGTATGGTCGCCGACCGCCCAAGAACGCTCCCGCCCTGAGGCTGGCCAGCTTCCTGTCCAGCGCTGTCCCGGCTCATCCGCGCAGCGAGGACTACCTGGCCAACCTGGCGGACTGGCAGATGCTGGGCAACGACGTCGCCGGCGACTGTAACGCGGTCACCTGGGCGAACATGCGCCGCCTGGTTACCGCCGCGCTGAGCACCGAGTACTACCCCACCCAGGCGCAGGTGTGGCAGTTCTACCAGACGCAGAACCCGGGTTTCGACCCGAGCGGCACCAGCAGCACCAACGGGCCGGGAAGCAAGCAAGACCAGGGCATGGACATCCAGACCGGCCTGGAGTACCTGCACTCCGCCGGCGGCCCGGACGGCGTGAAGGTGGTCGCCTTCGCCAAGGTCGATCCCACCAACCTCGACGAGGTGAAGGCCGCGCTGGCCATCTTCGGCGGGCTCTGGCTGGGAATCCTGGTGCTCGACGCGAACCAGAAGCAGTTCTCCGAGGGCCATGCCTGGACCGATGTCGCCGGCTCGCCGATCGACGGCGGCCACGCCATCCTCGGCGGCGGCTACACCACCGCCGACGTCAAGTTCATCACCTGGGCCAAGGAGACCAAGTTCGCCAAGTCGTTCTGGGACGGCGCCGCCCAGGGCAACCGGCTCGTCGAGGAGGCGTGGGTCGCCATCTGGCCCGAGCACCTCGGGACCGGGGCCTTCCAGCAGGGCGTGGACCAGGCCCACCTCACCGCCGACTACCAGGCCCTGACCGGCAGCCCGCTGGTGCTGCCGTCGTAGCCGTGCCGGCGCGTCCGGCGATCGCCTAGGCTGACTGGTGCACCGGATGGCGCAGGGCCGGCCCGTCCCTACCTGAGCCGCCGAGTCCGCGCGGAACGGGAAGGGGCAGGTCCATGGGGCCAGGATCGGGCGGCGCAGGCCGGCCCGCGTTGTGGAACGGCTTCGCGAACATGGCCAGCCTGGCCGGCCATGCGGTCACGATCGAGCGGGGTGAGGGCGTCACCGTCTTCGACACGGCGGGACGCCCCTACCTGGATGCGATCGCCAGCCTCTGGTACAGCAACGTCGGCCACGGGCGGGCGGAACTGGCCGAGGCCGCCACGGCCCAGATGCGACGTCTGGCCGTGTACCAGACGTTCGAGCCGTTCGCCAACCCGCCGGCCGAGGCGCTGGCCCGGCGGGTGGCGGACATCGCGCCGGTCCCGGACGCCAGGGTGTTTTTCACGCCGGGCGGGGGATCCGACGCCGTGGACAGCGCGGGGAAGCTCGCGCGCGCCTACTGGCGCGCGGCCGGCCGGCCCGGCAAGCAGGTGATCGTCTCCCGGTCGCACGCCTACCACGGGATGAACGCCTACGGGACGACGCTGGGCGGCATCCCGGCCAACACCGAGCCGTTCGGCGAGCTGGTGACCCGGGTCGAGCACGTGCCGTGGGACGACGCGGCGGCGCTGGACAAGCTCATCGGGGAGCTGGGCGCCGACCGGGTCGCCGCGTTCTTCTGCGAGCCGGTCGTCGGTGCCGGGGGCGTGTACCCGCCGCCGGAGGGATACCTGGAGCAGGTGCGGGACATCTGCCGCCGCCACGAGGTGCTGTTCGTGGCGGACGAGGTGATCACCGGCTTCGGCCGGCTCGGCGCCTGGTTCGGCAGCGGCCGGTTCGCGCTCGACCCGGACATGATCACCACGGCCAAGGGGCTGACGTCGGGTTACCTGCCGCTCGGCGCGCTGATCGTGAGCGGCCGGGTGGCCGAGCCGTTCTGGCGCCCCGGATCGGCCGAGGTGTTCCGGCACGGCTACACCTACTCCGCTCACCCCACCGCGTGCGCGGTCGGCCTGGCCAACCTCGACCTCATCGAGCGGGAGCGGCTCATCGAGCGGGTCGCCGAGCTCGAGCCGGTCCTGGCCGACACGCTCAAGCCGCTCGCCGGCCACGAGCTGGTCGGCGAGGTGCGGGCCGGCACCGGCCTGCTGGCCGCGGTGGAGATCGCGCCGGAGGCCCGGGCGCAGGACCCGGGCCTGGGCCCGCGCCTGGTGACCGGGATCCGCGAGCGCGGCGTGATCACCCGGCTGCTGCGCGGCGTGGCCCTGCAGGTCTCCCCGCCGTTCGTGATCACCGCGGCGCAGATCCAGCAGATCGCCGAGACCTTCGCCGCCGAGCTCGACGCCGCCGCCGGGCGCTGAGCCGCCGGAACCGGGTCCGTGCCCGGCTCCCGGGCCTAGCGCGGGTCGGGGCGGTCGACGTTGAAATGCCGGATCACCGTCGCGATCCAGCTGTCGTCCTGGTGGACCAGGTTGAACTGGCTGATCACCCGCTGCCCGCCCTCGTAATCGCCGTAGAGCAGGTTGACCACGAGCGGCTCTCCGGTGTTGACCGCGGCGGTGACGGCCTTGAAATCGTCCGCGTCGGGATCGCGGCAGGCGCCCTCCCAGAATCCGGTGTCGCCCGGCGCCACGTAGATGTCCAGGCTCTGAGTCGTGAACTCCTCCAGCGGCGGGTGAACCCGCTCGTACTGCAGGCCGACGCTCAGATACCACCCGTGCAGCACGGCCACGCCGGTGCCGACGTTCCGGATCGAGATGGCCAGGTAGATCACGCTGTCGGTGACTTTGATCGCGGCGCGGCCGCCGGGGACGTCGAAGTGTTCCCCTCCCCTGAACTCGACGCGCTGCTTCGGGTCTTGCAGCCGTGAGTTCGCCAGCAGGGGGCGGCGCCCGGCGAGCAGCGACTGTTCCGCAACGCGGGCGGCCTGCTCGGAGATGCGGGTAGCGCGGTTTCCCTGGCGGACCGACACGAAGGTCGCCACGGCCAGCACGAGGGTGCCGCCCGCGGTCGCCAGCGACGCGATCGTGGCCCAGTCAGTCATCCGCCGCAGCCTAACCCGGGTGCGTGGAGGCCGGGGAGTTCCTGAGGCGGCCGCTGGTCGCGAGGCTGGCGGTGGCCGGCCCGGCGGGGCCGGCCGTCCGGCGGGTGGCGCTCAGGACGTCTCGAAATACCGGCGGTGCTCCCAGTCGGTGACCTGCTCGGCTTCCCACTCGCGCCAGAGCCGGAACTCCACCTCGCGGGAAAGGAGGTAGTGGTCGACGAATTCCCGGCCGAGCAGGTCGGGCGCGATCAGCGAGTCCCGCAGCGCGGCGATCGCGTCGGCTAGCGTGGCCGGAAGGCGCGGGAACCGGTCATCGGCGTACGCGTCGCCCGTGGCCGGGGCGGGGGGCTCGAGCTTCTCGGCGATGCCGTGCAGGCCGCCGGCCAGCATGGCGGCGATGGCCAGGTAGGGGTTGACATCGGCGCCGGGCCGGCGATGCTCGAGCCTGACCGCCTTGGCGGCCCCGGTGATCGCCCGGATGGCGGCGGTCCGGTTGTCCACACCCCACGAGGCGGTGGCCGGCGTCCACGTTCCCGGCTGCAGCCTCCGGAACGCATTCACCGACGGGTTGAACAGCACGCTGAAGTCCGCCAGGGTCTCCAGCTGCCCGGCCAGGTAGTGCCGGGCGAGCGGAGACAGCGTGCCGTCCGGGGCGGCGAAGACGTTGGCCCCGTCTTGCCAGAGGCTCTGGTGGAAGTGGCAGCCGGACGTCGGCGCGCCGGTCCGCCACTTCGGCATGAAGGTCGCCACGAGGCCTCGCTCGCCGCACAGTTCTTTCAGGTAGGCCTTGGCCCGGGCCGCGTGGTCGGCGGCTTCCAGCGCCGGGGCGTGGGCGATGGCGAACTCCAGCATCCCGTGGCCGAGCTCGGTGTGCACCGACTCGACGGAGATGCCCACCGCGTCCATGCGCTCGAAGAAGGCCTGGGCGAGGGGCCGCAGCTCACGCAGCCGGAGCGAGCTGTAGGCGTTCATCGTCCGCCCCAGCGGGACCGGCCCGCCGCGCTCACCCTCGCCGCCGCCGTGGCCCGGTTCGCCGCCGGCGTGCACGACGCACAGCTCCCATTCGGCCGCGAAGCGGGCCTCGAAGCCGAGCTCGGCGCACCGGTCGGTCACGGCCCGCAGGACCGTGCGCGGGGCCAGCGGGAACCGGGCCCCGTCGGCGCCGAACAGGTCGCACAGGACCGCCGCCGTTGCCTCACACCACGGCAGCGGCCGGAGGGTCGCCAGGTCCGGCCGCATGACAAGGTCGGGGTACCCGTTGCCCGGGGATGACGCGGGGCTCTCGTACACGTCATCCGCCTGGGTGAGCCCGAACATGATGGTGCACATCGCAGCGCCGAGCGGGGACGCCGCCTTCACCGCCGAGACCAGCTTGGCCCTCAGTCCTCCGTCCAGGTCGGGAACCTCGAGCTGAACCACGCGCGCGCTGTCCAGTTCTCGCCCCCGGCCCCCCGCCGCGCCCCGCGCGCCGGGCCGTCCCCGCTCGCTTCCCGCCCCGCGGTTCTCTGGCTCGGTCATGCCAGGGCCAGGATCCATCCGCCGTCGACGACGAGGTCGACGCCAGTGATGAAGGCGACCCGGCCGCCGAACGCCTCCCGTGGCCGCGTGCCCCGTGGCTGCATGCTCAGCCCGGGCGATCCGGGGTGAGAACCGTGGCTCATCTGCTCCATTCTGCTGCAACTGCGTGGTCGGCCGGGTCTACCGCCTCGATGAGGGTCACGGTTCCGCCTCGGGTTTATCCGCGCCCACCCGCCGGTACGCCTCGTCCGGGACCAGCTGAGGATCCTTGTACACGCTCCACGTGCAGTAGTCCCGCGGCTGCGCCGTGCCCCACACCGGCGGCTCCACGACCCTGACCGGGTAGCCCAGCCGGGCGATGGATGCTCGTTCCTGGAGCTGGCAGCAATGGACGCAGTAGAGGCATACCCCCTCGGTCTGCCAGGCCCAGTCGTGCCGCCCGGCGGTGACCCGGAAGCCGAAGGGCTCGCCCACCCGGGCGGCGCCGTCAGCGTTGGCGTCGGCTCGCAGCGTCCGGCCGCCGGACCCGCACGGGTCGAACCGGAAGACCCACCGGTCCGCCTCCTCCTGCAACGACACCTCTCCCGTGCGCCGCGGTCCGCTGAGGTGGCCGCGCAGTGAGGCGGCCGCGTCGGCGAGCAGCACCGCCACCGATTCCGCCCAGGGACGGCGGGCCGTGTCGTACGCGTCCCGGCTCGGGTAAAGGTCGCCGATCGCGTCATCCCACATGGCGCCCACGACCGGCTCGCCCAGCTGCCCGGCGGCCAGGCTGAACAGCGCGCAGGTGATGTCGCAGAACCGGTCGTGCACCGCCATCCACGCGGAGCGGAGCTCCTCGACCAGATCGGACGCGGCCCGGCCGTCGCCGGCCCGGCACGCCTGCTCGGCCCGGGTGGCCAGTTCTTGCACGACCGCCCACTGCCGGGGCATGTCCAGCGAACCCCCGGCCGTCGCGCCGAGCAGCGAGAGGACCCGGCGCTCCTCGTCAGACACGACCGCGGCGGGCACGCCGCGGTCGAGCAGGAACCGCCGGGCGCGCTCGATGAACACCGGGAACAGCTCGCGGCCCTCGGCGGCCTCGTCGAGCAGCTGGCGGATCCGCCGGACGCCCTCGGCCGCGTCGCCCGCCGCGATCGCCCGCCGGGCCAGGGTGTAGGTCGGCTCGGTCTGCGGCGGCCCCGGCACCATCGGTCTCGCCTTCTTCTGGCCGGCCGCCGGCCGCGTCCGCGTCAGTTGATGCCGGAGTTCACCATCCGGCCGAGGACCTCGTACTTCTCCGGGCTCCGCTTGCGCAGGACCAGCGCCAGGACCACGCCGATAGCCAGCCAGGCCAGGCACAGCCACGGAATGATGTTCACCCAGAAGATCGAGCCGCCGATCTTGGGGAGGTTCGCCCACAGCAGCCACAGGACCACGACCATGACCACGATCGACAGCGCCGGGATGATCCCGGTCGTCCACAGGTTCCACTCGTGCCGGTACCGCGGCTGCCGGAAGTGCAGGATCGTCGCCAGCGAGGACAGCGTCTGGTTCACCAGCACCGAGAACGTGGCCACGATCGCGAACCAGCCGAACAGCTCGTAGTAGGGGGCGTTCTGGAAGTTGGCGAAGGCCTTCGCCGACGGGCTCGCGTACCAGATGATGATGAACAGCACCAGGAGGCAGGCCACGATCAGCGTCGTCAGCGCGTTGGCCCAGTGCGGGCTCTTCCACTTCACGTGCGTCCGCCCGAGGTGCGGGTGGAAGATCTTTTCCCGCCCGATCACGTACAGGTACCGCGAGTTCGTGTTGTGGAAGGACAGCGCGCAGGCGAACGACGAGGTCAGGATCAGCCACTGCATGACGTCGGTCACCCACAGGGCGGCGAACTTGGTGGTGACGCCGTAGTAGAAGTTGCCGCCGTTGGTCGCCGCCTGGTGCACCGCGTCGTGCAGGCCCCATCCGGTGACCGCGGCCCAGGCACAGACGGCGAAGAACAGGCCGCCCCCGACGACGCAGATGAACAGCGCCTGCGCCCCGATCTTGCGCGGGTTGCGCGACTCCTCGGCGTAGTTCGGGATGGTCTCGAAACCGACCCAGGACCACACGGCGAAGAAGATCCCGACTCCCGGGGCCAGGCCGCGGAACGCGTTGACCGGGTTGATCGGGGCCGCCGATATGCCGGTCGGGCCGCCGCCCTTGGCGAACACCGCCACGACCATGATCGTGAGGACCAGGATCTCCAGGATGAGCGCGACGCCGAGGACCTTGGAGCTCAGCCGGATGTCGAAATGGGCCAGGAGGAAGTTGAGGGCCAGGGCCCCGAACGCGAGGTACGGCCAGGGGATCCCCACGTGGAAGAACTGCTGGATGGTGATGTTGCCGAAGTAGCCGAACGCGCCGTACAGCGAGCCTTCCACGAACGCGTACGCGAAGACCGACAGCCACCCGGCCGCCATCCCCATCGGGCGGCCGAGCCCGTGGCTGATGAACGAGTAGAAACCGCCCGAGGACGGGACGCTCCGCATCATCTTCACGTAGCCCACCGAGAACAGGGCCAGCATGACGATGCCGATCCAGAATCCGGCGGGCGCCCCGATCCCGTTGCCGATCCCGACCGCGATCGGCACGTTGCCGAGCTGACCGGTCAGGGGCGACATGGCGGCGAACGAGATGAACAGGACGCCAGCGAGCCCGATGGCCCGGTGGCGCAGCTTTTGGATGTCTTCTCTATCGGCGATGTCCAGTGTCGTTGCCGTGGCGGTCTGCACCTCGCCGGAGCCAGCCGTGTCCATACGTCCTCCCGACTCGGCGCGCCGATGTTAGCCGATGTTAAAGGCGTGGCAAAACGACACGCATGGTCTGTTGAGCGAACCATAAGACCATTGCGAACCGGCTGTCAACGGGGTTGACGGGCGGCACGTTTCGTGCTCTGACCAGCCCATTTTTGGCGCGGCCGGGCGGCATCAGGAGGCGTAGAAGGGGACCGGGTCCGGCGCCCTGGCCTGGGCCTGGTAGGCCCGCAGGTCATCGGGCTCGGACTGGGCGGCCAGGTCGGCGGCCACGAGGTCGCGGTATCGGCTGACCTCCCGGCTGGTGCGCGTCGCGTCCCAGCCGAGTTCGGCCGTCATCAGCGCGGCGGCGCGCGGCGCGGCCGCCAGACCCCGGTCGCGGACCTCGATCGCCGCGCGCGTCCGGCGGGCGAGCACGTCGTCCAGGCGCACGGCGCCTTCGTGCGTGCACGCGTAGACGATCTCGGCGGCGAGGTACCCGCCGGCCGCCTCCACCGGCTGCCCCAGCTCGGGGCGCGCGCGGACCAGCCCGAGCAGGTCATCGACGGCCGAGCCGTAACGGCCGAGCAGCCGCTCGACCTGGGCCACGGGCAGGCCGCTCGCCGCCGCGAGCCGCTGCCGTCCCGCCCAGCGCTCGGCGAACCCGGCCGCGCCGACGAGCGGGAGCGTGCCGGTCCGCGACGGCGGGACCGGCCCCGGCAGGTCGGCGGCGGCCGCGTCGATGAGATCGCGCGCCATCACCCGGTAGGTCGTGTACTTGCCGCCGGCGATCGCGGTGAGCCCGGGCCGGACCGAGCTGACCGCGTGCTCGCGGCTGAGCCGGGTGGTGTCCCCGGCACCGCGCGCCGCCACCAGCGGCCGCAGGCCGGCGAACACGCCCTCGATGTCCGCGTCGCCGAGCGGGCGGGCCAGCATCTGGTTGGCCTTGGCCAGCAGGTAGTCGATGTCCGCGCGGCTCGCCACCGGGCGTCCGGGGTCGTGCCGCCATTCGGTGTCGGTGTCGCCGATGAGCCAGTGATCGCCCCACGGGATCACGAACAGGACGCTCTTCTCGGTCCGGGTGAGCAGCCCGGTGCCCATCCGGATGCTGCTGCGCGGGACCACGATGTGCACGCCCTTGGACGGCCGTACCCGCAGCTCGCCGTCCGGGCCGCCCCCGTCCCCGGCCGCGGCGTCCAGGCCGGTCCAGGCCCCGGTCGCGAGCACGACGTGCCGGGCGCCGATGCTCAGGTCTGCCCCGGTG
>Ga0126381_100008998_pt1 | contig 11194 bp, 5 predicted proteins | sample PanSoiMetPlot_28_FD_96465 | JGI IMG/M metagenome (GOLD analysis project Ga0126381, IMG submission 96465) | Tropical forest soil microbial communities from Panama - MetaG Plot_28 | ecosystem: Environmental > Terrestrial > Soil > Tropical forest > Bulk soil | place: Panama | collected 2016-02-17 | reverse complement strand
CATCTGATCTGGGCAAGTAGAGAGTAAGGAGAGGGTTGGCGGAAAGCGGCGTTCTGCTGTGTAGTTCAGGCTGAGATAGACTAATCCCGTAAAAAGGAACCCCGAACGACTGGTCAAAAGGAGAGTATAAATGAGCACCAATGATCGCTCCAGCACCGGGCATAATCTGTTGCTGCTATTCATAGCGTTTTTCGGCATCTTTGTGTACGGACTGTTGACGGCACTACCCGGAACTGTACTACCGGAGCTCGAGCGGCATCAGTTCCTGCCAAATGACGCCAAGGCAGGGACGTTCCTGTTGATCAACGCCATCGGCGCGGTCCTCGCCTATATCATCAGCGGACCGCTCACCGATCGCCTGGGCAAGAAATTCACACTGTTTGTAGGTTCAGCTCTCGTGATCGGGTCGATGGGAGGCTTCGCCTTGATTGTCGGCAACGTTCCGGCGGCCGGCGCGCTGGCCCTGATATTCGCGTGTTCTCTCGTGCTCGGTTTAGGAGCCAACGCAATCGTCAGTGCTGGCCATGCCCTTGTTGGTGACATCGCTGCCAGCAGAGTCAATTCAGCGCTCAACCTGTTGGATGTCTGTTTCGGGCTTGGTTTATTTGTGTTGCCCTTTATAGCGCAGGCCCTGCCCCATGATGCGGGGCTGTCTACGATCTTTTGGGTTCTGGCTATATTCACTGCTGCGCTCCTGGTCCTGGTCGTGGCCCCGAGGTTTCCGAGACCCGTCCATCCGGAGTCATTCCCGATCAGAGAGGCGGGCGACCTGTTCCTCAGCCCATCCTTCTGGTTGCTGGCTATCGCTTTGTTTATGTACGTCGGCACCGAAGTCGCGGTAGGCAAATGGGTGGTGACATTCTTGGAAAGGGACGCTCAGTTGCTTTCGGCCGTAGGAATAGATGCCGCACGGCTGCAACAGATGGCCCAGGCCTCGCCGGATTCCCTTACGGATTTCTTCAAGAACGATCGTGCTGGGATAAACCTGGCCGATTTCGCGCTCAAGACTCTGTCCTTCTTCGGGCTGTCCCTTATGATAGGGCGCCTGATTTCCAGCTTTCTTCTTGGCGTCCTGCGGGTCGGCAGCACCGTGTTGCTGATGGCAGGTTCGGCAGTCACCACGATTGGACTCGCTATAGCATTCAACGCGACCGACCCCGAAGCAGTCCGCTGGGCCGTTGTCCTGGCTGGAATTGGGATGGGACCTATTTTCCCCACTTCGGTTGGCTTGGCTTCCGTCATAGTGCCCAGGATTGCCGGAACCGCGATGAGTTGGGTCATGGGAATCGGGTTTGCCGGACTGCTGGTCATACCGCCATCCGTGGGTTACATCTCCGACAAGGTTGGAGGCCAGGCCGGCGACGTCCGCAAGGGCCTGTTCGCCGTTTTGGCGGCCTCCGCGATAATGCTGCTGCTCCATATTATACTTGCAGCCCGGGAGCGTCATCGAAACAAACAGCAGCGAGTCGAAGTCCAACCGGAGGTTACAGCCAAAGCTCAGTCATGACTTCCTGGGATCGGACGCTTCCAGCATGCGAGTGCTCCGGACCCCAAATAGTCAATTCGACGCCGCGCCCTTGGGGCGCGCCCTTCCAGAGTGCCACTGTCGTTACTCCACGGGAGGTGGCAGAGCCGCTGGAGGATTATCGGCTGGGCGGCGGTGAGTCAGAGACTCACCGCACAGCGGGCGGGAGAGCCGCAGGGAGTGCCGATTCCAATTCTTTCACGCCTTCGAAGACTCACTGCGGGCGGCAGAGCCGCGGGGAAGCGCCGATTCTCATTTGCGATCACTTGATCACTAGATTCTGGATCGCTGTCCGCACCCGGCCAGAATCATCTCGTCCGCTGAACACAACGTGATAAGTCCCAACCGGAGCGCTCTTGGCGGCCTTGAAACTAAAGCTCACGCTCGTGCAACTGGACGCCTCGCTATTAGGCTTCAGCGACAATTTGAATGCGGACGTATCCGCAGCGGCCACGCTCACGTTTCCGGCAAATCTGCCGGTCCGGCCGATCAACACCGTGAACTCTCCCTTCTCCCCGCCGCTAATCGATACTTGTTTCGGGTATGGGATCAGTTCAAAGTCAGGCGATCCGCCGCCCAACCCCCCGATTGACGCCGTCAGAATTTCCGGATTCGCGGATGAATCGTCAGTCCACGCAACAACCAGTGCGCCGGAATTATCGAACACTGCGGCCGGGCCCACCGAGAATCCCGGATTAGCGGACACGTTTATCGGAAGCTCGAAGGTCGCGCCGCCATCGACTGACCTCGCGACAAAGATGTCGGCCTGAAGGTTGTTGTCGGTATCTTCCCAGGCGACCGCGATGTTGCCGCCGCCATCCGTGTTGATACTGGGGAACAGCGACTCCCCCGCGTTGTTTGACACGTCCACCGCCGCGCTAAATGTAGCGCCGTGGTCGCAGGATCTGGATACAACAATCTCCGCGTTCTCTCCCTGAACCAGGTCTAAGAAGAAATCCGTGAATGCAACATAGATATTGTCGGCGTTATCGATCGCAATCGCCGGGCTGAATGTGGAGACCTCCGGGTCGGAGATCACCGTTGCGGTTGAAAACTGGCGCCCATCGCCGGCAATAGCGAGATTGATGGTTGGTATCGATGCTTGTTGATCGTTGTATACCAGGTAGGCTGCCCCCCGCGAATCAAAGACCACTTGCAACCCGGACGTGCTGGCATCTTCGCGACTACCCGACACTTGAACCGGATTTGAAAACGTCTTGCCGCCATCGGTTGACCGGGCCGCGAACACCAACCCCTGGATTGACTTGATATCAATATAAGCGCAGATGATGTTTCCGCTCTTGTCGACGGCAATCGTCGGAGTCTCAGCCTGGTCCGAAGCTGGAGAAACACCTACGGCTGCGGAAAAACTCGCGCCTCGGTCTGATGACGACGACACCATGACCCGCGCCGTGCCCTTCACAGGGTCGAGGTCCAGCCAGGTTGCATAGAGATTGCCGGCTGCATCGACTGCAAGAGTAGGCTCGATCGAGTCCGCCGAATTGCCCGAAATCACTGCCGGCGCCGAATAAGTCCGGCCGCCGTCCGACGACTTTGAATAGAATACCTGGCTTCCGCCCGCCCCAACCGCGGAATCGTCGTCATACACCAGGTGAACAGTCCCCGCCTGATCGACTCTGAGGCCCGACTGCAGCGACGTGAACCCCCGGGTGTTCGATATGTCGACCGGGGGCTGCGTCGTCCTGTTCGGGTTTTCGACTGAAAGCTTTACGTTGGTCCTTCTCACGCTGGTTCCGGTCGCGGCAGTAATCGTCACCAGATAGGTGCCGGAGTGAGTTGACGGATCAGTCGATACATTGAGACTCGCCGGGCTGCCGGCTCCAACCGTTGCACTGGTGAACGAGTACGTCACGCCCGGTATCGATGGAGCCGCTGACAGCGCGAGCGTCGCGGTGAACCCGTTGACCGCCCCCGTGTTGAGCTGAAACTGGGTTGAGTTGCCGGCGACCAACGAGTCATACAGTTTTGCGGCAGAGATATTATAGTCTCCGGCAGCCGGGCTCTGGCTTTCCGGGATAAAAGTGAAAAAAGCGTCGGCGTCCCCGGACCGCTCGTCGCTCCACGAAAGATAGAAATTACCGCCATCCGACGTGATGCCGTCGTAGTCGCCGTGATACGATGCGGCAAATCCGGCCTCAACAGGTCCGAACACCCAGTTATGATTCGTTATCCGGAAGTTCTTGCTAAAGCTGTTGCCGCCATCGCTGGACATCGTCATATAGACGTCAGTCAGGCTGTCGTCCCCCGGATCGTTCCGCCTGTCCCACCACTTAACCGCTAGAGTGCCGTCAGCGGCAGCGGTAATCGACGGAAAAAGCTGAGTTGTGGTCGTCCCATCGTCGTTGAGTCTCGCTGGAGGCGTAAAGCTGTGTCCGCCATCAGACGAACGAATGTAATAAACATCGGACCGGTCCGGACCATTGATGACGGGTTCCGCGTCGTATGTGATGTGCACTGCTCCGTTTTTATCAACGACCATCGAGGGAAAGCTGTTGTCCCTGACCGAGTCTCCCCCGGTAACCGGATTGACCGCATTCAAAGTCGCGGCGGATATGGGGCTGCTGAACGTCTGACCGCCGTCGGTGGACTTGACGATACTCATGCTCGCGCTCGCCGGATTACCGGTGTCCACGTAGGCAACATAGAGGTCGCCATTGGGCGCCACCGCGGGGATCGAGCCCTGAACCGTGTACTTGCCCGTTTTGGGCGATACCGTCACCGGGCTCTGAAAGCTTGCTGCGCCATCTACTGACCGCGCTACATTGATGTAGCTTCCATTGGTGGCGGTGAAGTCAGTCCAGCTCACATAAACGTTACCCCTGAACGGCGACGATGCACCTCGGTCGGCGGTAATCCATGGCTTATCCTGAAAATCGCTCTCGTTGCTCGCAGTAGTGCTGGCATCCAGCGGGGCGCTGAACGTGACGCCGTTGTCGGTGGACTTTGTGACTCCGACTATTACATTAAAGAACGAGCTGCCGGTATCAAAGGCTATCTCGGAATAATAGAACTCACCAGACGGTCCCAGCGCGACGGTACCATCCCCGAGATTCAGGCCGCCCAGCTTTAGCGGCATCCTTGCATGAGTAAAGGTGCTGCCCCCGTCACTCGAATATGAATACCCCGAGACATCCTCAAAGTCAGAGTCGTTGAAGGTTTCCACGATGAATCGTCCATTTACGGCTATGCTGGTTTCACTCTGCGTGTGACCATTGGTGTCCATCGTTGGGTCGTTCACCCGAATGTTGTCGCCTGCCGATATCTGCTCGGGTGCGACTTTGCCTTTGTGCCTTTCGGGACCGATGGTTTTGGGCGGAGCCTTGATTATGCCGCTCGAGACTAGAACTGCGCGTCTGCCGGGGCCGGACAACCGTTCAAAGGCGCCATTGAACAACGGCCATGAGGTGTGCGATCTTCGCAGTCCTGGCTGGCTCAGCTTGCCCGCAAGAGGCTCGAATCTGTTGCGCGCGCCTAACGCAGACGGCCGTCGTGAACCCGTTTTGTTACGGCCCGCGGCGGCAACGCCGGGGCCTCCATGGGCCGCAGCGTCAAAAAGTCCGCTCGTAGGAATGCCGTATAACACGATAGCGCACAGCACAAAAGACAAGACCACTCCTGGCGATGACCTCGACGCCTTATTCATCACGACAACCTCCGAAATTGTTTGGCTGGTAAGCCAGAAAAGCGAGGAATTCCGCGCACCAGTTAAAAAATGGGATTATCTCGCTACGCCACGGATTCCGGGGGACTTAGCCTTTTGATCCCAATGCCAGCCTAATTCTCTATTTCGTCTGCCGCTAAGTCAAATGCCGATCCGCCGGGTTGTGCCGGCTCGCAACCACCCCTCCTGACGCCTCTGTCCATCTTGAGATTGACTGGCTGCGTCCCACCGTCAAGTGACGAAGCAGCCCGATTGTGTATAATTGGTCAAGCAGGATTACAATTGAGCAAAGGGGAGCATGATGGGAAAGGGAAAACCCGCTCCGCGAGAAACTGCGAAAGAAAAGAAAACATCAGCGAAAAAGGCGGCGCCGGCTAATGCGCCCGGCAAGAAGGCCGTTGCAGCGCCGCAGTCTAAGAAAGCCCCGACACCCAGGAAAGCACAAAAGCCTGTGCCGGAGAAGTCAGCAGCAGCCACTGGCCCGTCAGAACGGGCACGGACCGCGAAGGCCGAATCTGCAGACACTCAAACCAAGCAGGCAGAGACTCAAACTACGCCGCCGGCATCTAATTCGACCGGCGAGTCTGCTGTTCACAAGCAGCCAGTTCAGGCACCTCCAGCGCCCGCTGGCCAACGCCAGCATGAAGCCCAGGCTGCAGGGTCTGAAGAACTCGAAGGTGTGCGGCTGCCGGTCGCTGCCGGTAAGGTCGGGGTTTTTGGAGGACCACGGGATCGCAGCGTCAAACCCGACGATAAGCTCGGCCTGCCCACCGGGAGACACTATCAGTTCGAGCAGTTCCGCACCCTCAATCCCAAGAGTTACTACTGTGCGATGCGGTGGGAGTATCGCCAGCAGCATATGAGCACTGAGGAAGGCAAACGCTGGTGGGCAAACAAAAAGATCGCAGTCACCAACCCGGCCAACAACAAGACCGTCGTCGTCAGGGCCGTGGATTATGGACCTCACGAGAACTCCGGGTTGGCAATCGCCATCTCGCCAGGGGCTGCAGAAGCCATCGGAGTGGAAGCCGGGCATGAGGTCGTGATCGCTTTCGCGGATGAGAAAGCCCAGCTCGGTCCGGTGAGCGCGCCGGAAGGCTCTAGTTAGCAAGGCGGGCCGCGCTTGACCTGCAGGTTGCTTGTCATGTTCAGTTCAGGTTGGCACGCCACGCTTTCGCTGTGCTCCCGCAGATGGCATTATGATTCGCTACAGCGCATTTGATCCGCCGGAATACGTCGACTGGAAGCCCGACCCCGATGTCATGGAGCAGTATCGCAGCACGCTGCTAGCTGATCCGCGCCGCCGCGACATTATTGAGCAGATCGGGCCGCCCCTGCTCATCGCTTTGTACGAGGGAATGCTGCGAAATCGGCTTCATGATATTGCCCTCAAGCGGTGGGTTAAGCATGGAATCGCTTCAAAAGCCTGGCTGGGCACCGGGGAAGAGGCAACAACAATCGGAGCTGTTCACGCCCTCGATCGCGGAACCGAAATCGACGGAACTCGCACCGATGTAGTAGGTCCCATGATCCGCAACGCCGGGGCCTGTCACGAGTTCGGCATGCCGGTCGCGGATATGCTCCGCGGCTACCTGGGTACAGCGGACTCTCCCACGCGAGGCCGCGACCTGCATATCGGCGATCTCGAACGGGGCATCCTTGCACCTGTTAGCCCGGTCGGGATAATGGTCCCCGTCGCGGCCGGCATTGCGCTTGGCTTCAAAATGCGGAAGCAAGCGCGGGTCGCTCTGGCATTCATCGGCGATGGCTCGACCAAGGCCAGCCCCTTTCATGAAGGAATGAATTTCGCCGCCGCAACACGCCTGCCACTGATTGTTATCATCCAGAACAATCAGGTCGCCCTCGGAACCAGATTGGACCAGTACAACCGGGCCCCTTTCCTGGACTATATTGAGGCCTATGGCGTCGAAGGATGGGGCTTCGATGGAAACAATGTTCTCGATGCCTATGCTGCAGTGAAAATCGCAGCGGATCGCGCCCGCCGTGTGGATACCTCGGATCGCGGACCCTTCCTCCTCGTATCCGAGACATTTCGAATGGGCGGACACGCGACTCATGACGAAAGAGAAGCTAGGAAGACTTTTCCGTCTCAGCTTTTTCAGTATTGGGGCAAACGCGATCCCATCGGCACGTTTGAAACCTACTTGATCGATAGCGATCTCAACCTCGAAACCGGACAACACAGCCGGCCAGCCGCCTTCAAGGAAACTAATGCTCGTCTGTTGCACGGGGTCGAAGAGAAAATCGTCACTGAAGTCGAGGAAGCCGCCGGTGAAGCCCTCGAAAGTGCCCGTTTGCGAATGCCAGACCCTGAGTCGGCGGCAAACGGAGTGTTTGCTGGTCCCGATTCGGAACCACTTCTTAAATTTGCCGGAACCGTGCTTGCCGGTTGCAAACCTCTTGGAAAATCGGGCTGAAGTAGAGCTCCCGGCTTGGCCTTTCCAGGCTCGAGCCCGCACTCGTCGAATGCCCCACCGATGCAGCTATGAAAAGCCGCTATGAAAAAAACACTTGCATACACAACCGTTATTCTTTGCCTCGCGACAACGATCATCGGACAAACTCGCAAAAAGACCACGCGCCAGCCACCGCCCCGGGCCCCTCAACAGCACAAGACCACGCCCCCACCGCCGATTACTGGGGCGCAGGTGGCCATCTCAACCAAAACTGGCGAGCAGATTACAGGGCAGGTGTTAGAGATGGGCGCCTACAAAGTCCGAGTAAAGCAGGGAGATCTCGAGTCTACGGTTCCTCTTGAGTCGATCAGCTCGATCAGGTTCGGGGACGCGACTTCGGCGGCTCAGGCATCCCCGGCGCCGCCGGCGAGCCATAGTCCCAACTTCAATCGGGACGCTGACTCGGTAATAGCTCTACTGCAAGCGATGGACTCTGCTACGACGTCAGGCACCGAGTATGGGGACTACGGTCGGCAGCTCCTAGAACTAAGGCGTGCTACTGAGCGCTTCGTTAACAAGTATGCCGGATCTGATGAACCGGTTGAAACCAAGGTAGCTGCCATGTTCGCGGCTGTGGCCGACGACTACTCCCGTGCCCGAACGATCTGGACCCTGAAATTAGGTCAAGGCGCGGGCGCAACTGTTGCTGTTACGGATTCGCCCGCAGTAGCCGACGCAGTTGAGCTCTATCCCGATCTTGCTCAACTCGGATCCAGGAATAAACTGCCGGCAGACAAGCTCGTAGCGGGACTTTGGAAACACGCAGCGCTCCAGGCCGGTCGAGCTAAAAAGATTTTGGAGGAAGCCCGGTAAGTCCAGATCTACCGCCAGGAGTTCTGATTCAATTCACTCCCGCGAGGTGATGCTGCTGAGCCATGGACAGCGAGTGAGCTAAACCGGTTTAATACAAAAATCTCCGGTCCCCTTAATCCAAAGATTGCGTCGAAATAGTCCTATACTGACAGTGGGAATTCGTTGACTCTATCGAAGGTTTCATGTATTATAGCGCGGTGCGCCAGGTAGGTTAACGGACAAGCCCCTTGAAAACATCCAGTAGCCCCCTATCTGAATGTTTTATTCCCAGCGCACCGCTTGAAACAGGGTGGCCTCATGGCAGGAACATGGGGCCAGCTGTCTACGAGGCATCCTTATACCATATTCTTCAATAGGATGCAATAGAAAAGTTAAAGTAATTATTTAAGGTGTTCACGCAAGAAGGTTCCTTGTCCAACGTCGTTCCTCGGTTTCTTCAATGTTTACATAACTTAGAGACGATCAAATATCGCATCTATTCGTTCGATTCATCTTGCCGAATCAGCCGCGGCCGCTTCAAAAATATTGGTTTTTTTTGAAAAGTTTACCCTGGTCCCGGCGTTCCAATCTCTAGCCAAGTCTTTCGCTTTTGTGGAGGGTCTTATGGCGACTCGTCTCCTCAGCATCATCTTGACCGGCTGCCTTGCTGCGTCCGTGTGCGTTTCTGCAAGTTCAGCGGGCCGCCCCGCGGCAGGCAGCATCAGCGGGTCGGTCAAGGATCCGCGCGGCGCCATCATAGTCGGAGCTCAGGTCCATGCCACCGCAGCCTCTACTGGCGAAGCTCATAGTGGCGTCTCAGACGCGCAGGGCCGGTTCAGGATAGATGGACTGGCCCCCGGCGTCTACAACATCGATGTCGACAGCCCCGGGTTCAAGCTCCACGAGCCTCTGAGCCTGCAGGTCCAAGAAGGCCATACCACCCAGATTGACATTACGATGGAAGTGGCCGGGGTCAAAGAGGAGCTTGCCGTAGCCGGCAAAGGCACCGTGAAGTCTAATACAGATGCCAACTACAGATTGCTCCGGGACGGCAAGCCGTCTGAGACATTCGCTGTTCAAGGCCTCCTCCTCAAGCGCGACATTGCCACCATTACACTCTCCCAGGGCTCGATCTCGTTCCTCCCACCAGTGCAGGGGCGGGTCACAATGGGTGTGTTCGTTGGCGAAGGGGAACTGCAGCTCGCTCCCATTATAGGAACAGAACTGGACTACCTGAGAAAACTTACCAGGCAGGAAATGGTAAAGGAACAGTTCGACAAGGCGGTCCTTTGCTTTACGGACGATTCTTATAACGAAATCAAAAGCCATTCCACAGCAGGAGGCGACCCTTCCCACGCCTCGGGCGTGCTTAGCAGTTTTCACGATCGGGTCAGGGTCAGAGGCGAAAGCAACCTTGAAGCTGAGATATTGGCCGACCTTTACAACCCGCGATATCCCGGCTTCTTCCAAGCCTACATTTTCGGGCGAAAGCATCACGATCTCAGGTACGGCGTGCAGCCCAGGGGCGCCTCCGGATTCCTCGGCCCCGAAGAAGTAATTCTAGTCAACGAAGACCGGGGAGGCGACGAGGGAGGTATCTGGTACCTCGCTCATCGGGAATCCGAATATAGGAACAGAACTGCTAGCTCTGAGGAGGACAAACGGACGATCGATGCCGAGCATTACAAGATCGAAACAGTAATCGATTCCGGCGAGAAGCTTACTGCCACTGCTGAGTTGTCGTTTACAGCGCTGGTAGACGGCGAAAGAGTCTTGCACTTCGGACTGTTGCCCGCTCTGCGAGTCACTAGAGTGACCCTGGAAGACCGCGAAGTAGACTATATCCAGGAGAAAGAGAAGGAAGACGGCTCTTTCAACGTCGTCCTGCCGGCTCCTCTGGTCAAAGGAAACAAGTACAAGATAATGGTCGAGTACCAGGGTCACAAAGTCGTCGAAGATGCGGGCGGCGGAAACTTCTCGGTGGGCGCTCGGACTAGCTGGTATCCCAGCGTCAACGCATTCAATGATCGCGCGACATTCGATCTCACCTTCAAAGTTCCAAAGAGGTACGTAGTAGTCGGCGTCGGCAAGATGGTCAAAGAGTGGACCGAGGAGGGCTTTGCCGCCAGCCAGTGGGTGTCAGATATCCCGCTTGCAGTTGCCGGCTTCAACTATGGACTCTACAAGAAAAAACAAATCGTCGACCCCGAAACCAAGTACACGATCGAAAGCTACGTCACCGCAGAGCCTCCCGCATACCTTCGCAGGTTTGAAGAACTCGGAAGCATGTCCCCCGCCAGCCTGGCCAATAGCGCCATTGTGGAAGCGCAGAACTCCGTCAGGATTTTCAGCAAATACTTCGGAGATGCTCCCTATGGCAGGATCGCGATTACTCAGCAGCCTGCATTCAACTTTGGCCAATCCTGGCCGACGCTGGTCTACCTGCCGGTCAGCGCTTTCCTTGATTCAACCCAGCGCTACATGATCATGGGCGGCATTAATTCCAGGTTCAACGACTTCGTCTATGAAGTTGGATCGCATGAAGTCTCGCACCAATGGTGGGGCCATATGGTCGGCTGGGCTTCTTATCACGATCAGTGGCTGTCGGAGGGTTTCGCCTCGTTCTCCGCCGGACTCTATCTCCAGCTAACTGAGAAGACACCCGATAAATACATCCATTACCTGGACGAGGCGCGCAAGCGGATTTTGGACAAGAAT
>Ga0126381_100008997_pt1 | contig 11195 bp, 11 predicted proteins | sample PanSoiMetPlot_28_FD_96465 | JGI IMG/M metagenome (GOLD analysis project Ga0126381, IMG submission 96465) | Tropical forest soil microbial communities from Panama - MetaG Plot_28 | ecosystem: Environmental > Terrestrial > Soil > Tropical forest > Bulk soil | place: Panama | collected 2016-02-17 | reverse complement strand
TTGTCCTGGCTCGCCTGCGGGATGACGCCTTCCGAAGTCGGCCCGACATTGAGCAGATAATTCCCGCCCTTGCTTACGATGTCCACCAGTTTGAACGTGAGATCCTCGGGCGACTTCCAGTCAGTATCGTCCTTCTTGAATCCCCAGGTGTGATTCAGTGTGGCCGGCACTTCCCAATCGCCCTGCACCACCTGGTTGGGAATCGAGTTGTCGCCCATCGACCGGTAATCGCCCGGAACTCCGAGGCGTCCGTCGATCAGCGTGGCCGGCTGGAGCGTATGTACGATATCGACGAAGCGCGGCCCGCGATCACCCGTCATCATGCGAGCCGTATCGAACCAGATCAGGCAGATCGGCCCGTAGTTCATGAGCAGTTCCTTCACCTGCGGCTCGGCCTTTCCGCGCAGGTACTGGTCGTAATCTTTTTTATCGTCCGGTCCGAAGTCCCACGTGTTGCCCGCGCCGTTGGGCTCGTGCCAGTCCTGCGACTGCGAGTAGTAGAATCCGAAGCGAATATTGTGGCGCGCGCAGGCCGCTGCCAGTTCCTTCAGCGGATCGCGATGGAATGGGGTGGCGTCATAGATGTTGTACTTGCTCGCTGCCGAGTGGTACATAGCGAAGCCATCGTGGTGCTTGCTGGTGATCACGATGTATTTCATGCCGGCGTCCTCGGCCATCTGCACCCATGCCTCTGCGTCGAACTTCACCGGATTGAACTGTTTGGTAAGCTGCTCGTACTCGGTCACCGGGATCTTGGCGCGGTTCATGATCCACTCGCCGATGCCGGCGATCGGCTGGCCTTTCCACTCGCCCGCCGGAATCGAATAGAGACCCCAATGTATAAACAGGCCGAACTTGGCTTCGTGGAACCATTTCATCTTGGCGTCCTGTGAAGCAGGCGCGGGCAAAGCGCCCGGTGCGGGGCCCTTGAGTCCTTCGACAGCGGGGGTCTGGGCGAACAGATTTATCGTTAAAAGCAGGCCGAAAACATGCTTCATGGCAGCTCCTTCTGGGTTGAACTTCTATTGGCGCACAATCGGAGGCCAAATTCAACGTGCAGGGAAAGCTACCCGCAGCCGCTGCCGATCGGCCGCCGACATTCCTGAATGCTTGCGGATATCCGCACGGCTTGCCAGCGGGCGCCGGTAGCGGCCGAAATACTCCTCGATATTGCCGCCGTACTGGAAGCTGTACATGATATCCGCGAACTCGGCCGTGTGCTCCAATCCGAGCGCGTGCCCGCTTTCGTGCAGGCACGTGAGATACACGATGGCATCGCGCAGCAACTGGTCGCGCTCGCCCGCGGGCACTACCGCTGGAAGAACGTACACCTCGGCGCCGCGGACGCCATCGACGACAATTGGACGCGTCTCGCCGTAGAGCCCTTCGTGCCCACCAGCCCAGTAGAAGCGGATGTGCGCGTGCGCGGAATCGGCCGTCCGCGTGAGTGTCAAGCCGCCTCCCGACGCCGCCTGCCATGCCTCCATCGCCCACTGCGCCAGTTCCGGATCGTCCGCGCGACAGCCCGTATGCGGATGGGAACAGGGTTCGACCCAATACCGCAGGCTCGCGGCGTGGAGGCCCGCACAGAGAACAAACGCCGCCGCGATTCTAGTCAACTACGTCACCAGTCCGCGCCGCACCGCGCTCAGCACCAGATCGGCCGTGCTGTGCAGGTCGAGCTTCTCCATCAGGCGCCAGCGGTGCGTCTCCACCGTGTGCAGACTCAGGCTCAGGCGATTGGCGATGTCCTTGTTGCTGTTACCCTCCGCCAGCAGTTGATAAATCTGCCGCTCGCGGTCGGTCAGCAACTCGAACCGGTCCTGCATGTCGCGCGCGTCTTTCAAGCGGGCGAATCCGTTCTGGAATATCTGCGCCACGGCAGGGCTGAAAAACGCCGTCCCTTTCTGCACGGCCAGAATCGCCTGGATCAGCTCGTCGCCGGCGGAGTTCTTCAGCAGATATCCGCGTGCGCCTGCCTTGACGGCGCGCAGCACGTAGCGTTCGTCGCTATACATGCTCAGGATCAGGACGGCTGTGTGGGGCGAATGTCTCAGAATCTGAGCGGTGGCCTCGATGCCGTTCAGTTCTTTCATGGCAACATCCACCACGGCGACATCCGGCTTGAACTCGCGCGCCGCTTCTACGGCCTCGATTCCCGAGCTGGCTTCCGCCACAACTTCGAACTCCTCGTGGCCTTCCAGAATGTGGCGCAAACCCTGACGCATCAGGGTATGGTCGTCGGCAATCAGAATCCGGATCGACATCAGACCGTCACCTCCTTCCGGCTGGGCTTTGGCGGCACCCCTTCAAGCGGAATCCGCAGCACGACACACGTCCCCTTTCCCGGAGCTGCATCGACCGTGAGCGACCCGCCGGCAATCGATGCGCGTTCGCGCATTCCCAGCAGCCCCAGCCCGGCACTCACCGGCGGCTCCTGTTCCGAATAGACAAACCCACGGCCGTCGTCCTTCACTTCCACCTCCAGCTTGCCTGCGGCCTGCCGGACCAGAACGCTCACGCGCGAGGCGCCGGCGTGCTTTTCGCAATTGTGCAACGCTTCCTGTACAACGCGGTACACGCAGGTTTTGACGTTGTCCGGCAGATCGTCTGAGACGCCGTCATCCGAAAAATCGCATGCAATCCCGCTGCGGCGCAGAAAATCTTCGAGTTGAAACTGTAGCGCGGGCACGAGGCCGAGATCATCGAGCAACGCTGGACGCAGCAGCAGCGAGATGTCGCGGATCGTCTGGACCGTGCGCTCCGCCAGCTGACGAGCCCGCGCCAGGTGCTCGCGCACGTTAGCTTCGTCGGGCGCATTGATCTTGCGGGTACGCGCGAGTGCGTGCGAAATCTCGATTTGCAGCAGTGCCAGCGATTGTCCGATCTCGTCGTGCAGCTCGCGCGAAAGCTGACGCTTTCCTTCCTCTTCCATCTCCAGCAGGCGCCCGGACAATCGCTTCAACTCCCCTTTCGCCTGCACCGTTTCGGCATGCTGCCGTTCCGCCTGTTGTTCCAGGTGCTCAGCGTGCCGCAAGCTGCACCGGGCTACCGCCAGGCTGAGGAGCACGCCCATGGTCAGCATGGCCAGCAAGCGCCATGCAGCGCGGCGGCGCGTCTCGGTGAACTCGCCTTCTCCCTCCTGCAGTTTGCGGTTATCAGCGTCGCCGAGAGCCAATAGGGCGGTATACAGCTCTCCACGTCGCGGCACAATCACTCGCTGGAGGAAATCGAACTGCTCGTCATCCGAGGCGTGGAGCATGCTCTTTGGCACGGGCCCGAGCACCGTCCAGAAGTCATCCAAACTGGCGTGCAGGCGGCGCGAACTGTTAGCGTCCGCCATCTTGGCAAGCACCTCATCGTCTTCCTTCTTTAAAGCGGCCAGTTGCACTGCCAGCTCCTGTGCCTGCTCGGGAGTGGTCTTAATAAAGAAGTCGCGGACGTAGTTACCCGCCAGCCAAAGGTTGCGCCGCAGCACTGTAAGGATTTGTTCCTGCTCCGCGTAGCTACGGTAAATCTCCAGATGCTCGCGCGACACGCTGCTCTGGATGCGGTACGCTTCGGCCGCCGATAAAACCAGCACCGCCAGTACGGCTGCGTACCCAGCGCGCAATACCGTGCGTTTGCTCCAGCCGCGTGCCACTGTTCTCCTATGTTAGCGCTGGCGCTAGTGTAGTCGAAAATACGAGATTTGCTGTATAGGCTTGAACTTACGGGTGATTTAAGATCAAAACACTGGCGGTTGCGGCTTCACCCGATATGGCGCCGGGAGACGCCGTGACCGGATTCAAGCGTACAAAACCGTTGCCTCCCGGGCAACGAACACCGCAAAGAGGGCAGGTGCTTTCCTGCCCTTTCTTTGTTTCCGCTCTGTTCTACACTAGAGCGTCAGCCCGCTCATGCACTCGCTCCCGTTTTCAGGAATTGTTTTTGTTATCTCCGCGCTGGCCGGTTTCCTCGGCTCGCTGACCGGACTGGGCGGCGGCGTAGTGGTTACTCCCGCCCTGACAATCTTACTCGGAGTCGACCTGCACTACGCAATGGGGGCTTCGCTCGTGTCAGTCATCGCCACGTCGAGCGGCGCGGCCGCAGCGTATGTCAAGGAAGGCTTCTCCAATATCCGCGCCGGCATGTTCCTGGAGATCGCAACCACTCTGGGCGCAGTTGCGGGCGCACATCTCACCAGCGCGATTCCTGCGTCCGGACTAGCGATCGTCTTCGGTGCAGTGCTGCTCTATTCGGCGTGGCACAGCTTTCAGCAGCACCAGGAGCCCGGGCCGCCGCCGCTCGACCCGCTCGCCGCTCGTTGGAAGCTCAACAGCGAATACCCCGGCCCGCAAGGTCGGGTTCGCTACACCGTAGGCCGCGTCAAGGCGGGATTCAGTCTCATGTTCGGCGCCGGATTGCTCTCCGGCCTGCTCGGCATCGGATCGGGTGCGATGAAAGTGATCGCCATGGACCAGGTGATGCGCATTCCCTTCAAGGTCTCGACCACGACCAGCAATTTTATGATCGGCGTCACCGCGGCCGCGAGCGCCGGAATCTACTTAAGCCGCGGCTATATCGAGCCTGTGCTTGCTATGCCCGTGATGCTCGGTGTGCTAGCTGGCTCGCTGGTGGGAGCGCGCCAGCTAGCGGGCGCGTCACCGCGGCCCTTGCGCATCCTTTTCGCCCTGGTGGTCGGAACGCTCGCAGTCGAAATGATCTCCGGTGGACTGCGAGGAAACTTCTGATGCGCGACGACCGCCTGGAGCAGATCGTCGGCAACCTGCTGCGCGCCGGCGTAGCCATATCGGCAGCGATCGTACTGGCCGGCGGCGTGTGGTATCTTGCGCTCTCCAGTGAAAAGGCGCCTGACTACCGCAAGTTTCAGCCATCCGTACGCGACATTCACGCCGTCGTGCACTTGCCCGCGCCCGAGGCGATGATCCTTGCGGGCTTGCTGATTCTGATCGCAACTCCAGTGGCACGTGTAGTGCTGTCACTCGTCGGGTTCGCGTTGGAACGCGATTGGCAGTATGTGATGTGCACGGCGATCGTGTTGGCGATTCTGCTGTACAGCATCGGGACAGCGATATGGTAACACCGTCGGTTTTGCCGACGGCGGTCTCGCGGGTCTACCGCGTCGCGACCTGAAGGTTATCGACGACGTTCTTCACGTTCGCGACGCCTCGCGCCAGGCTCTCGGCCTTTGCCCTCTCGGCCGCGGAATCCACCTGGCCGGAGAGCGTCACCACGCCATTGGTGGAATTTACGGAGATGTTCGGAACGGTAGCCAGCCCTACGTCGGAAGCCAGCTTCGATTTCACCTCAGTAGCGATTTTGAGATCGTCCACCTGAGCCTCAGGCGATTCGTTGGTCCGGCATCCCCCGAGCATCAGACATGCTAATGCAGCCACCAGCAGGGCGCGCATACTTCAAGCCTCCGGTATCTGCATTTGCAAGTTTCACGCCACCGGATTGCGCAGCACGCCGACGCCTTCGATCTCTACTTCCACCGTATCGCCGCGTGACATCCTGCGCGTGCTTCCCGGAGTGCCCGTGTAGATGACGTCGCCCGGCATCAACGTGACCCACCCGCTGATCCAGCTCACGATAGTGGCGCAGTCGAAGATCAGGTCGGCCGTGGTCTGCTTTTGCACCACCTCGCCGTTCAGCCTCGTCTGGAGCTGCAGGTTGCCGTAATCGATGCCCGTCACGATGGCAGGGCCTAGCGGCGCGAAGGTGTCCGAACCCTTCGCCCGCCACCACTGCAAATCTTTATTCGGGCCGGCCTGCCAGTTGCGCTCGCTCACGTCATTACCGCAGGTAACACCGAAGATGGCCTCGCGAGCCTGTTCGTTCGTGGCATTGCGCACGCGCTTGCCAATGACAACCACGAGTTCACCTTCGTAATGCACCTCGGTGGCATCGCGCGGAATCGCGATCGGCTCGCCCGGTTCCTGAAGAGCACTCACCGGTTTGAGAAAGATCTCGGGATGAGCCGGCTGCTGCCGCGTTCCCAGGTGGCTCTTGTAATTCAGGCCGACGGCAAAGATCTTCGCCGGCTCGCAGGGATGCAGCAGCTTCACCTCCGCCACATTGCGGGTCACACCATTGGGCGCCGCGGGCGCACTCCCGTCGCTGAACAGCGCGCCGGAAAGCTCACGGACAGTCTCACCGTCCAGAATGCCGTAATGGGCATCGGCTTCGTAACGATAACGAATGTACTTAGTCACGCTCCGTTATTGTAACGTCCCGCGCCGCGGAATCTCGCGCGCGATCTCGCAAGTCGATTGCTCCGTCAGCCCGGTTGCGCTACCCTTCGAATACCATGCCTCGTGAACGCTCCTCCGTGTCTTTCTACACTGGTGAAGATGTACAGGAGCTGATGCGCCCCACCCCCGATACTCCGTTCCACATCCTGGTGGCCGGCGACTTCACTGGCGGTGCGGGAGCGGCGCGCAAGGCCATCCCAATCGATCGCGATACTTTCGACGCCGTTATGGGCGCTCTCGCGCCGTCCGTTGAGGTGGCGATTGGCAACGTGCCTCTTGCCGTGGAGTTCCGCGAGGTCGACGATTTTCACCCCGACCGCCTCTTCGAACGCCTCCCGCCGTTTTCGGCGATGCGTGCTCTCCGCGCCCGCCTCTCCGATCCCGCGACCTTCGCCGCAGCCGCGGCCGAAATGGCGCCCGCGCAGGGGGAGCCGCCAGCCGGCACGCCGTCTTCCTCGCTCGCCGGGCTTTCCGGGGCAGACGTGCTCAACCTGATGATCGGCGAAACGTCCGCCCACGAAGACCCGCGGCCACGCAGCGATTTCGAACAGATGGTGCGCGATATCGTCGCTCCCTACGCCCAGCCGCGGCCCGATCCGCGCCAGCCGGAGCTCATTACGCAAATTGATCGCACCATCACGGGGCTCATGCGCCAGGTCCTGCACGATGCGCGCTTGCAGTCGCTCGAATCCAACTGGCGCGCGCTGCATTTCCTGGTGCATCGCCTGGAGACAGGCGAAAACCTCAAGATTTCGATTTTGGACTTGCCGCATGAGGAGATCGTGGGCGAGGCCGGGTTGGCCAACATTCGCCGCGCACTCGCCGGCGAAGCCCGGGCTGTCATCGCCGCCCTGTATTACTTCTCCCCGGAAGACGAAACAATTCTTGCGCGCCTGTCCGCGCTGGCGCGGAGCGCACGCTCTCCGATGATCGCCGGCCTGGCGCGCAATGTGGTGGGGCTCACAGAGGTGTTCGCCGATCTGCGCCGCTCGCCGGATGCGCGCTCGATTGCCTTCGCGTTGCCGCGCTTCCTGTTGCGCTTGCCCTACGGCCGCGACACCAGCAGAATCGAGAGCTTTGAGTTCGAAGAGATGCCAGACCCTATCGAGCACGAGCTATATCTCTGGGGCCATCCCGCAGCGGCCTGCGCATACCTGCTAGGCGAATCATTCCGGCGGCACGGCTGGGCAATGCGCCCCGGCGCGATCGACACCATCGACGGTCTGCCCCTTCACGTGTATAAAGAGGATGGCGAAAGTAAATTGAAACCGTGTTCTGAAGTGCTGCTGACGGAAGACGCCGCCACGCTGCTGTTGGACCGCGGCTTCATGCCGCTGGTGTGGTTCAAAGATACCGACCGCGTTCGTGTGCTCCGCTTCCAATCGGCCGCCGCGCCTCTCGCACCCCTCGCCGGACGCTGGACGAAGTGAACGATCGCGCGCGCCGGCGCTCGAGAGTCGCGCGCTCCGAACTCAATCAATGTCACAAATGCATTTTTCTCTTGACTTTCTTCTCGAACAACCTTATATATGAATCACATTGCGATTTTTCAAGTCGCAAAATTTGATGTTAGGGAGAATCAATCGATGAAGAGCGCAACCAAGAAAGCCGCCCCGAAGAAAAAAGCTGCTCCGAAGAAAAAGAAGTAGCTTGGGCGCGCCCCTGAAAGAGGGGCACACAACAGGTTCCACTCCAAGGCCCCGGTTTTCGGGGCCTTTTTCATTGTTTCAGGCTTTTCCCTCCGTTTTATTCAGTCTCTTCCCTCTGCTGCACCAGGACGCGAAACGTCTCTCCCATCCCCACCAGAAGCGTCTTGAGTTGCATCCGCCGCCGCAGCGCTTCGCTCTCCTCTTCCGCGAAGAGCACCGATGCGAACTGATCGGCTTCGCCCGCCGCGAGAATTGTCTGCGCCAGGGTTTCGAACCGTGCCGTGTGCCATCCGCACGCCGCGCCATGCTCTTCGAGCGCGCTGAAATTCACGTGCGCGGTGATGTCCCGCTCGCCGGGGTCGAGCAGGACGTCTTCCGCGGCCATGTGGCGGCGATAGCTCATCAGGGTTCCCGAAGGAAAGCGAATCAACTCTCGGCGGCGGTAGCCGTAATCGATGGTTAGCATGTGACCACTCACCATCCGGCGAGCGACTCGATCCAGCCACTCGAGTGCGTCCAGGTTCACCTCCGCGATTGTTCCATCCTCCGGTGGCGGCCCGAAGCGCTCCAGGTAATCGCCGAGAATGGCGGAGACTGGTCCCGATGTCTCCCACATGAAGCGCCCCTCACGCCAACCGACGCGGCGCTCATGCCACTCGCCGCGCTCGAAGACCGCCACGTCGACCGGCAGTGCGTCGAAGAATTCGTTGGAGAACACTACGCCGCGGAATTTCCCGGGTAGCTCACCGTAACCGACATCAATGGGCATGTACCGCCACGCACGGAACGCCTCGGCCATCTCGCGCCGTCCCGCGCCCAGCTCCACCACAGTGAAGTCCGCCGCCTCGCCCATCGCACGATAAAGTTGGCGCACGCACGCCGTCATCAGGATGCCGAAGACCGGCTGAAGCTGCTCCGCGGTATAGAAATCGCCTTCGCGCCCGAACGGGTCGCAGCGGCGGCCATGGCGCTCAAGTCGATAGTAACCATGCACGGGATGATAGAGTGCCATTTCCATGAAGCGGCGAAAGGGGACCGGCCCATCGCGCGCAATTTCGGCGGCCAGGAGTTCGCCCGCAGGCGTCACGGGCACTCCGACGATTCAACGGTCCGGCTTTGCGGTGTGCGGATGAACATTTCGACCAGGTAGTCGTGCATGCAGTCGTAGAGATAACGCTGCAGCGTCCACGCAAACTGAGGGTGTTCGATATCGCGTGGGTGCACCGGCGCGTAGTAGGTGTGCAGCCCGAGAGCCGGCTCTTTCATTTCGATTACCAGCTCGACCTGCCCGTTGTGCTCGCGGGCCGAAAACCTCAGCAGAGCATGTTCGTAGCGGGCGAGCTCGGCCGCGACTTTCTCCAAAGCGGTCACGGACCTATGGTAACGCCGCGCCCAAAGGGCGCCACTTGCCGCCGGCTTGGCCGTTACGCTAGCGTGAAGTCAGCGATGCCTCTCCCGGCCACCGTTCGCGTCAAACTCAGCTCCGAAGCCGCGGAAGCCATCTCGCTGACTCCGGTAGTAGTGCAGGAGCTTGCGACCCGCGACCTCATCGAGCACGCGCTCGGCGTAGCCGGCAAAGACGAAGCGCGGCTGCGTGAGATTCTGCTCCGCGGAACGCTGGTGAGCGGCAGCTCACGCTTCCGCTGGACCGGTTGGGACGCCGACGCGGCGGCGCTCCACGAGATCCTGATAACCTTTCCCGATCCCGATCCGGCGCGTCCGTTCCATGCAGCCGGCTGCATTCAGGCTGTGCTGCGCAGTGCCCGGCAGTCCGTCACGATTCCGCGCGAAGCCGTCTCGAACCGCGGCCTGCTGCGCCGTACAAGCTTCTGGGACCACATGATGGACCTCGCCGCCGCTATGGCGCCTGAATACTCCGGCTACTCATACCGCGACCGGGCCGACCGCTACATCGCTGCGTTGAGCGTGGAACATGCGCTGCGGTTGAGAGCCGCCGCCGATCGAATCCGCTACAGCACCTTACGCGGCCAGGTGCAGTCGCTGGAATTCACGCAGGCGGAGTTGTTGGTGAGGCGCTGACTGCGTTACTCCTCAACCTCGCCGGTGTCTTCCGCCCTGTTCTCGAACTTCGTCTGCGCGTGCAGGAACACCAGGTTCACCGTCCCCACCGGGCCGTTCCTCTGTTTCGCAAGGATCAGCTCGGCAAGGCCCCGCAGGTCTTCGCGGTCGCGATGGTAGACCTCTTCACGGAAGACGAAGCTAACCAGATCTGCGTCCTGCTCGATCGAACCCGACTCTCTCAGATCGCTCAACTGCGGCCGATGGTCGCCCTGTCGCGTCTCCACCGCACGGCTCAACTGCGAGAGCACCATCATCGGAACATTCAGTTCCTTGGCCAGCAGCTTCATGCCGCGCGAGAGCGCGCTTACCTCCTGGTTTCGATTTTCGAAGCGGCCGCGGCCGCTCATCAACTGCAGATAGTCCACCACCACCAGGCCGAGCGGCCCCTGCCCCTGGCTCACCCGCTCCGCTTGCAAGCGGCGCAGTTTCGCGTGCAGATCCATCAGGTGCACACCGGCCGTGTCATCGATGTACAGCGGCGCCTCTACCAGCTCGTGCAGCGCCTGGTTGAGCTTGCGCCGCTCCTCCTGGCTGAGGTACCCTGCGCGGAATCGCTGGCTGTCGACGCGCGCAGCAGCACACAACATGCGCGTCAGCAGCGACTCTTTCGACATTTCCAGCGAGAAGATCGCCACCGCCTGCTTCAGCTTCATGGCTACGTGCTGGGCAATATTCAACGCCAGTGCGGTCTTTCCCATCGACGGGCGTCCGGCCACGATAAACAGCTCGCCTCCGTGCAGGCCACCCGTCATTTCGTCGAACTTCGTGAACCCGCTACTGATCCCTTTGATGCGCTTGCTTGGATCGAGAAATGCCGAAATACCGCCGTCGTAGCTTTCCAGGATCTGCTGCGGATTCAGCAGTCCCGACTTTACACGCGCCTCGCCCAGCTTCAGTAGCGTTTCTTCTGCGCCCGCAAGGATCTCGTCAGGCTGTTCCTCGCCGGCCAAGGCGCGGTTCATCATGTGCTGCGAGGTGAAGATGATGCGCCGCAGAATCGCCTTATCTTTAACGATGCGGATGTAGGAATCCAGATTGGGAATGCGCGGCAGGCCGTCGTCGAGTGACACCAGAAAGCTCAGGCCTCCGCAGGCTTCCAACTCACCGGTCTTCATCAGCTCATTCGCAACGGTAACGCGGTCGATCTTTTCGCCGCGCTCCTGCAATTCGCCCATGCGCCTGAATACACGCCGATGATTGTCCAGGC